>Ga0213824_1000586_pt1 | contig 26151 bp, 21 predicted proteins | sample MC6MC0906MG_FD_179892 | JGI IMG/M metagenome (GOLD analysis project Ga0213824, IMG submission 179892) | Enriched soil aggregate microbial communities from Iowa State University, Ames, United States - MC6-MC0906-MG | ecosystem: Environmental > Terrestrial > Soil > Unclassified | place: USA: Iowa...
CAGCAGGTAGGGTTGGTAGCGCAGGCAGTAGTACTTGATCTTGTTCATACAGGCGTCGCATCCAGCGTATCGACGAACTGGTCGATGACGTGTTCAAGAGGTCGGTCGTAATCGTGTGCGCGGGCCGTTTGCGCCAGTGGGCTGAGCAGTTCCAGGTGCTGGCGGGCATCGGCCGTGCCGCTGAGCAGGCGATAGGCCGTATTGGCATGGCCCGATGGGAAGCACAGCAGCCGTGGGTGCATGAAGTCGTCTGCCAGCAAGCTGACTGCAGGCGCACCTTGGCGGCCGCTCATGCGCGTTAGCCAGGTGAGCCACAGGTCGGCGGTGGGGTTTTTCAGGCCACGCTCGGCTGGCAGTGGCAACTCGATAGCGCCCTCGAAGTCGCTGTGCAGCGACGCGTGTGCAAGCTGCAGGCGTGCCAGCGCGGTAGCGCCGTCAAAGGTTGGCCAGGAACCGTGCAGCGCTCGGGCAACGTCGGCAAAGCTGAAATCATGGAGGAACTTGGCGTGCACCCGGCGGAACAGGTCAAGGTCCTGGGCCTGCAGCGGGCGCAAGGCCTTGATGCGCTCGAACACGGCAGCGGGCTCGGAGCCTTGCACCGCCTGGTGCAGCAGCGGCTTGATCTGGGCGCTGAACAGCTCACCCAGGGTGAACGGGTTGAGCAGCGCTTCACCCTCCTGGCCCTTGAGCACCTGGAAGATGAAAAACGGGTAGCGCCGCTGGCTGGCATCGCGGGAGCTGAGCAGGCCGCCCAGCAACCGGTTGCCATTGCGCGCCCGGTAACTGAAGAAACACATCGGCAGCGCGTCGAACAACGCCTGCCAGTCCTCGCGGTGGCGCATCGCCGCCAGCGAGGCCTGCAGCCAGGCGTCGAACTCGCAGACTTCCTCCGCCGCGCCATGCAGGCTGACGAAGTCCGCGCTCGACGGGAGCTTGCCGAAGCAACCGATCATTGTGCGCCCCTGCCAGCGCCGTTCAGCGCGCTCAAGGCCTTGACGTCACCCAGGTCGGTCAGCTTGACGCCGCCGAAGTTGCGCACCACCAGGCTGACGCGGCCGTTGGCCGTGTTCCAGCTAAAGCGTTGCTGGATGCCGTCGAGGTCGTCCACCCGCGCGCTTTCGTTCATGCGCAGCAGGCCCCAGCGGCCCGGGAAGTCGAATACGTTCAGGCGTGCGCCGCTCAGGGTCACCACGTCCAGGCGTGCGCCCGGTGCGTTGCTGGTGCCAGGCCAGGCGAAGCGGTTCCAGCTGCTGCGGCCGTTGCGGTAGTGCTGTTCCTGGCCGTCGAGGGTGAACACGATGTCGGTGAAGTTGGCCGACGGTTCGAGCATGATCTCGAAGCCGTTGTCGCGGTCCGACAGGCTGGCGATCACCTGGCCCACAGAGCTGGCCTTGTCGATGCTGTTGAGCATGCCAGGGTTGACCAGGGCCGGCGCCTTGCCGTTGCTCAGGCCCAGGCCTTCGCCCCCGGACAGGTTGCCGATCTCGTTGCGCTTGAAGGTCGGCAGCAGGCCGCTGTCGGGGTCGACGAAGCGCTGCAGGTCTTTGACCGACGCCTCGTTGCGGCTGCCGGTGGCGATCGGGTAACGGTGCGCCATGACCTGTTCCCAGGGCTTGGCGATCTGCTGTGCCCAGGCCTTGGCAATCTGCTGCCCGGCCGGGTCGCGCAGGGTTTCCCATGCGTACTGGATAGGCAGGCTGAACAGCCCCTGCAGCGAGCGCGACAGGCCGTCCTGGCTGGTGTCGACGCTGGTTTCCACGTAGTTGCGTACAGTGGTCACTTCGCTCGGCTGGCCTTCCAGGGTTTCACTGATCAGCAGCTTGCTGCCCTTGCCGACGTCCTGCGAGCGCTGGATGTTGTTCATGCGCACCTTGAGCTTGCGCAGGGCGGCCAGGTAGCGGTCCATGATGGTGCTGTCGGCGCCTTCGGCGTTGTTGGCGGCAAACACACGCGCCACCGGTTCGAAGCGTTTGGCCAGGCTGCCGTCGTCGACCGCTGGCAGGCTCGGCGCCACGGCGTCCGGTACGCTGTCCTTGGCGTCGTCGAGCAGGCCGCTGACCTTGCTCCAGAAACCGTCCACGCGGGCATTGCCCGTAGGCGTTGCTTCCCGCTGTGCCGGCAGGTCCCACTGGGTGTTGTCATTGACCGCGGCCAACAGGTTTTTCACTGGCGAGTTCTGCACGTCGCTGAGCACCCCCAAGTGCTCGGTGGCCGACGCCAGGTCGGCGAAGTGGCGTACGCCGACGCTGTTGACCATCTTGTACCAAGCCTGGGTGTAGTCGCGCTTGTAGCGGGTCATGAACTCGCGCACGAAGTTGGCCTTCTGCACGATGGCATCGCCGCCTTCGCCGTCGAGTACCCAGTCGGTATCGTTGCGCAGGTTGCCCGACACCAGCTTGATCAGTTCAGGCTTGACGAAGGTGTCCCAGCCCTGGCGGGTGTAGATCGCCGGCACGCCCGCTGAGCTGTACAGCAACGTGCGGCCAGGCATCGGCACCAGGTCGTTGAGGCTCAGGGCCGGGAACTGGCGGCTCGACTCCAGCTGCAGGCGCAGGTACTCGCGGTCGACCAGCGAGCTGGAAATCATGAACGACTTGAGGTTCTGCCGGGTTTCGTCAATCAATTGTGCGTTGCGTGGCAGCGACGGGGCCTGGCCCTGTTCGAGCAGTTGCACGTACAGCGGTGCGTTCTCGCTGATAACCCCTTCGTCCGCCGGTGTACCTTCGGAGGCTGCGGCGGCCCAGGCCTGTGGCAGGCTGGCGGCAACGAAGGCTGCGTCCGGGTGGGCCTGCGGCTCAGTCAGCAGCAGGTACAGCTTGAGGGTGTTGTAGGCCTCGATGATCGACGCGACCTGTTGCTCATCCAGGCGCCCAAGCATCTCTTCGGAGAGCGACAGGCCGCCTGTGGTTGCGGACAGCTCGGCAGCATCGCTGGCGGTCGCCAGGTTGACCTTCGCGGCGTAGGCGCTGGCGCGGGTCTTGTTGAGCGCGGCCTGGGCCTTGGCCGCCAGGCGTGGCGCCAGTGGCTTGCCATTGCGGCTCTTCGGTGCCGGGGTGAATTCCAGTTCCTGATTGATACCGCTGGCAAAGGTGTTGAAGGCACGCATCTGTACCTGCAGATTGCGGGCAATCGGCTCCAGTGCCTGGCTGCGCAGTTGCGCCAGGTAAGCGGTGCGGGCGACCTGGTGGATCGCTTCGCCGTGGTACAGGCCGGCGCTCAGCTGCAGCGGCACACCCTGCAGCCGGTGAGCTTCGACCGTGGCCATCTGCCCGCGCAGCACTTCCAGGCCTTTGCCAGCTGCCAGCAGTTGTTCGCGGTCAGCCGATTGCTCGATCTCGGCCAACTGCCCACGCAGGCTGTCCAGCCACTGGCGGTTGTTGGCGAACGACAGCGCCTGCCAGCCGATGAACGCCACCCCGGCAGCCGCGGCCAGGCCCAGCATCAGCGGGCTGAACGCGGCCTGGCGGCCCAGGCGCGACTGGTACAGGGTCAGGTCGCGGTCGGGGAAAATCACCTGGCGGAAGGTATCGGTGATGAAGTAGCTGCGGTTGCCCGGCGCCTTGCCATCGGCCTGCGCGCCATCATCATAGGCCGCTTGCAGGGCAAAGCTGTCGGCGATCTCGTCTTCGTAGACGTGGCCCAACTGCTGGTCGGTCTGCAGTGCACTGGTGAAGTACAGGCCGCGCAGCAGCAGCGGGGCGCTGCCGTGCTGGCTGCGCGTGAAGTGTTCGAGAAACTGCTCGAGCACGCCATTGAGTGCAGCGAAATATTGCGGGAAGTTGACCAGGGTGCTGTCGGCATCGGCGCCCAGGCTGACCATTTGCGCATCGACATGCTGGCGGATGTGGCTCTGCAGGTTTTTCAGGCGTGCATTGATGACGCTGTGCAAACCATTGTTGCGGATCTCCGACAGGCCAAAGGTCATGCCCAGTGGCTGCTGGCGCTGGTGCAGGTCGAGGCCTTCGAATGCCTGGTTGAAGCCTGGCAGTTGGTCGGTCTTGCTCAGCATCAGGTAGATCGGCGGGTTGGTGCCCAGGCACTCGGCGTATTCCTCGACCCGCGTCACCAGTTGTGCCGCCAGGGCGTTACGCTCGTCGCTGTTGGCCGCCAGCAACTCGGGCAGGCTGACCACCAGTACCAGGCCGTTGATCGCCGCCTTGCCGCGTTGTTTGCGCAACATGCGCAAGAAGGCCGAGAACTCGCTGGCAGACTGGTCGTCGCGCAGGTAGCGCCCCGCCGTGTCGATCATCACCGCGTCGGGGCTGAAGTACCAGTCGCAGTGCTGGGTGCCGCTTTCGCTGTCGTTGGCCGTCGCAATGCTCGCCGACAGCCCCGAGTGGGTCAGCAGGGAGGTCTTGCCGGCGGCCGACATGCCGATCACCAGGTACCAGGGCAGGTCCGACAGCGCCGCCTTGCCACCACCGCCGGCGGAGCGGTCGGTACGCAGCATGGCGATGGCGTGCTTGAGGCGCTCGCGCAGCACTTGCTGGTCGCGGAATTCGCCAGTGGCGTTCCACGAGCGATCGACCTCAAGCTGCAGCAGGTTCTCAAGGTTGTGTTCGGCGCGGATGCGTTGGTACTGGCGCAGCACGATCACCAGCAAGAAGCAGGCGCTGATAATGGCCAAGGCTTCGGGCACGTGGTGGTGCAGCCAAGGCACCAGTGGGGCCACCAGCCAGCAGATCAACAAGCTCACCAGCCACAGCAGTGGCAGGAGAATCCAGAAACTCTTCAACAGACGCAGTAATGTTTTCATGTCTTCCTGACTCGGCTACCTGATATGGGCTCAGGCACTGAACAGCTGGCGGATTTGTTCGGAAAGGGCGGCGACGTCCTTGTCGAGCAACCAGTCGAGCGTCAGGTACACCGCAACGCAGACCAGCGCAATCAACACCAGGTACACCCACAGCGGCACCTCGTGGCGCAGCATCTGCGACACCTGGTCGGGCAGGGCCCAGTCGGGCGACAGGGCCTTCGGCGCCTTGCGGTAGCGCGCGATGTCCTGGCCCAGGGAATTGGCCAGGTAGCGCAGCTGGTCTTTCTGGCCGAGGCTGAACTTGCCTTCGAAGCCCAGGGCCAGGCACAGGTGGTAGACCTCCAGCACATCGAGGTTCTGTTTCACGTCGGCGCGCAGGGCGTCGACCTTCTCGAAGAAGCCTTCACCGGCCAGGTGCACGCCGAAGTAGCGGAACTGCAGCGGCTGCAGTTCGAAGTGCCGGCGCAGCTCGCTATCGCCCGAGCGCAGCACGCTTTCGTCGAGGAACGCGCACAGCGCGTATTGGGTGTCCTTGACCTGCTCGACGCTGTAGTTGGCGGCGCGGGCATCGCGCTCCAGGTTGGCGAAGAAGCGCTCGACGCTGCCTTCGAAGGCCTGCACCGAAGTGACCTGGCGGCCGCGGCGCACGATCAGCGCCATGCTGATGAAGTCCTGGACCAGGTCCTTGAGCTTCGGTTTGTCGTCGGCGGCCGCAACGGCGCCTTGCTGCAATACGGCTTCGGTCATTTGAGCACCGCCATCAGTTCAAGCTTGAGGTTGGTAAAGGCGCTGGGCGCGTAGAAGCAGATGGTCTGGGCGTTCATCATTCGCTCGTAGACATTGCCGTGTGGCTCGATGGCGAAGTATTGGTTGTCCAGGCGCACCGGAATGGCGTTGGGCAGCCGCGCGGCATGGTTGAGGGTGACCCCCGGCATTGCGCTGTTGACCACCACCTCGATGTCTTCCGGCGAGCCGACCTTGAACGCCCGCGGCACCAGTTCCAGTAGGCTGGCACCGGGCATGTCGGCGTGTACCGAGATATAGAAGTCGGCTTCGGCCAGGCGCGGGTCGCGCAGTTGCCCTTGCCAGTAGGACGGTTTGGTCTGGGTGAGGTTGATGACGATGCACTGGTTGGGCACGACATTGTCGAGCATCACCCGGATCATCTCGTCCAGCTTGACCAGCGACGCGGCCGGGTCGTGGTGGTCGTAATCCGGCACATCGCTCAGCTGGGTGTCCAGGGTAAAGGTCAGCAAGCCGCCGGCCAGGTCTGCCAGGAACAGGTACAGGCGCTCCGGGTGCAGGCGCGGGTGGGCCAGCAAGTGGGCCAGTTGCGGGTGCGCGCGGTTGACGGTGTTCAACAGCCAGAACAGGGTCACGTCACTGGAGCCGAATTCGGCGATCTGGTCGGCGCGTTCTCGGCGCCGGCCCGACAGCGCCTTGCTCTTGGCCTGCAGCGCACCGAGCAGGCGCTTGCCGATACCGGCCAGGGTGTCGTGGCTGCCCAGGTGCAGGGTGGGGTGAACGAAATGCGGGTCGAGGTTGAAGCCGCCCATGCTGTTGCGCGTCAGCTTGGCCAACGGGCAATGGCTGTAGCCATCAAGGCTGTCGCCGTCCACCAGCAGCACCACGTTCAGCCGCAGGCTGGTGATTTCGTTTTCCAGCTCGCCTTCGTTGAGGTCGGGCAGGGTATCGAACTGTTTGCGAAAGCGCCGTGCAGCCTTGTGCTCCTGGCCATCCTCGACATAGTTGACGCCGAAGGGCTCGGGCAGTTTGAGCGCGGCGTAAACCTTCAGGTCGTTGGCCTTGAGCAGGTCCTTGAGGTCGCGGGCGGCCGGCAGCGGGTCGTGCTGCGGCGCGTCGTACAGGCTGCCGTCGGGGAAAACCACTTTCAGGCGCTTGAGCTGCAGCGAACCGTTGGCCAGGGCATCCTCGTCCACTTGCAATGCCTGCACGCCCCAATGGAACGGGGTGCCGCGCAGCGTCGCCTCGGCCAGCTGGTGCTGGTGGAATTCATCCTGGTATTGGAAGTGCTGGGGCAGCAGGAACATGCCTTCCGACCACATCACTCGGCTCTGCTTGCTCATTTGACGCTATCCACTAAAGAGTTGAATTTTGAATCCATGGCGTTTTGCGCCGACTGGCCGGCAGCGTCCGTGGCCTTGTCGATCACCGCGTCTTGCACCTTGTCGCTGATGGTCGGCGCGGTGTCCTTGGCCTGGGCGGCCGCCACTTGCTCGGCGGTGGGCGGCTTGTTCAGCACGTCCACGCCACGCACGGCGGTGATTGCCGTCTTGTCGACGAGAATGCGCAGGCCATCGGAGGAAAACCAGATACCGTCCTTGCGCAGCGAATTGGCGTCGAAGGCAACCTTCCAGCGGGCATCCTGGTCGTCGCGGAAGAACGCAGCCATACCGACGTAACGGGCGCTTTTGGCCAGCGGCCACTGGTCGATCTGGCCGATGCCCGGCAGCAGGGTGAGCTCGCGGGCCTCCACCAGGGTGTTGCCCAGGGCTTTTTCCGGGGCATCCCAGAGGGTGTCGGCATCGGTGGCAGCAAAGCGTTCGAGGTCGGTCAGCTGGTACACACGCATCACCACCGACAACGGTTTGCCCTCGGCATCGGGGTTGAGCTGGTTGCCACCATCGGAGGTCAGGATGACCTTCTCGCTGTCGGCCAGCATGTCAGCTGCCCAGCTGTCGTCCATGCGCTTGCCGATGCGGTCGGTAACCCCGCAACCGGCGAGTGCCAGCAGCAGGGCGACAGCGCTCAGGCGCTTGAGTGTGGTGTGGCTGCGTTGCATGACGGCTAAACCTCCAGGTACTGATTCAGGCCAGGCGATAGGCGAAATCGCCATCGCTGCCCAGCTCGATCGTCAGGCGCTCGATCGGCGCGTCCTGCGCCATGCGCTCGAGCACGTGCTGGGCCAGCTCGGGCATCAAGGTGCGCGACAGAATGTTGTCGATGTTGCGCGCGCCGCTGTCGACCTCGGTGCAACGCGCCGCAATGGCCTTGACCAGTGCATCGTCGTAGCTGAGCTCGGCCTGATGGTTACGGGCGAAACGCTTGGCGATGCGGTCGAGCTTGAGGGCCACGATGCGTTCGAGGATCTGGTCCTGTACCGGGTAGAACGGCACGATGCTCAGTCGGCCGAGGAAGGCCGGCTTGAATACCCGGTTGAGCTCATCGCGCAGGCCTTCGACGATGGCCTCCGGCGTTGGCAGCGTTTCGGCGTTCAGGCAGGTGTGCATGATGCGTTCGGTGCCGGTGTTGGAGGTCAGGATGATCACCGTGTTGCGGAAGTTGATCTCCCGGCCTTCGCCGTCGTCCAGCACGCCCTTGTCGAACACCTGGAAGAACAGTTCGAGCACGTCGGGGTGGGCCTTTTCCACCTCGTCCAGCAACACCACGCTGTACGGCTTGCGGCGCACGGCTTCGGTCAGCACGCCGCCTTCGCCGTAACCGACGTAGCCGGGCGGCGAGCCTTTGAGGCTCGACACGGTGTGGGCTTCCTGGTACTCGGACATGTTGATGGTGATCAGGTTGCGCTCGCCGCCGTACAGGGTGTCGGCCAGGGCCAGCGCGGTTTCGGTCTTGCCGACGCCGCTGGGGCCAAGCAGCAGGAACACGCCGATCGGCTTGTTCGGGTCTTCCATGCGCGCGCGGGAAATCTTGATGCGCTTGCCGATCTCGTGCAGGGCATGGTCCTGGCCCAGCACGCGCTCGCCGAGCAGGGCTGGCAGGCGCTGTACGGTGTCGATCTCGTCACGCAGCATCTTGCCCAAAGGGATGCCAGTCCAGCCGCTGATCACCTGGGCGATGGCGCCGGCGTCGACCAGGGCGTGGACCAGTGGCTGGTCGCCTTGCACATTGCTGAGCTCGGCGCGCAGGGCGTTGAGTTGCTCGGCATCGGCCTGCTTGGCGCTGTCCAGGGCCTTGAGCTGCTCGACCAGCTCCAGCTCTTGCTGCCATTGGGCGGCCAGGCGCTGTTCCTGGGCCTGCTCGGCCTGCAGGGCGGCCTGCAGCTCGGCCAGGCGGCGAGCATGGTCGTGGCCTTTGCCGGCCTCGTGGCCGAGCACGGCGATTTCGGCTTGCAGGTTGTCGATGTGGCGGCGGCTGTCTTCCAGGGCACCTGGCTGCGACGATTGCGCCAGGGCGATGCGCGCGCAGGCGGTGTCGAGCACGCTGACTGCCTTGTCTGGCAGCTGGCGGCCCGTGATGTAGCGGTTGGACAGGCGTACAGCCTGTACCAGCGCTTCGTCCATCACCGCCACCTTGTGGTGTTCGCGCATCTTGCCGAGCAAGCCGCGCAGCATATAGATGGCCTTGTCTTCGTCAGGCTCTTCGACTTTGACCACCTGGAAGCGGCGGGCGAGGGCGGCGTCTTTCTCGAAGTACTTCTTGTACTCAGCCCAGGTGGTGGCGGCAATGGTGCGCAACTCGCCACGGGCCAGGGCTGGCTTGAGCAGGTTGGCGGCATCGTTCTGCCCGGCCTGGCCACCAGAGCCGATCAGGGTGTGGGCTTCGTCGATGAACAGGATGATCGGGTGCAGGCTGCGCTTGACCTCTTCGATCACCGCCTTCAGGCGGTTTTCGAACTCGCCTTTTACCCCGGCACCGGCTTGCAGCAGGCCCAGGTCGAGGGTGTGCAGGGCCACGTCCTTGAGCACCGCCGGCACATCGCCCTGGGCGATGCGCAGGGCCAGGCCTTCGACCACAGCGGTTTTGCCGACCCCGGCTTCACCGGTAAGGATCGGGTTGTTCTGGCGGCGGCGGGTGAGGATGTCGACCATCTGCCGCACTTCGAACTCGCGGCCGAGCACCGGGTCGATACGGCCGTCGCGGGCGCTTTGCGTGAGGTTGACGGTGTACTGGTCAAGGGCAGGGGTCTTGCCACCCACCTTGCCAGCGCCGGTCACCGGCGCAGCTGGGCTGGCCAACGGGCTCGCCAGCTTCGATTCGGCGCTGCCTTCGACCAGTGCCGCCAGGTTCAGGCGCAGGTCGTCGGCGTTCACTTTCTCAAGCTCCGGTGCAGAGGCGATTACCACCCGGCGCAGCTCGGCGTCGTCGAGCAACGCTTGCAGCAGGTGGGCGCTGCGCACCTGGCCGACGCCGTACTCGATCGAGGCCAGCACCCAGGCCTGTTCGATCATGCGGGTAATGTGCGGCGACAGGGCTGGCGTGCGGCTGTTGCCCTTTTTAAAGGTGCCCAGGGCGGTGACCAGTTGCGCCTGCAGGCGCTCGGCGACCACGTCGTAGTGGCGCAGGATCACCGGCAGGTCGCTGTCGCTGTTGTCGAGCAGTTGCAGCAAGAGGTGCTCTACCTCGACGTCATAGTGGTGCTCCGACAGGCACAGGGCCGCCGCGCTTTCAGTGGCCGTGCGGCTGGTTTCGTTGAGCTTGGCGAACAGAGACTTCAGGTTCACAAGGCGACCCCATCGTAAGGAATGTGGAAGACGGCGCAACGCGATGGCTCCGCGTCACGGCCAGGGCGTTTGAGCCAGCCCAGCCAGCCCAGCGCGACATTGCCGCTGCGGCCCAGCTGGGCGCGCGGCACGGCCTCGCGCTTGAGGCGAGGGGCAATTTCGAAGTCCAGCTCGGCACCTATATAGAAGCGCACCAGCTCGACCAGCTTTTTGTAGCACTCGGTACCCGGCTGAAACCGCTGGTAATCGGCCAGGGCCAAGGGGCCCAGTTCGATGCGGATGCACGACTGGTAATCCCACACGCGGTTGCCGGCAACGGCGCTATGGCCAAGCTGGGCGTTTTTGCGGCCCAGCTGGGTGCACTGCTCGGGCTGCAGGTTGAGCCAGCGGCCAGCGAACTGCTTGACCTGGATCGGCAGGCCGAAATAAAAGCCCAGCATGCGCTCCAGGTTGAGCGCGTTGCGCGGCTTCTGGCTGAGCAGCCCGGCAAAATAGCTGAACAGTTCGCGGCGCAGCACCGGTTGCGGCTGCTCGAACTTCAAGTGCTGCGCACGCGGGCCGAGGCCGACCAGGTTGAGCAGGTAGCCATCGAAGCCCGAGGTGCCGTTGCGCTCGTGCTCGATATGGAATTTGTACTTCTGCCAGGCCTCGTAGAACAGCGTGGTCATGCGGTGCGAGAAGATGTCCAGAAACGCATGGGCGGCATCGTCGCGGTACTGCACGTGGCGCTCCAGCAGCAGCTCGGTGTATGGCCGCGGCAGCACGCCCGACGGCCCGACCAGGCCCATGAACGTCACCTGCACTTCCGACAGCGGCAGGCCGGCCGTCGACACCTTGCCTTCACGTTCGAAGTGCAGCTCGCTGACTTCACTGGCCGGGAACGCCAACGACAACTGGCTGCGAAAACGCAGCGGGTCTTCGTGCGGCCGGGTTGCCAGGTCCATGCGGCCGGTGCGGCTGTAATGCAGGCGGAGCAAGCGCACCAATTGAAAAAATTCGAATCGGTGCGGCTCGGCTCTGGCTTGATCGATCAGACCAGGGGCTGATCGCCAGTACGGGCTGGCCATTGGACGACTCTCTTTTCTCGTTGTTGGGTGCGCAAGGTCAATTGGGTGAAGCTGTTCATCGAGCAGTACTGCCCGAAGAAGTGGTCCAGCACCATGCCGAACAGGAACACGCCGCTGCCGGTGAACTGGCTTTCGTCGAAAGTCAGGGTGATGCCCACGCCGCGTACGAAGTTCGGCCGCGGGTGGCCGATGCGTGCCACCACCGGCTCGCTGCTGATCGCCTTGATGCCGTTGATTTGTTTACGGATGGCCGACACGTTGCGGTAGTTGTACAGCGACAGCAGTTCGAGCAGCACTTCGCGGCCCTGGCTGACCAGCGACAGGTGGTTGAGCGAGAGGTGCGCGATGAGCCGCCAGATCAGGCCCTTGCCCAGCGGGACGCGCACCGTGGCGGTGGGTTTGCGCAGGCAGCGGATGTCCTTGATCACCGAGTTGGCCGGGATGTTGAAGTCGCCACGCTCGCCGCCGAACGGCAGCATCAGCGGTACATCGCGGTTGCTGCAGGTAAGGCTGATGCTGAGGGTGTCACTGTTGCCGTCGATCAGCTCCAGGTCGCGGTCGACCACGCGGATGCTCATGGCGGTGGCATCGCCCTGGTTGCGCCGGCGGGCGATCCAGTAGCTGTTGTGCGGGTCTTGCTCGCCACGCGGTTCGAAAAACGGCTGGCAGGTGCCGACGTGGTCGATACCGCCCAGTTTGCGCACGCGGCGCACGCGGTCGATCGACACCACCTCGGCGGCGTTGTGCAGGCGAATGTCCGGGGTCACCGGGTACTCGTGCTGGGTATGGGTTAGCTTGATTGGCTCGGCCTGTTGACGGAACAGGTTGATGATCGGCGTGCAGTTGAGCTTGAAGTTGTTGCGGCCGATGTTCTGGGTCAACCGAGACAGGCGGTCGCTAAGGTCGTAGTCGTTGAAATAGAAGTTGATCTCGACCTGCTCGATGGCCTTGCCCTGCAGGATGCGGGCAAACCCGCAAAGGTCGAAGAACATGAATTTGTCGGGGAACGTGAAGTACTCGTGCAGCAGGCGGTAGCCCAGGAACGAGCGCTCGGAATAGTCCACCAGGCCCTCGTCGCGGGCATAGCCCACGGCTTTCAAGGCATCGGCCGGCAGCGCCACTTCGCGGTTGCGGCCTTCATCCTGGAAGCTGAGCGTGGCTTTGGCCAGGTTGTTGAACAGCAGCTCGTACAGCTGGTGCATCAGCGTTGCTTCGCCATCGAGGAAGAAGCGCAAACGATCAACTTCCAACTGGCCGAACAGCGCATCCCCGGTGGCTTGCAGGCGGATGCGCAGGCGCGCCACCAGGTCGGCGCTGTGGCCGTTGAACGCCGAACGTTCCATCTCGGCGAACGATGCCTGTTGCACGGCGATCGGCCATAACTCCACCGGGTAGCAGGTGCGGAACTTGCACACTACGCCATCGACGGCATTGGCGTGCATCTCGGTATGCCGGGCCACGCGGTAGGCTTCGGTGACTTTTTCGTGCTTGCCCAGGCTCAGCTCGGCGATAGACATCGACGGCGTAGGGCGCAGGTAATGCGGGTACAGCACCTCAAGGAACGACTCGACGATTTCGGGGAACTCGTCATCGAGCTTTTTATGCACGCGCGCCGACAGGAACGAGAACGCCTCGATCAGCCGCTCGGTGTGCGGGTCTTCGCAGTTGTCGCCCTCGATCAGCAGCCGCGAGGCGATTTTCGGGTACTGCGCAGCAAACTCCTGGCCGAGGAAGCGCAGGTGCGACAGTTCCTTTTCGTAGTAGGGCAGCAGTTCGTCGAGCATCAGTTGAGGTTCTGCACTTTGTATTCCTGGGTGTTGACCTGCAGCACGGCGTCGAACGACACCTGGCGGCTGATGTCCTGCAGACGCAACACGGCGTCCACGCGGAAGGTCAACATGCGATGGCCGTTCTGCTGGGCCAACAGCTGCACGCGCACCCGGCGGAAACGCCGGTCACCCGTGCTGATCGCCCGCTCCAGCTGTTGCTGGATCAGGCGCCGGTCATGCGGGTCGAGCACGCTGCGGCTGATGAAGTCGGGCATGCCATATTCAAGGATGGACCCACCCAGCTGGCTGAAGCCGTCGAGCTCTTCGGCGACCAGGGACTGGCGAGTGTTCACCAGCACCTCCAGGTCGCGGACGATGCTCGCCTTGTACTCGGCCAGCGAACAGGTGCGCTGCAAAGCGGGCTCGGCCGACTGGTATGGACGGTCGTCCAGCAGTCGGTCGAGCAGCGAGGGCAGCAAGCGGGCCTGATTACTCATGTGTCATCCTTGAACACTAAGGCCGGTTCAGCCGCGCGCGCCTTGTGGCAGTTCGGCTACCAGGCGCAGCGAGGCGGTCAGTTCGTCCAGCTGGTAGTGCGGGCGCAGGTAGGTCACGGCCTTGTACACGCCAGGCTTGCCCGGCACCTCGAACACCTCGGCGCGCGCTTCGCGCAGCGGGAACTTGGCTTTGGCTTCCTGGCTGGCGGTGTCGTCGAGCAGCACGTAGCTGGCCAGCCACTGGTTGAGGAAGCGCTCGACATCCATGCGCGAGGCGAAGCTGCCGATCTTGTCGCGCATGATCGCCTTCATGTAATGGGCGATGCGCGAAGTGGCGAAGATGTATTGCAGCTGCGCCGACAGGCGTGCGTTGGCATTGGCGATGTCGGTGTTGTACTGCTTCTGCTTCTGCGCCGACTGGGTGCCGAAGAACGCGGCGTAGTCGGTGCCTTTGCAATGCACCAGCGGAATGAAGCCAAGGTCCGACAGCTCTTTTTCGCGGCGGTCGGTGATGGCGATTTCGGTCGGGCACTTGAGGGCGATTTCGCCATCGTCGGTCTTGAAGGTGTGGGTCGGCAGGCCTTCGACCAGGCCGCCACCTTCCACGCCGCGGATCGCCACGCACCAGCCGTAGCGGGCGAAGGCGTCGGTGACGCGGGTGCCCAGGGCGTAGGCGGCGTTCATCCACAGGTACTTGTTGTGGTCGCGGCCGTCGACGCTCTCGACGAAGTTGAATTCTTCCACCGGGGTGGTATCGGGGCCATAAGGCAGGCGGCCGAGCACGTGCGGCAGGGTGAGGCCGACATAGCGCGAGTCTTCCGAGGCGCGGAACGACTTCCACTTGGCGTATTCGACGGTGTCGAAGATTTTCGCCAGGTCGCGCGGGCCGGACATATCGGTGAACGAGTCCCAACCGAACAGCTCGGGCGAGGCGGCCGAAATGAACGGCGCGTGGGCCGCGGCAGCCACGTGCGAGATCTCTTCGAGCAGGTACATGTCTTCGGGGTTGCGGTTGAACTCGTAGTCACCGATCAGCATGCCGAACGGCGCGCCACCGAAGGTACCGTACTCTTCTTCGTAGACCTTCTTGAACAGCGCGCTCTGGTCGAATTCGCTGGCGGCCTTGAGGTCGCGTACCAGGTCTTTCTTCGAGGCGTTGAGCAGGTGGATTTTCAGCGTGGTGCTGGTCTCGGTCTGGTCGACCTGGTACTTCAGGCCGCGCCAGGAGGCTTCCAGCTGCTGGAACTCACGGGCGTGCATGATCTCGTTCATCTGCTCGGAGAGCATCGAGTCGATCTCGGCGATGCGCGCGTCGAGTACGGCGATCAGGTCTTTGCTCGGGGTCATTTCGCCTTCGAGCACCTGGTTGACCAGCTCGCCGATCAGGTCGCGGGTGCGGTTGCGCTCGGTGTCGGAGCGGGCCACACGGCTTTGCGAAATGATGCTGTCGAGCAGCGAGGCCTGCGGCGCGAAGCTTTCCACTTCGACCAGGTCGGCGTCCTGTTGTGGCAGTGTTTGCTTGTCGGTCATCGTCTGGCTCCTGCTTACTCTTTGCCGTCGGCAGCGGGGGCGGCGGCTTCGCGACCGAATTCCTTGCCCAGGGTTTTCAGTTTTTCGGTGTTCTGCAGCACGTCCATCAGCAGCTCTTCGAGCTTGTCGTTGCCGCCCATCTTGTTGCGCAGGTCGGCCAGCTTGTTACGCACTTCCAGCAGCTTGCGCAGCGGCTCGACCTGCTTGACCACGTTTTGCGGTTCGAAGTCTTCCAGGGCGTTGAAGTTGAGTTCCACGCCCAGCTGAGTGCCGTTTTTGGCCAGGGTGTTGTCGACGCGGTAGGTCAGGCGCGGCTTGATGCCCTTGAGTACGCCGTTGAAGTTGTCGCGGTCGATGAATACGAACTTGCGGTCCTTGAGCTTGGGCAAAGGCTCCAGCGGGTTGCCGGAGAAGTCGCCCAGCACGCCGACGACAAAGGGCAGCTCTTTTTTCTCGAGCGCATCGCCGATGTCCACGTCGTAGGTGATATGGACCCGGGGCGCGCGAACGCGGTCGAGTTTGTGCTGGGTACTTTCCTTCTTCGCCATCGTGTTCTCCAGTGCGAGCAGTTCGCTGCGAATCATTGCGCGGCCGGTTGCCCGGCCCTGCGCGTTACAGACCTTCGATCGTCGCCAGCAGGCGCTGACGGATTTCGTCGTTCATTTCCAGAATGTTGTCGCGGCCCACCAGCTCTTCGAAGCTGGTGTTACCGGCAATTTGCGTGCTGCTACGGATGACCGAATCGTCCGGAAGTTCCGAACGCACCGGCGAGCTGATGACGCAGAAGGGCAGGTCGCCCAGGCCCTTGAGGCGCTCGAAGCTCAAGCCGAAGCGCAGGCCTTCGAACAGCCGGCCAAGGCCTGGCGACTTGCTCAGGCAATAGAACAGCACCAGGTAGTGCACCACGAAGCGGTACAGCTCGGCGCTGCTGCGGTTGGGGTCGTTGATGACCGTGCGAAAGCGCGCCAGCTCGAAGCCCTGGAAGCCCACCACCCAGCGCACCGGGCTGGTGATGCGGATGACCTGGCCGCTCGGGGCGAGGGCCTTGTCGTATTCCAGGGGGAACAGTTCGGGGGTGGTGCTGATGAGGTTGAGCGGCACTTCCAGCTCGCTGACCAGCTGGAACGGCGCGGCCGAGCCGATGCGCTCGTACAGTTCGATAAGCGACTGGAAGTGGCCCTGGGTTTCGCGCCCGCTGCTGCGCTGCGCGCCCTGCAGGTATTCGCCAAACAGCGTCTGCGGACGAATCAGCGGCGCCATGGTAGCGAGGTAATCCGACGCCTGCGCCTTGAGCGCGTCGGCAATTGCCCGCGTCTGGCTGCGCAGCCGGATCAGTGCTTCGACATCGAACGTCTGTGTCATCGGTACATCGTCCATGAGCCTTTTTGAATCGTCCTGATACGCCGGTGGCGTGGACTTGAAACTCGGTACTGGCACATGAATATCGTGTTGCCAGCAATGCCGTGTAGGGCACCTCGCTAGGGAAGAAGTTCCTGCGAGGGGCGCGATTTTTTCCCGGTTTGTGATGCAGTGCAATGATGTCTCAATGATATTGCGCGACCGTTTTGGGCACGTAAAATAGGGGCTTGGCCCCATAGGTAAGGGGTTTCAGGCGCAGCCAACGGTCTCAAAATCAGGTCAAAAAATCTTTATCAAAAGGTGAAGCAGGTCTCATTCCTGGTGGTGGTTAATGCCACGCGAAGCGCTTTAGTCCGGGCCATCCAATGATGGCAATGCGACGAAATACGGCGCACGGGGCGTCGATCTTCAAGCAACCACCTGGCCCAAAACTTGAAAGTTACCCCGGGCCCACTCGGGGCATTCCTCATCGCGCAAAAACCAGGCAGTGGGCGCCATGTCGCTCGTTTGGAAGGAGCAGGTCGCTACCTGCCATCCACCTGGATGCAAATATTCTTGTCCCCGACAGCTCTGCACGGCCAGTGGTCGTTGATGTAGGAATCGGGTGTAAAGCACACGCGCTCATCGTTCACCCAGAACATCTGCCATCCGGAGCCAGAAATTCGGAGCTTTGGGCAAGACCAGTAGCCCTTCGCAGAAAGTGTGGCTGTGGTCGCGATGATCATGGCCGGGGCAGCGAAGCACATCATCGCGACCATCAACTGCAACGACCGGATTTCGAAGGTGTGAAGCCTCGATTTCCTGGGCGGGTCGAATTTCTGACCGGTCCATGCCGCGAATGCGCAGGCAACGAGACAGTAGGGCGTTCCCGGAATGGCCGCGAGTACGAAGAAGCTTTTGAGCGGTGTCTCCACGACCGGCGCGTTTCTGTAGATGCGGCCATACAGCGGCAGCAGTTCGGCCCACAGTACGTAAATTGCAAGTGCGCACACCATTAGCATGCACAGCGCAAAGCCGATGGCCACGCAGCGAAAAAGCAGCGGGGATCTGACATGGAGTTCGGGATGGGATTTCATGATAACGGCAGCGTTCCTTGCTGGGCTCGATCGTTGATTTTGCCAGAGCTGTATGGAGCTGCGCACTGCTCGGCCTGGCAATTGGAGATGCGGTGGGTACGACATTGGAATTTCAACGTCGCGATCAGGGTGACGTCCTCGACATGATGGGCGGTGGGCCGTTGCGCCTGGCGCCGGGAGAATAGACCGACGATACCAGCATGGCGCTATGCCTGGCGGATACCTACGCAGCCAAGGGCAGGTTCGATTACGCTACCTTTGCCGACGCTCTGGTGCGCTGGTACCGCCAAGGCGAGAACTAAGGTATGAAGCAATAGTCAGTATTACTCATCCATATTCAGGCATAATTTTTTACCCTCTCCTTTTTTGCAGGGCCATTTGTTTTCCGTGTAGCTGTCAGGCACAAAACAGAAACCTGGGTGGCTTACCCAGTAGGTTTGCCAGGCCGAGCCAGATTTTCTCAATTGTGGGCAGGTTGTATAGTCCAGCGCGTTGAGTGTCAGCGTGGTAGCAATAGCCGCGAGCGGTGCAATTACAACTAATGCGTAAACTGAAGCTTTCATCATGCCAGTCTCGAATATTGCAAACCCCGACCTGGCCCGCGGTGCAAATTTTTTGCCGGTGCAGATTGCGAATGCACTCGCAACGACGCAAGCAAGCATGACCGCCGGCGCCATGAGCAAACCAAAAGCCATATAGGGCACTTCGATGGCAGAGGCTTGGCGCCAGATCTGTCCGTAGATTGGCAGCACGTGTGCAATTAGCCAATAGGTTGAGAACATGCCACGGCAGAGCAGGTCAGGAGCGTCAGTGCGGCGAGTAGTCTGAATTTCAGTGAGGCGATGCCTAGGCAGTGGGGACGCTCAGCCATTTGGCGGCCAGCGTGGCAATTAATTTTCCCAAGGCAGGGGAATCTTCAGGCCGTTGGCGGATTTGAAAGTACTGACCAGCGAGGCCCGTGGATATTCCGCAGCTCTCTAGGTGCAGTTGTGTATCGTTTGATAAGAATCATTGTTGTCTATCAAGCTGGAGGCAAATATCCTTGCCCCCTATACGCTTGCAAGGTTGGTTGTCGCTGGTGTAGGAGTCAGGTGTGAAGCAATAGCGTGCATCATTTACCCAGTACACTTTCCATGCTGAGCCAGAAATCAGTAATTTTTGGCAGGGGGTGTAACCCTTGCCCCATAAGCCAAGTGTCACAAGTATCGCCATCGCTGGCGCTATGCCGATCATTGACCACAGAGTTAGTTTGTATGAATAGTATTGGAACTTAAATAGGCGAGAAGGGGTAGGTGGATCAAATTTCTTTGCGCGCCAACAGGCATAGGCTGTCGTGATGACCAGTATGGGGCTAACCGTGCACATGCCAATGAGCATAAACCCCAGGTAGGGAGTAATCACAAGGGGTGCATTGCTTAATAATTTACCGAATGATGGCAGCACATCGTTAATCAGCCAGTACCCCGACAACAGGCCCATAGCGATGGTAAACAGGCAGGTGATAAAAGCCACAAGACGGAATAGGTGGGGAGAGCGTTCGTGAAACTCGTAGGATTGATGTGTGGTCATTATCAGAACTTTGGCAGATTGAAAGTCGGGAGTGAAGGCATAGAGGGTAGCTCAGGCAGCGACGGCCAACCAGGTAGATTGAGGTCTCCCGGTTGGAGTTTTTTTGCAGGCGTTTGTTATGAAACCACAACCTGATGTGGGAACCAGGCGGCAGGATACCCTTAGATTATCGCCCATCGGCCTGTACGCAGATTTCCTTACCATTCTCTTTTTTGCAAGGCCAGTGATCGTTGATATAATATTCCGGTTTGAAGCAGACCTTGTCATCGTTGACCCAGAACAATTGCCATGCAGAGCCTGATATCAATAGCTTCGGGCATGGAGAGTAGTCGCGCCACATTAAAGTAAGGGTGGTTATGGCTATGAGTGCGGGTGCAACAAATACCGCAGTTTTTATCGATGCAGCCAGCATGAGTGACTGGAATCGATACAGCTTCGAGTTTTGCGGTGGGTCAAATCTTTTCCCATTCCAAGCGGCAAGGGCTGATGCGACTATCAAATAAAGTAGACCGGGTAGCCCCATTAATAAGAAAAAACCTAAGTAAGGTGTTTCCACGATGGGGGCGTCTCGATAAATTCGCCCGAATAGAGGTAAAATATCATAGCTCAGCCAGTATAAGGTCAGCCCGCACGCGACTAATGACATGGGCATAAATATTAAGGCAGTGAGTCTTATCTTTAGCGGCGACGGGTCGCCTGAGCGACGATGGGTTTGATATTTTTTCATATCGTCAAATTTTTGGTATCTTGAAATTGTTAAGCATTGGCAGATTGCCTCCGGAGGGTAAGCGAGGAAATCTCGGTTCGCCCGGCTGTATTTTTCGAATGGCCCACCTTTTTGCCTCGTCGTAGAGATATTCAGCAGTTTGTGCGGCCATGCCTGCAATACTTTGCTCCACCTCTTCTTTTATTTCATCCACGTCAATTTTCGTGACGTGCGCTTGGATGTTTTCGAAGTGGGTAACGGCATGGCGCAGGCTAGCTTTGACCGCGTTTTAATGCCGTAATGGTTGTCTATCGCATTGAGGCCGTAACCAACGATGAAAACAAATATCGCCCCTGCTGCCACGGGTGCGGCTGCGGCGGTTATGAGGGTGCCTGCAAATACCCCTGCGGCGTAGCCCACAGTGGTAAAAAACTATGCCGCCATGGTCAAGAGCGGCTTCAAACGCTGTCTGCTGGAAATGTGGTTACTCATCCATGTTAAGGCATAATTTTTTCCCATCTACCATTTTGCACGGCCATCTATTTTCAGTGTAGCTATCAGGCACGAAACAGAAGCCGGGGTGGCTTACCCAGTAGGTTTGCCAGGCCGAGCCTGACTTTTTCAGCTGGGGGCAAGTTGTATAGTCCAGTTTATTGAGGGCAATTGTCGTGATGATGCCCGCTAACGGCGCGAGCACGATGAGCGAGTAAACAGACGCTTTCATCATTCCGGTCTGAAATTTCGCAAGGCCCGATTTGGTAGGCGGGTCGAACCTTTTTCCTGTGTAGATTGCGAATGCGCTTGCTACAACACAGGCAAGCATCACGGGCGGGGCCATGAGCAAGCCGAAAGCCATATATGGCACCTCAATGGCAGACGCCTGTCGCCACAGCTGCCCGTAAATGGGCAGCACATGAGCGATCAGCCAATAGGTAGAGAACACGCCTATGACTGCACATATCAAAAGGGTCAATGCGGCACGTAGCCTGAACTTAATGGATTCAGTAGAATATTTACTCGTGGTCATTGTTGCTTGCTCAAAACTTAGGGAGATTGAAGTTTGGAAGGCGAGGTAGGCTGGGAGCCTTCGGCCATTCGAAGTCTGGTGTGCTCGGAATAAGATGGGCGGGCACCTTATCACGTAACCATGACTTCGCCTCGTCGATGGCGGTGTCAATAATCGCTTCAGTGACACTGTTGATAACGTCAGCTTTATAGCGCTCAAGGGCGCGCGTGTCGATGGTTTGGATGCGTTCGGTCAATTGTCGGATATTGTCAACGGCATAATTCAGAGTTGCTTTGACTGTCGCTTTGATCTCAAGGTCGTTGTCGACGACGTTGAGTGCGATACCCACGGCAAAGATTACCGCGGCGCCTGCCACTAAAGGCAGCGCAGCGCTGGCGGCAACGCCGGCAACTAGCGTGGCAACCGCATAGCCAATGGCCGTCCCTATGCCCGCTTTAACAAGTTCAACAAATACGCCGCCCAGCAGATCCGCTACGGTTGCCTCGTCGCTGAAGAACCACTCTAGCACCTCAATGCCTACGGCCACGTAGCAGGAGAGTTTGAGCCCGGCTAGGGAAGAGCCTCGGATACCATACTGACCGATACCAAACTCAACAAGCTGTGCGTGGCGAATGCCGTATCGCGTGCCCTTCAGTATCTCCCGGAGGCCAGGCCGCCCAGTCAAGATGACGTATTGCTGACCCTTGTAGGTGCTGTAACGGATCTTGGTTCCGAAGCCCCCGATTTTCTTCAGGAGCGATGTGAGGTCATAGGCATCGTTAACAGCCAAAAGCGCAGGTGAGCCCCAACTGGTATTCACCAATTGATGGATGCTGTCGTTGTACAGCGGCTGGGTGGCACCCCTGATGCCGTCTAAAATTTTGTTTTGTGATCGAGAGCACACTTTGAGCGGGATGCATGGCATCTGCCGATTCTCGTTCGAGGCCACTAGGTGGGTGGCGTCCGCTCGAGTCATGATGATCAATTCTGTCTGGTTTTCATCAAGTTGCCTGTCCAGCTGCGTTAGCTGAGAGCTGTTCAAACCCATCGTCCACTTCCTGTGTCGTCTGTTCGCATTGATGCGCATTACAGCGGGTTAAGGTGCCTTCGCCAACCATGAAAGTCAAAGAGGCACATGGCCATTACTCATGCGACCTTGCTGATTTTCGTTGCATTTGCGTTCAGTTTTGCCCCATCAGTGCCGTCCATGATGGTCAGCGCACGGGGCATTTTTGTGTCTGCGTGTGAAGATCTAGCACTGACCTTGGAGCATAGGAATGTGCGAAGGTGGCTTGATGCCACCATTTGACAGGGGAGGCCTGTAGCGCTTTGATAGGAAGATTTTCAGCTTGGTGCAGGAAGCAAATTATGATTATGGACGGCCTTGAGCAGATGCTTTCTCAGCATCGACGCCTGATTACTTTCGACTCTCCACTCCCTGCAGACCAAGAGCTGCAGCTACTGAGCTTCACCGGGCATGAGGCGATGTCGGAGCTGTTCTCGTTCAACGTTGAACTGATGTCTCAAGATGCGCGAATCGAGCTGAAGAAGCTGATCGGCAAGAAAGTGACAATGGGAATCGAGTTGGCGGACGGCACGACCAAATACATAAGTGCCCATGTGTCGGACTTCATCCATACTGGCGCCGATGGCGGTGTGGCCAATTACAGCGCAGAGCTTGTGCCGTGGCTATGGATCCTCAGTCGACGTCGCGATTCACGTATTTTTCAAGATAAGACTACTGAACAAATCGTCAAGGAAGTCTTTGCGTACTATCTGACGTTGGCTGACCACGAGTTTCGGTTGAGCAAGCCTCTTAAACCGATTAGCTATTGCACTCAATACCAGGAGTCGGACCTTAACTTCGTGTTGCGTCTGCTTGAGCAGGAGGGCCTCTTTTTCACTTTCCAGCACAGCCAGGAAGGTCATCGGATGGTCATCAGCGACGACAGCAGCACGCTGACGCAGCTCGCGGCTCAACCGGTCATACGCTACCACCGCGCATCGGTCACTGAAACAGATGACTCTATTACCGCCTGGTCTTCCAGTCGTCGCTTTCAGCCGACACAACTCACGCTCAAAACCTTTGACTATAAACAACCCGGCAACCCGCATCTGGTTAAGCTCGAGTCAATAAACCAGCAAGGAGAAGTGGGGCCATTCGAAGTTTTCGAATACGAAGGCCTGTACGGGTATGCTGACGCCGATGAAGGCATGCGCAAGGCGCGTCATCGTCTCGAGGCTATGGAGGTCCAGGGGAAGATTTTCAGCGGTAAAAGTAATTGCCGTGCCATGGAGCCTGGATACTACTTCGAGCTTGCTCAGCATTACGACCATGACAACGACCCCAATGACGAACGTCAATTTCTGCTTCTCTCTGTCAAGCACTGGGGGCAGAACAACTACAGCAACAGTGGCCAGGCGGGTTATCAGAATAGCTTTACATGTATCCGCCGGAAGATTTCGTTCAGGCCAAGCCTGAGCACGCCTCGTGGCTTGATCACTGGGCCGCAGACAGCCATCGTGGTGGGCCCACCGGGCGAAGAGATCTACACCGATGAGTTGGGGCGAGTGAAACTTCAATTCCACTGGGATCGCAACGGTGAGTTCAACGACCAGAGCTCCTGCTGGGTCCGCGTCGCCCAGTCCGGCGCCAGCGGCGGCTTCGGCAGCATCCTGATACCCCGCGTCGGCGACGAAGTGGTGGTGGTGTTCCTCGACGGCAACCCCGACCGCCCGCTGATCATGGGCAGCCTGTACAACAGCAGCAACACCCCGCCATGGTCGTTGCCGGCGAACAAGACCCAGAGTGGTTTCCTCACCCGTTCCATGAAAGGCGACGGCGGTACCGCGAACTTCTTCCGCTTCGAGGACAAGGCCGGCGCCGAGCAGATCATCATGCACGCCGAGCGCAACATGGATACCGAGATCGAGCTGGATGAGAAGCACGATGTGGGGAACAATCGGACGATTACGGTGGGTGGGGCGCACACGGAGATCGTCAAGAAAGACACCGTGGTGAATGTCCAGGAGGGCAGCTACACCCTGCAGGTGGACAACAAGTTCATCCAGGTGAGTGCCAACGAGAGCATCCTGCTCCAGGTGGGGAGTAGCAAGATCAAAATGACCCCACAAGGCATCACCATCGAAGCTGACAAGATCGACATTCTCGGTAAGAACACCTTCGTCAAAGGTGATCGCGTCGACATCAACGAATAAGGCGCAGCCAATGGCCACCACCAGCATCTACGACAGACTCTCTCAAAAACGCGAGGCCGCCGAGGCCCTCGCTCGGCAGCAGGCCGAGGAGGAGCGAGTGGCTGCTGAAGCCTTGAGCAAGATGCCTGTTCCGGTTCCTGTATTACCTCTGGACGTCGGTCAGAACGCGTTCCAGATCGCAGGGCTCAATATGCGCGTACCAAAGGGTTTTGGCTTTCGCGAAATTGACACCACCCTGGAGTTCGCCGGCTGCGAAGTAACCTTCAGTGCGCGCCGCAGAATCGCCCCTCAGGGCCTGCCCTTGGCAAAAGCGGTTGAAGGCTATGTGAAGAATCTGCGTGATCTTCATGTCGGGATGACCCTGGTGCGCGAGGCTGAAGGCTTGTTGGCGGGGCACGAGGCGATTGCTCTTGATTACCTGTTCACGGTTGGACAGGAGCGCCGCCATGGGCGCACGGTGTGCGCGATCATCAGCAGCGGCGACGAACTGTCTCGCCAGTGGTTCGAGGTGTCCACGCTCATAGACCCCGACAAGGAGCGGCTGGCCGACTGGTTGGTCGCGTTCGATGCCATGCTCGCCGACATAACGGCACAGTAAGCCGACCAATTTTTTCGCTTAATGGAATTTGAAACCAATGGACTATCAGCTTCAGGAAGGATCTATCTCGTTGCCGGAAGGCTTTCAGGACCGAACGGTGAATATGTTCATCCTGGGCAACAATGTCCCAGCACCACTCAATATCACCCTTTCGCGTGACAACTTGTTACCTGCAGAAGACCTCACGGCGTATATCGATCGCCAGGTGAAACTGATCGCCACCAAGCTGCGCGGGTACACCGTGCTCAGCAAAACGCCTGCGCAGTTGTCCTCCAGCCAACCCCTGGCAGGGCTGCAGATCGAAGCCTACTACATGAACGAAGGCCGCCCTGTGTATCAGCGCCAGGCCGCTTTTGAAGTCGCCCCAGGCCGAATCCTGGTGTTCTCCACCACCAGCCAGAAAGATTTCAGCGGCAAGCAGAATGAACGCTGGCTTGAGCTCCTGAGCAGCTTCCAGCCGCGCCAGGATGCAGCGGCATCGTCCGAAAACGCTACTCAGGACTGAGCTCATGTTTGAAGCAGCGCGGTTGGGTGATGAGATCGAGCACACTGGCGCCTTGGCTGGGTTCCTTGCCGGTGCGGTAATTGGGCTGGCGATCGCGACGGCGGCAGCCTTCACGATTTGCACGGCTGGCCTTGGCGGTTTTTTGCTGGGCGCGGCCATTGGCCTGGGCGCAGGCCTGCTGCCAATGATGGGGGAGAAATTCGGGTCAATGTTCAGCTCACCGGCTGGGCAGATCGAGTTAGCCGGCTGTTCGACCAATGTTTTCATCAACAATCGCAATGCTGCTCATGCTGAACTGAGCACCGCTAAATGCGACAAGCATCCACCACCGGTGCTGGTGGCCGAAGGGTCTTCGAATGTATTCATCAACGGCGTAGCGGCGTCGCGCAAAGGCGACAAGCTCACCTGCGGTGCGAAGATCTCCGGCGGCTCGAACAACGTCTTCATCGGCGGCGGTACCCAGCGCTATCTGCCGGTGGACGAAGAAGTCCCGGAATGGCTGCGTGTCACCGTCGACGTGCTGATGATCGCGGCTTCAATGGGCCGGTCGATACTTGCGGTTGGCCGTTTGGGCTTACAGGCAGGCCTCAAGGCTGCCGGGCCCTGTGCCTTGCAGACCGGCGCGACGATCGCGGGCAGCTACCTTGCCGGCCGCTTCATCGTTGGCCCGGCCATAGAACGTGCGATCGGCGGTTTCACTGGTAATCCTGTCGATATGACAACTGGCCGCAAATTGCTGGCCAACGAAACGGATTTCGTTCTGCCCGGGATGATGCCAATCGAGTGGTCACGCTTCTACGCCAGCGACCTGGCTATCGACAGCGTGCTGGGCCAAGGCTGGGTGCTGCCTTGGGAGCAAAGCCTGCGCCGCAGCGGCGGCTTCGTGTATCACACCGACAACCAGGGGCGCAGCGTTCCGTTCATTGACCTTGAGCCGGGCGAAAGCATCTACAACCCGAACGAGAAAATCCACCTGGTCCGCACGGTAGGTGGCCACTACCTGCTGCAGACTCTGGACAATGTGTTCTTCTACTTCGGTGAAGTACCGGACGACAACAGCGCCGTACC
>Ga0213824_1000592_pt1 | contig 26010 bp, 21 predicted proteins | sample MC6MC0906MG_FD_179892 | JGI IMG/M metagenome (GOLD analysis project Ga0213824, IMG submission 179892) | Enriched soil aggregate microbial communities from Iowa State University, Ames, United States - MC6-MC0906-MG | ecosystem: Environmental > Terrestrial > Soil > Unclassified | place: USA: Iowa...
CCTTGCGCCGATGATGTTCGCCCCGCAGGGCTCGTTCCTCAGCCGCCAGTTCCCGACCCAGACACGCTCGTCGGGCTTTGGTACCGGGCGCGAGATTGGTACGGCAGTCGCCGGTGGCCTTGCGCCATTGGGCGGGCTGGCCCTGGTCGCGGGTTCGGCGACGCACTCCACCGATGGCGTGGCGTTGATCCTGGCGATAGCCGGGGTGCTGGTAGTGGTGTTTGCCCTGTGTGACCAGGGTTCCAAGCATTCCAGTTCGAAAAACTGACCTGCCAAGCCTCTACCACCCTGTGGCCGCCTTGCCGGCGATAGGGTGGGTGCTGCCCATACACGCTGTTCAGCACACAGCGTTTTCATGCATCACCCTGCCCCCTTCAGCCGGCCGGTCGATGTACATCACGTCCAGCGCACTGTTCTGCAACCCCTTAACGGCATTCCAGTGCGCTGAAGTGTGGACATAACGAGCCTGTAACAGCGCCTGCTCATCAGCCGTCAGCCCCACTTGCAAACTGCGTCCCAGGGCAAAGTCATGCAATTTTCGGCTGATCATCTGCAACTCTTCGGGCAACCAATGGGCTTCGTCGTCACCCAGTGGCGCAAACGGCACACCACTGCGCACAGCCAGTTCTCGCATTACGCTAAGGTACACGCGCGACAAATGCCCGCTCACCTCCCGCTCGCGGTACACCGCGGCAAATACCTGCTTCTGCGGATCATCGCGCCTGGCCTTGCTACCTTCGACAGGTACTTCCCAGCTAATCAGCCGGGGCAGTGGTTGCGCCAGGCCGGCAAATGCCGAACCCAGCAAGGTACTGGCGGCGGCGTAAGCTCGGGTTCGTTCCACCGGGGTCGACAGCGCCACCCGGTTCGAGAGCGGTTTGCACAGCAGCACTTTCTCTTGCACGAGCGCCGGGTAGCCACCGCCGATGTTCGAATGCACACCCGGCACGACGATGTCGTCATCAGTGCGTACCAACGGGAAGTTGTGCCGCTGCTCATCACCCGCCACCAGTTGTATTATCTGCCGGGCCAGGCCCTTGCCCAGGCCGAGACGCACGCCGTGGTAGCGGCTGTTGGAAGGGTTGAAGTCCCCCTTCAGAGGCGCCACGAATGCTGCCACCGTGTCGAACAAGCCAATGAAATTGAGCGCCCTGTCACCCCGCAATTCCAACGGTAGGCCTGGGGCACCGTTTTGCAGCCGATTGGCGAAGTGGCGGGCGGCTGCGGCGCCACGACTGAAACCGAACAGATCGAACTCGACGCCGGCAGGCTCTATGTGCGCAAAGCTGCGAAGTTGCTCACCCACGCTGAGCAGCGCCTGCTCAACCCGCGCCTCGACACCGGTATCACCGCACCCCGTCGCCTGGGCGTACATCGAATCCGGCGCGCCTTCGGTTGTGCCGATGCCCTGGACGTACAGTTTGATAAACACCTGCCCATCCACGAGGCCGCAGGGGTACAAGGCATGCAAAAGGGCAACATTGCTCCGCGCATTACCGTGACTGCCGCCAGCGCCCGCAAGGCCGGCGTCAGCCGTGGCATTCACCTGATTATTGCCGGTCCCATCGAAAAATACGCCCACCCTCACAACGTGCTGCCTGCTCATGATCACGCTCCTTAAAGTTCTGAAGGCAGCCATCAAGCGACAGAACAGCCGCGCACAACATCGGCAAAGGCGTTAACCCCAAGCGCAGATTTCGACGCGGCACCGCGGATAGATTAAAGTATCCCCCCCTGCCAGGTCGGTTGCCCACTACGCCCGCCCTGGCGCTCTTCCAGGAACCGTCGCCGATGGAACACCGTGAAGCGCTGATCGCGCTACGCACCTTTCTTTCCTCCCAGATCCTAGGCCAGGAGAAGCTGGTCGAGCGTCTGCTGATCGTGCTTCTGGCTGACGGCCACATGCTGGTCGAGGGCGCGCCGGGCCTGGCCAAGACCAAGGCCATCAAAGAGCTGGCCGAGGGGGTGGAGGCGCAGTTCCATCGCATCCAGTTCACCCCCGACCTGCTGCCGGCCGACATCACCGGCACCGAAATCTATCGCCCGGAAACCGGCAGCTTCGTGTTCCAGCAGGGGCCGATCTTCCATAACCTGGTGCTGGCCGACGAAATCAACCGCGCGCCCGCCAAGGTGCAGTCTGCCCTGCTCGAGGCCATGGCCGAGCGCCAGGTCAGCGTGGGCCGCAGCACCTATGACCTGTCGCCCCTGTTTCTGGTCATGGCCACGCAGAACCCGATCGAGCAGGAAGGCACCTACCCGCTGCCCGAAGCCCAGCTCGACCGCTTCCTGATGCACGTAAAAATCGGCTTCCCCGATGCCGCCGTGGAGCGGCGTATTCTGGCCCAGGCCCGCGGCGAAGCCCTGGGCGGTGAGGTCAAGCCCGAGCGGCGGGTCAGCCAGCAAGCGATCTTTGCCGCGCGCAAGGAAATCCTCGGCCTGTACATGGCCGACGCCGTAGAGGAATACCTGGTGCAACTGGTCATGGCCACCCGCACCCCGGCCAAGTTCGATACCGAACTGGCCGACTGGATCGCCTACGGTGCCAGCCCACGAGGCTCCATTGCCCTGGACCGCTGCGCACGGGCCCATGCCTGGCTGGCCGGGCGCGACTTCGTCAGCCCCGAGGATATCCAGGCAGTGCTGTTCGATGTGTTGCGCCACCGCATCATCCTGTCGTTCGAAGCCGAGGCGGCGGGGGTCGACCAGGACCGCGTGGTTCAGCGCATCCTCGACGTCGTCGCCGTTGCCTGAGCCCATGCCCACTGCGCTGCAGGCCGAACCCGGCATCCGCATCGGCCTCGCCGAGCTGATCGACATGCGCCACCGCGTGCGCGAAATCCAGCTGTTCTCCCGGCCCGGCCAGCGCAGCCCGCTGGTCGGCCTGCACCATTCCAAGCTGCGCGGCCGCGGTGTGGACTTCGACCAGGTGCGCGTCTACCAGGCCGGCGACGATGTGCGCAACATCGACTGGCGCGTCACCGCCCGCACCCAGGAGCCGCATACCAAGCTGTTCCATGAAGAGCGCGAACGGCCGATCTTCATCCTCGTCGAGCAAAGCCAGCGCCTGTTTTTCGGCTCGGGGCTGATGTTCAAGTCGGTGCTCGCGGCGCAGGCCGCCGCGCTGTTCGGCTGGGCGGCGCTGGGCCACAACGACCGCATCGGCGGGCTGGTGTTTGGCGACAACGAACACCACGAAATCAAACCGCGACGCAGCAAGCAGAGCCTGCTGCAGTTGCTCAACCGCCTGGCCAAGGTCAACCAGGCGCTGCACACCGAAGCGCTGCCCCAGGCCGACAGCCTGGGCCTGGCCCTGCGCCGCGCCCGTGAAGTGCTGCGCCCCGGCAGCCTGGCCATCGTCATTTGCGACGAACGCTCGCTCAGCCCCCAGGCCGAACAGCACCTGGCCATGCTCTCGCGCCATTGCGACCTGCTGCTGATGCCGGTCTCCGACCCGCTCGACCATGCGCTGCCCGCTGCCGGCCTGCTGCGTTTCGCCCAGCGCGGCGCGCAGCTGGAGCTCGACACGCTGGACGCCAACCTGCGCCGGGCTTACCGTCAGCAGGCCGAAGCGCGTATCGAGCGTTGGGACCTCATGGCACAAAAGCTGCGCGTGGTGCTGATGCCACTGAGCACCCAGAGCGAAATGATCGAACAGCTGCGCGAATACCTGAACGCCCAGCGCCCTGGGAGCAGCAAATGAATCCGCTGGATCAGCTGCAACCGCTGATCGCCCCGCCAGCGATCGGCCTGTGGCCACCGGCACCGGGCTGGTGGCTGCTGCTCGCCCTGCTGCCGCTGCTGGCCTGGGGCCTGTGGCGGCTGCGGCACTGGCGCCCGGGCAAGCGCCGGGTGGTACGTGCCGAGCAGCCGCTCGACCCAGTACGCGTAGAGGCCCTGGCCGAACTCGCACGCCTGCCGCGCCCCTATGACGGCGCGCCGGCCGGCGCCTGGCTGCAGCAGATAAACGCCTTGCTCAAACGCCTGTGCCGCAACCACTACCCCGGCGCCAATAGCCATACCCTCAACGGCCGCCAGTGGCTGGCGTTTCTCGACAACCGCTGCCCAGCCGCCGGCCTGACCCGCTGGATGGTGCTGGTCGAGGGCGCCTACAAGCCTGAGTGCAAACTCGACGACAAAGCCATCGTCGGGCTCAGCCAAGCCGTCGAAACCTGGATCCGCAAACATGTTTGAGCTGGCCTGGCCGTGGATCTTCGTGCTGCTGCCGCTGCCGTGGCTGGCACGCCTGGTGCTGCCCGCCGCCGACAGCGGCGAGCCGGTGCTCAAGGTGGGCTTCCTCGACGAGCTGGAGGGCCTGGCCGGCCGGCGTGCGCGCCTGAACCTGCCGACCTGGCGCCAGCAGGCGCCCTTTGTGGTGATCTGGCTGTTGCTGCTGCTCGCCGCCGCCCGCCCGCAATGGCTGGGCGACCCGGTACCGGTGGCCGCCAGTGGCCGCGACCTGCTGGTGGCGGTGGATGTGTCCGGTTCCATGGACTTCCCCGACATGCAGTGGAAAAACGACGAAATCAGCCGCCTCGACCTGGTCAAGGCGTTGATGGGCGACTTCCTGCAGGACCGCGAGGGCGACCGCGTCGGCCTGATCCTGTTCGGCAGCCAGGCCTACCTGCAGGCACCGCTGACCTTCGACCGGCGCACCGTGCGCACCTTCCTCGACGAGGCGCAGATCGGCATCGCCGGCAAGAACACCGCCATCGGCGACGCCATCGGCCTGGCGGTCAAGCGCTTGCGCCAGCGCCCCGCGCAAAGCCGGGTGCTGGTACTGATCACCGATGGCGCCAACAATGGCGGGCAGATCCACCCCTCGACCGCCGCCCGCCTGGCCGCCCAGGAAGGCGTACGCATCTACACCATCGGCATCGGTGCCAACCCCGAGGCCAGCGGCACGCCTGGGCTGCTGGGCCTGAACCCGAGCCTGGACCTCGACGAAGCCTCGCTCAAGGAAATCGCCGAGCTGACCCGCGGCGCCTACTTCCGCGCCCATGACGGGGCGGAACTGGACGCCATCGGCGATACCCTCGACGAGCTGGAGCCCGTCGCCCAGCAACCGACCCAGGCGCGTACGGCCAAGGCCTTGTATGCGTGGCCATTGGCCCTGGCCTTGCTGCTCAGCGTGCTGCTGGTGGTAGCGGTGCAATGGCCAGACAACCTGCTGCAACGGGTGATGCGCAAACCGCGCTTCCTGCAGCCCCACCCGGAATGGCGTGAGCGCCTGAAACGGCTGCGCCTGAGGAAGCGGCGATGATCGACCTGTGGCCGCAATGGTTACGCCCCCTGTGGCTGCTGGTCGTGCCGCTTCTCGGCTGGCTGCTGTTCAAGCTGTGGCACCGGCGCAAGCGCGCCGGGCGCTGGCAGATGATCCTGCCGAAAGCCTTCCACCCGGTGCTGCTGGGTGGCGGCAGCGGCAGCAACAGCAAACTGCCCTGGGTCGCCCTGGGCCTCGCCTGGCTCTTGGTAGTACTGGCCCTGCTCGGGCCAAGCTGGCAGCGCCTGGAAGAAACCCGCCAACGCCCGGCCGACCCGCTGGTGATCCTGCTCGAACTGACCCCGCAGATGCTTGCCGAGGACACCCCGCCCAACCGCCTGCAGCAGGCCCGGCGCAAAGTCCTCGACCTGCTCGAACACCGCCGCGACAGCCAGACCGCGCTGATCGTCTACGCAGGCAGTGCACACACCCTTGTGCCGCTGTCGGATGACCTTGGCACTACACGCAACCTGCTCGAGGCGATCGACCCGTCGATCATGCCGCAACCCGGCCAGCGCGCCGATCTGGCCGTACAGAAAGGCCTGGCCTTGCTGGCGCAAAGCGGCCTGGGCCAGGGCCGTTTGCTGCTGATTGGCTCGGCGCTGAGTGCGCCGGAACGCCAGGGCATCGTCCAGGCCCTTGGCCGCCAAGGCCCCAGCCTGCTGATGCTGGGCATTGGCACCCGGGATGGGGCGCCGGTGCGCCAGGCCAATGGCGAGTTCCTCAAGGACGACCAGGGCGGCATCCTGGTGCCGCACCTGGACAGCCCCGGGCTCAAGGCCTTCATCAACGGCACGGGTGGGCGTTACCGCCATGCGCGCATCGACGACCTCGACCTGCGCGGCCTCGGCCTGTTCGACAACCCGCGCATCCTGCGCAACGACGGCCAGAACGTGCAGCTCGACAGCTGGGCCGACCAAGGCTATTGGTTGCTGATTCCCTTGCTGCTGTTGGCGGCCTGTGCCGGCCGCCGCGGCTGGCTGTTCTGCCTGCCGCTGCTGCTTGCCCTGCCGCAACCGAGCCAGGCCTTCGAGTTCAACGACCTGTGGTTGCGCCCCGACCAGCAGGGCCAGCGCCTGCTGGAGCAAAGCCGGCCGGCGGATGCCGCCCGCCACTTCCAGGACCCGCAATGGCGCGGCATGGCCCTGTACCAGGCCGGTGACTACGCAGCGGCCGCCAAGTCCTTCGCCCAGGGCAATACGCCGGCAGCCCACTACAATCGAGGCAACGCCCTGGCCCGCAGCGGCGAGCTGGAAGCCGCGCTGGACGCCTATGAACAAGCCCTGGAGCGCCAGCCCGATTTCAAGCCGGCACTGGACAACCAGGCGCTGATCCAGCAACTGTTGCAGCAACGCGAAGCCCAGGCCGAGGAACAACCGGCCAAAGACGATGCCCAAGGCTCGCCCGGCAGCGAAACCGAAGGCAACAGCAGCTCGGCCAGCAGCCCGGCGCAGGGCACACCTGGCAGCGAAGAACAGGCCAACGCCGAACAACCCGGCGAAGGCGGCAACACCCAGAGCCCGGCCAACCCCGGTAACCAGGGCGGTGACGACGACGGCGTCACCCAGCCCCCACAAAGGCCGGTCTCCACCAGCCTGGACGCCGAACAACGCCAGGCGCTTGAACAATGGCTGCGGGAGATCCCGGACAACCCGGCAGAGCTGCTGCGCCGTAAATTCTGGTATGAACAGCAATTGCATCAGGAAACCCCACGATGAGTCGCCTCGGCGTCTTTCTGCTCTGCCTGTTATGGGCCCTCCTCGCCCAGGCCGACCCGACCCTGCAGGCCAGCGTCGACCGCACTCGCCTGGAGGCCGGCGAAACCCTCGAGCTGACCCTGGAAAGCCAGGATGTGACGCAATTCGGCAAGCCCGACCTGCGCGCCCTCGATGGCGACTTCGAAGTACGCGGCACGCGCCAGCTGAACAGCCTGCACACCCTCGACGGCGAGACCCGCGCCAGCACCCGCTGGATCATCACCCTGCTGCCTCGGCGCAGCGGCAGCCTGCGTATCCCTGAACTGCAACTGGGCCAGTCACACAGCCAGGCCATCGACCTCCAGGTGCTACAGGCCGACGCCAGCCGCCCGGAGACGGCGTCCCAGGTGTTCGTCGAGGCCACGCTGGACAGCAACGAGGTGTACGTTCAGGCCCAGGCCGTGCTGACCCTGCGCATCTACCATTCGGTATCGCTGTACGACGACAGCAGCCTCAGCCCGCTGCAGCTGGAAAACGCCAAGGTCGAGCCGCTGGGTGAGTCGCGCACTTATGAAAAGGAAATCAACGGCGTACGTCACGGCGTGATCGAGACCCGTTACGCACTTTACCCGCAACAGAGTGGCAACCTGGATATTCCACCGCTCACGTTTACCGCCACCGCCGCCGACAATGCCCAGCAGCCCGCCGCCAGTGCGCGGGCAGGCCGCCAGGTGCAGGTCAGCTCGCTGCCGCTGCGCCTGACCGTCCGCCCGATCCCCGCCGCCTGGCCTGCCAATGCGCCGTGGTTACCCGCACGCGGCCTGAGCCTGGAAGAACACTGGAACCCCGACCCTGGCAGCCAGCAGACACAGATTGGCGACTCCCTGACCCGCAGCATCACCCTGCGCGCCGAGGGGCTGTCGAGTACCCAGCTGCCGCAATTGCCGGCGACTGAAATCGTCGGCCTGCGCCGCTACCCGGACCAGCCGCTGCTGCGCAACGAAATAAACGAACGCGGCATGACCGCCAACCGCGAGGAGCGCGAAGCGCTGGTGCCGACCCACAGCGGCGAACTGGCGCTGCCGGCACTGGAAGTGACCTGGTGGAACACCCGCGAAGACCACCTGGAGCACTCAAGCCTGCCTGCACGCACCCTGGACGTGCAGGACAACCCGGCCTTGAGCGCCGAAAGCCCGGTGGGTGATACCAGCACCGGCAGCAGCCTGCTCTGGCCTTGGCAACTCGCCACGCTGGTGTTCGCCCTGACTACCCTGCTCGGCTTCGCCCTGTGGTGGCGCGCCCGCTCGCAACCAGCCGTGCTGCGTGCCGCGCAGGCTGGCCCAAGCCCACGCACCCTGCTGGACGACCTCAAGCGTGCCTGCCAGGCCAACGACCCGCAGGCCACCCGCCAGGCGCTCGACGCCTGGGCGCGGCAACAGCCAGAGACCCTGGCGGAGATGGCGGCCCGGTTCGTGCCGCTGTCGGATGCGCTGGATGGGTTGAACGGGGCGCTTTACAGCGAGAGTGGGCAGTATTGGCAGGGGGAGGATTTGTGGCGGGCGATTGGGACGATCCCGCCGGCGGAGCAGGTGTTGTTGCCTTCGGGTGAGCCGGGGAGCTTGCCGCCGCTTTATCCGAAGTGAGGGGTTGGGGGGGTGGGGTTGGGGTTGGGTTTGGGATGGGCATGGCTTGGGGCTTTCAGCGCCTGTGAGATCGAGCGCCGCCCGCGCGGCGCTTCGCGGGGCAAGCCCGCTCCCACATTTGTTGCAACGTGCCATGGCCTGATAGGCCATAGTTGTTAGCCTTGGTGGCTCGACGAGGTTTTTCGGCTGGCACTGCTGCCGCCTCACCTGTCTTCAGCCATGCGCCAAGGCGGACAACCATGGCCTGGCTGGAACGGCGCGTTGCAACAAATGTGGGAGCGGGCTTGCCCCGCGAAGCGCCGCGCGGGCGGCGCTCGATCTCAAGAGCACTAAAAAACCCAAGGCAAGCGCTTCGCGAAGCGCCGCGCGGGCGGCGCTCGATCTCAGGGGCACTAAAAAACCCAAGGCAAGCGCTTAGCGATGCGCCGCGCGGGCGGCGCTCGATCTCAAGGGCACTAAAAAACGCAAGGCAAGCGCTTCGCGATGCGCCGCGCGGGCGGCGCTCGAGCCTGCAGACGCTATAAAGCTCCCGCCTGGCCCTGCCCGCCCCCATCAAACGCTCAAATAAACCGCTGCCCCTCAAACGGGTTCCAGCCATTGAGCCCTTTGGTCTGCTTCAGGTAATAAGCCCGGTTGCTCAAAAAGCTGTAGAGAAACGCAAACGCCATACTGAGCCCGTTGTCCACCGGCCGAGGAATCTCGCTCCCCGTCACCGCCTCGACAACGCCCAGCAGCAACCCAAGCGCAATCATAATCGCCAGCATGACCAGGTTCTTCTTCCACAGGCCCAGCACGAACCAGTAGATCGGGCCGAAGAAAAAGCCGATGAAGTTATTGTTGATCAGCAGCTTCTTGCGAAAAGGCAAGGCACGGAAAGCGGCCTTGTAAGACTCGGAGGTCGGCGCGCCGTACTGATCGAAGAAGGCGAAACGCTCCTGCCATTTCGGCTTGAGGTTGCCATAGGTGGATTGGGTTTGTGGGATACCTTCCATGGGGAGCTCCGTAAATATCGTCCGTGGATGTCGAATAGCCATGATTGTGGCCGGTTCAGAAGGGTACGTCACAGTTGGTCAAGGGGCAAGCTTCGCAGCCTGTATCTGGATTAGACGTTTTCCCTCACACAACCGCTTAATCAAATCCTGACTGGGCTTTACCGGGTCTGTTGTCGACGCGCGCTCTTTCTGCCATCGGCTTCGCGGAACCCCGATGTGATTTGGATAGGGATACCATTGATATCAAGAACGGCCTCTGACATCTCAGCATCCTTCTTTAGGGCGATATGGGGCTCAGCGGTGGAGTCAATAGTGCCTTCATATTCGAACTGAAATGCGTAGTAAGTTTTCCCACCTCAACTAGCCGACAAGGCGATTCATTTGTGCCAATACGTCCTTTTGCATTTACCCGCAACCCATCTGGTGCAGAGCACAATATCGCGCGGTGCAAAGGCGCATTATCGCGATGCCTTTGCTTTAAAAGTGAATACAAGCATCAGGCAGGCCTGCATGATTAGATAGATAGACAAATAAAAACAGGATTCATATTCGCCCCTACTGACGTAAAAGACAACCCACGAACAATACGCCGCTGGAAACGACAGAATAAATGAAATAAGAAATTGATACTTAGGAATGAGAATCAAAGGTCGTTTCCCGCTGAGTAAGAATACGATTGCCTTGAAAGGAACGTAACAGGCCGCGGAAAGCAGGACCGCCAAAATTACTACAATAAATATATACAGTAAGAAATCTGGCATTTGCTTTCCGTCATTTAAATTCATGTTTATGCAGCGAACCTGATTTCTATTACTCAAGCTTTCTGAGGAAGACCAGTTTCTGGATCAAGATGCTTCTCTTCACTTAAACGCTTAACCAGATCCTGACTGGGCTTCACCGGACCTGTTTTTGACGCACGTTCTTTCTGCCATTGAAACGAACCGTCCCAAGTGGGTAGCTCAGCAGGCGGAAGAGGTACGATAGCGTCTATATCTGGCAATTTTGGTCCTAGCTGCTCATTATCCTCGAAGAATTTACTTATTTTGTGATATCTCACCGAGCGCTCTTTATCGGGCTGCAAGGCCATATAATAAAGGTTGTCATCTGAGAGTGGACCATCAAAAGCGTTTCCAAGCCTTCTGGCTGAAGCCGCATCCCCTGCTTTTACGCCTTGCTGATAAGCCTGCACCGCTTCTTTGTACTCACCCCCTACACGTAGAAGGCCTGCCAAATCTGCCGCAGCTCGCCTGTGCCCTTGAGACGCAGCGCAACGACGCATCGCTACCATCACTTCATATGCTCCGGTAACACGACCTAGCAAATTAGCAACGTAGAACTGCGCATCTGGGTTTCCTAGGTCTGCCGCCTTACGGAAATAAGCGTTCGCTTTATCGCGATCCTGCTCAACGCCATAACCCATCTCAAGGTAATGCCCCATATCATAATAGGCGCCAGGTATGCCTTGAGCGATAGAGGCTTCCACGAGATCAATTGTTTCTCTTTGTGGCTCGGGAGAGCTAGCTAAGCCCTGAGAAATAAGCACCTGCAAATTAGCAGAAGCTTTATAGTGACCATACGACGCGGCAATACGATAGTACTTTGCTGACTCATTAAAGTTCTTGAACCCTTCCTGTTGCTCGAGGAAAAGACCGTATTTATAAAGTGCATCTGCATCTAGCTCCAACGGGGGAAGCACATCTGCCTCACGGCGACATTCAAAGGCGAGTTCGATATCCTTTATGGACGGAGCAATCTGCGCTGGCACTGGACGCTCCTGGTACGCCACAACTAAACCAATAAAAATAAGACATACGAGATATACGTATTTATACATGCTAGCCTATTCTTTCCACAGGGTCAGACATACCTTTATCGGTGTTACTGCGGACCTCTTTGTAATATGCGGTATTTTTGCTTGTTATTAGGTGAATGTGGGGTTTGTAAAGTAACGACAGGCGCGGAAGTATAACTACACTCCCGCCATCCAACTCAACTGTCTTCTCATATTTGTCGCTGGCACCTCTAGCGACTACCCTTTTGATTTCGTCTATCATTTGGCTTACCAACAATGGGATTTGGGTGCGCGCGCTTTAATTAATAATCTCGAGTTGCGCCGAATATTTTATAGTCCGCCGCGACCTCCACATTATTCGGCAGGGCACGTATCAGTCGTCCGAAATCTTGGTTTTTCAAAGCTTTATTGCTCATCTTCGAATCCTCGCCGTAGGTAGACGTTGCTGCAAATGCAGAAAGACTTAACGGTGCCGCGAAAGCGAATATTCTGTCGATCCGCATAGCGACTGCCTGATATTTTAACGAATCGCTACACAAGCGCGGATAGCCTTGTTAGTCGCAAATTGCCGTGCGCCCGAATTTGCACGTTTCGGCATCCTGGTATCCGTAGCCTGTTACACTGTTATGTTTGCCTGCTTTGCAGTACTGATTCAATTTTCCTCCATTATGGCCTTGAGCGAAATTTACCGAGATTTAAAGGAGCTAAGCGCAGTATCCCATATCTCCATGAATTGGACCTCTGTAGGTGAGCCGTCCTCGGCGGTTGTAGAAAAACCGGCGGGTGAGGCGGGCTTAAGTTTTGTAATGTAGCTGAAATCTAAGTCGATCGAGATTTCGGGCCTATCTATCCTCTCTGGAGTTCCCGGGTAGTACCACTTCGCATGAACTTCGGTGCGATATGACCCTTCGGACAAGTACGTAACAGCGTGAATATTTTCTTCGCCCACAAGTCCATCTAGACTACGCTCGTTATTCCGGAAGGTTTGATGCGTGAAATCATTCTGTGAAATCCAGGCTGCTTCAGTAACCGGACTGTAACTATCAAGTTTCTGCTCTGACAAGGGTAGGTGAGGTTCGCCGATGTAGGCAGCCGACTTAAATGAAGCTGTAAGATTTTTGAATTTATTTATTTTAAATATTAAGTTTGCGGACTCATCAACACCGCTGTGCTCGATGCATGCCTGTGCGAAGCAAAGATATTGATTACTAGCATTTGATTGAATAGGCTTCACCTTGGTCAAAAGGGTTTTGATTTTACCGTCAGCACCAAGTGTGTCGTCATTTCCAAACTGCAACATTAAGTTGTTCATCCAGCTAAAAGCCATTGTTGAGTGAACGACCTTGTTTATTTCCTTACCGTCCAATCCTTGCCCCATTATGCGTACGTGGTCGTATTTAAATAGTGTTGCACCCCCGAATAGATTCTCGCGGATCGCTGGACTTTCTTTATTATTATTGTTCCGCAGCTCAATTTCCTCCCATATTTTTTCGGCATGGCGAGCGGCGCGAGCCTCAAGGAATCTCGGCGTGACCTTAATGGGTATTCCGTCAACATTAAGAAATGCTTCTGATATCTCGGACGCCTCAGGTAGCCGCATGATATATTTGCCCACCAAAACTTCTTTACCTGAACTATCTTCATAGGACATCACGGGCGTCTGAGCCCCAAGGCATGTGAAGGTTGTTAGCGGTTGCACAAGGAGCGCGCATATAGTTGCTATTCCTATTTTTTTTAAATAATTCACTTTTATGGTTAACATAAATTTTTTGCGTGCTTAGATAAGCTTATGATGGAGTTCAGCGTAACAGCTCTGGCAGTTTTTTGTCATATGAATGCGCATGATCAAAACCCTTAAACGTTACAAATTTTGGTTGTCTGCTGTTAGTTTAAAGTTTGGCGTGATCTCAATGGGGCGGCGTTTTTTTCAAGGTAGTTGTCGCGTCAACCATCCAACTATGCGGCTTGCTTCAAGTGCTGTTGTGCTCGATCAGGGTTCAGCAGCACGGTACCATCGGCTCCCCGTTGCGAGTACGTCCAGACCATCGCTCCGGATTCCTGTTTCGAGCGCGCTCATCGAGTTCGTGGACCAGGGCAAGGATTTGCCTCTCCTGACCTCGATGACGCTCTGCTGGCGTGACGAAGCGGATTCGGCTGTGTCGGTGTTCGTGGTTCTACCAATGGATAAAATCACCCACCCAGCATCGTGCAGCAGCCAAGGTCTTGAAGCTCTTGGTCGGCCATTGCGGGCAGTACTTCAGTGTGCTGAAAAGCGCCTCCGAGTATGGATTGTCATTATTGACACTCGGCCTGCCGCGGGACGGTGTTATGCCCACCTCGATCTCGAACAAGCTGGCACATTCGGCCACAGCTTCGAATTTCATTTCTGCAGATCAACTCTCGGTCGGGTGTTTGGGATCGGTCACCACCTCACATCTTTCGGCACTGGCTCGTTTGCGCCTGGTATACGGCGACATTTCAGTAACGCACTCGCGCCTAGCGACTTCGGCCATCGTCAGGTTGAGTGGAGAACCCAGCATCTTGAGCAGTTCGGCTTTGCGCTCAGAGGAATAGTACGGCACAACGGCTCTCTTTTCGCCCCCGGGGTCTGATTTCAGGTAAATCTGGTGAGGCGACAACTTCCCTGACACCGGGGGTTGGGTTTGGGTTTAGATAGGGATGGCTTAGGGCTTTCAGCGCCTGTGAAATCGAGCGCCGCCCGCGCGGCGCATTCAAAAATTGCTAATTATCTGGAACGTGATCAGCCCTCTTGCTGGCCCGATGCTTTAGCCATGTATGTACATACAAGCATCAGGCAGGCCTGTATAAGAAAATAGATAGACAAATAGGAAAAGACCTCATACTCGCCTTTATTAGCCACATAAAAGAAGAATGCACAAACAGCCTCAAAAAGCGACAGCACAACTGATGTCAAAAACTGATATTTAGGGATACAGAACAGAGGGCTTTTTCCACTGATTAATAACATCAATGCTTTGCAGGGAGCATAGAATGCCCCGCAAAGCGCGAGCACCAAAACTATTGCATTGAATATGTAATAGGAAAAATCTGTCATGTGCTGCCCACCAACCAAGGAGACGCCTTATAGCGCAAGACCGGTATCTGGATTAAGACGTTTCGCTTTACATAACCGTTCAACTAAATCCTTGCTGGGCTTTACCGGGTCTACTTTCAATGCACGCTCTTTCTGCCACTGAAACGAACCATCCCACTTGGGCAACTCGGCTGGCGGAAGAGGTACGATAGCGTCGATATCGGGCAATGTGACCCCCAACTGCTCATTTTCCTCTAGAAAACTACTTATTTTTTCGTATCTTACGGAGCGCTCTTTATCGGCTTCCAATCCGAGATAATAAAGACTGTCTTCTGGCGGGCCATCAAAACCTTCCCCAAGTTTTCTGGCAGAAGCAGAATCACCTGATTTTACGCCTTGCTGATAGACCTGCACGGACTCCTTGTACTTGGCACTTACGCGCAGAGAAACAGCCAAATTCTCTGCAGCGCGCCTGTGCCCTTGAAACGCGGCGCAACGACGCATCTCTGTCACCACGCTATGCATTCCTATAATACGGCCAAGCATACTTGCAACATAGAACTGCGCATCGGGGCTTCCTAAGTCCGCCGCCTTACGAAAATAAGCGTTTGCTTTATCTCGATCCTGCTCAACGCCATACCCTATCTCAAGGTAATGTGCCATATCATAATATGCGCCAGGTATGCCTTGAGCCATTGCGTTTTCAACGAGCTCAATCGTTTCTTTCTGCGGATCGGGAGAGCTAGCCAAGCCCTGAGAAATGAGCACCTGCAAGTTGGTAGACGCTTTATAGTGACCCTGCGAAGCGGCAATACGATAATACTTTGCAACGTCATTAAAATTCTTGGCGCCATCCTGTTGCTCGAGGAATAGACCGTACTTATAAAGTGCATCTGCGTCCAAACTCAACGGGGGAAGCACATCTGCTTCGTGACGACATTCGAATACCAGGTCGCCATAATCGTGTTGTGGTTCCATTGCACTCACCTCTGACACTGTAGCTAAAGCGGTGAAAAAAATACATGTAATAAATTTATACTTATGCATTTCTAGTCCAGATTTTTACGAACTGGGCTGTCGCGATAAAATTCTATTAGCGAGGCGTAAGGCGATTTTTTTTCAGCGATTGACGGTGTCCTGTTTTGTTCCTGACGATTATTATTTTCTATAATTATATCACCCCACTTACGGAACGCTACCGCCGCATCGTCTTGCGCACCCATTCCCCGTGTGTGTAGATCCCAAAGGTGCTTGCGCAGAGACTTTGACAAGGCCGGGCTTTCATGACATATGTTAAGCTCGCTGTCGACCTCCATGCTGCGTATGTTGATATTGGCGGATCCTAATGTAGTGAACACATCATCGATGATCGCTAGCTTGCTATGAATGTAGACGGGCATCCAGTTGTCAGGCGGGGAATCAGGCGCGACCAATGTACATATGTGAACCTTGAGCCCAGGAATCTCAACTGGAAGAATGGCGGCTTCTTTCTTGAGCGGAGTTGACGCCTCTAGTTCCTTCAACCGATCTTCTGCCGCTTTTACTTTGGTTTCACGTTCTTCTTTCATCTTTTGCAGCAGCTTGGGATCCATCAGGGGCTGCGCAACATAATTCAATGATGTCAAGGATCGTCTGGCATTTATCGTTTCCAAGCGCGCCTGCCTTAGCTGTTCATCTAACCTTTCATTGCGCTCAAGCTTTGAAACTGTAGGCAAAACATCTTTACGGCCCAAGCTGTTCAACATTCTGTAAGTGTTCATTGAGCCGGGACCAATGCCTTCGTCGTCTGAGTTAGTCACGACAAACAGGTGAATAGCTCCGTGCTTCCCAGCGTTTCTGCCCCACTCCAACTGCTTTTGCGCGGATTTCTTTATCGCCGTTGCAGCAGGCTCCCATCTGAAATACTGATTCTCCATGTATATAAAATTCGTAACGTTGTTGGTCGCTTTCAAATAAAGCGCCTTGATATCATGCACACCTTCTTGCTGCTGCGTGCGAAGTACCTGCGCCATGATAGGCGTTCCTGCTTCGGGTCGAGGCTTTAGCTCCGCTGCGTTATTTTTTCGCTGCGACAACAGATCAACACCGGTTTGACGCTTCCAAGCTTGACAAAAATTGTGGTTGAGGTGTTCAAGAATCGGCCCTGTTACTTTACTGGAGATATCCTGCCGGGGAGTGGCACCATTTCTGCCAAACCGAGCGTGCATTCTTGCATAGCTGTGATCGTCTTTATCCCAATAAGCGTCTAGCGTGTTGTGCCCCATGACAAAACCGATGGCGCTGTCAGGCTTCTCATAATCAATAAGCACCATTTTTTGATGGTGAGTGGGGGCGCTAGACATTGCCGATGTGCTCATGAACTTATTGGTTTTTGTACCGTTCTTATCCTCACCGTTTACTAGCAATTGCCACGCGATTTCTACACGCTCAATAAACCCAAAGTCTCGCGTCGCAAACTCAACATTTTTCAGGTAGTAGGGTGAATCTTTCAATATAGAGTTCTGATCAGCCGCACCAGTGAGCCGGGCTTGTTCATACCACTGCCTGTCATACTCCTCTTGTGCGTCATTACGATTCTGTTTACCTTTTGTAAGATAACTTATTATATTGTTACCGGGCGTGGGGTTTTCAAAAATTTGCGCTGCCGGTAAATACCAGCATAGAATTCTGACCTTTACGCCTTCAGCCCCCTTTTTTATCAGCAAATCCCCTATGCACAGATCACCCGCATTGCCATTACGCTTGAAGTACATCGAAGGCTGAAAACCCCAGCAAATGTAATCGATACTGGTTGTAGCGGCCATGATCGCATCATACAGCGCGCCAAACGCGCGCTCGCCGTTCACTAAGGGCTGAAATGTTGCAGGGACGGGATGATACTCTGTTTTTTGTAAAAACCATGGAAGATTCAGCGTAGCTGACGTTGTCTTACCGGTGGCGATCGGAGAAGTAATTGAGTTGGAGGATGTCATTTAATTCTCCTCTGAATCTGGATTATTGAGCGATGCATAGCTGTCTCTGAAAAAGCTACGCGTTCCGGGCTGATTGACATCCGGATGAGTTTTGCTTTCGTGACGATGGAACCCGCTGTTGGCCAGTTCGGCATTTTTCTCTTTCCCCTTGTACTGGCCGCCTACGGGTATGTCATAGCGGATGCCGTTTGCCAGTTCTACGGTATATTCTGTTGTCGTCGGATGGTGGTCGACATTGATCATTCCGGTCTTGTCCATTACACCCTGCCCGACCATTGAGCCGCCCGCATAAAGTTTGTAAGGCATGCCAGCCCAAGCGCCAGAGCTTCCCGCATTTGTATTCCCGGCAAAAAATGAAAGGGTTTGGGCCACTGACGATTCAGGCCAGGCCGGGTTCTCCCGATTTAGCTGCGCCGGCCCGCTGAACATCTTCTTTGCCCCTTTCACATCGATCGTCCCAGGCGCATGAATCTCGATGTTGCCTCCCTTGATCCGGATGTACCCGCCACCGCTGGTGAGCAGGATGCCTTCCTGCGCAGCGATCTCGATTCCTGCGGCGGTGGAAGTGATCTTCATGCCTTGCTTGGCAGTCAGCTCCATTGCATCGCTCTGCGCTTGTAGCTCCACCTTGCCCTTGGCCGCAAACAACTTGGCCCCGGCGTTCTGCGCAAACAGGCTGATACTCTGCACCACGCTGGCCAGCAGCGATTTGCCGCTGGCAATGCTGACGTCCTCCCCGGTACTCACGGTCAGGTGCTTGCCGCTGTGCAGGTGGGTGTTCTGCGGCGTGGCCGTGGCGATGTCGGCCGGGGAAGAAGCGATCAGCAGCGGCTTCTGATAACCCGGTGTCTTGCCGCGGCCACCGTTGCGAATCGCCCAGGCGGTGTCGCCGCCGTTGCGCTGCTGCTCGCTCGGGCCTTGGCTCGGGCTGCTGCTGTCGTTGCCGTAGGTCACGTCGGTATCGGCGTTGAGCTGGGTCAGGCTGTCGAGGCCAGCCTGCAGGGCGTCGGCGTTGTGCTGCCGGGCGGTGTCGGAGAGGGTTTTGAGCCGCTGCTCGCTGTTCTGCAGCTGCTGCTGGGCTTCGCTGACATCGAGCTGGGCGCCTTCGGCGTTGCTGCGTTTCCAGGTGCTCAGGTACAGGCCTTGCTGGGCGCGCAGGGCACCGTAGGCGTCGGTGCGCAGTTCGAAGCCGGTGCCGCGCAGGCCACCGCGGTTGTTGCCGCGCTGGTCGATCAGGTAGCCGAGGTTGAGCTGGGTGTGGCCGTGGCTGCTGTGCAGCTGGGTGCGTACCTGGCCGGTGGAGTCGTCCATCACCCACTGGTTGAAGCCGCCGCCGCCGACTTCCTTGCTCTTGTAGCCACTCATCAAACCACTGGAGTGCCAGGCGGGTTTGTGGCCGCCATAGACTTGGCCCATGACCAACGGGCGGTCGATGTCGTTGTCGAGGAAGGTGACCACCACTTCTTCGCCGGCCCGCGGCACGTGCACGCTGCCCCAGTCGGGGCCGCTGCTCGGTTGCAGCATGCGCAGCCAGCACGAACTCAACTCACCGTCCTGGCTCAGGCGGTCCCAATGGAAGCGCACGCACAGGCGGTTGAGGCTGTCGGTGAACACTTCATGGCCGCTGGGGGTGACCACCACGGCGGTCTGCGGGCCGGGGCAGGTGGGCTTGGCGTGCTCGAACGGGCTGCGGTAGGGCGCGCTGTGCAGCTGGCCCTCGAAGGTGTTGAGGAAGAAACCGTAGGAGGCTTCGCTCAGCTTCGAGCCGAGCAGCGCATCGTCCGGTGCCGGGCGTACCGATTTGAACAACGGTGCCAGGCTGCCGGGCGCATCGCGGCGCTGCTGGGCCATGGGCAGGTTGCTTTCGGCGAAGAACTGCACCTCGATCAGCACGAATTGCCGGGCCTCGGCGGCCTTGCGTTCGTACAGCGGGTGCTGGGTCAGTTCAAACCAGCGGCCGGCCTGCAGCTGGCGTACGCCACCCTGGCCGTGCACACGGCGGGCCTGGGATTCACGCTGCTCGATCTGCACGCGGCTCAGCCAGTCGCCGCGCTCTTGCTTCTGCCAGTTGTACTGGCCCTGGTACTCGTAGCGTTCCAGGGCGGCGGGGGCGGAAGCGGCTTCAAGCGCCGGCATCACGCTTTCGCGCGGTTGGCTGTGTGCGAGGTAGTCGACACTGCGCCAGTTGAGCTTGCCGCTGAGCAACTGCGAGCCGGTGCTCCACTGGGTGATGCCGTCCTGCTTCTGGGTCACGCTCTGGGTGTGGAACGGCACGCTCTGCGGGGTGAGCGCAGGCAGGGTGTCGACGCTGTCGGTGAAGACGATGCAGTGGCTGTCGGCTTTGTGCTCGACGTACCAGAAGATGCCTTCGAGCTCACACCAGCGCTGGACGAAGTTGGCGTCGGTTTCGTTGAACTGGGTGACATAGGACAGCGGGGCGTATTCGCGGCGCAGGTCGAGGCGGTAGTTGCCCTTGGCCTGTTCGTACTGGGCGAACACGGATTCGAGGATGGCCGGCAGGTGCTTGTCCTGCCAGATGCGGCAGTCGCTGCGGTATTCGAGCAGGCTGAACCACGGCGCGAACACCAACTGCCAGTCATGCAGGCCGCCGTCGCTGCCCAGGTAGCGCACGCTCTCGACCAGGCCATGGCGCGGGGCTTGGCTGCCGTCGTCGCAGAGCAGGGCAAGGCTGACGGGCTGGCCGATGAGTTTCTCTGGGTCGTACTCGGTGTCCTGCACCAGCACGTCGAGGGTGTAGCGAGGGGTGCGGCCGATGCGCTCGACGCCATGGGCGCGCAGGGCCTGAAGCGCGTCGCCCCCCAGCGGGGTGGTCAGCTGCAGCAGGCGGCCGCTTTGCGAGAGCGGGGTGCCGAAGGTCAGGTCCATTGAAAAAAACTCCGGTTACTGGTAGCACACACCAAGTCAGCTTAGGGTGGCGCCAGTGCAAAGTACGGTACGCCCTTCCATGGGCCTAAAAATTTTGTTCGAGCATCGGAAAATAGGGCATCGGGCATAGACCGTCAATATCCGAAATATTCAATGCATGGGCACATTTGTAGGACCCGAACCACCACATACCGGCGCATGCGCTTACCTGCCCTAGCGCCCTGGCTTGGGTTAACATACCCGGCTGCGCAACACCCATCATCCACGCCAAGCCCCGGCTTGCCGACTCGACACCAACAGGTCATCCATGCGTCTGTTTCACACCTCCGACTGGCACCTGGGCCAAAGCCTGCACGGCCAGGAACGCGACTTCGAACATGCCTGCTTCCTTGAGTGGCTGCTCGGCCAGCTGCAGCTTCGCCAGCCCGACGCGTTGCTGATCGCTGGCGATATCTTCGACACGGTCAACCCGCCGGTCAAAGCCCAGGAGCGGCTCTACGACTTTATCGTGAAGGCCCACGAGCAACAGCCGAAACTGGACATCGTGATGATTGCCGGCAACCACGACTCCGGCTCGCGCATCGAGCTGCCGGCGGCGCTGATGCGCCGCCTGCGCACCCATGCGCTAGGGCGCGTGCATTGGCTGGATGAGGGCCAGCTGGACGCCGAGCGCCTGCTGATACCGCTGACCAACGGCCGCGGCAAGGTTGCGGCCTGGTGCCTGGCCCTGCCCTTCCTGCGCCCGGCCGAGGTGACCGGCCCGCAGCTGGGGGACGACTACCTGCAGGGCATCACCCAGGTGCACCAGCAACTGATCGCCGCCGCGCAGAACAAGCGCAAGAAGGACCAGGCCCTGGTCGCCATCAGCCACGCGCACATGGCCGGTGGTTCGGTGTCCGAAGACTCCGAGCGCAGCCTGATCATCGGTAATGCCGAAGCGCTGCCGGCCAAGCTGTTCGACAAGGCCATCAGCTACGTGGCCCTGGGCCACCTGCACAAGCCGCAAAAGGTCAACCGCGAAACCCGCATCCGTTACAGCGGCTCGCCGATCCCGCTGTCATTCGCCGAAATCAACTACCCGCATCAGGTGCTGGAAGTCGAGCTGGACGGCGCCGAGCTGGCCAGCGTCGAAGCGCGCCCGGTGCCGCGCGCCGTGGCCCTGCAGCGCATCGGCCCGGCGCCGTTGGGCGAACTGCTGGAGCAACTTGCCGAGCTGCCGGTAATCGACCTGCTCGATGACCCCAACCGCCAGCCCTGGCTCGAAGTGCGCGTGCTGTTGGACGAGCCGCAGCCCGACCTGCGCCAGCAAATCGAAAGCGCCCTGGACGGCAAAGCGGTGCGGCTGATCCGCATCGGCGCCGAATATGCTGGCCGTGGTAACGACGAAGAAAGCGAGCTGGAGTTCGTCGAACTATCGCAGATGACCCCGCAGGACTTGTTCAGCCGCGCCTGGGAACAGGCCTACGGCAACCCCGTCGACGAGCAGGCCCTGGCCGACTTCGCCCTGTTGCTGCAGGACGTTCAGCTGGAAGAGGAGCAGCCATGAAAATTCTCGCCATTCGCCTGAAGAACCTGGCATCCCTGGCCGGCCCGGTCGACATCGACTTCACCACCGAACCCCTGGCAAGTGCTGGGCTGTTTGCCATCACCGGGCCGACCGGTGCCGGCAAGAGCACCCTGCTTGATGCGCTGTGCCTGGCCCTGTTCGGCACCGTGCCGCGGCTCAACGCCATCGGCCGCGAAGCCAAGGTGCCGGACGCCGATGGCGACATTCCCACATCCGACCCGCGCAACCTGCTGCGCCGCGGTACCGGCAGTGGCTTTGCCGAGGTCGACTTCATCGGCATCGACGGCCACCGCTACCGCGCGCGCTGGGAAGCCAACCGTGCCCGCGACAAAGCCAACGGCAAGTTGCAGCTCAGCCGCCAGAGCCTCTACGACCTGGACAGCGAGCAGGTGCTGGGCAGCGGCAAGAACGAATACAAGCAGCTGATCGAAGCCCGCCTGGGCCTGAATTTCGAGCAGTTTACCCGCGCGGTGATGCTGGCGCAGAGCGAGTTCAGTGCCTTCCTCAAGGCCGACGACAGAGAACGCAGCGAGTTACTGGAAAAGCTCACCAACACCGCCATCTACACCCGCCTCGGCCAGCGCGCGTTCAGCAAGGCGCGGGAAACCGGCGAAGCGCACAACGCCCTGAAAGACCGTGCCAGCCACCTGCTGCCGATGGTCGCCGAGGCCCGCGCCGAACTCGACCAGCGCCTGGAGCAGGCGCAGCAACAGTTCAAGGCCGACCAGGCGCGCCTGCGCCAATTGGAGCAGCAGCGCACCTGGCTCGACGAACAACGGCAACTGCAGGCCCAGCACAGCGAAGCCGGCGCGGCCCTGCAGGCTGCCGAGCACGGCTGGCAAGCGCTGGCCGAGCAACGCCTCGACCTGCAACGCCTGGAGCGCCTGGCGCCCCAGCGTCATCAGTTTCATCGCCAGCAGGTCCTGACCGCGCAACTGGCGCCCCTGGCTGCGCAGACCGCCGAGCAACAGCGCCAGCAGGGTGAGCTGCAGACGCGTACAGCAGAACTGCAACAGGCGCTGGTCGCAACCCGCCAGTCACTCGCGGACAACCAGGCCCGGCACAGCGAAAATACCCCTCGCCTACGCCAGGCGTTTGCCGCGCAGGACAGCCTGGCACGGCTGGACAATGAGCTGACAGCGCAACGCACGGCCAGCCAGCAGGCCGACCAGCACGTCGTCGAAGGGCAGCAGCAACTGCAGCAGCTGGAAGAAAACCAGCAGCGCAGCCTGCAACAACTGGCGCAGATCGATGAGGCACTGGCCGGTAGCCAACACCTCGCCGGGTTGGCCAACGCCTGGCAGGCCTACCTGCCGCAACTCAAGCAAGTGATGCTGATCGGCGGGCGGCTGAGCAAGGGCCGCGAAGAGCTGCCGGGCCTGCAGGCCCAAGCCAGCCAGGCCAATGCGCAGCTGCAGGCCCAGCGCGAGCATTACGAGCTGCTGTTCCGCGAAGCCAAGGCCGAACCGCACGCGCTGGCCGAACAGATCGACCTGCTCGGCGGCATGCTTCAGGACAATCGCAAACAGCAGCGCGCCGTCGAAGCACTGTCGCACCTGCATGGCCGCGAGCTGGAAGTGCGTCAGCACCTTGAAGCCATCCGTGAGCGCCAGCAGCAGGCCATGCAGCAACGCCGGCAACTGATCGGCGAAGGCACTGCAGCCAAGGCCGAGCTTGAGGCCGCGGAGCAGGCGCTCACCCTCACCCGCCAGCTACTGGAACGCCAGCGCCTGGCGCGCCACACCAGCGTCGAAGAGCTGCGCGGCCAGTTGCGCGACGGCGAGCCCTGCCCGGTGTGTGGCAGCGCCGAACACCCATTCCACCAGCCTGAGGCGCTGCTGCAAAGCCTGGGCCGGCATGACCAGGCCGAAGAGGACACCGCGCAGAAGCAGGTCGAAACCCTCAACGGCAAGCTGGTGGAGCTGCGCACCCAGCTTGGCGTGGTCAACGCCCAGCTCAAGGACTACCAGCAGCAACAGGTGCAACTGGGCGAGCAACTGCAGCCATTGGTTGCGCAGGTGCAGGCACACAGCCTGTGGCCCGCCCTCGCCCCCCAGGACGACAAGGCCCGCACAGCCTGGCTGGCCAACCAGCTGCAGCGCCTGGACGATGAAATCGGCAAGGACGAGAAACGCCAGAGCGCCCTGCTCGCCTTGCAAAAGGATGCCGCCCGCCTCAACCAGCAACTGCAGGCAGCGCAGGAAGCGCAGCAGCAGGCCCAGCGCCACCTGGACCACCAGCACCAGGCGCTGGCCAGCGACGAACAGCAGTTGCAGCAAGGCCTGAATGACCTGGCCAGTGTGCTGCCGGATGATGTCCTGAAAGCCTTGAGCGACGACCCGGCCAATGCTTTTCTCGGCCTCGATCAGCAGATCGCCCAGCGGTTGCAACAGCTGGAGCAGCGCAAGGACGAGCAGGAAGAACAGCAAGCCCGCCAGGTACAGCTGGACAAGCTGCGCGACCAGCAGCAGACACGCCTGCAGGCGCAGCAGCAGTGGCAGCAGACACTGGCCAGCCTGGACGAGCAGCGCCAGCAGGCGCAGGCAAAACTCGCCGAACTGCTAGGCGAACATGCCAGTGCAGAAGCCTGGCAACACCACCTGGAGGCACAACTGGAGCAAGCCCGTGCGGCCGACGCCGACACCACGCAGCGCCTGCAGGACTTGCGCACCCAGGGCGTAAAACTGGCCGCCGAGCTTGACGCCAATGTCCAACGGCAGCAGGCACTGGAGCAGGAGTGTCAGCAGTTGCAGGGCGCGATCGCTCAGTGGCGCGGCGAGCACCCCGAGCTGGATGACAGCGGCCTCGACCGCCTGCTGGCCATCGACGATGCGCAACTTGGCGCCCTGCGCCAGCAGCTGCAGCACGCAGAGAAAGCCATCGAGCAAGGCCGCGTGCTGCTGCAGGAGCGTGAACAGCGTCTTCAGCAGCATAACGCCCAGGCACAGGGCGAGCTGCCCGCCGACGACCTGGAGCAGACCCTGGCCGAACTCCAGCAGCACCTCAACGTTCAGGAACAACAGTGCGCCGAACTGCGCGCGCAACAGGCCGATGACCAACGCCGCCAGCAGGCGCACCAGGCCCTGGCCGCCGAAATCGAACAGGCCCGCGAGCAGTGGCAGCGCTGGGCGCGCCTGAGCACGCTGATCGGCTCGGCCTCCGGCGACGTGTTCCGCAAGATCGCCCAGGGCTACAACCTCGACCTGCTGCTGCACCACGCCAACGCCCAGTTGCGCCAACTGGCGCGGCGGTACCGCCTCAAGCGCGGTGGCAGCGCGTTAGGCCTGCTGGTGCTGGACACCGAAATGGGCGACGAACTGCGCTCGGTGCACTCGCTGTCGGGCGGTGAAACCTTCCTGGTGTCGCTGGCCCTGGCCCTGGGCTTGGCCTCGATGGCCTCGAGCACCCTGCGCATCGAGTCGCTGTTCATCGATGAAGGCTTCGGCAGCCTCGACCCCGAGTCGCTGCAGCTGGCCATGGATGCGCTCGACGGGCTTCAGGCGCAGGGCCGCAAGGTGGCGGTGATTTCCCACGTGCAGGAGATGCACGAGCGCATTCCGGTGCAGATCCAGGTACGGCGCCAGGGCAATGGCCTGAGTGATGTGGAGGTGTGCGGGTGATCCTTTACTCGTTCCGCCGTTGCCCTTGGGCCATGCGCGCGCGCCTGGCCCTGCGTTATGCTGGGTGCGAAGTGCAGGTGTGCGAGGTGGCGATGAAACAAAAGCCGGCCGAGTTGCTGGCCTTGTCGCCCAAGGGCACGGTACCGGTGCTGGATACCGGTAACGGTGTGCTGGAAGAAAGCCTGGACATCATGCGCTGGGCGCTGACGCGCAACGACCCACAGGACTGGCGCCTGCAGGCGGACCCCGCTGCCGCGCAACAGGCCGAGCAGTTGATTGCCCGCAACGACAGCGAGTTCAAGGCGCAGGTCAACCTGTACAAATATGCCGAGCGTTACCCTGACTATTCGCGCGAGCATTACCGCCAGCAGGCAGAAGCCTGGCTGGCGGAGCTCGAACAGCTGCTTGAGGGCCGGCCGTACCTGCTGGCCGATCACCCGAGCCTGGCCGACGCCGCGCTGCTGCCCCTGATGCGCCAGTTTGCCGGGGTCGAACCGCAGTGGTTCGCCGAGGCGGCTTATCCGCG
>Ga0213824_1000597_pt1 | contig 25936 bp, 20 predicted proteins | sample MC6MC0906MG_FD_179892 | JGI IMG/M metagenome (GOLD analysis project Ga0213824, IMG submission 179892) | Enriched soil aggregate microbial communities from Iowa State University, Ames, United States - MC6-MC0906-MG | ecosystem: Environmental > Terrestrial > Soil > Unclassified | place: USA: Iowa...
ACGATGCATCGCCGATGGTAGTGTGGGGTTTCCCCATGTGAGAGTAGGTCATCGTCAAGATTAAATTCCGAAACCCCTGTTTGCTAACGCAGACAGGGGTTTCGTTTATGTAGAAGTCCATGAATTTCATCGGCACGTTGCTAAAGCAACGCTCCGGTACACAGAATTTCTTGACGACCATAGAGCATTGGAACCACCTGATCCCATCCCGAACTCAGCAGTGAAACGATGCATCGCCGATGGTAGTGTGGGGTTTCCCCATGTGAGAGTAGGTCATCGTCAAGATCAAATTCCAGAACCCCTGTCTGATCATGTAGACAGGGGTTTTGTCGTTTAGAGGGTTTATGAACTCTGTAAGCGAGCAGCAACTACACCTACCCAACTCCAAAATCATGTTCATGGCACTGACCTGCTTCAAGAGCACCACACAGGTAGTAGGAAAGAATTTTTTACTTCTAAATCTTGTACGACAACCTTTGGTCGGTTTCCTACGTAAAAGGGCGATTCATCCCACAATTCCCTAAGCTTTCCTCCAGCTTGGCCGAAAGCCTGATGAGCCATGCGTGCACCGAAATAGAGCGGCCCGAGACGCCGCCTATACCGTTACATGGAATGTTCCTCTCGGCACGCTCACCCCCATTTGGCAAAAAGAAGTCGATGAAATGAATCTCAAATTCAGTCATAAAATTCTGTTGGCCGCGTCAGGCGTTGTGGTTCTGGCCTTCGCGTTATTCACGCTTTACAACGATTACCTGCAGCGCAGCACCATCAAACAGAATCTGGAGTCGTCTATCCAGCAGTCCGGTGAGCTCACCGCGAGTAGTGTGCAGAACTGGCTTAGCGGTCGAATACTGGTGCTCGAAAGTCTGACGCAAAACGTTGCCCATCAGGGTAGTGCTGCTGATCTTCCAGGGTTGGTCGATCAACCGGCGTTCACCTCGAACTTCCAGTTCACCTACGTTGGCCAAACCAACGGTGTGTTCACCCAGCGCCCGGACGCAAAAATGCCTGACGGCTACGATCCTCGTCAGCGTCCTTGGTACAAGCAAGCCGTAGCTGCCGATAAACCCATGCTCACGCCGCCCTATATGGCCGCCGTGGGTGGGCAGATCGTGACTATCGCTATGCCAGTGAAAAAGAACGGTGAGTTGCTCGGCGTGGTCGGCGGAGACCTGAGCCTGCAAACCCTGGTGAAAATCATCAATTCGGTGGACTTCGGCGGCATCGGCCATGCGTTTCTGGTCAGCGGCGACGGCCAAGTCATCGTAAGTCCTGACGAAGACCAGGTGATGAAAAACCTCAAGGACATCTACCCAGGCACTAACGTCCGTATTGAGAAAGTTAATCAGGACGTAGTTCTCAAGGGCCAGGATCGCATCCTGTCGTTCACACCTATCAGTGGCTTGCCCGGTGCAGATTGGTATATCGGCCTGTCGATTGATAAAGACAAAGCTTACGCACCGTTGGGCAAATTCCGTACGTCTGCATTGATCGCCATGCTGATCGCCGTAGTCGCGATTGCCGTGCTCTTGAGCCTGTTGATTCAAGTGTTACTGCGGCCCCTGACCACCATGGGCATTGCCATGCAGGACATTGCCCAAGGTGAGGGCGACCTGACCCGCCGCTTGACGGTCACCAGTAAAGACGAGTTCGGTGAAGTGGGCAGCGCGTTCAACCGGTTCGTGGAGCGTATCCACGCCTCGATTTCCGAAGTGTCTTCTGCAACACGTCAGGTGCATGACCTGTCTCAGCGTGTGATGGCGTCATCCAACGCCTCGATCATCGGCTCTGATGAGCAAAGCGCACGCACCAACAGCGTGGCCGCCGCAATCAACGAACTGGGGGCTGCCACTCAGGAAATCGCGCGTAACGCCGCCGATGCTTCACAGCACGCCAGCGGTGCCAGCGAGCAGGCCGATGATGGGCGTAAAGTGGTCGAGCAAACCATCCTGGCAATGTCGGAGCTGTCGCAGAAAATCAGCCTGTCCTGCACTCAGATCGAAACCCTGAACGCCAGTACCGACAATATCGGCCACATCCTTGATGTGATCAAAGGCATCTCCCAGCAAACCAACTTGCTGGCACTGAACGCTGCAATTGAAGCAGCACGTGCCGGGGAAGCCGGACGCGGGTTTGCCGTGGTCGCCGACGAGGTGCGTAACCTGGCTCACCGTACCCAGGAGTCGGCTGAGGAGATTCATAAAATGATCACTTCGCTGCAAGTGGGTTCGCGTGAAGCAGTGACCACCATGAATGCCAGCCAGACCTCCAGCGAGGAAAGTGTCCAGGTGGCCAACCAGGCCGGTGAGCGCCTGGTCAGCGTAACGCAGCGAATTGTCGAGATCGACGGCATGAACCAGTCCGTCGCTGCGGCCACCGAGGAACAAACTGCGGTGGTGGAAACCCTCAACGTTGACATCAACCAGATCAACTTGCTGAACCAGCAGGGCGTGACCAACCTCAACGAAACCCTGAAAGACTGCGATGCGTTGTCGCAACAGGCCAATCGGTTGAAGCAGCTGGTCGACAGCTTCAAGATCTGAGCCACTGAGTGTACGAGTAGGAGCGAGCCGTTTCGCTCCTACTGCTTACCCAGCAAGCGGCGAACATTGTCCAGCGCGCTGTCTGCGAAGCCTTGTACAAACTGTTCAAATCCTTCCTGTGCCGTCTCCAGGGGTCGGCAATGATGGTCCAGGTTACCTTGGAGCAGTGTGCTCCAAGCGCTTCCACTTTGATTGCGGCCCACAACCTGGCCACGCCCAGGGTGTTGTAGATCGTGGTCCAGGTCATGTGCATCGCTTGCTCATCCCGGCTATTGAGTTGTTCTACGACGCGGTTGCCATCGCGGAAAAATTTCGTGCGTAAAGCGCCCACTCCGGTGCCGATCATTTCGATATGCGTCAAGGAAGGGATGAACGCATCGAAGCCTGCAAACTGCCCCACCATGTTCCATAGACGATTGGCATGGCAGTCGATCACCACAGAGGACACTATCGGCTGGCCGTTCGGGTTATGAATTAACGTATCGGGTTGCAGCGGTTTCATGAAGTTGTCCTGAAGCGGTTCAAAGAAAGCCGATGGCCTTGAGGTAGTTGCAGCCTTTACTCAGCAGTGCCGGGTCTTTTTCGGGGTATTGCTCACCCATCTGCTGAACGCCGCGTTGCGCGTTGTGATGGAGGATCATCGAGGTGTCACCGATGTCTTCATCCAGTCGATCAAGGTAAAACCCGAGTACACCAAACATCGCATTGTCCTGGCTTACCGTTCGCAGTGCCTGCTGCCAATGCGCAGTACTGACCCGCTCGAACCGGTGGCCCGCCCGGTTGAATGCATCCAGGTAGTGCTCCCAGCTCAGTGGTTGTGGGTTATGCAGGTTGAATACGCTTCTATCGGCTTGAAAGCGATTGCAGTGGAACGCAATGAAGCGAGCCAGAAAGTCCACGGGCATCAGGTCGAAATTCAAGTCCAACCTCGGCAGCATGCCCAACTGCAGCGAGCCCTTGAGCATCAGCATCAGGCGATTTTTCTGTGGCTGGCAGACACCGTTACGGCTGTTGAAGCTGATATTTCCAGGGCGATGGATGTTCACCCAGGCCCCTTGCTCGATTGCACGCCCCAGGACTCGCTCGGCGACCCACTTGGACAGGTTATAGCCATTTCGGATGTACAGCGGCAGGGTGGCTGCCGCCGGAGCTTCGAGCACATGCCCCGTCGTGCCGATGCTGCTGGCGGCCGACAACGTCGAAACAAAGTTGAAGACTTTCTTGCAGCGGGTTTCGCACAGGCGCAGGCATTCGAATATAGGGTCGACGTTGTCCCTGGCCAGTGAGGCGTAGTCCATCACGTGGTTGACCCGTGCTGCGTTGTGCACCAGCGCGCCAAAGTCTGCGGCGAGTACGTCATACGCGTCACAGGCCAAACCCAATCGCGGCAGGCTGACATCGGCGGCGAAAACTCGCACCCGGCTCAAGTCCAGATGTTCCAGTTGGTAGTCACGCAACGCCTGGGTAAAACGAGCCATCGCAGGACTCCCCGGCAAGTCACGCACCAGGCACGCCACCTCGGTGGCACCGGCGTTCAACAACGCCTCGACAATATGGACGCCGACGAAACTGTTGGCCCCCGTCACGATCACCTTGTGCGGATTGCCTGCGCGGTCCCCTTGCAACGGATTGATTTCCCACTCCCGTTGAGCGTCGATGGCCGCTTGGGCAGAGGATGCGTCTGGCAGTTCACCCTCCTCCATCAGCGTTGCGAGCGTACGAATAGTCGGTACTTCAATGAAATGGCTCAACGCGAAACTACGGCCAAATTGCTCGCGAACGCGCAACAACAGCGTCGACAGCAAAATCGAATGGCCGCCCAGTGCAAAGAAGCTTTCATCGATGGGCAACTGGCTGGCGGGCAAGCCCAGCAGTTCACCCCAAAGGTCGCTCAATCGCGCTTGAAGCGGCGTGCGCGTGGCGCGGGGAGTGGCCTGTAAAAGGGGGAGGAAGGGGCGCGACAGCAGCCCCTTGCGGTCGACCTTGCCGTTGTCGCTGTGCGGCATGGCTGGCAGTTCCACCCAGAAACCAGGTTGCATGTAGTCCGGTAGCCACTGGCGTGCATGCTGCTGCAAGGCCACCAGGGTAGCGTTGGGTTCAGGCTGGGCGACAAAGGCGCAGATCCTGCTTTCATGGTCGATCACCACGGCCAGCTCGCGATACAGCCTGCTGCTGCGCAGGCATTGTTCAATCTCCCGGGGGTCGACCCGAAAACCGCGGATCTTTACCTGGTCGTCGCGACGCCCACCCAGCACAATCCCTTCGGCGGTCCACTGCGCCAAGTCACCGCTGCGGTAGGCCCGCAGCGTTTGGCCGCCCGGCACCAGCAGTTCGACGAACGGGCTGTCAGCCTGCGGCGACGCATTCACATATCCCAGGCTTACTCCGGGCCCGACGATGTATAGCTCGCCCATCACCTGCTCATCCACCGGTTGCAGATCGTCATCGAGGATCAGCACCTGGCTATTGGCGATGGGGTGGCCGACATTGCGATTATTGTCGTCGGGGGCGAACGTCCGGTGCGTAATCAATACTGTGGTTTCGGTGGGACCATAGAGGTTGTGCAACTGGCACTGTCCTGCCAGCCGCTCGATTACATGGGGTTCGCAGGCATCGCCACCGGTGAGCAGATGCGTCACGCCCAGGGGGGAATCCGGCGGCAGGATATTGAGCAGCGCAGGCGGCAGGAAGGCATGAGTGACACGCTGTCGGCGGAGCAATTCCAACAGTTGGCCAGGGTCGCGTCGCTGTTCCTCACTGGGCACGATCAACTCGGCGCCGGCAATCAGGGCGGGGAAGATTTCGATCAATGACGAGTCGAAACCCAAGGGCGAAAACTGCAGGACGCGGCTCCGTTCATCCTGCGTCATGCAGGACCCGAACCAGGTCGTGAAATGCGCCAGGTTAGCTTGGCTGAGCAGCACACCCTTGGGCTGGCCCGTACTGCCCGATGTATAGAGCACCATGCACGGCATATCCGAGCAGGGGCGATCGTGCATCAGCGAGGACGGGGAGTTGGCGTTGTGCGGCTCGACTGTGCTGACATCCAGTGAAATGAAACGCTCCCGTAATGGATGTTGGCCGGCATCCAGCAATACGCGGGCCCCGGCGTTTTCGAGCATGGCCCGATGGCGTTGTGTGGGTTGATCAGGCCCCAGTGGCAGGTACACCGCGCCACTGCCCAGTACGGCAAGAATGCTGGCATACAACGCCATGGATTTTTCCAGGCATACAGCGATCACCGGTGGCGCCTCAAGCGCCTCCAGCAGCGGGCGCAATCGCAGCTGAATCGCCATGGCCTGTAGGTGCAGTTGGCGGTAGGTCACGGTGTGCCCCGCAATGTTCAGCGCCGGCCGATCGGCGAACAGGTCAAGGCTGGCCTGCACCCGTTCGATCACCGGTACCTGGGCTTCCTGGATCAGGGCAGGGTTTGCCGTACGATTGAATCGATGCATAAATGCCAACGGCTCAAGCCCGTGCAGGCCGTGCTCGGGCCAGTCAGTGGCAATCGCGCTCGTAGACAGAGACTCGGGGTCACGTGAGAAGCCACTGACCAGCAGTGCGACCCAATCCACCAGCGCGGTTGTTGCCTGCTGACGCAATCGCTGGCCGTTGCCACTGGGCTCCTCGGCGATGTCCAGCACGGCGAACACGCGTCGGTCATGGTCATAGGCGCGCACTTGCAGCGCAGGCAACCCACCGTCGCTCAACGGGCTAATCCCCAGGCGCAGACTTATACAGGTGGTTTCGCCCACGTCATCCGGCAACGGCAGGCTGCCGTCTTCAATCCACAGGTCGGTGGCCTCATCCCCTGAAACATGGCCGTACTGTTCCAGCATTGGCCTGATTTCGCCCAGTACCTTGCTTGTGCCGCACCAGCCGATGGTCAGGCACCTCATGGCGACACCGACAGGTAGTCGTTCAGCACTTGTCCCACACTCGGCGTTTGCAGCAAGCCGCTGTGTTGCAGGAAGCCCATGATATTGGCCATCAACGGGTGCTGGCGGGTGATGGGGAACGTCAGCGCTGATATTTCATCGCGCAGCACACCGCGCAGGCGCTCGCTGATGTCCAGGTGTTCGATCAGGCGCAGGTCGAAGTTTTTCTGCAGGTCGTTGGTCAGGTAATGCGCTAGGAATGTCGGCAGTACGTGAGCGATGCTGTCACGGTCCTCCGGGCTCGCGGCTTGCCAGTAGATGCGCACCAGCCGTGTCCAGAACTGCGCGTGGCGACCTTCGTCAAACAGGTGGTCGTCCATCAAGCCTCTTATGGAGGCCTTGACACTGCGGTCCTTGGAAAACGCTGCGACATCGTGGGTCACGGTGTTTTCGGCGATGGCTACGCCAATCAGCTCCACAGCATCGCTCAGGTGTTCCGGAGCCTGCGCCTGCGCCGCCGGCAGCGCGCGACTCAGTTCGATATGCCCGGGCAGGTCAATCGGTTGTATGCCCGTCATTGCGACAGTCTGTTGCATGAAATCCAGGGCCACCAAGGCGTGGTAGTCCTCGTCTACCACAACCGTCATCGCATCAACGCGACAGGCAAGCGGGAAGGGCACCGAGAAGCGATTCTTGGCAATGCTGCGCGCGGCCTTGTCGACGATTTCGGTTTCGAAAATCACCACATCGTGGATGAACTTATAGAAGCTTTGCACCAGCACGAAGTCGCGCCATTGCGAGCAATGTTCCATGAAGGTCGAGTTGAGTACCAAGGGCTGACGGCACAGTGGGTAGATCAGCTTGTCGTCGTCTTCCAACAGGCGGCGAGGGCGGGTTCGGATGGTGGCGCGGCGTTCCCAGTCGTCGGCGATGGTGGTGTATCCGGCGGTATTCATGGGTGCACCTCGTGCAGCGCGGCGCGCACCTCGTCCCAGAACGTGATACGGCTTTCTACGGCGGCAAGGGCTGCGTCATGGGCCTGTTGCGGATAAGCCGGGTCTGCACCCACCAGGCGTTCGAGCAGTTCTTCAGCTGCTGGCCCGTGATGCTCAGTGTCCAACTCGATGTGGCGCCTGAAGTAGCCACACAAGGCCGGTGCCTGGCGATGGATGAGCGTATCGGGCTGCAGGAGGTGTTCGAACATACTTGGGATGACACGCTCACGCCCATGAAGGAATGCGGCAGCTACGCAATGGGTAGGGGCTTGCAGCGCAATGTGCAGCGTGTCGCTGACGAAGCGCGCGGCCCCAGCAGGAACATCGGCCATGCGCAGGGCCGTGCTTGCTTCCACGCCCTGGTGCAGCAGTGAAATGAAACGGTGTATCGCCGAGGTGCTGGCGCCGACTTCGACCATGGCTTCCAGGTACCACTCGAAGTGGCTGCAATGGCCTTGCCTGGGGTGTGAGTCTGATTCTTCGCCCAGCACTATCTCATTGATCAGGCGTGCAGCTTGCGGGTCGGCCGGTGGCAGCCAGGGCAGCCGTGTGCAGGTCAGGTCCTGCTGCAGGCGTTTGGTGAGCGTCATGAAGTCCCAGACAGCGAATACATGGTTCTCCATGAACAGTCGTAACTTTTCCAGCGAAGTTATTTCTAGAAATAACGGATGGCTGCACAACAGCCGTTTTCTTTGTTCCAGTAAAGGTGGGTACATGGTTGATGCCTATAAATTATTGCGTCGCCGCTAAAACAACGTTGGGCTTTTGTATGCCGCAAGAAGATAAAAAAGATGTAAACCAGGCTTTGCGCGCACGCGCGCTCACGCAAGTGGGACTGCACGGTCGAATTAAGTGACTGATTTAGTAATGAAAGATGATAAGCGGGTTAAACAAGTTGGCCAGTATATGAATGCATTAGATGTTTTTCTAAATAATATAAGCTGTCGGCAACTTACTTTATAAGAGTGGGAAGTTTCTTCTGCGCGGGGCGCTACTTGGCCAGGTAGGGAACCCCGCAGTGCTCGACGGGCAAGCCGAGCGACCTTACGCCTTGTTAGAGCGTCTTCTTTGCGGCGGCGTCGAGATTATCGAGATAGGTTGTGATCACTTCCATCCCGCGCATCAAGTGATTACGCAGCGTCAGGATGCTTTCCTCGACCTTCTTTTGTGCCACAAGGTTCAGCAGTTCACGGTGGTCTTCTTGGGAAGTCTCGCCCAGCCCCATCGCCTCGAGGTTGAAACGCAGGAAGCGCTCCTCCTCATTCAGCCCGTGCTCCACCAGCTTGAGCAGCCGCTGGTTGGGGGCCTTGCCATACAGGGTCATGTGGAACAGGCGATTGAGACGGCCAATCTCGGTGTAGTCTTTTTCCTGTTCCAGGGCACAGATGAGCGTGTCTGCCTCGGTGATATCGGCTTCGGTCAGCAAGGGAATCGACAAACGCAGGGCTTCAGACTCCAGCAACATTCGCAGCTCATAGGTCTCAGCCGAATTGTCTTCGATCAACGGTGCAACCACGGCGCCCTTGTGGGTGACCACATGCAGCAGTGACTGGGCCTCCAACTGGCGCAAGGCTTCACGCACGGGCATGCGGCTGACCCCGAACAGGCTGGCCAGCTCCTGCTGACGCATGGCGGTACCGCAGGGCAAGCGGCCATCAAGGATGGCATTGCGCAAGGTTTCTTCAATCACGGAGCGAGCAAGATGGGCGGGAATAGGGCCGGTGATCTTGATGCTGTTCAACGGGTTCGGCTTCTGCGTCACGGTTACGCTATCCTCCTTATTAAAATAGTGGTGGCTAATTGGATCCAATGCACACTAGAGGCTGTCCATAGGCTTGTCAAACGAGTACGGTTTCGGCTTGTAAGCGTTTCAACGCGCGACTCCGGTGGCCCACGCGCGGGTTTTGCCAGGTCTGACACGCCGCTGACGTATTGCGACATTACCGCATATATATATTCCTTAACGGTATTTAAATTGCCGTTTTTATACTTATAAAGTCACTCTCCTGTCTGACCGGGAGTGAACTCATGTCTGCCACCTCTACTGTTCCAACAGCGACCCTTACTGCCCAAACGTTCGATATTCGACCACTGCCCGGCAGCGTCGGTGCCGAGATTGTTGGCCTGGATTTGTCCCGGCCAGTCAACGACCAGGATTTCGCCCGCATTCATCGCGCGCACCTGGATCACCACGTCGTGGTGTTCCGCGACCAACGCATCACCCCCGAACAACAGATCGCTTTCAGCCGCCGCTTTGGCGTCCTGCAGATCCACGTGCTCAAGCAGTTCCTGCTGGCCAACCACCCGGAGATCCTGATCGTCTCCAACATCATCGAAAACGGCCAATCCATCGGCCTGGGTGACGCAGGCAAATTCTGGCACTCGGACCTGTCCTATAAAGAGCTGCCGAGCCTGGGCTCGATGCTTCACGCTCAGGAGCTGCCGTCCGAAGGCGGCGATACCCTGTTTGCCGACATGCACAAAGCCTGGGACCAACTGCCCGAGCACCTGCGTAAAGCTGTTGAAGGCCGCAGTGCTGCGCACTCTTATACCGCGCGCTACAGCGAAACCAAATTCGAAGGCAACTGGCGCCCGACGTTGACGCCCGAGCAGCTTGCCCAAGTCGCGGAAGTGGTTCACCCCATCGTGCGCACCCACCCGGAAAACGGCCGCAAGGCACTGTTCGTCAGCGAAGGCTTCACCACCCGTATCGTCGGCCTGCCGGAAGACGAAAGCCGCGACCTGCTGGCCCAGCTCTACGCCCACAGTGTGCTGCCGCACAACATCTACCGCCACCAATGGCAGCCCCACGACCTGGTGTTCTGGGATAACCGCTCGCTGATCCACCTGGCCGCCGGTTGCCCGAGCCATCTGCGCCGCAAACTGTTTCGCACCACCATCCAGGGCGACGCGCCTTTCTGATTCGGAGCATGACCATGTCCAGGAAAACCCCATTTGCACGGCTGGCCACGACCGTCGGCCTCGGTATCAGCCTGTTGGCCGGCAGCCTGGTGGCGCCGACGGCTGCGCAGGCCGAAGGCGAGATCCGCATCGCCGAACAGTTCGGTATCGTCTACTTGCTGCTTAACGTAGTGCGCGACCAGAACCTGATCGAAAAATACGGCAAGCAGGAAGGTCTCGACATCAAGGTCGATTGGACCCAGCTGTCCGGCGGCGCAGCGGTCAACGACGCACTGCTCTCCGGCTCGATCGATATCGCCGGTGCCGGCGTCGGCCCGCTGCTGACCATCTGGGACCGCACCCATGGCAAGCAGAACGTCAAGGCCGTGGCCTCCCTGGGCAACTTCCCCTACTACCTGGTAAGTAACAATCCCAAGGTCAAGACCATTGCCGACTTCACCGACAAAGACCGTATCGCCGTGCCGGCGGTGGGCGTGTCGGTACAGTCGCGCTTCCTGCAATACGCCGCCGCCAAGCAATGGGGCGACAAGGAGTTCAATCGCCTCGACAAGTACACCGTCGCCGTCCCGCACCCGGATGCCACCGCTGCCCTGATCGCCGGCGGCACCGAACTGACCGGGCACTTCTCCAACCCGCCGTTCCAGGACCAGGCCCTGGCCAACCCGAACGTGCATGTGGTGCTGAACACCTACGACCTGCTGGGGCCGAACTCGCCAACGGTACTGTTCGCCACCGAAAAATTCCGCAACGACAACCCGAAGACCTACAAGGCATTTGTCGACGCGTTGACCGAAGCCGCGCAATTCGCCCAGAACGATAAAGGCGCGGCGGCCGACACTTACATTCGCGTCACCAAAGCCAAGATCGACCGCGCCGAATTGCTGAAAATCATCGACAACCCGCAGTTCGAATTCAGCGTCACGCCAAAAAACACCTACCCGCTGGCGGAATTCCTCTACCGCGTCGGCGCCATCAAAAACAAGCCTGAATCGTGGAAGGACTACTTCTTCCAGGATGCCAAGCCCCTGCAAGGAAGTTGAGATGAACGCGCCCTTGCAAGGCCACACGGCTAGCAACCTGCACACCGCCGCACCATTGCTGGCGGTGGATAACGTCAGCCTGGAATACCGCACCCCCGAGCGCGTGGTGCGCGCCACGCACCAAGTCAGCTTCGAGATCGACCCGGCGGATCGCTACGTGTTGCTCGGCCCATCGGGTTGCGGCAAATCCACGCTGCTCAAGTCCATTGCCGGGTTCATCAAGCCCTGCGAAGGCGAGATCCGCCTGCTGGGGCAAAAGGTCGAACAGCCGGGCCCGGACCGCATCGTGGTGTTCCAGGAATTCGACCAGCTGCCGCCGTGGAAAACCGTCAAGCAGAACGTGATGTTTCCGCTGCTGGCGTCGAAGACCTTACCGCGTCGCGAAGCCGAAGAACGGGCGCTGCACTACCTCGACAAGGTCGGCCTCAGCGCCTTTGCCGACGCTTACCCGCACACGCTGTCCGGCGGCATGAAAGCCCGCGTGGCCATCGCCCGCGCCCTGGCCATGCAGCCGAAGATCCTGCTGATGGACGAACCCTTCGCCGCCCTCGACGCCCTGACCCGGCGCAAGATGCAGGAAGAATTGCTGCTGCTCTGGGAAGAAGTGCGCTTCACCCTGCTGTTCGTCACCCACTCCATCGAAGAAGCGCTGGTGGTGGGCAATCGCATCCTGCTGCTGTCGCCGCATCCGGGGCGCGTGCGCGCGGAAATCCACAGCCATCAATACGACTTGCACAGCCTCGGTGGCGTGGAGTTCCAGGCGTCGGCGCGGCGGATTCATCGGCTGTTGTTCGATGAAGCGCCCGAGGCCGAACGTGAGTTGGGTTTCGCCGACATCCGCATCGCTTACTAAGGGGACAACCCAATGCGCCAGGAATACGAAATCAACCTTGAGCCGCTGCTCAGCGTCCCCGTGGAACGCGAACTGCCCCTGCGCCAACGCCTGTGGCAGCAAGGCTGGCTGCGCAAGGGCCTGATCCTGATCGTGCTCGCGATCCTTTGGGAAGCCGTCGCGCGCTACCAGAACAACGACCTGCTGCTGCCGAGCTTCCTGCAGACCTTTCACGCGCTCTATGACGGCCTGCTCAGTGGCGAACTGCTGGGCAAGGTGAGCATCTCGCTGGTGGTACTGATCAAGGGCTACCTGATCGGTATCGTGCTGGCGTTTGCCCTGACCACCCTGGCGGTGTCGACGCAACTGGGCCGTGACCTGTTGAGCACCCTGACCTCGATGTTCAACCCACTGCCGGCCATTGCGTTATTGCCGCTGGCGCTGCTGTGGTTCGGCCTGGGCCAGAACAGCCTGATTTTCGTGCTGGTGCATTCGGTGTTGTGGGCGCTGGCGCTCAACACCTATTCCGGGTTTCTCGGTGTGTCCGAAACCCTGCGCATGGCCGGTCGCAACTATGGCCTCAAGGGCATGCGTTTCGTGTTGTTCATCCTGATCCCGGCGGCACTGCCGTCGATCCTCGCCGGGCTGAAAATCGGTTGGGCCTTCGCCTGGCGCACACTGATCGCCGCCGAGCTGGTATTCGGTGCGACCAGCGGCAAGGGCGGCCTGGGCTGGTACATCTTCCAGAACCGCAATGAGCTGTACACCGACAAGGTATTCGCCGGCCTGGCGGTGGTGATCCTGATCGGCCTGCTGGTGGAAAACCTGGTGTTTGATACCTTCGAGCGCCTCACCGTGAAGCGTTGGGGCATGCAGCGCTGATGCACCCAGCCTGCTACGATTGCGGCCAGCTCACTCCCGACTGACCACGAGTGCTTGGCATGCAACTACCCGACATGAACCTGTTGGTCGCCCTCGACGCCCTGCTCGATGAGGGCAGCGTAGTGGGCGCCGCGCGGCGGATGAACCTCAGCCCGGCGGCCATGAGCCGTACCCTCACACGTATTCGCGAAGCGGTAGGCGACCCGATCCTGGTGCGCGCCGGTCGCGGCCTGGTGCCGACGCCCAAGGCCCTGCAGCTGCAAGGCCAGGTGCGCAACGTGGTGGAGCAGGCGGCGTTGCTGTTTCGCTCGGCGGATCAGGTTGATTTGAGCACCTTGCGCCGTCGCTTCAGTGTGCGCGCCAATGACTTTTTCATCGGCGTGTATGGCGGTCGGCTGTTCGACACAATGGAGCGCATGGCGCCACTGTGCGAGCTGTGTTTCGTGCCTGAAGGCGACACCGATGATGAAGCCCTGCGCGAAGGGCGGCTGGACCTGCGCGTGAGCAACACCATGCCGGTCACCCCGGAAGTGAAGGTGCAGAACCTGTTTTCCACCACCTTCGTGGGCCTTGCGCGGGAGGACCACCCGTTGTTTGACGACGAGATCACCGCCGCGCGCTTCGCCAGCTATTCCCATATCAGTATCTCGCGACGTGGCATCGCCCGTGGCCCGATCGACACTGCACTGAATGCCCAGGGCCTGGAGCGGCGGGTGGCGATGATTGCGCCGGGTTTTCACGGTGCGATGTTCATGTTGCCCGATTCCGACCTAATTCTGCCGGTGCCCAAGGAAGCCCTGTTGAGCGCCAACCGCTTGAAGCTGCCACTGCGCGCGTTTGCGCTGCCGATCTCGCTGCCGACGTTGGTATTGGCTCAATCCTGGCACCCGCGCTTCGACAAAGATCCGGCTCATAAGTGGCTGCGCGAAACCATGCGCGAAAGTTGCCACGCCACCTGGCTGGAAGCCCAACCCACCTGATCTACAAGCCATGCACGGTCAAAATGTGGGAGAGAGCAAGTCCCCTCCCACATGGGATTTTTGACGGATTCAGGATTGTGTTTCGTGCAGTTATAAGCTGCCAATAAGTAACTTTTTGTCATGCATGTGCCTGATTAAACTGCTCGGGTATTTCTAATCCCGAGCTGCCTGTTCATGACTTCCCTCGCTGCCCCCACCCTTGCGGCCGCAGCCAGACCCACCGCCATCACCCCGCCTGTATTTGGCCCGCGCATCATCATCGGCCTGGTCGGCGTGTTGCTCGCGGTGCTGGTGTCCGGCCTCAACGAGATGGTCACCAAGGCGGCCCTCGCGGATATTCGCGGTGCGCTGTACATCGGTTTTGACGAAGGCACCTGGCTGGTGGCCGCGTACACGGCCACTTCCGTGTCGGCCATGGCCTTTGCGCCCTGGTGTTCGGTGACGTTTTCCCTGCGGCGCTTCACCCTGTGCGCCATTGGCCTGTTCACCGTGCTCGGGATCCTGTGCCCGTTTGCGCCGAACTACGAAAGCCTGCTGCTGCTGCGTACCGTCCAAGGCCTGGCGGGCGGTGCCTTGCCGCCGATGCTGATGACCGTGGCGCTGCGCTTCCTGCCGGCCAACGTCAAGCTGTATGGCCTGGCCGGCTATGCACTCACCGCCACCTTCGGGCCGAGCCTCGGCACGCCATTGGCTGCGCTGTGGACCGAGTATGTCGGCTGGCAGTGGGCGTTCTGGCAGATCGTCGGGCCGTGCCTGCTGGCCATGGCCGCCGTGGCCTACGGTTTGCCGCAAGACCCGCTGCGCCTGGAACGCTTCAAGCAGTTCAACTGGCGCGGCCTGCTGCTGGGCTTTCCGGCGATCTGCATGCTGGTGATCGGCATCCTGCAGGGCAATCGCCTGGACTGGTTCGAGTCGGGCCTGATCACCTTCCTGCTATGCGGCGGCAGTGTGCTGCTGGTGCTGTTCATGCTCAATGAATGGTCGCACCCGATGCCGTTTTTCAAATTGCAGATGCTCGGCCTGCGCAACCTGGCGTTTGCCCTGATCGTGCTGGCAGGCGTGCTGATGGTGCTGACCTCGGTGATCATCATCCCCTCGAGTTTCCTCGCTCAGGTCCAGGGTTATCGCCCATTGCAAACCGCGCCGGTGATGCTGCTGATGGCGCTGCCGCAATTGATCGCGCTGCCGCTGGTGGCGGCGTTGTGCAACCTGCGCTGGGTCGATTGCCGCTGGGTCCTGGGGATCGGGCTGGGGATGTTGGTGCTGTGTTGCGTGGGCAGTGCGCACCTGACCTCGGCATGGATTCGCGACGATTTCTACGGCCTGTACCTGCTGCAAATCTTCGGGCAGCCCATGGCGGTGTTGCCGCTGCTGATGCTCTCCACCGGCAGCATTCAACCGGCGGATGGGCCGTTCGCCTCGGCCTGGTTCAACACCGTCAAAGGCCTGGCCGCCGTGATTGCCACCGGCGTGCTGGATGCGCTGACCACCCAGCGCCAGCACTTTCATTCGACCATGCTGGTGGACCGCCTGGGTAACTCGCCCCTGGCCGACGGCGATGCGCCGGGCCTGGCCCACCGCCTGCACGAGCAGGCCGTGGTGCTGACTTCTTCGGATCTCTATTACGTCATGGCCGCTGTCGCGGTGGCGTTGATCCTGCTGATTTTCTGGATGCCCACGCGGATTTTTCCGCCTCGCGCACCGACCTAGCCACAAGGACTTCCCATGAAACGCAAAGACAAAATCGCCGTCTCCGTTATCGCCGTGTTTGCCGTCGGCGTGCTGGTGTACCTGGTCGCGCCCGGCCTGTTGGGCAACAAGCGCCAGGCCACCAACGACGCCTTCGTCGCCGCCGATTTCACCCTGGTGGCGCCACGTGTGGCGGGCTTTATCAAGGAAGTGCTGGTGGAAGACAACCAGCGCGTCAAGGCCGGCCAACTGCTGGCGCTGATCGACGACCGCGATTTTCGCGCCGCCGCCCAGGCCGCCGACGCCGACACCCTGGTCGCCCAGGCCCAGCTGAAAAACGCCACCGCGACCCTGGAGCGCCAAAGCTCGGTGATCGCCCAGGCCCAGGCCACCGTGGCGGCAGACCGCGCCGAAGTGGCCTTCGCCGAACACGAGCTGAACCGCTACAACCACCTCGCCGGCGTGGGCGCGGGTACCGTGCAGAACGCCCAGCAAGCCAAGACCCGCATTGACCAGGCCACCGCGCGCCTGGCTAACGCCACGGCGGTGTTGGCGGCCGAGCGCAAGCAGGTGGAAATCCTCACGGCCCAGCGCGATGCCGCCGAAGGTGGGCTCAAGCGTGCCCAGGCCGCGTTGGAAATGGCCAGTTATCAGCTGTCCTACACGCGCATCGTCGCGCCGGTGGATGGCATGGTCGGTGAGCGCGCGGTGCGGGTCGGTGCCTATGTGACCCCAGGCAGCAAGATCCTCGCGGTGGTGCCGTTGGCCGAGGCCTACGTGGTCGCCAACTTCCAGGAAACCCAGCTTTCCCATATGCACGCCGGCCAGGCCGTGCAGGTGCGGGTCGACAGCCTCGACGGGGAGTTGCTCAACGGCCACCTGGAGAGCCTCGCGCCCGCCACGGGTGTGACCTTTGCATCGGTCAAACCGGATAACGCGACCGGCAACTTCACCAAGGTGGTGCAGCGCATCCCGGTGAAGATCGTCCTCGAACCCAACCAGCCGCTGACCGAACGCCTGCGGGTCGGCATGTCGGTCGAGGCCAGCGTCGACACCCAGCCGGTCGAGCAGCAGCGTGAGGTGGCCCAGCAATGAAACACCTTGCCTGGCTCACCCTGAGCGTTATCAGCCTGAGCGCCTGCACCGTCGGCCCGGACTTTCAGCGCCCACACACTTCGCAAGCCACGCATTGGAGCGAACCTCAGGGCCGACAAGCCGCCAGCCGCGCGGTCAGCGAGCCGCTGCAAGAGCGCTGGTGGGACGTGTTCCACGACGAGCAACTGTCGGCCCTCACGCGCCGCGCGCTGACCGATAACCTCGACCTGAAACTGGCCAGCAGCCGTCTGCAACAAAGCCGCGCCGTGCGCCAGGTGACCACCGCCGAGCGCTATCCCACTGTCGACGCCACGGGTGCCTACCAGCGCAAACGCAACAGCGGCAAAGGCTTGAACGACCCCTCCGGTGAAAACGGCCGTTCCGCGTTCAACCAGTGGGACGCGGGCTTCTCGGCGTCCTGGGAGCTGGACTTCTGGGGGCGGGTCAAACGCGAAACCGAAGCCGCCGACGCCACCCTGCAAGTGGCGGAAAACGACCGCCGCGCCGTGCTGTTGTCGGTACTGGCCGAGACCGCCCAGGACTACATCCAACTGCGTGGCGTGCAAAATACCCGCGCGGTGACCGAGCAAAACCTCGACGTCGCCCGCCACAGCCTCAAGCTCTCGCAACTGCGCCTGGCCGACGGCGTGGCCACCGACCTGGACGTCGCCGAAGCCGCCGCCCAGGTCGCCGCCATCGAAGCGCGCCTGCCGGATCTGCAGCAACGCCAGGACCAGTTGATCAACGCGCTCAGCCTGCTGATGGGCGAGCCACCCCAGGCCCTGCACGCGCAATTGTCCAAGGATGCTGCCGTGCCGCAGACCCACCGCCAGGTCGCCATCGGCCTGCCGTCGGAACTCGCCGAACGCCGTCCGGATATCCGCCAGGCCGAGGCGCGCCTGCACGCCGCCACCGCCAGCATCGGCGTGGCCAAGGGCGATTTTTACCCGCGCATCACCTTGTCCGGCAACCTCGGCTCCCAGGCCATGCAACTGTCGGATTTCGGCTCCTGGGGCTCCCGCGCGTTTGCCTTCGGCCCGCAAGTGAGCCTGCCGCTGTTCAACGGCGGCCGCCTGCAAGGCATGCTGGACCTGCGCGAAGCCCAGCAACAGGAAGCGGCCCTGGCCTACCAGCACACGGTGCTGCGCGCCTGGCATGAAATCGACGACCAGCTGACCCGCTACAACGCCAGCCAACTGCGTCGCGATAGCCTCGCCGAAGCCGTGCGCCAGAACCAGATCGCCCTGACCACCGCGCAGCACCAATACGTTGAAGGCGTGGTGGATTTCGTTAACGTGCTCACCGTGCAGAGCGCGCTGCTGGCCACGCAGGAGCAGTGGGTAGAGAGTTCTACCGGCGTGTCGTTGGCCATGGTCGGCCTGTACAAGGCGTTGGGCGGGGGGTGGGAATCGGTGTATCCGCTGCAAACGCTTAGTGATTCCGCAAAAACACCACATACCCCCGAAACCACTCACTCCCCTGCAAATACCCCGGCTCCTCCCACTCTCCACCCTGAATCAAACCGATCTTGAACGGCAGCCCCATCCGGTTCATCCGTGGCAGATACGCCGCGTAATCCGGGATGCTCTGGCGGCCCTGATAGGTCTGCACCACCACTTCATCCACCACGCCTTTGAGCTGGCTGATGGCGGTGGGGTCGGCGTTGCTGCTCCAGTCCATCAGGCCGGTGATGCTCAGTTTCAGATCGGCCGGCAGGCGTTGGCGCAGGTCGCGCAGGAAGTCGGCGTATTCGTGCAGGTATTGGGTGCGAGCATCGAAGTCGATCTGGATGCCGACCACCGGGTTGCCTGCGTCGCGCCAGCGTTGTACCTGGCCGAGCAGTTGGGTGTAGACCTGTTCGGGCCAGCGCAGGGTGTGGGCGCGGTAGACCACCCAGACGTCGCCGCGGGTGAGGCGCGGCACGCTGATGCCTTGGGCGATCAGCTGCACGCCGCGCTGGGGCGCGCGGCGGGTGGCGTTGATCTGGCCCTGGAGGATGTACAAGGTCTTGGCCTGCTTGAGTACCGGCTGAGGCGTGACGCCGCTCCACAGCCAGAAGGCGTCGTAGTCGCGGGCATCGACGGCACCGAATGCCGGGCTTGCCAGCAACAGCATGCCCAGCCACAGGTGCTTCACCAGTAGTACTGCAGCGATTTGCCCCACTGGGTGTCGGCGAAACCACTTTTCAGTTGGCGGAACCAGGCTTTGCGCACGCCAGGTTCGACGTCCTTGCCGCCGCAGCTGTTGTAGCCGGCCGGCGCGTAGCAGTTGATGGCGCGGAACAGGGCGTAGGCCTTGTCGTTTTTCGGCGCCTTGGCGTTGCCGATGACCTGTTGGTAACCGTCGAGCCGCGAGAAGGTTTCACCCTTGAAGTCCGAGGCGGTGCTGCCCAGGCTGCCGGCGGCGCGGGCCTGCTCCAGAGGCATGCCGTCCAGGCCGTTGCGCAGGATGAATTCGCCGAAGCAGTTCAAGGCCTGGGGGTTCTTCGCGTCGGTCTGCAAGGTCGCTGCGGTTTGCGCGATGCTCGGGCAGGCGTAGCCGGACTCGGCCTTGTCGCCGTTCCACTGGAACAGCTTAAGCGTCTGGCTGGCGCTGTAGACATAACCCAGGCTGGTGCCCAGCTTGTCCTCGGGGGCCTGGGCCGGCAGTTGCTTGAGGTCTTCGGCGAAGGTGGCGAACTGGCCGTGCAGCAGGTCTTTGTAGAGCAGCACGAATTGCGCGGTCTGGCGTTCCAGCGGATCGCTCGCCTGGGCGACCTGCTGGCGCAGCAGTTCAGGCCCGGCGATGTTGCGCAGCAGGATGTAGCGCACTTGTCTGGCACCGATCGGCGAATCGCTGGCGAACACCTTGGCCAACTGGCCGCTACGCTCGTAGTTCATGGCCAGTGCCAGCTCCAGCTGGTCGCGTTGCAGCGGCAGTTTTGCCAGCGGCAACAGTTGCAGCCACAGCGCTTCGGCGCCTTTCCAGTCCTGCTTGGCTTCCAGGGCCAGGGCGCGCAGGGTCTGCTGGCTGAAGGCGAAGTAGTTCAGGTTCGACGGCACGTTCTGCGGCAACTGCTTCAAGGCGGCGTCCGGTTGATGCTCGATGTACAGCGCGCACACGGCCAGCAGGTAGTCATAGAACTCTGGCTCGCTGGCGAACGCGGCCTTTTGCTTCTCGAGGTCGGCGCGGCTGAGGGCTGGCTGGTTGCCGCCGCGCATCACCATCAGGTCGCTGACGAGCTGAATCATCGGGGTCTTGACGGTATCGCTGTTGACCATCAACAGCTTGAGGTCAACTTCTTCTACCAGCTCATCCTCAGACACATTGCGCTGCTCGTCGGTGGCCGTCAGTGCCCAGGCGAACGCGTCGGCGAGCTGGGTGTTGTCGTCGGCCAGCCAGTACACCCGGCGCAGCAGGCCGTGGGCCGAGGCCGCGTATTCGCCCTGTGGATAAGTCTTCAGGTAGGCCTTGAAGCCCTGCTCGGCCGTGGCCAATGCGGGTTTATCCACACGGTCCAGGTGCGGTACGCCGTCTTCGTCATAGGTGTCGGCCTGGGCCTGGTTGAGCGCTGTGCGGGCGGTCATGTACAGCGCGGTTTCCTTCAGCCACGGCGATTGGGCACTGCCGACGCCAGCAAAGCCTTGCGCGGCCTCGGCGAAGCGGCCGCTGTAGAAATCGGCAGCGGCTTGCAGGTAGGTGCGAAACAGTTGGCCGTCGGCTGACTGGATCTGCTGCGCCTCGGCGATCACCGGGCCATCCCAGGTGCAGGTGGTGAGCAGTTGCAGCCGCGCCTTCGCCAGCAGCGCGCGCTCGGCCGCCGGCATGTCGGCCTTGACCACCTGGCGGATAAACGCCGTGGCGCTGTCATCGTCGTTGCTGCGGCAGCGGCTGCCTTCGCCATTGAGGAAGGCTTCGCCGGCGGTTTTGTACGCCTCGCGCTTGATGCCCAGGGGCGTCAGCAGGGTGTCCAGCTCAGCGGTAGGCGAATCGTCCGAGTCGGGCTCGGTCTCTGCACTGGAGGCAGCGGCCAGGCGATACACCGGGAACGGCACCGGGCCGAAACCCTGGGCCAGGTCATCTTCGCTCAACGCCCCGGGCGCCAACGGCGCGGCTTTTTTGTCCGCCAGCAACAGGCGCAGGTTGGCCCGGCTGTCATTGCCCGGGCTCAGGAACGGCACGTTGTTGCAAGGGTCGAGGCTGTCACGCGAGACACGCCAATCGGGGTAGCACGAATCGTCGGAACTGGCCTGGGCCTGCTGGGAAATACCGGCCAGCAGGGCCAGTGCCAGGGGGGAGAGAAAACCGATACGCATGACGTGTCCTTGATCCTGGGTCCTTGGAGGGCGGCAATCATAGCGTGTTCCTGCGGGCGCTTCGGTGAAGCCCTACACAAATTGCTGATTTGTCCGATTCCAGAAGCGAACCGGGTGCTTTTGTCCTAGAGTGGCGGTGTTTGCGCTGAGGCACTCAAGGCAACAGCGGGGGAATCGAGGTGCGCCGGTCTGTGGTAGAGCAAAACGAAAAGGTCGGGGCGTTGCCCGCATTCAATCGTCTGACGTGGGAACGCGTCGGTTGGCTGAGCCGACTGTGGTGGGTGCCGATCCTGGGACTGGCCATGGCCCTGCGGTTTTACCGCCTGACATCGGCGGCGATCTGGGGCGACGAGGGCTCCAGCCTGCTGCTCAGTGAATACGCCGCTGCCGACCTGTGGTTTCACGCCGCTCACGATGTGCACCCGCCGTTGTACTTCTTCATGCTGCGCGGCTGGATCGAGCTGTTCGGCGACAGTATCTGGTCGATTCGTGGCATGAGTGCCATCCCCGGCGTGGTTGCGGTGGGCCTGGGTGTCTGGCTGACACGGCAACTGTCGACCCGGCGTGCTGCCGTGCTGGCGGGGATCCTGCTGGCGCTGCTGCCCACGGCGGTGCGCTACAGCCAGGAAGTGCGCATGTATTCGCTGCTGGGCGTATGGCTGCTGGGGGCCACGCTGGCGCTGGTGTACTGGCTGCGCCAGCCCGAGCGCCTGCGCTACCTGGCCGTGTATGTGGTGTTGATGAGCGCCGGGTTCTACACCCATTACTTCACCGCCCTGTGCGTGCTGGTGCATTGGGCTTACCTGGGGGGGCTGTGGCAGGCGCAGCCGCGAGGCCGACGGCTGATCGCGCGCCCGGCCTGGTGGGTAGCCAATGCTGCGATTGTGCTGTTGTACGTGCCGTGGTTGCCGAACCTGCTGGACCTGGTGCAGCACGTCGAACAACTCAAGGTAGGCGGGGACATAGGCTGGGAAGAACCGGTCAGCCTGTTTTCCCTGCCTTCGATGATCTGGCAGTTCGTGTTACAGGATGAAGGTATCGGCTTCTGGCCACCGCTGTTCTGGTTTGTCCCGCTGTTACTGATGGCCGTGGTCGTGATGACTGCCGCGCGAGACCGCGAACGCCATCGGCCCGCTTGCCTGCTGGCGCTGTTTTTCCTGCTGCCGCTGTTGCTGGTCTACGGGGTGTCGTTTATCTCCCCGGTGTTCATCGAGCGCTACCTTACGGTGTACGCCTTGGGTTTGCCGATCCTTGTCGCCATGGCTATCGACCGCCTGCCTGCGCGCTGGTCGCTGCTGGGGGCGGCGCTGTTCGTGCTGTTTGTCGGCATGGAGCTGGTGGGCCTCAAAAACAACTTCACGGTGGATGAGCACGACCAATTCAACGTGCCGGTGGAGTTCGTCAATCGCAATTACCAGGAAGACGATCGCATCGTCCTCAGCGACATGATGTGGTACCTCAGCTATGTGTATTACGACCAGACCGACGCCCAACTGCAGCTCTACACCCCGCCCAAGCCCGATGGCACGCCGACCCGGCCCAACGCCTACGGCTTCGGCACCCTGGTGGACCAGGACGGCGGGCGCATTTACCTTGACCGTCTGTCGGCACTGCCCGCCGACACCCGCCGCGTATGGCTGATCAGCAGCAACGAAGTGCCGGACGATTTCGCGCCACTGCCCCAGGGCTGGCGCGAACTCAGTCGCCAGGACGGTGGTGGTGCCAGGGCGCGTTTGTTCGTGTTGTGCAACGTGCCGCCACCACAACCCGAGGGCTGCCGCTAGACTCGGTTAAATACCTTTTTTCAGGAGTCCGTCATGGAATCGCCCGTGCACAGCTTGCCGTCACTGTTCAAACAGCTTGGGCTGCCGGATGACCCGGTCAGTATTGATCAGTTTGTGACCGCCCACTCGCCACTCAAGCCGGATCTTAAATTGGCAGAGGCGTTTTTCTGGACAGACAGCCAGAAAGCATTTTTGCGTGAGGAAATCTTGGACGATGCGGATTGGGCGGAGGTGGTGGATGAGTTGAATCTGATGTTGCGGGGTGGGCGAGGGGTGTAAAAAAATCTTTTGAAAATCGTGCTTTTGTAAAAAAAAGGTGAGCAGTAAAAAAATCTGGGTTTTGATCGCCTGAGTGATTTTTTCTGAGGTCGCGCGATGGCCTGGACATGGTGGGCCAAAAACAGCGCCGCCTGGATGGCCAGGCTGCACAGCAATCCTGAAGCCGACACCGACCCAAATGTGGGAGGGGGCTTGCCCCCGATGGCGGTGGATCAGCTAATGAATCGGTTCATTGACACTCCGCTATCGGGAACAAGCCCCCTCCCACATTCGTCCTGCGGTGCTGCCACTGATATCGCTCCACCCATCCGCTAAATTGTTTCAAAACTTGACGCAATTCGATCCCTCGGCCATATTGATAGTTAGCAAACTAACTGTATGCGAACTATCCAGTGCCTCACTCCCTCGAACAACTCCAGATGAACCTCAGCAGCAGCATGGTGGTGGGCGCCCGTAACTGGCGCAAAATCTGCCAGAGCACGCTGGTCAGCTATGGCATCTCCGAAGCCTGCGCCGTGCCGCTGTTGATGATCGGTCGCTTGGGCGATGGGGTGCATCAGGTCAAAGTGGCCCAGGCCTCCGGGATGGAAAGCCCGTCCCTGGTGCGCCTGCTCGACCGGCTGTGCCATGACGGCTATGTGTGCCGTACCGAAGACATCCACGACCGCCGCGCCAAGGCCCTGAGCCTCACCGAGCGTGGTCGCGAGTTGGTGCAGGCGGTGGAGGTGCAATTGGTGCGCCTGCGCCGCGAAGTGCTGGCGGACCTTCCGACCGCCGATATGGAAGCCGCACTGCGCGTACTGCGGGCCTTTGAGGCGGCGACGCTTTGAACGGATTTTTTACCGGTTTTCCGCCCGCCCGTGACTGGTTCTATGGGGTTCGTACCTTCGCCGCGTCGATGATCGCGTTGTACATCGCCATGCTGATGCAAATGCCGCGTCCGTACTGGGCGATGGCCACGGTGTATATCGTCTCCAGCCCGTTTGTCGGCCCTACCAGTTCCAAGGCCCTGTACCGCGCCATCGGCACCTTGATGGGGGCGGCGGCGGCGGTGTTTTTTGTGCCGATGTTCGTGCAATCGCCGTACATCCTGGTGGTGGTGATCGCATTGTGGACGGGCACCTTGCTGTTCCTCTCCATGCACCTGCGCACCGCCAACAACTATGCCTTGATGCTCGCCGGCTACACCTTGCCGCTGATCGCCCTGCCGGTGGTGGATAACCCGCTGGCGGTGTGGGATGTGGCCGAGGCGCGGACCGAGGAAATCTTCCTCGGCATTGCGGTCGCGGCGGTGGTGGGCGCGATGTTCTGGCCGCGGCGGCTGATGCCGGTGTTCGATGGCGCGGTGGCCAAGTGGTTCAGCGACGCCCAGGTCTACAGCCAGCGTTTTCTTTCCCGCAATGTGCAGCCGGAAGAAGTCAGCGCCCTGCGCGGCGGCATGGTCGCCACCTTCAATACCCTTGAATTGATGATCGGCCAGTTGCCCCACGAAGGCGCGCGGCCGCAGACGGTGCGCAATACCAAGGAATTGCGCGGGCGCATGATCCACCTGCTGCCGTTGGTGGAGGAACTCGACGATGCGCTGTATGCCGTCGAACAGCGTGCGCCGCAGTTTCTCGAGCAACTGACGCCGCTGCTGGAAGCTACCCGGCAGTGGCTGGAAAACACCACCGAAAGCGCACCGCTGGAACGCTGGCGCGCCCTGCGTGACCAGGTCGACGCCCTGCAACCCCAAGGCGAAGCGCTGGACGAGCGCCACACGCTGTTGTTCTCCAACGCCCTCTACCGCCTGGGCGAGTGGATCGACCTGTGGCAGGACTGCCGCAGCCTGCAAGCCGCCATCCAGTGCGAAAGCCAGGACACCTGGCGTGCCGTGTACCGTCACTGGCGCCTGGGCCGGCTCACGCCGTTCCTCGACCATGGCCTGATGCTTTATTCGGCGTTTTCCACCGTCACCGCGATCATCGTCGCGTCAGTGCTGTGGATCCTGCTGGGCTGGACCGATGGCGGCAGCGCGGTGATCCTGGCAGCCGTGGCCTGCAGTTTTTTCGCCTCGATGGACGACCCGGCACCGCAGATCTATCGGTTCTTTTTCTGGACCGCCATGTCGGTGCTGTTCGCCAGCCTCTACCTGTTCCTGGTACTGCCCAACCTGCACGATTTCCCGATGCTGGTACTGGCGTTCGCGGTGCCGTTCATCTGCATCGGCACGCTGACCGTGCAGCCGCGTTTTTACCTGGGCATGCTGCTGACGCTGGTGAACACCTCGTCGTTCATCAGCATCCAGGGTGCCTACGACGCGGACTTCCTCAACTTCGCCAACGTCAACCTGGCCGGGCCGGTGGGCCTGCTGTTCGCCTTTGTGTGGACGTTGATCGCCCGGCCCTTCGGCGCCGAACTGGCGGCCAAGCGCCTGACCCGTTTCAGCTGGCGCGACATCGTCGGCCTGACCGAGCCCGCCACCCTGAACGAACACCGGCACCTCGCCGCACAGATGCTTGACCGCCTGATGCAGCACCTGCCACGCCTGGCGATGATCGGCCAGGACACCGGCATCGCCCTGCGCGACCTGCGCGTGGCGCTCAACCTGCTCGACTTGCTGGCCTATTCGCCGCGCATCCTGGGTGTGCCGCGGGTGCTGCTCAACCAGGTGGTGGAAGGCGTGGGCGGTTACTTCAAGGCCTGCCTCAAGGCGGGTGAACGCTTGCCCGCGCCCAGCGGT
>Ga0213824_1000603_pt1 | contig 25854 bp, 24 predicted proteins | sample MC6MC0906MG_FD_179892 | JGI IMG/M metagenome (GOLD analysis project Ga0213824, IMG submission 179892) | Enriched soil aggregate microbial communities from Iowa State University, Ames, United States - MC6-MC0906-MG | ecosystem: Environmental > Terrestrial > Soil > Unclassified | place: USA: Iowa...
GCTTCACGCATAAAAATCTCGAGAGTTTTAGGGCCAACCCCTTCGAAGCTCAAAAGCCAGGCCTGGAAGGCAGAGGTGTCCAACTCGTTCTTTTTCAGCGAGATCAACTGAACATCGAGTTCGCTAGCGGCCCGAACACTCAAAGCATGAAGCCGCTTCGCCGTGGACTCGTCGTATCGCGCGTAACCTGCCTGGCCTAGGAGTCTTACGAGATCCCGATGGGAACAGCGGGCCAACTTCTCCGGCGTATCCAGGCCATGCCGATCAACCAAGTTCCGGTACTCCTCCACGGCGAAGGAGGAACGAATCCTCTTCCCGATCAGGAAGCTCGCGAGCAGCCACTTGTACAGCCCATGCCCGGTCGAATCGCTGACACTGATACCCAGGCCTGCAGCGGTAACTGGTATCACCCCTTCGAACGCCTCGGGTCAGCCGAACGTGGGTAGGTACGCTCTTCTTCGATAGTGCCGTCAGCTTTATGAATTTTCACCGAAGCTGTTTTGCCATCAAAGAAGTCAGACAGCGAACCAACCAACCCCTGCTTCGTAGCGGCGCGCTTGGCGGCTCGTTCCGCACCGGTTTTCTTCAGCTCCCAGCCATCAGCGGTTAGGCTCAGGTGGTAGTTGTCCATTGCCTTTCTCCTCATGCGTAAATGACTTGACCGTCGTCCTGAATGTCTTCGTCGGCGTCCGCTGCGTCCGTTGCATCGGCGCCTCTCACGCCCAACGCTCCCAAGGCAATGTCGGCGCTGTGAACGCGCGGCGATCATCCACAAATCGAATTTAGGGACGTCACGGGCAGAATGATCAGGAACTCCGAAAATGGGTTGATCTTCGGCTACGCCATAGGCGACCGGGTTAACGCGTTGTATCGCCCTGAAGCACCCGCTACGACCGCGATCATCAATGACCGAGGCGCGCTGTGGGGCGCGAGCCTTTGCCGGCCCTTGCCTCTGATAGCGGACTTTGTGGGAGCGAGTTAACCCGCCAACACCGGCAAAGCCGGTGACATCCACCGCGTCGTCTGCTTAGCGGGAAAACCCGCTCCCCACAGAGTGCCCGTCGCACTTGGTAAAGCCGTTAGCGCTCAGCGGTCGCAAAGGGGCGATTGCTGCTCTTCACGATCATGGATATCGTCATGCCTACCTCTTCGCTATATTAGGTCTGATAAGCCACAGGTTATCCGAACCTATTGCAGCGTTGAGCGAGACGAAATTGACAGAGCCGGTGCAGCTGCCCTCCGCCAAGCCGTTGGTGCTGGCGGAGTTGGACGACAGCACCCGCGCCGCGGCCGAGGCGTTCATTACGACCGGCACCGCAGCCAATACCGCGCGCAGTTACCAGAGCGCCCTCACCTCTTGGTCCGCGTGGCTGCGGTTGCGTTATCGTCGATCGCTCGGCGACGGCGCGCTGCCACCCGAGGTTGCCGTGCAGTTTATTGTCGACCACCTGGCCAGGCCCGATAACAGTGGCGGCTGGACACATCTGCTGCCGCCGGCCGTCGACGCCGCGCTGGTGGCGGCTAATATCAAGGGCAACCAAGGGCCACTGTCGTTTAGCACAGTTAGCCATCGCTTGGCAGTTTTGGCTAAATGGCATCGACTGCGACGCTGGGATAACCCAAGTGAGGTTCCTGCGGTGAAGACGCCTCTTCGCGAGGCACGTAAGGCCCAGGCGCGCCAAGGCGTATCCGTGCGGAAGAAAACCGCGGTGGTGTTGGAGCCGCTGCAGGCGATGCTCGCCACCTGCACTGACGGCGTCCGTGGCACGCGCGATCGCGCCCTGCTGTTGCTGGCCTGGGGCGGCGGTGGCCGGCGCCGCTCGGAAATCGTGGCTTTGCAGATCGGAGACCTGCGACGTCTGGACGCCGACACCTGGCTGTATGCAAAACCGGCAGCAGCGGCGTGCGGCGGGAAAGCCGCTGGAAGGACCGGCGGCCCAGGCGTCGAACGCCTGGCTCGCTGTAGCACCGACCTGCGAGGGCCCGCTGTTTCGCCGCTGGTACAAAGGGGGCCGCGTCGCGGCTGCTGGGCTGTCCGTTGACCAGGTCGCGCGTATCGTCAAACGTCGCGCGGCACTGGCCGGCCTCGACGGCGACTGGGCGGCGCACAGCCTTCGCTTGGGCTTCGTCACAGAGGCCGGACGCCAGGGCGTGCCGCTTGGCGAGGTATGGCGATGACCGAGCACCGCAGTGTCAGCACGGTGATGGGCTACTTTCAGGCCGGTTCGCTGCTGGGAAGTCGCGCGAGCCAATTGTTTTCGATTGAGCCGCCAGTCGATCCCGCACCGGCCGCCACCCTGCCTGCGGAGGATCAACCCTAGCCAGAACAGGCCGGACCTGCGGCGGCGCCCGTGGATCGCGCTCGCGCTGGGGAGCCTCACCTGCACTGGTCGTGATCTTGAGCATCATAAGGCAAAGACACCGGGCACCACACAACCTAAACACCAGCTATGAGGCACTGAGCCGATACCCTGATGACCGACTGGCTTAGCCGACACCCATCGCAACTCGATAAAATCAGGGGTTCTTCACATAGCGGTCCGCTGCCCGTGGCTACAGGATCGGTGGCGTGCCCCCCCTCCTAATGTCATAGTGTTAATAGAGTCTCTCGACTGCCAATTTCGGACCCCTGCCAATGAACAGTTTCACGATCCACGGACTTAGCGAACAGCCCTCAACGAGCTGTTGGACCTCTGCACATGGAGCGTTTTTAACAAGGCACGGAGAAATTTTTCGAAAAGCTATCGAAGTGCTCGGAAAAGTAGAACTGGCGCAGCGCTGGATGATCAATCCTGCAATAGGTCTTGGCAACCACACCCCATGCACCCTGCTTTGGCATCAAGAAAGGTATGAGCAGGTATGGGCCTTCCTCTACCGTCTTGAGTACGACGTTTATACGTGAGCATCTAATGCTGCTGAACGGGCTAAGGGTTAGGCTCTGTACGAAAAGAGATGTCTCAAACACCGCATGGAGCAAGCCAGTGAGACCATGGCGGCGTAGCTTTTCGCGAGTTTGTCGAAGCGCGTTACGATCCGGCGGTTCTCTTTCAGCCAGCCAAACATGCGCTCGATGATGTTGCATTGTCGGTACTTGGGCCGATCAAAGAGTCTGGGTAATCCTGGTTTAGGCTTGCGCTTCATCGAGCGCAGAGGGATGACGGGCTGCATTCGATACTGGTCGCAATAGCGGCGTAGCGCTTCGGCGTCATAGCCCTTGTCGGCAAGCAGCCATTTACAGCGTTTGCGCGGGCGGCCACGTTGGCTTGATGGAATGCTGACTTCGTCCAACAGAGGCTGGGCGTAGCTAATGTCACTGGCTTGACCGCTAGAGAGAAGAAAGCGCAACGGTGTCCCGTTGGCGTCGCAGAGCATGTGGATTTTGGTTGTCAGGCCGCCGCGACTGCGACCTAGAGCGTGATCGGCAGGCTCGTCAGGCCCCCTTTTTTCCCGGCGCCAGATGAGGCTCGGGTTGCACGTACTGCAGTTGAGTCGATCATCCAGGTTTGCAGATCGATCAAGCCTTGCTCATTCAGCCTCAGGTGCAAGCGTTTGAGCATCTGATCGAATGTCCCCTGATTTCGCCAGCCCCGAAATCGTTGATACACCGTTGACCACGGGCCAAATCGATCCGGCATATCTCGCCAAGCAGCACCCGAGCAGAGCACCCAGAGCACGCCATCGAGCATCAGGCGGTCGCTCAGACGCGGTCGCCCCCGGCCATGGGTTTCGATGAAGAGATCGGAGACCACATCCCAGGCCTCGTCCGAGAGTTCGTACCGCTTTGCCATCACAGAATTCCTTTCCGTAGATGGCGGAGAACCCTACAGAATTTCAGCCCCCGAGGGGCTTCGATTCAGTTTCTTGGGATTTCGTACAGAGCCTAGCCCAGGTCCGCGTGCGCATCTGCCTGGTAATGATATTCCTGCAGCGAAAAGCGACCTGCCGGACCTAACAGCAAGTTGGTGGCACATATTTCCAAGAATGCAATCGCCTCGGCTTGAGCGTACTGCGTGTAAAAGTCGCGGCTAACACGAGGCAGCCTGCCTCGATTCTGAAGGCAGAGCTTTACCATCTGAGCCAATAGGTAACCCCGAACGTCGTATCGGGCGTCCACCCTTCTGAGCACTGTGGCATAGCAGGAGCGGAAAACGAACCTCGTCGAATCGGAACTCAGGGGGGCTATTTGATCGCTCATCGGCCACCTACTGTACAAGCGTTGAAGCTAGCGAACATTGTCAAGATCACGAAAACACCTTGAATGCGTCACGCGAGTTAAACGTGACTGAAGAAAAATTGTAGAAAAACTTCAGAACTGAAGATTTTCTTTGCCTACTGAAGAAAATCATCCAAGCTTGGGTAATTCTAGCAAAAAAACAGGGCCTTGGCCTTACCAATCTGGCACTCTGCAAGCCCAGTCTGACAGTGCGGTAGGCTACCTAGCACTTGCCCCATTCCATATAAGAAATCAAGATCGCTATTGAAATCCCACTCTGCCTCATCCTAATCTGACTTCGGGCAGCGGAAGGCCCACCCATCTCAATACATGGTGCTGACTAAGAAAACCTTGGAACACTTCTCACGTAGTTTTCAAGAAATAACCCGGAGAATGGACCTAAGCAGAGGCTTGTGAGCACAGCCCCAAAGCATATTGGTTGGTGCCACGCTCACACATGTGGAACGCCTCGCCCTGCGCACCAATTAGTTTTCTATAAATAATCCATGAAAAAGCGTCATGAGTGAACAAAGATATTCACTGGGCAACATTTGCCAAACCAAGTCAAAACTAGCAGCGCACGATACACATACTTTACGGCACGGCTATAGCCCAGCATAAGCGTGAAAAGTCCTACTGCATTCTAAGCTTAAAAAAATAAGTACGAAGCGCACGATTAAGAATATCGCACTGGAGCCCCTCACGCCCAAAGAGAAGCGATTCAAGTAACTTGACGTCCAATTGACTTGCACACCCAAATCGCATAGAGTTCACTATATCCAAATTATAGCTCCTCCAAGTCTCAAATCTCTCATCCTTGGCTGCGACAAATTCTAGATCTCGGCCACCTACAATTCCCATTAAGTATCCAGCAAGCAAAAGACTCGCAAATCTTGCCTTCATACTCGCAAATTCTGCACCGTATTTGATGCCAGCAAGATAATTAGGCATCGCAAGGCGGACCAAAGGGCCAGGCTCGCCAAATAATTCATACGCCATGCCCTGATTGCCGTTATACACAGGCGCAAGCAGCATAACACTATATAAGTTGTCGAATATATTAAGGGTGACTTTTCTTTGCTTCAACTTCCATCTTGCCAATCTGTTCACAACACTGACGCGGAAGCGCTGAAAGTTTTGGCTCTGCCAGGCTGGATCAATCAATCTGTCCTGCAGACATTGAATAAAGGCGTCCCATCCACGACTCAGTTGAGGTTGGGCCTGTAACCTTTGCAGATCCGCCCCGTGGGTCGAACAAACGATCGAATCTCTATAGCACCAATGCTTACGCCAGCCTGGGGCTTGCCCCCTAGCAATGTCTGCACGCAAGCACTGGGCACAGAACCACCAGCGTCGAGCCCAGTCCACAACACGCCCGTGGGGGTTGAAAAATAATGCAGCGGCATAATTAACATCAATTGATAAATTCTCCATGGCCGTTTTTAAAAAATCTGTGTTTGGATCAAAGTCCCAGTCACTACTCTCGACCAGCGGGCCGCCCCAGGAAACTGGTGGCGGGATCATAAATGACTGACCAGCCAAATACTGATTATTGTATCGAGACCTAAGCGTAGATCTATACAGCCAAGAAGATATCGTTTCATCATGCAGTATATGGGGCATACCTGCAACGGTACTCATCAAAAACCCCAAGGACTGGCAGATGCTTTTGCAAGATGCTCGAGACTAATAGCTTCGGTTCCATCTCTGAGCGCGTAGCATCCTGCAGACCTGATCAAATTCATCACGTTATCCATTCGCCCTGAAGTGGCAGCCAAAATGGCAAAAACTTTGTCTTGGTCGTACAGTCGTGATGACCTTTTAAGAGGAAGCAATTCCTCGACTCCCAGTAAAAACGTCCTGAAGCTTTCATCTTCTTTCCAGTCCTCTAATTCGATTACCGAAAAACGACGCTGCGTTTCGGTTATGGCGGATATAAAGCTGTTAGCTTTAGGAGTACCAAACGCGAATAGGCTAATTCCATATGACTCCCCAAGAAAAGCCTTCAGCATTGAGCTATTAATCCTCTGTTCCACCTTTCCGCACAATAGCATGTCGTGAATCTCATCAATCACTAAGCCCCATATTTTCCTAAGCTTTAAGATCTCTGACAGCTCTCTAGTAACTAAGTCGGCTACAGAGGACTTGCGGTGAATTGGCGGACAGGGAAGCTCCAGTTTTTGGTAAATCTCAGTCCTAAACTCTTTTCTTTTCATTAAGTCTGGATCAGAGGCCATGCTTATCGTTAGAAGTCCTTCGCTCCGAGTTACTCGATTTGGAATCTCTTTGACTATTGCACTCTTTCCAGTTCCCCCTAGGCCCGTCACCAAAAGCGCGGGCGCTGTGATTCTCTTAGGAACATTCGCCATATTGTTCATAACTTTGAATACGCTTTCACTTGGCGCTATATCCACCCAAATATCACCGAGCATCAGTTTAATTCTACTTTCAACATCCAAGTCGAGCAACGCCTCCCGGTCAGGGCGCACATGATCATAACCCATCTTACACACCCCCCTTGAAAGGCTTTGGCGGCAAAGAATAATCGGGAGCAACTTTCTTCTCTTTTTTGACAACCACCGCAGACGAGAACTCTTTCTGATACTCAACTTTCGCAGCTAGTTGTTTTTTGGCGGCGCGCGTCTTCTTTATGCTTGTACTTTCTATCCTGCCTGCTTCACTGTGTGCTTCTGCTGCTTGAGCATCACCAAAAGATCCTGGCTCCAGTGAGTGACTAGAGAGAACTTTCGCTCTATGCTCTTCCAGAGTAATATCAGGCAACGTCATGTCGGCAAAAGGAATCGCAATGAATTGCCCATCTAACTGGACCCAGATTTGCTTAAGTGAAAAAGGGTCGTATTTCATCAGAACCTTTTTCTCTCCAATGAAGGGGTCGAGCACAGGATCCCAATAAAAACGAGTCTTGAATTCAATGCCACCGGGCCGAATGTTTCTATATTCTTGAGGCATGAAGTTCAAGCGAAACTGGTGCGCATCTGTTATTTGCGGAGGAAAAGGCACTACACCATGCGGACCATAGTAATCCTGCCATGCTTGCAAAGGTGTCTTTTTAATTTCGCTGTGCACGGTTGAATGATATTCCATTACCTCTAACGCAAACCACCTAGCAAACTCCGTGAACGTTTGGGTGGGTTTCCTATCTCTAGCCAGTCTTTTCCTAATAACTGTATTTGACATTGTGCTGCCGCTCAACAAATGAACCTTATTCATCATCGTACCTATCAGCCTTTCGACATGACCACCAAAGTGCTTCTTCCCAAGCGGACGGTGGTCGTAGCCGATATGCGCACGATCTAAAGAAGAGAGATACTTATGACTCCTGTACTCTTTCGCATTATCCATATAGACCATGGACGGGGGGCCATACATCGGATACTTGAAGCCTGATAAGTTCAATCTACGTAAAAAGTCTTCCTTTGGCATCACCGCATGAGCTAAGGCACAAGCAACCGACAAAGTGCTAGGTGGATGAAGGCTAAGATAGTAGCCTAGTATCACCCTCGTATAGACATCAATAAACAGAGTCAGCCAAGGGCGACCAATAATGTCACTACGGTCGTCCGTGAGGACCTCGTAGTCAACGAGCGTGTGGTCAGTCTGCACCCACTCTAAGGGTTTGGTAGCCTTGTACTTTCCTGGTCGAGAGTCATGCATCTGTGCAGCCACCTCCCGCCCATATTTCAAACGGGTGACTTCTTTGCGAGTAAAACTACTTTTCATACGATTTCGAATCGTTCGGCGTACAGGACATTTTAGGTTAAGTGACATGCAAGCTTTTTGGACAGCACGCCACACCTCTGCAAATGTAACTCCTGCACGTTCACGAAATGTCTCGAGCACCGCCTCTATTTCTTTTTCGAGAGCAGGATCTAAATGTCGTGAGTTTTTCTTATTACCTCTTCGCTGAACCAACTGCGTGCAATACCCCATACTTTCATCATGCTTGGCACGCAACTTATAAACATGCGATCGAGTAACACCTATTTCCTCTGCTGCTTGAGCCACAGAAATTTCCTTACGGTGCAATCTCGACAATACCTCGTAGCGCCTCAATGCCAGCTGAATTTCCTGGTCATTTGATTCAGATTCCAATCTAGTCAAATAAAGAAGTTCGGGGCCGCCAGTAGATCTCTTGGGCACCGTGATAAACTCTATCTCATTCAGTCCAACAGTGATCTTTTGTCGAGTAGAAAGCAGAAGTACCTCAACTGAATCTGCATCAACCGGCCCCACAATTAATGCAGCTTTTCCGCGAGCTACAACATGCATCCCTTCTTCAATCTCGATATGCATGACCTTAGATTTTCCGTGTGAAAAAATCTCCATATAGCAAAGAAAAAAGCACCGCAAAACCACCATTGGCAAACCAGCCAAAAATCAAAGGAATTATCTCTCATAAGCTGATGATTTTCTTAAGAAATATGATTGCATGCCAATTTTTATTATTTTCTAAAACCGTGTAACGGATACACGAAAAATGACAAAAAAATGTTGTTCAGATGCTTTTTATAACCTTACGATATATGACGTTACAATGCGCATCTTCTGCAGCTCAAAAAGGATAAATCCCTAAGATTTTGCTAATTATTTATCCTTTATGGGTTTCACTTCTGCTAACGACCTGATTTTCTTGAATATACGTTTTTATCATTTATGGATAACAGTCACAGAAATGCCTCAGTCACTTCCCTCGGTGTGAGCCTTGAGAGTTTTTCAGAAAAATCAGCAATTCTCCGGAATGTTCCGCCACTCATGACCTTAGTCGACGCCCCTCAGAATCTGGTTCAGATTCAGTCTGGTTATCTTTCGTCTGCCGCCGGGAAATAACTGGAATGACTTCGGTAAGAAGCAGCGAGTTAATCAGAATCTGCACAGCACTGGCGAGGAGATAACTGGAAAAACCATCGCCTTCCCTGAGAATTAATCAGACTCCAGTTTTATTTTCTCTCGATCACACCTGAAGCGTTGAGGCCTTCTAGTCACAGCTATGCTGTGAGTTCATTCGTGATTGGGAAATCTGGAGTCCTCACCATGCAGATCAATTTCTATCCGCTATTCCCGCAGTTTTTTGACCCGCACGTCATATTGACTGCTGACCAGCAAGCAGAATCTAAGTGTACTGCCGACTATCTAAGCGGCTTACCACTCGCCTGCTGTGCCTGGGAATCATATGATCTCGCAATGGAATTCATGACGAAGACCACTGAGCGCTCGATTCTCAAAGCCCGGCTACTGGAAGTGTTCATGCTGTGGTTGTTCTGCGTCCGAATTAAGCCACTCTCAACTGTTGACGCACAGGACATGGCGGCCTTTATGGAGTTTTACCAGACCCCGCCTGCTGACTGGACCCGCAAAAGATCGCTATGTCAGAGGTTTGTTGATTGCCCCAATTCCGGAAAAGCCGTTAATCCTGACTGGAGGCCTACCTCTAAACCTAAGCCTAAGGCCCTACAGTCCATGAGATGGGTTTTGCGCGCATTTGGGGAGTTTCTCTCTAAAGGTGCCTTGATGTGATAAGCCCTCCGAGCCTCCCGACGCCACCTAAATCTCACCCTCAGCAGATCTCCGCTGAGTCGCTGGCTTATTTAAAATGGCTTGGGCAGAACTGCTTTAAGTTCAAAGGTGGCGAGAGAGTTTTATTCGTTTATGCTTGCTGTCATTTTTTTTTGCGCTGAGTGCTGTTGAGTTCAGTAGTGCCCTGCCTATTTTTTCAATGCAAAACCTTTGTTATCGAGATGGTGGCTGGATTCTAACTCTTCCGTTGGGAGGCGAAACTGTTATCCGCAAAGTACGATCTGATTTCTTTGCTTATCTAGAAAGTTATCGCGCATATGCGATTCGAGTTGGATAATATCATGGTGGCATGGAGGATAAATTGCTCGACACGAGAAGGCGCGTTAAAAAGTCTGAGAACTTCCCAAGGCCGAATAACCTTTCACCATCCGCCATTGCCTTGTTACGGGCACTTTCTGTGTTCACACAACTTGAGCCCAGCCTCATGAAGATTATGAGTCAGCCCCTTGGTACTGGATAAATTACGGGCATTGATCGCATCTAAGCCACATACCAAGCAGTGTTACTCGCTGGAAAATTTCTGACGTTTACCGCCAGCGTTCATCAATTCGACATGAAGGTTCTGGCGCCCGACGATGACCGCCAGCAGTGGGCGACGATCACAACGGTCACTGGCCAATATTTCCCACTCGCAAAGATCTGTACCAGAGGGACTCGGTAGGTCCTGGGGATGCGTATGCCATTCGCCAATGTACCTCACTAAGCCGTTGCTTTCTCGCCAGCGCCTCTCAGCCAAGCCTTTATGTCCGTGGATCATGCGCTCGAAGAAATAACGAAGTCGACGATCTTGTGACGTTGGCTCGCTTGCCTCAAGGACTTCAAGGTGCTTTCCGCGGACATGTCCAAGCAGAATGCCTCCTGCCTCCGTTCCAGAGTCACCTTGGATGTGACGCTCAAATACGTCCAGAACGCTTTGACTGAAGTACACATACTGATCGTCCGCGGAGCCACGCCATGTCGTCAGGAACCGCATGCTGGGCACCCCGGGCGCTTGAGGATGGTGCAGTCTGCGTTGGTCGCCTCGTGGATTCGGCTCAACACGCGAGTGGATAATCCTGGCCAACATTTGCGCCCTACCCACGCCATCACCGAATCGAGTCCCAGAGCCGCAGCCTGTATCGACACCGATGCGGAAAAAGGCACGTAGGGGCCTTCACAACCCTCCCCCGCGAACAATGGCTCAACTCCACCTTCGACAGCCGCGAAATCCCCTTGGCGTTCATAGTCACAAAGGCACCGATAACAACCTTCCGATGCGTGATTCGCCAGATATGAGCGTACGGCCACGCCAGCACCCTCGATCCAGATGTGCAAAAGCGGAGTAGTTTGTGAGTGCCTTGCAGCAAGCCACTGACCCAGTGCTTGTTCGCCGGTGGCATCGATCAGCAGATCGAATCCTTCCAAATTGACTTCTCTCACGTCATGCGCGATAGGCTTCACGTTGAGAGAAGGCATGGCCCGCTTGATTTCCTCAGCCAGGGAAGCCGCTTTAGGCAGGAAACTTTTGTCTGCACCCAGCCGATGGCGACCCAGATTACCCGGCTCAAGATCCTGGTTATCGATCAACATAAGCTCACCACCACCCGTCCCCGCTCCTGCCTTAGCCAACATCTCGGCAAGGTACCCACCTATGGTTCCTATCCCTACCATGGCAACTCGTAGGCCGGCGAGTGTAGTCTGGCCGGGAATATTGCGTTGGGTCACGTAGGCGTCATCAAAGCGAATCATGCTGAGGCGAATGATCTCCACATCGTAAATGGGTATGCGCTGATCCCGTGATGAGTCACGCGGAATCTTCAAAAGGTCAACTGTCGCGAAAGCATATGGCATCGAGGGCGACTCAATCACTACCACTGCAAACTGCCACCGCTTGCGATACGCCTGAATCACCCGCGCTTCGATTTTTCGCCGGCAAGCGTCATCAAGCCCACTCTGCCACGCGAGCAGTTCGCCCACAGTCTTTGGGGGCCAAGCATCCGACTTGGGTCTGGGTACCGCTTTGGTAGTGACTCGATCAACTGCTACAGGCAGTTCTCGGAGCTTGCCTGGCAGGTGCGCGAGTTTTGCCAGGGTGCGCTTGGGATTATCGGTTACAGCGAACGTTCCCCCTCCCTGTAGCAAAACGCTTGCGCCGGACGTTCTCGAATCCACGTCCTCAAAGAACTGCGGGCCTGACCAGAAAGCGTAAAACTCTTCGGTAAGCTCATCTACACGTTCGCCGGCCATGATCTGATCCAGTACGCGCGCTGCCTGTTCAAGCGCCGCCAGCGTCTGGCCTATTGGGTCGAAGATATCGACGACAGCAGTCGCCTCTGCGATGTAACACAACGATCCCGCAGGGCCAATGTGCGGGGCAACAGGAAGCAGGCGCTCAGGCACCTGCGTCAATTGGACAAGCGGGAACGTCTGGAACGACCTATCGATTCTCGCCAAACAGGGCACATCGCCGAATCGTGTGGATAGGCTGCCTTCGATGACCAGGTGTGAAGGACTGATCTGATCCGCGCAGCGTTGAAAACCCGTGGATTTCAGCGCTGCAAGCAGGTGGGGAATCACACTCATAACGCTATCCTGCTTTAGTACGCTTGACGAGCTCAGACGGCCCCTGCTCGGGCGGAATGGCCGCCATCACCGCGGGCATAGGCTGCGAAACCGCCTCGCCGATAAGGTCAGGACGATTGGGGAAGCGCTCTCCCAGCATGCTGCGCATCCACACGCACGCCATCTCTTTTTGTGCGCTGTCTTCGATCGAGGCGATCAAGTATTTTTTGAACGTCTCAAACTTCTCTGCTGCCTCCTCTACACCGTCCTCCCCCAGCGCATCCGTGAGGTAGACCTTCGAGTCAACAGGGCTCTTAACCCCTTCGCGCAGAGCAGTCGGAAGGCCAGAAACCACCTTCAACAGCGCCAGGTCGTCTCGCTTATAGTTGAACTCGAACAGCGGACAGGCCGCGGCCATCAGCAAGATAGAGCTCGGCCCACCTTTGTCCCACTGATTGTCACGAAACGCTTTGATGTAGCGAATCACTCGACGCAGCTGCTCTTCATTGTCCGAAACTTCAAGCTCGAACCACTCCTTCATCTTCAAAGGGTCTGAAACGATCCATTTGTCTTCACAAGCAAGCAGAATTTTGTCGGACGGCAGCTTTTTCCAGGAATCCTGCTCCGAATTGACCGCGAGCGACTTGATGACATTGAAATTGCGCGCTTCCATGCCCTCAACGATCCGCGCGTACTGGTCATCAGGAATGGCGTAGAGAGGAAGATCGATGTGAGCAGTCGTTGAGATTTCCACACGCATGCAGGTTGCCTTGGACGTCAGCTCCCAGCCTTTCTCATCACACAATGGCTGCAGAACATCCGACACTGCGGCCCTGAAATCCTTGATCGCCATCATGGGCCGATTTTCTTCCGTAACGATGCTCATCGGCAGATATACACCGTCATCGACATCAGACTGCTGAGGCGGCGTCTGGCATGGTCGGTTGAGCGTTTTGTAAGCCCACGACCCTTGGATGAAGAATTTAGGCTTACATGCGATGCCCTTGTAGCCGCGGTCTTTCATCGCTGCAGGCAGCTTGTCACGCAGCTCATTGCGCACATCTGTCCTGGCAGAATTGATTTCTTGACGCTCGGTCTCGACCAGGTCGAGTTCCTTCAAAAACGTTGTGTGCTCCTTGGAGCTGTAAAGCAGCGGGCTTAGGTTTGGCATGACGCCACTCCTTTTTCGGTTAGGGCCTTCAATGGTCAACAAGCCCACAAAGGCTTGCAGGGGCGCCCGGCGTCCAAGTGACGCCAAGCTAAATCAAACCCCGCCCCACCGACCGCCCTACCTCAGCGGACGTCGATCCTTCACACAGAACAGCGAAGCGGTCACAGCATGGATCCAATCCTGCCATGACCACCACATGTGGTGCAAGCTACAAATATAAACACAACATATAGTATCATTATACATTGCCACTACGCTGAGCCCTTTCGCTCCCAGAAGCGCCACCAAGCTTGCTTTTGTTCTCGCTCGAACGCGATGTAGCCCGCGGTATTCAAGCCCTGGTTCCAGTTACGGTCAGTGAAATAAACGCCCTCCATGGTCACCACGCGATCCTCATCGCGCACCTGCACCCGGGCAGCACCGTTGTGCCGGCTACAGTCCGAGACCATGGGGTTGCTGGTCAGGTTTTCGTAGATGTAATTCAGTTCGACGGTGCCATGCTGTACGTCGCGCTGAACGCTGACGCAGACAGTACTGGATTTCGAATAGCGATCATCAGATTCGAACTGCATACGGACGCGGAAAAATCGAGAAAAGATCTTGATTTTCCCCTGTTTGGTGAGTTTGTCTTCTACCGACTGATTTCCTCTCAAGCGCTCGATCGCCCCCCAGTTCGACTGAAGCGAGACTGTCCACGAACCCTCAATCGGGGGAAAATACGTTCGGACGATGGGAAATTTGCACAGCAACGGAAAGATGAAGCTCTCCCCCACTATCACAAAGGCAAATCCAGCCAAGCTAGACGCGCTGGACAATGCCCTCAACAGTTTCATCGGTTCGGTTATCAAAGCCAGCAGGTTGTCATGGTTCAGGAGCCCGAAAATAGCGAGGGTAACGACCAGAAAGGCGAATGCTGTGTTTTTGATTCCTATCACTTGATACATGCGTGCTCCTTTGGCAAAGCCCAGTCAGGCAGTGTGTTTGACCTGCTGCTCACTGCGTACGATACGAACACTACACTGCGATGGCCCAGACTGCAGGACATTCTGGTCAGTACCTTGCTCATAGATCCCGAATACCGAGCCACTTCTCCGACACGGCTCTAGTGCGATAGCCAGAGCCCGAGATCCTCAGCTTGATCCACCGTCTTTGGATGACGATCCTCCAGGTCCATCTAGGCGTGTGTTGAACGACATTAACTGCTGAAGGGAGCAAGCCGTCCGCGAACTCAAGGGGATACCTTTTTCTACAACACGGATGTCGGTTTAGCCGGTACCGGCAACGTCCAAAGCAACGCCGCTGGCCGAGTTGAAGAGAGTGAGATCATGCTAACCGAGGAGTCCGGCACCTAAGCACACCAGAGTGAGGATGCTGCATAACTGAATCGCCCTGGGCTCGATGAAGTCGACCCCACACAATCGCATTTGCGGGAGCTGATACCGAATGGAGTGGTGTGGCAGTATGTCTTCGTGACAGGTATTTCCGGGCTGGTTCAATCACCTTTCAGAAGTTTAGGCACCATACATGAATGTAGATTTCTGGACGAAATGGGTCACCCTCATTGGCGCCACGATTGCTGCGGGCTCAGGAGTCTGGAGCTTGAAATTACAGATTCAGGGAAAGCGAGACAGCTATAGAATTGATCTTGGCACCGTGGTGCCCGAGGCTAATGAGGAGCAGTTCCTCAACGTCGTAAGCCGCTGCGACCATCCTATCGTGTTGGCCGACTACGGCTTCATTGATAAAAGCGGAAGGTTGAGATCCATTGTCATGGACGCTGAGTTGGATGCTGCATTCAGGCACTTCTTGATCCAGCGGGGCTCTGTAAAGCTGGAAAAGCGCGGCGCGCAATTTGAGGCTGGATACGTAAATCGGCAGCTGTTCATAGGTTGCTTTGCCCGTACAAACCTTGAGACACGACCCACTATCACATTCGCCCCAAGAGCACCGATGTTGATCAGGATGCGCATACGGCTACGAGTAATCATGAAGGGGTCATGGTATCTCGCGTAAATCAGGCGTTGGGCACCTCCTGACTAGGCCAGAGATTAAGGGCCAGTTTTTACAGCACGCGCTCTCAAGCCAAGATCGCGGTCGGCTAATCCTCAGTGAGAGTTTCTTCCTTCCCTCTCGGCAAGCGAGCGTCGTTGGAGCCCCTGACTAGATGTCTGCACAAGCTTAATCGCAGTTCATTTTGACAGCATTGATCATGGCACCGGACGTGACGGCGATGCGTCTCCACCAGGGTCTTGATGAGTGTTTTGATGCGTTTGTTCTGCGCATTGCCCGGAGGTCACTCACCTGGGAAAAGGCATGGAAGGTGGTTTGCTCCACAGTTTTTTGGCCAGCCGTCACTGCAGCGTCGGTGATGGGATGCCCATGGCCCTGGGTTGGTAATCAGAGATAGCTTGGAATAACGTCTCTGCCTTCAATCAAAGGCGCTCAACTTCCTCCTCTAAGAGACCAGCGCCCATGGCCTCATGATAGAGCCGAAGCGCATCCGCAGCTTGTTGGGCGAGCGGTTGGCTGTCCACCAAGATCTTCAAAAAATCTCGCTTCATGCTCTTGCTCCGTGATTCACCGCTGCACGTCGAGCAAGCGTGGCCTCTGGCCGCCCTTGCCCGATCGGTTCAGGTTACGCCATGTTCTTACGCTTTCCGAACACGACAGTGCGCCTGGCTTCAACTTTTACCACTCCCACAAAACCACGCCATTTCAGAGCCTCTGCAAGCCTGCGATCATCGTTGGAGGTCGAAAAATTCGCTCTGGTTTTTTTGGTGAGTTGAGCATGCTCATCGCTGAGCAAAGGGAGTACCACCGCCACATCCCCCCAAAGACAATTCATCTGCAGCATCTGGATCAAGATGTCCGTTCGCCTAGAAGGACTCAGCGAGGGGGCTAAAACACACTGCCGCATCACCGGCAGATAGCTGACCGGAAACACTCCCCGCTCCCGGTTAGCAATTGAGCAGGTGTCAGCCAGCGCCTCGATAGAACCCGCCTCATTGCTGAAGGTTTCAGCTGTGATGCCACCCCACATGAACATGATGTCCTCCAAAGTCGCAACTCCTGCGCGACTGAGCGCAACCACAAGCGTGATAGGCAGCGCCGTCAAGGTCAACGTTTCACGTGCAGTTTTCCAGTGATGGATGATGTACCGAGCCTCTAGCACAGCGCTGTAATGCGCGACACGTTCCCGTATCTCTGGGCTATAGGGGACAAAAGGTGCACTGGCGAACATTGCCCACCGAGACTCGGGTATGGGCGCTTTAACCAATTCAGCAGAGTCCAAGACAACCGGGGAGAGCAACGTTCGCAGGTCTTCATCGGTCACTTTGTCACTTTGAATCAGGAAAAGCTGCAATTCGTGCTCGTTTTCCCTTTCCCACAGAGTCGCGGCCAACGTCGAAGCGTTGCGGCAGATGAAATCGATAAACGTAGGAACCGCACTTGCGCCGAGATCAACTCGCTCCTCCTTGCCCGTCAGCTTCGAGTCATCTGGCGTCAGAGCGACGCTGTCAAAAAACGTCCAGATGTTGTCCCCTCGGGTACTGATTCGATCATTTTCCATTGCTGACAACCACAGTCCATGGGGAAGCCCCTCTAAGTCGTCAACAATACAGTCGGTGCGCTCAAAAAGCGTCAACTGAAGGTCCTCCGCACCTGCCACTAGTGCGACGAGGTGGTGCAACGAGTGCTCCGTTTCTTCCAGAACGCCCTCCTGGCTCAGCAGTTCGCTGACATACTTGGAAGGTACCTTTGCAACCATGCTGTCGAAGCCAGCAATGCCAAGCTTGCTCAGCTTTTCGTGAGAAACGGTACTGGGCGCAACGCCTGGGTATCGGGAGCTATAAAGCAGCTTCAACATCGGCAAAACAGGACTGATGCAGCCCCAATCGACCAACGCCGAAAGATCATCAGCGGCTGTAGTAGCGCTGGCATTGGCGAACTGAGCGGGCTTGTTTCGCAACCACGCCCATCCCATCTGCTTACCGGCAAGCCCAGGAACCAGCTTGGAGACATCCCTGAGATCATTGATGATGCGCAGGAGTGTGCCCTTGCGGCCTTGCAGGTGCTCGAGTTGTTCGTCAGACAAATTATCCAGCAGCATTGCCACAAGGTCTTCGCGCTCGTAACTTGATTTGTCGTAGGACAAAAGCTGGTTAATGAGATTGGGGTCATTTTCAAATAGAGCCTGGAAGAATGCACCACGTACCTCGAAGGGCAAGAGAGCAACCACCTCAGAAAGTCGCGCCATATGCTGATGGCCGCTTTTCAGGATCACTGAGAGCTTTTCCTTGCGTGATTCAGCTTCGTCATGGCGGGAACGAACCAGCTCAGCCACCAAGTCCACCAGCAAGCCTTTGCCCTTGTCGACGGAATCCATGTCTAGCTTGCTGGCGACGCGCTCCGGACTGCCAATAGGCGTAGCCACATCTTGCACCTCACCCCGCGCCAAGGCCATGATGAGAATTTTATCGGCCTGGGAGAGCGATCCTTCGTAAAAGTACCCGAGGTAGTCGGTGTAATCCGTGTCCAGGTGGCCGCGGTGGAGGAGGAAGACAATCAGTTCGTAGCCAATGAGCTTCGGAGCAAATGCTTCTCCATAGCCATCTTTGCAGGCTACCCGGAAGGGGATGGTCTTGAGCTTGGCAATTTGCTTTTTGAGCTCGCTGACCTCTTCGTCTATGTCATCGAGCGAAGTTTCAATGACGGCAACACGCCCCTCATACCCCATCGCCTGGAGAACCGCCTTAGGGTTGACTGCCGCGCCTCTCTGCACGCCATAGCCCCTAGCCACGAGAATGGGGGTCACATGCCGTTGATTGATAGCTCGATCAAAACCTGCATCATCTATAAACTCCAACAAGGAGATGGTCGTCCCGTCCTCCAATGATAACGTGGTCGCCTGATGTAGAGCGCCTTTGCGGAACAGTTCGAGCCACACGCAGGCTCTCAAGCTTATTAAGTCAGTAGCGATTTCCGCCTCGCACGACTCCCGGCGTTGCTTGAGTTCAGTAATCTGATCCTGAAGGTGATGGGCCTCTGTCCTCATCCAAGCTCCATAGCCCTCAATCACGTCGTATACAACGCCCCTGCGTTTCAACAGATCGGAGTAGGCCTCGGGGTGAAGGTTCCTGAGCGCTACCATCGCGAACAACTTATTCGGATCCAGCACCAAGCCGCCAGTGGCGAGAAGGTTGGTATAAATGTCGAATTCATTGACGATGTTCTTGATTAACCGCATTTCATCGATGTGGTAGCCCACCGTCTCGATCAGTTTTGGCGAGAGCCCAGCGCTTAGCAGATTGCTCCCAACCTTTCGATCCCCCAGTAATTCGACAAGCTTCTCTCGGGAGTTTTCGGAGTTCACGACCGGGATGATCGGAATGATCAGATCGAAAAATTTGGTTTTGTCCATCACCGTAAACATCTCATCGCGCAGTGCGTAGATGAAGTGGATAGGGCGATTCACCTGCGGAGACTGGCGGATGATGAAGTTTATCTCGCGCAACCTGAAGAAGATCTCCTGGATGTCAAACCTGTCCAGGTCTTCGATCACCACCACGTCAATGTCACTGCGCTCGAAGCAATAGATGATCTCATCAATATTCTTGTGCAACACCGACCCGTGATGGGTGGCCTCAAGCTTACCGCCCTTGAGCGTCAGACCATCGATGCTGAAAAGGGACAGAACCCTAAGCCCTAAGTACAACGCCCAGAAACAACCAGCTGTTACCACCAACAATGCTGCAGGCTCAGGTATCCACATCAGTCCTTTCAGCGCCCATTCTTTGGCTACCTCAGATAGGGTCTGAAGCTTTGGCGCCCATAGGCGAAGGGCACAAATGCCAACAACGGCTACGCATGCCGTACGCCCCCAAACTCTAGGGGTTGAGGCATGGGTGATGCGCTTGAGGCGGGTCTTGGGCACCTGCTCGGCTTTCACTGCATACAGCAGCTGCTGAACGATCGTCTCTTCGATCCGACTGATAAGATCGCTGCTGGCTGGCGCGTCAGCGATCGCCGGTACCGATCCAGCCCCAGCGGTATGCAGCGTATCGTTGGAATCTACGGAAGGCTTCCCGCCTGCCGGTGCAGGGGCGTTCGCCTTGGTGAAGGTGGCCAGCGAAACGAAGGTGTGCCTGAAGCCGCGGTGATGTTCGAAGAATGTCTTCAAAACACTGCTCTTGCCCGCACCATAGCCGCCTGTGACGGCAATGTTAAGCACCTCGTCATTGTGCAGCGCTCGCAATAGCTCACGTTCGTATCGGGCCACCCTCTCCTTTTCCACCAATACGGGTGTCAGAGGTTCGAAAAACCGATCGTCTTTACTGCCCCAAGCTGCAAAGGATCGCTCTGCGGCCCTGTACCCAGCAATCAACGCCCACCAACAACGGCGCATGCCGCTCACGAATTTCCCACTCATCTTCCTGATCCTGATTCCTGGCCTGCGACGCCGGCAGCACGCTCACCGTCTTTGAGCTGCGCAACACACCGGCCCGACAGGTCTATATGGCGCGCCTGATAGCGGCTATATGCCATAAATGTGCTGATTTAGGAAACGCGACCTCAGCCCTAGTAGCTTGAATGGGTCATAAAAGGCTCAAACGGTGTCCAAAGCAAGCAGAATAGGCAGGTTCGCCACCTTGCGAAAACCCGGCCCGAAAACGTGTAAGCGAGGGAACAGAGCTTGGGATAGCGCGGCTGGCCGTCTGACGCTATTGGTGTCTAGCCTCGCCTCACTCACTAATCAGCGGACGAAACGAAACATTTCTGATGTATGGCTAGTGCCGCGAGATTCATCCGGCGGCACCAGCATTTACCCTGCATCACAGTTCGAAAAGCTGTCCGGCCAAGCACTGGAAACCAAGCCCCACCACGCTACCGACCGTGAGAAACTGCTCGTCCTGCCTGACTGGGCACCTGTGGAGCCAGCTTTCTACCTGACTACCATGGACGTCGCCAGATGCCGCCAGGTCTGCGAGAGTTGATCGATCTATTCCGCTCGGAATTGTCCTGAACAGCCATGAAATCTAGGAGACCGACTTTACGCGGTTAACGCTGGCAAAAGCATGGCAGCACAACCCCACAAGGCACAGGCTTACCCCGCTGCGATTGAAAGTGGCACCACCCTATTGGTCACCTGCTTTTGGCTGAGGTAGCGGGTGCAGCTTACCCTCAGGAACGAGGCAAAATTCACCACTTCTCCGCGGTAGTCCATGACCTCCTCGTACAGCTTGGCGATGAGCTGATTGGTGCTGACACTATCCGCTGCAGCAATCTCGGTCAGGATGTCCCAGAACTGGTTTTCCAGACGCAGGGTGGTGACCACGCCCCGGATGCGCAAGGAGCGCGAGCGCGATTCATAAAGGATCGGGTCTGCCTTCACATACAGCTCACACATGGTACCTCCGCTGGCTTTACCTGGCTAAGTCACGTCGAGGGCATACGCCCACGCCTGAAACTACCGCCCCAAAGCGGCACATGGGTAATACACCGCTATTACACGTGTCCCTTTTGCTTTTGGGGCGCACGTAATAGCCACTTATTACCCATCAATTTTTCATACTGCCATCCTGAGTGCATGACAACACCACAGGAAAGCCTGATCATGCCGAAATTCCTTCACACCATGATCCGTGTAGGTGACCTGGATGCCTCCATGCGTTTCTACGGACAAGCATTCGACCTGCAGGAATCCCACCGCCTTGAGTTCGACGACTTCTCGCTCGTCTACCTACGCGACCGGCAAAGCGGCGCCGAAATCGAACTGACCTGGAACAAAGGCCAAGACGGCTACACCCACGGCAGTGGGTATGGCCATGTCGCCTTCGCAGTAGAAGACCTCGATCACCATCACGCTCGCTTGAGCGAAATGGGGCTCTCTCCTGCCCCCATCAAGGAATTCAAGCGGGGTGAAGCGCTGCTCGCTCGCTTCTTCTTCATCCAGGACCCGGATGGCTACAAGATCGAGGTGTTGCAGCGCGCCGGGCACTATCAGTAACGCAACCACACGCATCAGACGCCTGGGCGTCGTCTATCAATACTCCTCGGCAAACGCCAATCCCCAACAAAGCAGTACCCGTGATGTCAGGCTCCTAATAAAAACAACAAGGAGAACAGCATGCAGGATATACAAGCCAGCCGCCGTAGCTTTCTGAAAGGCAGCGGCGGAATTCTCTTGGGCACGTTGCTTTTCACCTCTGGCCCCATCGCCCTGCTCGCCCCCAGTACCACCTGGGCGCTTGAGATGAAAAGGCTGAGCAACGATCAAGCCGCACGACTGATCGTTGTAGTGCGCCGGATCTACCCTCACGATCAGATGGAAGACGCTGTGTACGCCTTTGCGATCAAAGCCTTGGACGACCGCGCCGTGACAGACCCATCCATTCTTCCCCTGCTTGAACAAGGTTTGAACGAGCTGGACAAGTCAGCTGATGGCGCCTGGCTGAATCTGGATGAGCCGCGCCAATTGGCCGTGCTCGAGTCCATCCAGACCACCCCGTTTTTCACTTTGGTCAGGTCAGTCTCGGTCAGTGCCCTGTACAGCAACGAACTCGCCTACCAGCATTTCGGCTACGAAGGTGCCTCTTTCCCCAAAGGCGGTTACCTGATGCGCGGCTTCAACGACTTGAAGTGGCTACCTGCCGCCCCTACCGAAGCCAGCCCTCCCGCCTTTTCCTGAGGATGCGTACATGACCACATTCAATTTCGACGACGACTCGGTAGTGGTGATCATCGGTTCGGGTGCAGGTGGTGGAACACTGGCCAATGAACTGTGCCAGAAGGGTATTCCAGTCGTTCTGCTGGAGGCTGGCCAGCGCCAGTCCACTGCCACTTTCATCAATGACGAATGGCCCTCGTTCGAGCAATTGTCCTGGGGCGATACCCGTACTACCTCGGGCTCCTGGCAGATCGCCAAGGACTTCCCGAACCTCCCCGCCTGGATCTGCAAAACGGTGGGTGGAACTACCACTCACTGGGCAGGTGCCAGCCTTCGATTCCAGGAGCATGAATTCCGAGCGCGGCAGACCTATGGCGACATCAAGGATGCGAACCTGCTCGACTGGCCATTGACGCTCGCGGAACTGGAGCCCTTCTATGCAAGGGCCGAAGACAAGATGGGCGTGACGCGCACCAACGACATTCCTGGGCTACCGGGAAACAACAATTTTCAGGTGATGTACAACGGTGCGCGCAAGCTTGGCTACAAAAAATGCAGTACCGGCCACATGGCGATCAACAGCCGTGCCCGCGCAGGACGCGCTCCGTGCATGCAACTTGGCTTCTGCTTCCAAGGCTGCAAGATGGGGGCAAAGTGGTCAACGCTGTACACCGAGATTCCGGCAGCGGAGGCCACAGGCAAGCTCGAGCTCCGTGCGCAGGCGCATGCAGTAAAGATCGAGCACGATGCAAAAGGACGAGCGACTGGTGTGGTTTACGCAGATGCGCAAGGGCGTCTGCAACGCCAAAAAGCGCGACTTGTTGCGGTCGCAGGCAATGCCATTGAAACCCCTCGCTTACTGCTTAATTCGACCAGCACATTGTTCCCTCATGGTATTGGCAACGGCTCCGGGATGGTCGGTAAGCACTACATGCGCCATACCACCGGATCTGTGTTCGCAGAGTTCAAGGACCCGGTGCATTTCTACCGCGGCACCATCATGGCCGGCCTGATCGGTGACGAGGTGCACTTCAATCCCGACAGGGGCTTTGTGGGCGGCTACGAAATGGAAACCATCTCGCTTGGCCCTTCCTTCATGGCTGCGTTCTTCAACCCCGGCGCCTGGGGACGCGACTTCACCCGCGTCATGGACAACTACACGCATCTGGCTGGCATGTGGCTGGTCGGTGAGGACATGCCCCGGGAAACCAATCGCATTACCCTGAGCGATAACGTCAAAGACCGCTTTGGCATTCCTGTGGCCAACGTGCACTACGACGACCACCCCAACGATATTGCAATGCGCGAGCACGCCTATCAGCAAGGTAGCGCGGTCTATGAGGCCGTCGGCGCACTGAAGACCCACCGCGTACCACCCTACCCCTCGACGCATAACATGGGCACTTGTCGTATGAGCCACAAGGACGCCGATGGTGTTTGCAACAAATACGGGCAAAGCCATGAAGTTCCAAATCTGTTCATTTCAGATGGCAGTCAGTTCACCACCAGCGCAGCCGAGAACCCTACCCTGACGATCGTCAGCCTGGCGATTCGTCAGGCGGAGTACATTGCCGATGCTCTGAGGACGCATGCGGCATGACTACCATCGCCGACAACCGCCTGGAGATTTGCGCAATCAGGGCGTTTACCGACAACTACATCTGGCTTCTGCTCGATCACTCAAACCAGGCCTGTGCGGTTGTAGATCCAGGTGATGCCGGGCCAGTTCAAGCCTGGTTGGCTGAGCATCCCGGCTGGATGCTCACCGATGTGCTGATCACCCATCATCACAGCGATCATGTGGGCGGTGTCGAGAAATTGAAGTCTGCATTCGATCTGCGCGTGCAAGGCCCTGCAAACGAGCCGATCCCTGCCAGGGATCGGCCACTGAAGGACGGTGATTCAATCCAGGTGCTGGGGCGAACCATTCGCGTGATCGGGGTGCCTGGCCATACTTGCGGGCACCTGGCCTACCACCTGGTTGATGAGGATGTGCTGTTTAGCGGGGACACGCTGTTCAGCGCCGGCTGTGGGCGCCTGTTCGAGGGTACACCGCTGCAGATGCTGACGTCGCTCGAATGCCTCGCCGTGCTGCCAGAGCAGACGCGGGTGTACTGCGCACATGAGTACACCCTCTCCAACCTGCGTTTTGCTTTGGTTGTCGACCCAGGCAATCAGCAAATCGCCGAGCGCTTGGCTGAGGTCAGCGAAATCCGCAACCGCGGGCAGTGCACCTTACCTACCCGGATTAGCATTGAACGTGCACTTAACCCGTTCCTCCGGGTGCGGGAGGCGAAGATCGTTGAGGTTGTCCAACGCCACACGGGCCTGTCCATCACAACCGCCGAGGAATGCTTTGCTGCCATGCGCAAGTGGAAAGACCATTTTTGAACAACAAGAAGAAGATCATCCATGAGAAAAACACTGCTGGTTAGCGCGAGGCCGAGGCAGCACGGCTTGTTGGCCCTCGTTCGGACAGCCTTGTACACACGGCTCTGAGCGCCAGCAGATATCCCTCCACCCCCAATCCTGCAATCACGCCATTAGCCACGGTGGACATGATCGAGTGTCGATGGAGCTCATCGCGTGCATGAATGTTCGAAATGTGGACTTCCACCAGTGGCGCCTTGATCAATTTCAGCGCATCGAGTACCGGGATTGAATTAAACGAAAGGCCAGCCGGATTGATGATCACTGCGGCGTTCTTTTCGAATGCCTCCTGGATCCAGTCAACCATTACCGCTTCGCTGTTCGTTTGACGAAACTCGCAAACCAGATCCAGCTCGTTTGCAAGCTGCTCACAGCTTTGCTGAACCTGCTGCAGGGTCGTTGTGCCGTAAATTTCCGGCTCGCGGCGACCCAGCATATTCAGGTTGGGGCCATTCAGGACAAAAACTGCGCGACTCATGGTATGGCTCCGCTTTCACTTGAGGTATTGAGGGGCGTTGCTGAAGGTTACGTTCTCTGCTGGTTCGGACTTGCTGAGATCGATTCCGCGGGTTTCTGGCCCTATCAGGATCATCGCAAGCGATACCAGGTTGATCGCAGCGCATATCGCGACGAGCAACCATGGCGAATTGCCGGTCTGACTCATCAGCCACACGGCGAGGATAGGCATCGGGCCGCCAATCAGCAGGTTGGCGCCGGTATAGGCCAATGCCGAGCCGGTATAGCGCACGTTGGTGGGGAATGCTTCGGCGAATGCAACGGGTTGGATCCCGCTCTGGAATTGGGTGAATCCAAGGAACAGTCCCATGGCGGCCATGATCATGGCGGGTTGCTGCGTGTTCAGCATTGGGAAGTACACCAGCAGAATCCCAAGGGTCATGCATGAGCCGAAGGCGAGCGCTTTCTTGCGTCCCCATCGGTCACTGAGGTACCCGCCAGCCAGCGCGCCAAAAATCGCGCAGACGTTAGCCACCATCAGGGACATGAACCCCATGGACTGCGGCATACCGAGCTGCTTGACCAGGTAGCTGAGTGTGAAAATCACGATCAGGTAAAACAACGCAGCGGGTGAGCAGAAAAAGAACATCAGGCGCAAGATGGTACGAGAATGGATCCTCAGCACATCTTTCAAAGGGCTTCCAACGTGGGGTGTTTCGTCCTGCTTCAAAGCGACAAAGGCTGGTGTCTCGCTGACCTTGAGCCGAATGAAGATCGCCA
>Ga0213824_1000604_pt1 | contig 25800 bp, 29 predicted proteins | sample MC6MC0906MG_FD_179892 | JGI IMG/M metagenome (GOLD analysis project Ga0213824, IMG submission 179892) | Enriched soil aggregate microbial communities from Iowa State University, Ames, United States - MC6-MC0906-MG | ecosystem: Environmental > Terrestrial > Soil > Unclassified | place: USA: Iowa...
TGGGCCCGGCAGTGTGGGTCAACGTGCTGCATCACGAGAAAGCGCTGTTCCCGTACAGCAACCCGGCGTTGTTCTCCATGAGCCTGGCATTCCTCAGTGCGTGGGTGTTCTCGGTTACCGACAGCTCTGAACGTGCCAGTGAAGAGCGTGGCCGCTACCTGGCCCAGTTCATCCGCTCCATGACCGGTATCGGCGCTGCCGGCGCCAGCAAGCACTGACCTCAAGGACGAACAACCATGTCGGGTAAAACAACAACAATGAACCGCACACACTTCATGTCAGCTGCCTGCCTGGCCACACTTGCGTTGCCAGTGCCGGCGATGGCCGATTTCATCGGCGACAGCCACGCACGCCTGGAGCTGCGCAACCACTACATCAACCGCGACTTTCGCCAGAGCAACGCCCCGCAGGCCAAGGCAGAGGAATGGGGCCAGGGCTTCACCGCCAAGCTGGAATCGGGCTTCACCGAGGGCCCGGTCGGTTTTGGCGTCGACGCCATGGGCCAGTTGGGTATCAAGCTCGACTCCAGCCGCGAACGCCGCAATACCGGGCTGCTGCCCTTCGGCCCGAACAGCCACGAACCGGTCGATGACTACAGCGAACTGGGCCTCACCGGCAAGGTACGCGTGTACAAGAGCACCCTGCGCCTGGGCACCTTGCAGCCAATCTTGCCGGTGGTGGTCTACAACGACACCCGCCTGCTGGCGTCCACCTTCCAGGGCGGCTTGCTGACCAGCCAGGATCTCGATGGCCTTACCGTCAACGCCGGCCGCCTGACCAAGGCCAACCTGCGCGACTCCTCGGGCCGCGACGACATTGGCTATGGCGCTGCCAGCAGTGACCACCTGGACTTTGGCGGTGGCAGCTACGCCATCACCCCGCAAACCAGCGTCAGCTACTACTACGCCAAGCTCGAGGATATCTACCGCCAGCAGTTCGTCGGCCTGATCGATACCCGCCCCTTGAGTGAAGGGTTGAGCCTGCGCAGCGACCTGCGCTACTTCGACAGCCGCAACGACGGCGCCGAGCGTGCTGGCAACATCGACAACCGCAACTTCAACGCCATGTTCACCCTCGGCGTGCGGGCGCACAAGTTCACCGCCACGTGGCAACAGATGTCGGGCGACAGTGCCTTCCCGTTCGTCAACGGCGGCGACCCGTTCACCGTCAACCTGGTGACCTACAACACCTTCACCCGTGCCGGGCTGGACGCCTGGCAAGTGCGCTATGACTACGACTTTGTCGCCATGGGCATCCCCGGCCTGAGTTTCATGACGCGCTACACCGACGGCCGTCACGCCGAAACCGCCACCGTCAGCAATGGCCGCGAGCGCGAACGCGACACCGACATCACCTACGTCATCCAGAGCGGCCCGTTCAAGGACGTCAGCCTGCGCTGGCGCAACGTCACGTTCCGTTCCGGCAATGGGCTGACCAACGCCGTGGACGAAAACCGCCTGATCATCGGCTACACCCTGGCGCTGTGGTAACAGCGCCCCCTACATTTGAACAGCATGGAGAACAGCATGTCTGCCGCCCCTACTCTGCAAAGCTTCATCGCCGGCCGCTGGCTTGGCCAGCACGGCGCCCAGGCCCTGCGCAGCGCCCTCGACGGCCACGTACTGGCCTACAGCCACGAAGAGCGCCCGGACTTCGCCGAAGCCGTCGACTTCGCCCGTGCTCGCGGCCTCGCCAGCCTGATGGCCATGGACTTCCAGCAACGCGCTGCGCGCCTGAAAGCGCTGGCCCTGTACCTGGCGGAGCGCAAGGAACAATTGTATGCCCTGTCGCACCACAGTGGCGCCACCCGTGCCGACAGCTGGATCGACATCGAAGGCGGCAACGCCACGTTGTTCGCCTATGCCGGCATCGGCAGCCGTGAGTTGCCGTCGGGCAACCTGGTGCACGAGGGCCCGGCCATCCCGCTGGGCAAGCAAGGCCATTTCGCCGGCAGCCATATACTGGTGCCGCGCGCAGGAGTGGCGTTGCACATCAACGCCTTCAACTTCCCCATCTGGGGCATGCTGGAGAAGTTCGCCCCGACCTTCCTGGCGGGCATGCCGTGCATCGTCAAGCCGGCAACTTCCACCAGCTACCTGACCGAAGCCGTCGTACGCCTGATGAACGCCTCCGGCCTGCTGCCAGAGGGCAGCCTGCAACTGGTGATCGGCAGCACCGGCGACTTGCTCGACCGCCTGCAAGGCCAGGACGTGGTGACCTTCACCGGTTCGGCCGATACCGCCGCCAAATTGCGCGTCACGCCGAACCTGATACGTAATTCGGTACCGTTCACCGCCGAAGCCGACTCGCTGAACTGCGCCATCCTCGGCCCGGACGTCACCCCGGACAGCGAAGAGTTCGACCTGTACATCAAGGAGGTGGTGCGTGAAATGACCACCAAGGCCGGGCAGAAGTGCACCGCCATCCGCCGCGCCATCGTGCCGGCCAAGCACATCGACGCCGTTGCCACGCGCTTACGCGAGCGTTTGAGCAAGGTGGTAGTGGGTGATCCGTCGCTGGAAGGCGTACGCATGGGCGCCCTGGCCTCTCACGACCAGCAGCACGACGTGGCCGAACGAGTGCGCAGCCTGCTGCAAAGCTGTGACCAAATGTTCGGCGCCAGCGATGGCTTCGCCCCGCGGGGCGATGGTGTGGCCGAGGGCGCATTCTTTGCCCCGACCCTGCTGCAGGCCCGCGACCCGCATGCCGAAGGCGGCGCCCACGATATCGAAGCGTTCGGCCCGGTCAGCACGCTGATGGCCTACGACGACCTCGACGAAGCCTTGGCACTGGCCGCACGGGGCAAAGGCAGCCTGGTGGCGACTTTGGTCACCGCCGACCGCAGCATCGCCGCCAAGGCCATTCCGGTGGCGGCGGCCTGGCATGGGCGCCTGCTGGTACTCGACAGTGAAGCCGCCAAGGAATCCACCGGCCACGGCTCGCCGCTGCCGCAGCTCAAGCACGGCGGCCCGGGCCGCGCCGGCGGCGGTGAAGAGCTGGGTGGCCTGCGCGCGGTCAAGCACTACCTGCAACGCGCCGCAGTACAAGGCTCGCCGAGCATGCTCACGGCGGTTACCGGCGAATACGTGCGCGGTGGCGAAGTGATAGAGACCGAAGTCCACCCGTTCCGCCGCTACTTCGAGCAGTTGCGCATCGGTGAATCGCTGCTCACCCACCGCCGCACCGTGACCGAAGCCGACCTGGTCAACTTCGGCTGCTTGTCGGGCGACCATTTCTACATGCACTTTGACGACATCGCGGCCAAGCAATCGCAGTTCGGTAAACGCATCGCCCACGGCTACTTCGTGCTGTCGGCAGCCGCCGGGCTGTTCGTGTCGCCAGGTGCCGGGCCGGTGCTGGCCAACTATGGCCTGGATACGCTGCGCTTCATCAACCCGGTGGGCATCGGCGATACCATCCAGGCGCGCCTGACCTGCAAGCGCAAGATCGACCAGGGCAAGACCAGCCCGCTGGGCCAGCCGCAGGGGGTGGTGGCGTGGGATGTGGAGGTGACCAACCAGCTGGGTGAGCTGGTGGCCAGCTATGACATCCTGACCCTGGTGTTGAAACAGCCAGACTGATTTGTTGACCTTGCGGGGCTCTTCGCGGGTGAACCCGCTCTTACAGGAATCTCACACATTTCAAAGTTTGTGCAGTCCCTGTGGGAGCGGGTTCACCCGCGAAGAGGTCCGCAAAAGTTACCCAAGGCTAGACCACCGTTGGTCAGCGACTGCGACCATTCAAAGGACTTCTGACACAGGTCCGCCGCTCTTAACCCATGAGGATCAGAGACGAGGATTGCACGATGGATGACTTACTGCGGATGGGTGGCGGCAATGTACAGGATGACTGGCCAGAGCTTGAGCCGGAGCGCCGTAACGACCAAGTGGATGACCCGGATGCCGACCCCAATGTGACCGACGACGAGGAAAATCGCCCTGGCGTCCCGGCCAGTGATCCCGAGTCAGGCGCCTGAAAAAGGGTTTATCTACATACCCGGTGGCAGTGGGATCGTCCCCTGCCACCGGGTGTTGTGCCAGGCTCAGGTGGGGTATTACACCATCGCCGCCGGGTCTCCCACCGACTGGCTCGGCTTGCTCCCCGAAATCCGCCAGCTCACGCCGGTAATCCCGTAGCGCTCAGCCATCGGCCGGCTGATCTTCCTGATCTTCTCACGCCCGAATTTGGGAATGATGCCGATGCCCGCATCGCAACTTGCCCAATGCCAGGCCTCGGCATTATCCAGGCGTTCCAGGCGAATGATGAAACTGCGCGGTTGGCCATGCAGTTGGTAATCGATGATGTAAAGCTGTGGGCTAGGCATCGCAGGGGGCCTCCTCTTCTCCATGGATGACATCGTGATTGATCGGGCCATGGTCAGAAGATTCAAAATTTTGTCGAACAATTAGCATTAACGGCCGTTTCACCGTGCTACGGCACTTTATATGGCCGTAGCCGTTACCCGCAGCAGGATATCGTCGTCTTCCTGCAGGTCGGGCTCGGCAACGTTGTCGATGCGGACATCCCCTGCGCCTTGGTAGGTCAATGCACGCATGCTCTTTTCTCCTGGCAAAGTTAAGGCGCGATTCCGGGTCGGCAAACCCGGAATCGCTGGTGGGTACTGGGGATTCAGCGAGTGGATTCACTCACGGGTTGCGGCCTGCGCCGTGGCTGTTCTGGCCACCCTTGCGGCCGGCTTCCGAGGCCCGCTGTCGGTCGTTGGCGAAGTTGCCGCCAGACGCCTGCCCCCCCTTGTGACCCGCACGCGAAGCCCGTTCCCGGTCATTGGCGAAATTGCCCGGGTTGGTTTCCTTGGTGCCGCCGCGCTGGCTTGTCCGCTCTTGATCCTGCGCCATTTGAGTTCTCCTTGCGATGGATTGGCTAGTGGCATGAATCTGTGCCATGCCTAATTTCCGAGCCGCCGTGGCCTGGCTCTGCTCAATGCGTTTGCCGGCAACTGACCAGCGGCACGAAACTTACGCCGGCAAAATGTTTGCGTGGCGGGGCAAGGCCTTGGTGGCCAATCAGGTGCAGTGACCGTTCGTCAGGTTAAACGCAACGTTTATTGCCGCAAATGGCCGAATCCTCATGCAATAAGCTCATCGTCAAGGAGCCTGAGTGAAGCTGAACAAGGATCGCGCCACCATCATCTGCCGGCATGGCAAGCAAACCCATAAATGGTTGTGGGTGAGGAAATCCAACGGCGCCTGGACACTACCCGGTGGCAAGATCGAGCCAGGCGAGACGCCCGTGCAGGCAGCAGAGCGCGAATTGCTGGAAGAGACCGGCCTGCGTGCCGAGTCACTGACCTTGTTGATGCGCCACGAGGCGCCCGAGCGCATGCATTACGTGTTCGAAGCAGAGTTTGCCGACGCGCCACAGCCCAAGGCGCAGCATGAAATTGCCGATTGCCGCTTTGCCCACCTGGACCAGGCGCCTGGGCTCAAGGGTGAGATCAAGTTGCTGATCCGCTCGCTGCTGGCCTGCGACAGGGCCACCGCAGCGTCAGTTCGGTAAGCCTGGTTATCCCGTGCGGGCCTTTTCGCAGCTGCGGAGGCCGGGCCAAGGCAAACCCTAGGCATGCACACTCCACTGGACCGACTGTGCCTCGATCGGCATCTCGTCGATGGCATGAATCATCCCGTTATCCAGCGCCTCACGTGGCCCCAGAATCCGCGGGTAGGCCATCAGGTACCGCGGCACATCCAGTACCTCCGTCGCCCCCTGGGTTCGTTCGGCCACGATCTGCGCATACAACCGCAAATCATAATCCAGGCTCATCGCATACTCGGCCATGCGCGAATGGTCCACTGACCCGTGCAGGGTCCAGTGAAACGGGTGGAACAGGAACTTGCTGAAAGTGCACGCCGTGCGCCGTTCCCCGGCCAGGAACAGGATATTGCCCATGGACTCCACCGTGCCCAGGTTGTGGGTATGCACTTCGACCGGCAATGCCCGCAGGAAGTTGTACAGGGTAAAGCCATAACTGCACTCGCCGCCCATGGTGGCGATGTTCAGTTGCAGGATCTCGGCACCCTGTTGCAGCGCCCGCGAACAGGTGTTGATCAGGTTGCCACAGGTCGAAGAATTGATCGGCCCGGTGAAGTGGATGATATGTCTGGCCATGCTTGCCTCCAGGGGTGGCAGGTCATTCCTTGGTCTGCTGCGCAACGTCACCCACGCTCAGCGGGCGCGCGGCCCAATTGGCCTGCCAGTAGGCAAAACCGTCGGATTTCATGCTGGCACCCTTCCACAAAGCGGGTATGCGGTGGAAACGCCAGGCGCCGCAAAGTTCAACCCGGCCTCAGTGTTTCCCGTTGGTCAAACGTGATGAACCCTGACCGGTCTTTACCAGTCGCACCTTAGAGCGACCGAATCAGAACCGGCAATGAGGACGGCAGCGTGAGCGATATCCGCATCGGTATCTCCGGGTGGCGCTATGGCCCCTGGCGCAAGGACTTCTACCCCAAGGGCCTGAGGCAGGATGACGAATTGGCATTCGCTTCGCGGGCGCTGAACAGCATCGAGATCAATGGCTCGTTCTACAGCCTGCAAACCCCCGAACGTTATCAGGGCTGGCGTGACCAGACGCCCGACGACTTCGTGTTCGCGGTCAAGGGGCCGCGCTATATCACGCACGTACGCCGGCTGAAGGACATCGAAGAGCCAGTGGCCAACTTTTTCGCCTCTGGGCCGCTGTTGCTGGGCAAAAAGCTCGGCCCGATCCTGTGGCAGTTTCCGCCGAACATGAAGTTCGATGAAGAGCGGTTTGCCCGTTTTCTCGAACTGCTGCCGCGTGACCACAAGGCGGCTCGTGAATGTGCCGAACACTGCGCGGCCCGCCTGCAAGGCAACGGTAGCCTGAACATCCGCGGCAATGCACGGTTGCGTCATGCCGTGGAGATCCGCAATGAGAGCTTCCTGTGCGAGGCCTTCATCAAGCTGCTGCGCAGGCATCGGGTCGCTTTGGTGGTTGCCGACAGCGCCGGCAAATGGCCCTACGTGGAAGACGTTACCGCCGACTTTGTGTACATGCGCCTGCATGGCGATGTCGAGCTCTACAGCAGTGGGTATACCGCAAACGCTCTGAGGCGCTGGAAGCAGCGCATCCAGCGCTGGAGCCAGGGTAGCCAGGCCGATGATGCGCAATTGATCGTCCAGGGCCCGCCGCCACGCCGGGCGACCCGCGATGTCTATTGCTATTTCGACAACGAACAGAAAGTTCACGCCCCCTACGATGCACGACGCCTGCTGCAGAAGCTGTCGCTGGACCATGAACTGATGACCGAGCCAGGCGTGCTGCCGGAGGTGGCCTTGTGAACAAGACCCTGCCCGCCCCACGCTGCATCATCGACAAGGTCACTGCGGTGCGCCGGCTCAACGTGCTGACACTGAACGTGCACAAGGGCTTCACCTTCTTCAACCGGCGCTTCATCCTGCCCGAGTTGCGCGAGGCCGTGCGTGCCACTGGCGCCGACCTGGTGTTTCTCCAGGAAGTGCACGGCAGCCACCAGCAGCACGCCCTGCGCCACCCGGCCTGGCCAGAAACGCCGCAGTACGAATTTCTCGCCGACAGCATGTGGCCGCAATTCGCCTACGGCCGCAATGCGGTGTACCCGCATGGCGACCACGGCAACGCGCTGTTGTCGAAATTCCCCATCAGTCACTTCAACAACCTGGATGTGTCAGTCCAGGGCAATGAGCAGCGCGGCCTGCTGCACTGCCAGCTGGACGTGCCGGGCCATGACCAGGTGCATGCGGTGTGCGTGCACCTGGGGCTGCGCGAAGCCCACCGGCAGCGCCAGGTAAAGCTGATGCTCGACCTGCTGGCCAGCCTGCCGCCCAAAGCGCCGGTCATCATCGCCGGCGATTTCAACGACTGGCGGCTGAAAGCGGATGCCGTGCTGTGCGAACACCTGATAGAGGTTTTCGGCGAGCACTTCGGCACCCCGGCGCGCAGTTTCCCCGCGCGCCTGCCACTGCTGCGCCTGGACCGCATCTATTTGCGCAACGCCATGCCGAGCACTGCCAAGGTGTTGTCGAACTACCCGTGGTCGCACCTGTCTGACCACGCCCCACTGGCTGCGGAGATCAACCTGTGAATCGACCTTGGGTGGACGGCAACAGCGTGCAGTTGCTGATCAATGGTGAGCAATACTACCCCCGCGTATTCGAGGCCATGGCCCAGGCGCGGGAAGAAATACTGCTGGAGACCTTCATCATCTTCGACGACAAGGTCGGCCAGCAATTGCAACAGGTGCTGATCGACGCTGCCCGGCGCGGTGTGCGGGTTGAGGTGGCGGTGGATGGCTACGGTACTGCCGACCTGCCCGCCGGTTTTATCTCGGCCATGACCGATGCGGGCGTGAGCTTCCACGCATTCGACCCACAGCCCCGGCTGGTGGGCATGCGCACCAACCTGTTCCGGCGCCTGCACCGCAAGATCGTGGTAATCGATGGTGAACGGGCCTTCATCGGCGGTATCAACTACAGTGCCGATCACCTTGGCGACTTTGGCCCCATGGCCAAGCAGGACTATGCCGTGGAGGTCACCGGCCCGGTGGTGGCGCAGGTGCATGCCGCCAGCAAGCGCCTGATGTCACCGGTGCTGCAGCCACCCAGTGCGGTACGCCCGGTTACCCAGCCTGCCGGGGCCAGCACCGCCGTGCTGGTCGAACGCGACAACGGGCTGCGCAGTACCGATATCGAAACCCAATACCTCCAGGCATTTCGCGCCGCCAAGCAACGCATCGTGGTTGCCAATGCGTACTTCTTCCCGGGCTACCGGCTGATGCGTGAGCTGCGCAACGCAGCCCGGCGTGGCGTGGAGGTGCGGTTGATCTTGCAGGGCCAGCCCGACATGCGCTGGGTCCGCGCCCTTTCACGGCTGCTGTACAACTACCTGCTGCGCGATGGCGTGATGATTCACGAGTACTGCCAGCGGCCCCTGCACGGCAAGGTTGCGCTGGTGGACGACGAGTGGGCCACCGTTGGTTCCAGCAACCTCGACCCGCTGAGCCTGTCGTTCAACCTGGAGGCCAACCTGTTCATCCGTGACCGGGCCTTCAACCAACAACTGAACCAACACCTGCAGGCCCTGGCCAGCGAGCAATGCAAGGCGGTCACCCTGGAACGCATGATTCGCGGTTACTGGTGGCGCGCACCGCTGATTTTCATGTGTTTCCACGTCATCCGGCATTTTCCGCGCATTGCTGGCTGGTTCCCGGCGCACCGCCAGCGCCTGCGCTCGGTGCAGCCGCAAGTCGAAGCCCAGGGCGACCTGCACGAGGGCAATACGTGATGGCGCGCAAAAGCTGGCAAACCTGGGGTAAACGCCTGTTCACGCTGGCGTTCCTGATCCTCATACCTGTGCTGCTGTTCGTCTTGGCACGCAACCTGGACTGGAACGAAGTGCGCCAGTCATTGCTGGCCTACAAGCCGGGCACCCTGGCCATCGGCCTGGCGCTTGCGCTGGGCAGCTACCTGACGTTTGCCAGCTACGACCTACTGGCACGGGCTTACACCGGGCACCATCTGCCCGCCCGGCAGGTACTGCCCGTTGCTTTCGTGTGCTACGCCTTCAACCTCAACTTCACCACCTGGGTAGGCGGGGTTGCGTTGCGCTACCGGCTTTATGGCCGTCTGGGCCTGGATACCGCGACCATTACACGTATCCTCACCTTGGGGCTGTTGACCAACTGGATGGGCTACATGTTGCTGGCCGGCACTGTATTCGCCTTGGGCCTGGTCGAGTTGCCCAGCAACTGGGCGGTGGGCGCTACAGGCCTGCGCCTGATCGGCCTGCTGCTGCTGGCGATCGCGGGCGGCTACCTGCTGGCCTGTGGTTTTGCCAAGAAGCGCACGTGGCGCTGGCGCGACCATGAGGTGACGCTCCCGTCGCTGCGCCTGGCGCTGTGCCAGGTGGCGCTGGGCGCCAGTAACTGGGCGCTGATGGCACTGCTGATCTTCTGGTTGCTGCCGGGTGAAGCGTTCTACCCGTCGATTCTCGGCATTCTGTTGATCAGCTGCGTGGCGGGCGTGGTCGCGCATATTCCTGCGGGGCTGGGCGTGCTTGAGGCGGTGTTCCTGGCCCTGCTGCACGGGCAAATGGCTCAAGGCACGCTGGTAGCTGCCCTGCTGGGCTATCGCACGCTGTACTACCTGATACCGCTGCTGCTGGCAGTGGTGACCTACCTGATCCTGGAAAAGCGCGCCAAGGCCATGCGCCAGGGCGACAAGCCCGCCCAGACCTGACAAGGGCCGTTGGCCCTGGAGGTGGCAAAATGCGTGTACCTGTCTTGATATTGATGGTTGCCAGCCTGGCCGGTGGCCAGGCCCTGGCCGAAGGCTGCAACGTGCTGACCCGCTCATCCAGCGATGCGGTCACGCCGGTGGAGCGGCACACCTGCTACAGCTACAGCAACCTGCCCGCCGAAGCCATCAACTGGTCGTGCAGCAACGAGAGCAAGGACATGCTCAATAGCGAAAAGAGCAAGGTAGCGCGCTGTGCCGATGGCAGCGTTGGCAGCTGCATTGCGCCCTTGACCCAGGAAGCGCTGGCCAATCCCAAAGCCGTCGGTGGCGACAAGCCGGCGTTGCCCAAAGATGCGCGGGTCATCACCTATTATTACGACACCCCCAGCCTGGGCCAGGCCCGCACCGATTGCGAGCGTAATAACGGCATCTGGCAGACCCATTGAATCCTGGGGGAAATAATCTCGCTCAGATTTTGTAAGTTGGTGCGGTCCTTGTGGGAGCGGCTTTAGCCGCGAACACCGGCAACGCCGGTGCCATCCACCGCGTTGTAGCCTTCGCGGGTAGACCCGCTCCCACAGGTGCAGCGCCTGCATCAGCCCCGCATTGTTTCATTCACCGGATTGTCCACCGCACTCTCCCCCGGCTTTTCGCCACAATGGCAACCCTGCATGCGGCACACCTCACCACCGCGGTGCCCACTGGCGCAGGCTTCGCAGCAATAGACCTTGCCGTCGCGCTGCAAGGCGCCGGCATCCACGGTGCAGGAACAATGCGGGCAGGCGCAGCGTTGTTCGTTCATGGCTTGCTCTCCTCGTCGTCAATCACATCATCGGTCCAAGGCACGCCATCCAACGGTGCGGAGCGGGCCAGTTCCGCCTCGTCCAGGCCTATGCCGCCACCGATCTCATCCGCGTCCACCTGCCGCAAGCTCTGGTCTGCCGGGCCGCCGCTGCCACCCGGTTCGTGCGGGTCGCGGGCACCGGTTTCGTCCAGCAAAGTGTCCGGGCTCAGGTCGTCATAGGTGACATTGTCCTCATGCAGGCTGTCGCTCAGTGCCTCGCCGCCGGTCATGCCGCTTTCGGCCACGCGCCGAGGTGGAAACTCACGGGCGACTTCATCGGCCGGTCGCTCGTCGCCCACACGCCCTTCACGTTCGTCCAGGCGTTCATCGAAGTCGAGTTCATGGACGCTGCCCATGCGGTCTTCGGTGTCGTCGATCTCTGGGGGGGTATACGGCTTTGGTTCATCTGCGCGTGCCATGTGCGTTCTCCATCAGGTGGCTTCATTAAGTCGACTGCGCCGGCTTATGGAAGATTCAGAGTTTTTTGAACTACCACCCCGCGGGACGCCTCCCACCTTAGAGACAGCGAACTGCCCGGAAACCGCCATGGCCAAGCCCCTGCAGGAATATGAACGCAAGCGCGACTTCAACGCCACGCCCGAGCCCAGCGGCAAGGGCAGCCGTGGCAAACGGGCGCATGCGCTGCAGTTCTGCATCCAGAAACACGACGCCAGCCACCTGCACTACGACTTCCGCCTGGAGCTGGATGGCACCCTGAAAAGCTGGGCGCTGCCCAAGGGCCCGTCGCTGGACCCCAAGGTGCGCCGCCTGGCCGTACACGTTGAGGACCACCCGCTGGATTACGCCGACTTCGAGGGGCATATCCCCGAAGGCCACTATGGTGCCGGTGATGTGATTGTGTGGGATCGCGGCGTATGGGAGCCCGAAGGCGATGCGCAGGCGGCCTACGCCAAAGGCAAACTGCGTTTCCGCCTGCAAGGCGAAAAGCTCAGCGGCGTGTGGAACCTGTTTCGTACCCGCCTGGACGGCAAAAAAGAGCAATGGATGCTGGTGAAATCGCACGATGACCACGCACGCAGCGAGGCCGACTACAGTGTCGTCGAGGCCCAGCCCGACAGTGTGCTCAGCGACCGTACCCTGGTACCGCGCAAGGCCGCCGCAAAAAAGGCCGCTGCACCGCGCAACAGCCGTAAACGCACCGCTAAAGGCCCGAAGGTGCCCTTGCCTGCACAGCTGCAGCCGCAGCTGGCCACCTTGGTCGACTCGCCACCCAGTGGTGACTGGCGCTACGAGGTCAAATTCGACGGCTACCGGATCCTGGCCCGTATCGACGGCAAGGACGTTCGCCTGTTCACCCGCAATGGTCATGACTGGAGCAGCAAGATGCCCCGCCAGGTCGCCGCCTTGCACGCGCTGGGCATCGATTCGGCCTGGCTCGATGGTGAAATGGTGGTGGCTGACGAAAATGGCGCAGCCGATTTCCAGGCGTTGCAGAACGCCTTCGACACCGAGCACGACGAAAACATCACCTATTACCTGTTCGACCTGCCGTTCCTCGGCGGGCAGGACCTGCGCCAGGTAGCGCTGCAGGGCCGGCGCGACACCTTGCGCCAACTGCTTGAGCACGACGAGTCGGGGGTGCTCAAGTTCTCCGCCGACTTTGACCAGCCCGTCGAATCCCTGCTCGACAGCGCCTGCCGGCTTGAGCTCGAAGGCCTGATCGGCAAGCGGGCCGACAGCCTGTACAGCGGCCGTCGCAGCCCGGACTGGATCAAGCTCAAGTGTAAGCAACGCCAGGAATTCGTGATCGTCGGCTACACCGACCCCAAAGGTAGCCGCAGTGGCTTCGGGGCCCTGCTGCTGGCCCTGCACGACAACGACAGCGGTGAGTTGCGCTATGCCGGCAAGGTCGGTACCGGCTTCAGCACCACCACCCTGGCCAGCATTCATGCACGGCTCAAACCCCTGCAAATCGCCAAGCCAGCCTTGGCCAAGCCGCCTACCGGTGCCGAAGCGCGAGGTGTGCACTGGTTGCAACCGCAGCTGCTGGCCGAAGTCGCCTATGCCCAGATGACCCGTGACGGCATTGTGCGTCACTCGGTGTTCCATGGCCTGCGCGATGACAAGGCGGCCACTGCCATTGACCTGGAGCGCGCCATGCCCGCCAAGACCGTGCCCAAAAGCAACAAGCAGGCGAAGGCGCCTGAACACCTGGGTGAGCTGCGCCTGACCCACCCGGACCGGGTGATCGACGCCACCACCGGCGTGACCAAGCGCGAGGTCGCCGAGTATTACGCCAGCGTCAGCCAGTGGATCCTGCCCCAGCTCAAGCAACGCCCGGTGGCGCTGGTACGGGCCCCGGATGGCCTGGCCGGCGAGCTGTTCTTCCAGAAAAACGCAGGCCAGCTGCACATACCTAACGTCGTCAGCTACGAAAAGGCCGAGGCCGGCCAGGCGGCGATGGTCATCAATCGCCCGGACACCCTGCTGGGTGCCGTGCAGATGAACATGCTCGAACTGCACACCTGGAACGCCACCGACAAGGACTTCGACAAACCAGACCGCTTCGTACTCGACCTCGACCCAGACCCCGCCCTGCCCTGGAAGGCCATGCTGGAGGCTACCCAGCTCACCCTCACCCTGCTCGATGAGCTGGGCCTGAAGGTGTTCCTGAAAACCAGTGGTGGCAAGGGCATTCACCTGGTCGTGCCGTTGACCCGGCGGGCCGGCTGGGACGAGGTCAAGGACTTCAGCCACGCCATCGTCGATTACCTGGCCAAGCTGTTCCCAGACCGCCTGAGTGCGGTGTCGGGGCCGAAAAACCGCGTGGGGCGGATCTTCATCGACTACCTGCGCAACGGCAAAGGCGCCACCACGGCCTGTGCCTACTCGTTGCGTGCTCGTGAGGGGTTGCCGGTATCGGTACCGATCTGGCGCGAGGAACTGGCGCAAATCAAGGCTGCCAACCAATGGAACATTGCCAACCTGCGCGAGCGTCTGACGGAGGTCGATGACCCGTGGGCCGACATGGGCAAGGTACGTCAGACCATTACCGCGCACATGCGCAAGCAACTGGGGCTGAAGTGATGGTGCAACGGCGATTGGATATGAACCTGGAGACACACCCATGAGCATCGTTCAGGACTTCAACCTGACCACCCTTGACCGCCTGTTACGTACCTTTGGCGAGCGCCAGCAACCGCTCAACCTCGATACCCAACTGCCGCAGCTGATCCAGGCGCTACAAGCCGATCATCTCGACCTGTTGCCACTGCCGGGGCAAGGCAACACGTTGCGCCGCTGGCAGACCCTGGCCCGGGTGGCCGGCTGCGACCTGGCGCTGGCCAAGCTGTATGAGGGCCACACCGATGCCCTGGCGATTCTGGCCGAATGCGGCGCGGCGCACCACGCCTCTGACGGCATCTGGGGCGTGTGGGCCGCCGAGCCGCCCGATGCACGCGCGCAGGTCACGGCGCGCGACGGTAACCAGGTACGCCTGGATGGCCGCAAGGCCTGGTGTTCCGGGGCTTTGCAGATCGACCGGGCGTTGATTACCGCCTGGGATGAGACAGACCAGCCGCAATTGGTGGCGATCGAGCTATCGCACCCGAGCCAGGGCCTGTCCATCGAAGATTGGCAAGCGGTGGGCATGGCGACTACCGCCAGCGTCGAGGTGACATTCAACGACACCCCGGGCACGCTCATCGGTACGCCAGGCCAATACCTTGCACGCCCTGGTTTCTGGCACGGCGGCGCCGGCATCGCCGCTTGCTGGTACGGCGCGGCCGAAGCGCTGGCAGACTACCTGCGCGAACAGTGCCGCAAGCCGCGCCCCGACCCCCATGCCGATGCGCATCTGGGCGCCGTGGATGCTGCCTTGTACGGTGCCCGCGCAGCGCTGCGCGAATGCGCCGCCTGGATCGACCGGCAGCCAGGGGCAGATGCCAGTTTCGAAGTACGCCGCACGCGTGCCCAGGTGGAACAGGCCGTGGAATGCGTGATCAGTCACGTCGGGCGTGCGCTGGGCGCCACGCCGTTCTGCCGCAGCAGCCACTTTGCCCGGTTGAGCGCTGATCTGCCGGTATTTATACGCCAGAGCCACGCCGAGCGCGATCTGGCGGAGCTGGGCCAGCAGTTGGCCCAACAGCCGGCGGGGGTGTGGCAGCTATGAGTGAAAACCTGATCCAGTCTGCCAGTGGCACCCCGTGGGCCGACTGGCAGCAAGGAGCGCATCTGGCGCGCGCTACCTGGCTCGATCCATTGCAACTGTGCCCACCGGGGCGCCGGCTGGTGCTGATTGCACCGCATCCGGATGACGAAATTCTCATGGCAGGCGGCCTGCTGGCAGGCTTCAAGGGCCGTGAAGCTGAACTGGTGCTGATTTCCGCCACCGACGGTGAAGGCAGCCACCCCGGCTCCAGCCACTGGACCGAACACCGCTTGCGCCGGCAACGTCCGCAGGAGAGCCGCCAGGCCCTGTTACAGCTCGACCTGGACCTTGCCCATCTGGACTGGCGCAGGCTGCACCTGAAGGACGGCCAGTTACCGCGCGAGGAGGCATTTCTGGTCAGTCACCTCACCCAGTTGCTGCGTCCCGATGACCTGTTGATGGCTACTTGGCGTAACGATGGCCATTGCGACCACGAAGCCGTCGGCCGCGCGGCGGCACACGCGGCGGCCGCCCGCCAGGTGCAATTGGCCGAGGTGCCAGTCTGGGCCTGGCACTGGGCTGCACCCGATGACCCGCGCCTGCCATGGCCCCGTGCGCACCGCCTGCAGCTCGACGAAAGCCGCCTGGCCCGCAAGCGCAAGGCCTTGGCCGCCCACGTCAGCCAGCTGGAGCCGGACGCTGGGCAGCCGCCAGTGCTGCCACCGCGCCTGATGGAATGTCTGCTGCAACCTTTCGAACTGGTGTTCCTGTGAATGGAGCTGTCATGAGCCTTGATCCGCAATATTTCGCCGAGCTGTACGCCACTAACGAAGACCCCTGGGCTTTTCGCACCCGCTGGTACGAGAAGCGCAAACGCGAGCTGGTGATGGCCAGCCTGCCACGCCAGTGCTATCAGCGCGTGTTCGAGCCAGCCTGTGCCAATGGCGAGCTCAGTGCGCTGCTGGCTGACCGCTGCGCCGACCTGCTGTGCCAGGACCTGGACCCGACGGCCGTAGCGCTGGCCCGCGAGCGCCTTGCCGATGTGCCCAACGCCTCGGTGGAAATGGCCCGGCTACCGGCGGACTGGCCGGGCGGGCGGTTCGACCTGATCGTGCTCAGCGAAGTCGGTTACTACCTCGACCCAACAGACTGGCTGCAGGTCATCGAGCAGTCGGTGGCCAGCCTGACCTACGACGGTGGCCTTCTGGCCTGCCACTGGAAGCACCCCATAGTGGGTTGCCCACAGGACGGCCGGGAAGTGCACCGCATGCTGGCCCGGCACCTGCCGCTGCATCAGCAGTTCCGGCATGAAGAGGCAGATTTCGTGCTGGAATACTGGTCCTGCCAGCCCAGTGTGGTCGACCTGGACGAGACCTGCCCATGATTGCCGTGGTCATCCCGGCGCACAACGAAGCCCGCCGCCTGGGGCGCTGCCTGCGGGCGGTGCTGATCGCTGCCACGCAAGCGCAGCGGTTGGGGCACCAGGTGGAAGTGCTGGTGGTGCTGGACCGTTGCAGCGATGGCAGCGCCGCTGTGGCGCGGCGGTTCGGCGTGAAGGTTTTGGAGGTTGATGCCGGTAATGTCGGCATGGCTCGCCGGGTAGGAGCGGCGCACATGGTCGAATGTGGTGCGCAGTGGCTGGCGTGCACAGATGCCGACAGCCAGGTGCCGTCGCACTGGCTGGTGTCGCAGCTGGCCTGCCGCGCGGAGGTGGTGTGCGGTACCGTGCATGTCGAGTATTGGCAACCCTGGCAGAAAGCTGCCCTGCGCAAGCTGTACCAGAGCCGCTATGAAGCGCGGGAGGGACACCGGCATGTGCACGGCGCCAACCTGGGTGTGTGTGCCGCTGCCTATCAACGCGTGGGTGGCTTCCAGCCCCTCGCGGCGCATGAAGATGTGCAGCTGGTCAGCGACCTTCAGGCCAGTGGCGCGCAGATTGTCTGGACCGCCAGGCACAGCGTGGCCACCAGCAGCCGCCTCGACAGCCGCGCCCGCGAGGGGTTTGGTGATTATCTGGCAGGGTTGCAGGCTCAGGTGTGAAAAGGCTTGCTTACACCGGGCTAAACAGCACGCGCTTGAAAGCTTCGGCCGCCAGGTGCACCTGCACCGCCCAATCCCCTGCGGCATCGCTGCCGGCATCATCGGAAATGTACTTCAGGCACACAAAGGGAATGCCTTCGCCGCGTGCGATCAACGCCAGCACATAGGCTTCCATGTCGACCACGTCATAAGGCGCGTCGCCATGGTTGATTTCGAAGCTGTCCCCGCTGCCACAGGCTTCCAATGGCAGGCCGGGGATTGCTGCGCCATGCGCCAGGACTACCGGGATATCCGACAAGGGTGTTTCGTAACGGGCAAAGCCCAGCGGCGTGACGTCCATGTCGCGTTGTACGAAACGGTTACAGCACACCACCTGGCCCTTGCCATGACGCTGGCTGCCAGCCGAGCCAAGGTTGACGATAAGCTTGGGCCTGCGCGTTGCGATCGCCTTGGTCAGTGCGATCGCCGCATTGACCTTGCCAATGCCGGTGAACACGGTGTTCACCTCGGTGAAGACATCGCCAGCCTCGGCCTCGAGGGCGAAGACGAACAGCGTGTCATCCAGGGAAATGTCGGGGAATTGCTTGATCAGCATCATGGAGCAGGTGTTTCCGCGTGGCTGCAAGGGGCGCGGCCATTGTCGGCCAACCCCGGCTAATTGCAAGTCCCGGCCGCCACCACGGCCTGTAGCGCCTGTGCCTTGCCGAGCCCGTTAGCGATGGCCTGTGCCAGGCAGTGCAACTGCTGGTCGGCATGGGTGCCGTCGTGCAGCAGGTGCCGGGCATGCTGGCAGGCCCGCTCGGCATCCACGCTGTCGATGGGCACCTGCTCCTGCAACTGGCCAAGCCAGCCCTCGGCCGTGACGGGCTGTTGCTCGTGCATACCAATGAATTGTGCATGGCGCCCATAGCGCATGGCGCGCCAGTAGTTCTCCTGGGCGATCCAGCGAAGTTCCCGGTTGCAGGGCAACAGGTCATGGCGCCCGGTAATGGCGTGCTCCACCAAATGACGAAACAGCGCGGCGATGCACAGGGCATCTTCCAGCTGCGGGCAGCCATCGCAGATACGCAACTCCACGGTCGGGAAGCGCCGCGAAGGCCGAATGGCCCACCAGAAGTCGCCATCCACAGCCAGCGCACCGGTTCGCTGCAACAAAGCGCGGTAACGTTCATAGGCAGCCCAGTCCGGCAAGGCCTCGGGCAAACCCATGTGCGGCCATTCCCCGCAAATCACTCGGCGATAGCTCATGTAGCCGGTACGCTGGCCAGCCCACATGGGCGACGAGGTGCTCAGCACCAGCAACAACGGCAGCCAGACCAATAAACGGTTGATCAGTTGCATGCGGTCACAACCTGGCGGAACCCCAACGTGCACATGCAAGCCGTTGAGCAGGCTTCGCTGGGCTACATGCCGGTAGTCATCGAACAATTGCTGGTAATGCGCCGCGCCAGCGGCCTTCTGCCGCAGCCAGGCGGCGCTGGGGTGGCTGGCCGCGCCGTACAGTCCCATCCCCTCCTCGGCCAGCGCCACGCTCAGCCGCTGCCGCCGGTGCTGGAAAAACTCACGTGCTTCATGAAGATGGGTAAACACAGGCGAAGCCAGCTCGATCTGGCTGCGGAACATTTCCTGGGCAAAATATTCGCCCAGCGCTTCGCGACAACGCCCGATTACCGCCGCTGACGGGGTTGGCGGGACCTGGCCCGAGCCCAGCCTTACCAGCAGGTATTCCTCCTCAATGCCAAACGTGCAGGCCCGGGCCATGTTGCCTCAACGATGACGGGTTACGGTGAGCGCCACGGCAGCAATGCGTTCGACCTGCTCGTAGCCGGGTTCGGCCAGTTGCTCGCCAAACACATCAGGGTCGATCTCCCGGTATACCCAGGCCCATTGTGGGCCGGCCAGGCGCAGGCGGACAGCTTCGAGCAAGGCGTCGTGGCCATCGACCATGGCCACGCCGGTGTATAGCAGCAAGGTGCCGTGGCGGGTCAGGCGTTCACACGCCTGCTCAACGATGCGCAGCGACAATTCGGCGCCCAGCGCACCACCGCCATGGCGATAGGTGCGGGTGTTGCGGTCGAGCATGTAAGGCGGGTTGGCGACAATCAGGTCGAACATACCGGTGATGCCGTCCAGCAGGTCGCTGGGCGCTACCGACACATTGCTCACCCCCGCCAGCGCCGCATTGATCGCGGAATAGCGCAACGCCAAGGGGTTGATGTCCACGGCGCTTACCTGCGCATGCCGGGCGGCGCGAGCGATCAGCAACGCGCCCACCCCGCTGCCGCAGCCGATATCGACCGCATGCTCGACCGGCGTGGGGTTGTGCTGCAGGTGCTCGTGGATAACCTGGGCAAAGCGGTAGCTGTCCGGGCCGAAGAACACCGCATCGCTGGCGTCGGTGGGGAACGCTGAATGCACCAGCAGCAGGTCGTCCAGGCTGGACCAGCGCACCGAGCTACCGAGCAGTTCGCCCCTTGGGACCAGCACCTGCGCGCGTTCGAGCAACTGAAGTTCATCATGTGATACCAGGCCTGGGGCGAATGGTCGGCTCCAGCCGAACACGTCGCGCAAGCTACCGGCCTGCGCGGAACCCTCGCGGGCATTGACGCGGCTGTGGGTCGCGGGTGTCACGCAGGTAAATCGGTAGCCGTCGGCGCGTAACCGCTGGCCCAGGTGCAGCAACGCCTGGTCGGCCTCGACTTGTCTGGCATCAAGCATCATCAGCGGGGTTCCTCCTGGAGCAGCCCGGTGGTTCGAATGTAGGCCCGGGTCGCCGCCAGGCCCTCGGGCGTGGCATGGCGGTTGCCGGCCATGCGCCCTATCAAGGCGGCGGGCACTTCACTGGGCATGTTTCCTGTTTCGCCCGGGGATTCGGGCAGGCCCCAACTACCGGGCGATACGCGGGGGATCGTGGGGCGCCAGGTGTCGGCGATCCAGTCGTGCCACAGCTGTTTCTCGTAACTGTTGAACACGCCGAACATGACCGCCGCGGGCCCTTCGATCAGCTTCCACCAGCGGCTCTGGGCCGGGTCCTGGCCCCGCACAATCCAACCCTGGGCCTGCAACGCGGCAACGAACTCGGGCATGGCGCCAGGTGTGGCCAGCCACTGATTGATAGTGCGCTGTTGCAGGCGGCAGCGGTCGGCATGCATGAACTGGCCGTAAACACGCTTGCGTTCCAGGGCTGCGAACAGTTCATCCTGCAGGTCGAACTGGCGGATCAGGTCTGCTGCCGCAATACCCAGGTCGTTCAGGCGGTAGCCGTTGCGCACCCTGTCGTAGAACGCTTGCTGGTCGTGCTGGGGGCTGAGCTGGCGCAGGGCTTGGAGCGATAGCTGAGCGTGGCCGCTGGCGGCATTGTCGATGGTCACATGCAACTGGAAGTAGTGGCCGTCGATGCCCAGTTCTGCCAGCTCGTAGGTGGTGATCAGCAGGTGCAGCGGGGGTTGTTCATAGCCGAGGTTGTAACCAATGACCTCGGGCAGGTGCGTGTCGCAATGCTGCCCCAGGGCCAGCTGCAGGCTGCCTTGGAGATACCGTGAATCGTCCAGTGGCATCGCCTCTACACACCCCAGGCGGCCTAGCAGACGCTGGTAGATCAGCACATGGTTGCAACGCGGGTCGCCGTTGCCAAGCTCTTCCAGGTAAGTCCGTATCAAACCGTGGAAACGTGGGTCGCTCCAGTGGTGCAGCGTGCCGTACAGCCAGGCGCCGTCCACCGCTTTGGTCGGTGCAACCTGTTGCAGAAACCACAACGCATGGGCGCGGCTGGTAAAGAAGCGACGTGGTGCGCCTTGCCGGCGTTGCTCAAGGTAGTCGGAATAGCCGGCGGCGACATCGGCAGCGCACCTCGCGCTCCAGGCTGGCAAATTCGAAGGTGAGTCAGGCAGGTCATCCGGCAAGCGTGCAGCACGTGAAAGTTGTTCGTCGAGCCATGCGGCGCTGCCGTCATCGTGGCCTGTCAGCATTGCCTGATAGCGCTGTTGCAGGCTGGACCGCTCGGCGGCCATTGGCAAAATTGGAGCGGTGTCGCGGTTCATCACCCTCATGCCATGCTCCTTATGGGCCTACTGGCTCGGTTTCTGCCCCGGCATCGGTTCTGGGTCGGGTGCAGGCTGCGGTGCCGGTTTGGTATCGGGTTGCTGCATCTGCAGCGATGGCTTGCTAGGGTCTGAATCCTTGCCCGGATGGTCGTTGTCGCGGTCGAAACAGCCGCCGACCAACGTCAGCGACCCCATGAGGATGATGAGTGGAGTCAGTCGCATGGGTACTCCCCTTTGGCTGATTGCAGTGCCAGGTAGCCCCGGCACTGCACGTCGGTCATTTACGAACGGCCGCCCTTGCGGCCCGACTCGCGATCGTTTGGCGTGTTGCTGCCCGAGGACTGGCCGCCCTTGCGCCCTGCTTCGGAAGCTTTTTCACGATCGTTGGCGAAGTTGCCTGGGTTCTTGTTACCGCCCTGGCTGCCTTGTTGATTGCCGGTACGGCTGTTGTCTTTAGTGGCCATGGTGTTCAAACCTCGTATGACTTCGGAATGCACGGCAGGCTGCCGTACACAGGTTCGGAGTTCGGCAATATCGCGGGATTCGTTTTATTGCGAAGGGTTCGGACCGGTGGCATTAAATAAGCGGCCAGCCCATATTTGGTGCGCCTGTCAGTCGTGCGGCGGGCTATCCATGCGGGCCTGCTGGCGGCCCAGCCAGCGACCGGTTGCAGCCCAGCCCAGGGCCAGCACTGCGCCGATCAGCATTGCCAGTTGTGGGTGATCGGCCATCACGTCCAGCGCACGCTTGACCCAGCCGCTCAGGGCATCGCCGCCACGGTAGACAACGGTATCGATGAAGTTCTTGGCTTTGTACTTGTCCTCAGCCGGCAGCACGGTGAACAGCATCTCCCGCCCTGGCCGCACCAACGCGTATTCGCCGGCCCGGCGTACCACCATTACCACCACGAAAACCGCGAACACCGGGGCGAGGGCCAGCCACAGGAAGCCTGCGGCCATCACCAGCGGCACGACCACCAGCAACACCCCCACGCCCAAGCGCCGGGCCAGGCGCCCGGTGAGCAATACCTGGGTAAGAATCGCCAGGGTCTGCACCACTGCGTCGATCAGGCCGAATACCTGGGTTTGCCGGGTACGGTCGGTAAAGGTTTCACTGACGATGCGCGCTTGCTCGAAGTACAGGAAGGTGCTGACGCTGGCCAGCAACACCACGAACAGGGCAATGCCCAGCAGATACGGGGAGCGCAGCACGGCGGTAGCGCCGGTAAACGGGTTGCCGCCCAGGGGCCGCGAGCCCCCGCGCTCGGCCTGTTCTGGTAGTGGGTGGCGCGCTCGCCAGTGTTGCAGGAACATCGCCGCACCCACACTGCCCAGCAGAAATGCCCCCGCCAGCACCAGCAGCCCGGCATGGCCCAACGGTGCTACCAGCAAGGTGCCAAGGATCGGGCCACTAAGCCCGCCCAGGCTGGCCCCGGCTGCCAGCAGGCCGAACAGCCGCTTGCCTTGCGCGGTGGAAAACAGGTCGGCGAGCACGCTCCAGGCCAGCGAGATTGTCAGCAGATTGAACACCGACAACCAGATGTAGAAGGCCCTGGCTGTCCAAAGACCGTCCGGGTTACCGGCAAACAGCGCCGCGAACAACAACAGGTTGCTGGCAAAGAAACCGTAGGTCCAAGGCAGGATATGCCTGCGTCGCACCCTGGATGCCAGCCAGCCGAACAGCGGCAGGCACGCCAAGGTGGCGATGAAGGTGCCGGTGAACAGCCATTGCAGGTTGTCCACGCCACCCGCAACACCCATGGTTTCACGCACCGGGCGCAGCATGAAGTAGCCGGTGAACAGCAGGTAGAACAGCAGCAAGCCGGCGATGACCGCCGGCCCTTCGCCGGGCTGAATGTTCAGGCCTTGGTCAAGGCGCCGCCGCCAGCCTTGCATGACGTCAGGCAAACTGCTTGATCAGCGCCTGTTGCTGCGCCTGGGTGAGCAGGGGTTCATGCCCGGCCTTGAGCTGGTCGAGCTGGCGATCGGGCCGGCCGGTGGCAGGGATGACCGTGGTCACGGCCGGGTGGCTGATGGCAAACTTGAGAAACAGCTGCGCCCAGCTGCCGATGCCTGCTTCGGCGGCCCAACCCGGCAAGGCCTGGTCCTTGACCTTGGCAAACAGGCGACCATCATCGAAGGCCCGGTTGATCAGCACCGCAACGCCCTTGTCCTGACACAGTGGCAGCAGTTCGCGGGCGGCGTCGGGGGCATTGACCGAGTAGTTGATCTGGATGAAGTCCAGCGGCTGGCTGCGCACGATCCGGGCAACGTCGTCCTGGCCACTGTTCAGGTAGTGGGTGATGCCCACATAACGGGTCTGGCCCTGCTGCTTCAGTTCGCGGGCATAGGGCAGCTGGGTCTGCCAGTCACGCAGGTTGTGGATCTGCAGCAAGTCGACCTTGTCGGTACGCAGGCTCTTCAGGCTACCGGCCCACTGCGTTTCGGCGTCGGCCCGGCTGTCGGCGGCGATCTTGGTGGCAATGAAGCATTGCCGGTGCCAACCGCCCTCTTCCAGCAACTGGCCAAGAATGCTGTCGGCACCGCCGTAGTTGGGTGACGTGTCGATCACCCGGCCGCCCCCTTCGAAAAACGCCTTGAGCACCGCCTTCAACTGCTGATACTGGGCCGTCCCGGGTTCTACCTCGAAACTGCCAGAGGTACCGGCACCGATCACCGGCAGCGCTTCACCGCTGGACGGTATCTTGCGCGTCAGCAAACCCGCCGGGGCGGCGGCGTGTAACCAGGGGCTGGCAGCGGCAAGCAAGCCCAGCGTGGCACCTGCGCGTAGGACGTCACGACGTGCGTACATGGAAAAGCTCCCGTCATGAAGCGGAAACTTTCAAGGCTAGCCGCTCCATACCGTGCCGGCAGGTGTTTCTGTATCTGGATGTTTAGCAATCAGGCCCGCAGCAGCTGGCCCAGGTCAACAGCCGTATCGCCCATCGGCGGGCACCAGTAATAGCCGCCGGTCAGTGGCCGGCTGAAGCGGTACAGGCCGTCGATGATGCCGTCTTCCAGGCCGCTCATGCGCCGCAGCTGTACTTCGAATGCATCGAAGCTGTGGCCCAGGGCAACGAAGGCCAAACCGGCGCCACGCGGGTCAGCCCAGGCTACGGAGCGACGGACCATGAATGCCTCCGGCTCAAAGCTTTCCTGGGCGGTGCGCTTGACGTGCGCGGACTCGGGGGCGTCGTCCAGCTCTTCGTTATCGCTCAGGCGGCGGCCGATGATGTTGTCCTGGTCAGCCTGGGGCAGCGACTTGAAGTACTCCAGGTCGTGCTTCCACAGCTGGAACGCGGCAAAGCTGGACCCATCGGCAGCAATGGCCGCCTGCACGGCGTCATCGTCCACCGGGTTTTCGGTGCCGTCTTCGTAGCCCGTCAGGTCATGGCCGCCACGGTGCAGAAAGCCATCGACACTGTCGGCCAGGCGCAAGGCCGGTGCTAATGCCTGCTCCAGGGCCTGGGCACGCAGCAACAGGTCGCCGCGTTCGTTACCGCGCAGCCATAGCCACAGGGCGTGCTGGGTGCTCGGGTTCTCCACGGCAGCGTCCAACAGCGGGAACGCTCGCAGGCCCGGCACTTCGCGGCCCAAGGCCTTGGCCAGCGGGGCACCCAGCCCCAGGATCAGTTGGTCGCCATCGACCTGCGGCAGCAAGGCATCCAGAGCGGCAAGCAGCGCCTCGGGCGCCTGCAGGGTGAAAAACAGGTGGCGGGCATGGGCCGGCACCGGGGTGGCAAGCAGCCCTTTCTGGAACGGCATGACAGGCTAGTCCTCGAATAAAAGCGGCATGCTACTGCGCCTGCAGGGCTGCTGCAATGCGGCATGCAGCCTCGTCGATCGCTGCGGTTGGTAACAAACGGTTACCAATAGCTGGCACTTTGCGATTAGCTATCAATCAGGGTCGACCTACACTGCTCGAGATCCTTCGCCCGAGAGACTGCCCATGACCGCCTCGCCCCTGCTCACCGCCTTTCTGCCGCTGGCCCTGGGCATCATCATGCTCGGCCTTGGGCTGTCGCTGACTTTGGCCGACTTCGCTCGCGTGGTGAAGTACCCCAAGCCAGTAGTGGTGGGCCTGGCTTGCCAGATTCTGCTGCTGCCGCTGGTGTGTTTCCTGATCGCCAACGGCTTCGGCCTGGAGTCGGCCCTGGCGGTGGGGCTGATGCTGCTGGCCGCTTCGCCGGGTGGCACCACGGCCAACCTGTTCAGCCATCTGGCCCATGGCGATGTGGCGTTGAACATTACCCTCACAGCCGTCAACTCGCTGATCGCGATCCTGACCATGCCGTTACTGGTGAACGTGTCGCTGAGCTGGTTCATGGCCTCGGACCAGGCCATTCCACTGCAGTTTGCCAAGGTCTTGCAGGTATTTGCCGTTGTCCTGCTGCCGGTCGCCTTGGGTATGCTGATTCGCCGTTACGCCCCTGCTTTTGCCGCACGCATGCAGAAGCCGATGAAGCTGGTGGCGGCCCTGTTCCTGGCCTTTACCATTGTCCTGGCGCT
>Ga0213824_1000605_pt1 | contig 25766 bp, 22 predicted proteins | sample MC6MC0906MG_FD_179892 | JGI IMG/M metagenome (GOLD analysis project Ga0213824, IMG submission 179892) | Enriched soil aggregate microbial communities from Iowa State University, Ames, United States - MC6-MC0906-MG | ecosystem: Environmental > Terrestrial > Soil > Unclassified | place: USA: Iowa...
ACATATGACGACTACCTGCGTAGCCAGGGCGTGGTGGTGTAAACCTGAGAGTTGGCCTGGGCGCCGCAATGGCGCCAGGTCACCTATTCGTTGAATTAGTTTAATCGAATATTATTACCACCAGCGCTCTCCATTTCCCTTCTTGTCCAACGATGCACGCGATATGCAGCGTTTCGCTTCTGGAGATAAGTAACTCCGAACTTGCGACGATCTTCTGCAGTAAACTCAATTTTATCCCGTAGATGTTCGAATATTGCAAGCAGTAAACCCCGTGTTTGTGGGCCATCCATCCCGGGAATAGCCTTTACAGTTTGAATAGAATCTTCAAAACGTCGCAAAACTGTTGGGTTAGTCAGATGACGGCGTGTTGAGTCATCGATAGTCCGATAAGTCCGATAATTATTGGTAGAGGTTCTCACGAACGTAGCACTGCCAGTAGTCCCCGCAGCGTTTGAAGGACCAGCACTGATAGTAGTCATGACATGATCTGGAGAACCAGCGCTGACACTAGCCACTGTATTAGTTGAAGATCCAGCGCTGACATTAGCCACTCTATTAGTTGAAGAACTAGCAATGACAGCAGCCCCTGGACGTTGTGAAGGATAGGGAGCGACAAGAAGTCGATGTCGGGCGGCACTAAGAGAATGGACTGAATAGTCGTACCCAACGTGCAGCGGCGACCTGGGACGGCCGATTGAAAATATATCCATATGTCCAGAAGGATCAATCCGATTAACCGGATCCCCTCCGCAATACATGTAAGCATTGATGCCTCCCGCCGCAAATGGGCTGAGGGAGTCTGGCGAATGGAAACGCATCAACACCGTGTTAAAAAAACGATAACCGCTACCCAGAAAATATCCCGGCAAGCTCCAGGCTTTCAGTTGCCCTGTGAACCCTGTCGCTGATGGCAGTGTCGCTTCCAAGCCGTACGGCGTGTAACGCCCAGTGCGAGAGGCGTTGGCCGACATGACATTCATCGGTGAGCCTTGTTGATCACAACCGAGCACGAGGCTTTGTGAGCGAGCGCCGGAGCAATGCTCCGCAAGCGGCGTGTCTAGTGCCCTTAGAAGCGTTGTGTCGCCATCGGGGTGCAGTACAGTCTGCACCGCATTCTGCTGGTAGAACATTTTCATGCGCTGCAACCCTCTCGGTTCGGTTGAGAGAGCATCTGGCAAATCCGGCAGTACCGACAACTGGTAGAAATGATAGGTCTACTATCACCTCGGTCGATTATCGATAAGCCCCACACCAGGCGTCACAACAACGCGAGGCCAACGATCCAGCCGAGATTAATTCGTTAGCCTGCTTTCATTTCCTTCGCGCAACGGCCATGATGAAGCCACGCCCAACCGCCCGCCCGCGAACGAGCCCATGACCGCGCAACAGCCCGCCCCCGCCAGCAGTACCTTCAGCATCACCCTGCAGATCCTGTCGATCGTCTTCTACACCTTTATCGCATTCCTCTGCATCGGTCTGCCGATCGCGGTGTTGCCCAGCTATGTGCACGATCAGCTGGGCTTTGGTGCGGTGATCGCCGGGGTGACCATTGGCCTGCAGTACCTGGCCACCTTGCTCAGCCGGCCTTTTGCCGGGCGCGTGGCAGATACGCTGGGTGGCAAGCAGGCGATCCGCTACGGCCTGATGGGCATTGCTGCCTGCGGGGTGCTGACGTTCGCTTCGGCCTGGACCTTGAGCGTGCCACTGCTGAGCCTGGCGCTGTTGCTGGGCGGGCGTTTGCTGCTGGGGCTTGCCCAGGGCCTGATCGGTGTTGCGACGCTAAGCTGGGGCATCAGCCAGGTTGGGCCTGAGCATACGGCGCGGGTCATTTCCTGGAACGGCATCGCTTCGTACGGCGCCATTGCCATCGGCGCGCCGGTGGGGGTGCTGGCGGTCGATGTCCTGGATTTCAGCGTGCTCGGGCCTGCCTTGCTGGTGCTTGCCGGGCTGGGTTTACTGGAGCTGCGCAAGCGCCCGGACGTGGTGGTGGTGCGGGGTGAGCGGCTGCCGTTCTGGTCGGCGTTCGCCCGGGTTGCACCTTGCGGCCTGGGGCTGACACTGGCATCGATCGGTTACGGCACCCTGACCACGTTCGTCACCCTTTATTATTTGGAGCGCGGCTGGGCAGGTGCGGCCTGGTGCCTGAGTGCCTTCGGCCTGTGTTTCATCGTTTCGCGGCTGTTGTTCGTCAACGCCGTTAACCGCTTTGGCGGCTACAACGTGGCAGTCGCCTGCATGGCCACCGAAGTGCTCGGCTTGAGCCTGCTATGGCTGGCGCCCTCGCCGCTCTGGGCCTTGGTCGGTGCCGGCTTGACCGGTTTTGGCCTGTCGCTGGTGTACCCGGCGCTGGGTGTCGAGGCGATCAGGCAGGTGCCCAGCAGCAGCCGCGGTGCCGGGCTGGGCGCCTACGCGGTGTTCTTCGACATGGCACTGGCAGTGGCCGGGCCGGTGATGGGCGCCGTGGCGGTGCACCTGGGGTATGCCTCGATCTTCTGCGTAGCCGCCTTGCTGGCACTGGCCGGGGTGGGCCTAACGTTGCTGCTGGCGCGGCGCAGCCGTCGCGGCTGAACGTTCGCCGTGCTCCGGCGCGCCAAGCGCCTGGCTGAAGAAGGCAGCCGTGTCGCGCTGCAGGGAGTGATGGATATGGCGGCGGTCGACGCCCTCTGCGTCCTTGCACAGCGCCGTCATGCGGGCCCACTGCTCCTTGTCGCAACGGGCCATGAATACGAAATGCCCGGCGCCTGCCAGCAGGCGGTAGTCCGGCGTTACCGGCAGTTTGCGCGCTAGCGCCTCGGCATTGCGGTCCACGGCCAGCAGCTGGTCGTTGTCGCCGCTGTAGATCAGTGCCGGCACCCTGACACTGGCCAAGGCGTGGCGCCCGAACATCAGGCTCAGCGGGGCCATCAGCATCACCGCCCCCACGCGGGCATCGGCCTTGGGCGCCAGCTCGCTGCGGTCGGCGATCAGCACGCCGTGGGTCTTGCAGGCATCGGCGTCGGTGGGGCGCTCCAGGCAATACTGGCGCAGGCGGTCCAGGTCGGGCTGGGCGCCGGAGAGAATCAGCGCCGTTTCGCCGCCGGCCGAATAACCGATCACGCCCACTTTGCCATCGTTCAGGTAAGGCCCGAGCAAGGCATCGTCACGGGCGGCGGTAATCGCAGCGCTGACCTGCAAAGGCCGGCCATACAGGTTGCTCAGGGTGCCCAGGCGGCTAGGGTCGCGGGCGTTGTCGCCAGGGTGCACCACCGCCACCACCACAAACCCTTGGCGCGCCAGGGCGGTTGCCAGGTAATGCAGCGCCAGCGGGCTGCCGGTATTGCCGTGGGACAGCACCAGCAGCGGGAACTGCCCGAGGGCGACCGGGGCTTCATCAGCGACTTCGACGGGGTAACCGTCAATGCGGGTGCTGTGAGCGGTGCCTTGTGCCGGGTAGAACGCCAGCGCCTGCATCGGGCGCGCATCGACGGGGTCGGCCAGGGTCATGTGGTGCAGCCCGGCGACCCAGGGCGCAGCCTCGCCGTGCGCCAACAGCCCAGCGAACAGCAACAGTGCCAGCAAGCAACGGGAGAGGTTCATCGGCCGGCGCTTCCACGCGGAGCGAGGGGATAGCGTCAGAATAGGTCGAGGCTGGGGTGGGGCAGATGAAAACTGGATGAAAAAAACCGGCTGCCGCACAGGCGACAACCGGTTTTTTCGTGCCTGCCGATCAGGCGGCGGCAAACAGCTCGTTGGCAATCTGCGCCTGGGCGGCATCGATGGCCTGGCTGCGGTGTTCCGGGCCGTAGGCCAGGCCGTGGGCGCGGACGATCTCCAGGTCGGTGATGCCGATGAAGCCGAGGAACACCTTGAGGAAGTCTTCGTGGCCAGCACCGGTCGGCTGGCCTGCGTGCAGGCCGCCAGCGGTCGATACCAGCACCACTTTCTTGTTACCGCACAGGCCTTCAGGGCCGGCCTCGGTGTAGCGGAAGGTCTTGCCGGCAACGGCAACGCGGTCGATCCAGGCTTTGAGCTGGGTTGGTACGGTGAAGTTGTACATCGGTGCACCGATCACCACCGCGTCGGCGGCGAGGAATTCTTCCAGGGTTTCGGCGCTCAGCTTGGCTTCAAAGGCCTGGGCTGCGTCGCGTACGTCTTCCGGCGTGCCGGCAGCGACCAAGGTAGCGGCCGAGAAGTGGGCGATGGCGTCGGCGGCCAGGTCACGGTAGACCACTTCGATACCCGGCTCGGCGGCTTGCCAGGCTTGGACCACTTCACGGCTCAGCTGGCGGGAGGCGGAATTGTCGCCCAGGATGCTCGAATCGATGTGCAACAGTTTCATGGGACTCTCCTGTGTATGAAGACCGCGGCGTTGGGCGATCACGATGGGGAGAATCCTACCGGGGCGTCGAATGGCTGATAAGTCGGCAAAAATGCGTTAGTTTGTCCCACAGATAGAACAGTGAGACAGCCATGCAAGACCTCAACGACCTCTTCTACTTCGCCCGGGTGGTAGAAGCCGGTGGTTTCGCCGCCGCCGGGCGCCAGCTGGGCATCCCCAAGTCGCGCCTGTCGCGGCGCATCGCCGAGCTGGAAGAACGCCTGGGTACGCGGCTGCTGCAGCGCACCACGCGGCAGCTCAAGCTGACCGCGGTGGGCGAACGTTACCTGCACCATTGCCAGGCCATGCTGCTGGAGGCCGAGGCCGCCGATGAGGCGGTGGCGAGCATGAGCAGCGAACCGCGTGGGCGCTTGCGGGTGTCCTGCCCGGTGGCGCTGGCCCATGCGTTTCTGCCGGATGTGATCAGCCGTTTTCTGGCGCAATACCCTCAGGTACAACTGGACATGGTGCTGCTCAACCGCCGCGTCGACCTGATTTCCGAAGGCATCGACGTTGCCCTGCGCGTGCGCGACCTGGGCGACGAAGACCCGGCGCTGGTCACCCGCCGCCTGCGCCAGGCGCAGATGCAGCTGGTGGCCGCGCCGGGCTTTGCCGACCACATACGCGAGCCGTCAGAGCTGGCGACGCTGCCCGTACTGGGCGCCGCCGAAGCTGACCGGCTGGTGCACTTGCGCCTGCTGGGGCCCAATGGCCGTCAGCAGGAAATGGCCCTGGAGCCGCGCCTGGCCATCGATGATTTCGTCGTGCGCAATGCCGCCGTGAAAGCCGGGCTGGGCTTTACTGCACTGCCGAGCATGTTCTGCGAAGAGGAACTGCAACGCGGCGAACTGGTGCGGCTGCTGCCGGACTGGTCATTACCGGGCGGTTATCTGCAGGCGGTTTACCCGCATCGGCGTGGCCTGCTGCCGGCGGTGCGGGTGTGGATCGACCACCTGGCAGCGTCGTTCGAGGCGTGTGGAGAGCGTTATGTCTAAGCAGAAGATGACCGAAGAGCAGGTGGCGGCGTTCTGCCTGGGCCTGCCTGGCGCGCGGGAAGATTACAAATGGGGCGGCATCCGGGTGTTCTCGGTGGCCGGCAACAAGATGTTCGCGGTGCTTGACCTGGCGGGTGCGGGGTTGTCGTTCAAGGTGGCCGATGAGCTGTTTCTGGGCTACTGCGACCGCCCTGGCGTGCGCCCGGCGCCATACCTGGCGCGGGCGCGGTGGGTCAGCATGGCACCGCCCTACCCCATGGCCCGGGAAGAATTGTGCGACCTGCTGCAGCGCTCGCACCAGCTGGTGGTGCGACGGCTACCGAAACGGTTGCAGGCAGGCTTGCTGCTGTAAGCCGCAGGCCATCAACCCAACGCGAGATATCGCCCGCCCAGAAGCAGGTGATCCACCCAGAACAGCTGATGCAGCAGCACAATCGCCCAGAACATCAGCTGGTACGACAGCTTGCGGGTCTTGTGCCGAAACAGCTGCTGCGCTACCAAGGCCCCAGGCCAGCCGCCCAGCAGCTCACTGGCGTGCAGCACCTTCTCTGGCGTGCGCCAGGCCTGGGTACGGGCTTGGTGCTTGTCCTGCCAGTAAAGCAAGGCGGTGATCAGGCTCACTGCCGGATACACGGCCAGCGGCAGCCACGATTGCCCGCTCCAGGCCATCTGCGCAGCGCCCACCAGCGGTAGCAGGCACAGCAGCCCCAGCACCAGCAGCTTCAGGCGCACATTGCGTACACCCTCCTCCTTGCGCGCGGCGGGCCGCTGTGCGGTTTGCGTGCGTGCCATGTCAGCCGTGCGCCGTCGACCAGTCGACCCAGCCGAACTGCCAGGTGGCGAGGATCAGCAGGCCAAAGACGATGCGGTACCAGGCGAAGGCAGCGTAGCTGTGGTTGGCGATGAACTTGAGCAGCGCGCGCACCGCAATCATGGCGAAGATGAACGACGTCACGAAACCGAGGGCGAACACCGGCAGGTCGCTCGGCTCGAACAGATGGCGGTACTTGTACCCCGAGTACACCGCTGCACCGACCATGGTCGGCATCGCCAGGAAGAACGAGAACTCCGTCGCCGCCTTGCGCGACAGGCCGAACAGCAGGCCGCCGATGATGGTCGAGCCGGAGCGCGAGGTCCCCGGGATCATCGCCAGGCACTGGACGAAGCCGATCTTCAGGGCATGCGACCAGCGCATGTCGTCGACGTGGTCCACGTCTACACGGTGGCTGCGACGCTCGGCCCAGAGCATGATCACCCCGCCGATCACCAACGCGGTCGCAACGGTGATCGGGTTGAACAGGTATTCATGGATCATGTCGGCGAACAGCACGCCCAGCACCACGGCCGGCATGAACGCCAGCAGCAGGTTGCCGGTGAACCGCCGCGCCGCGGGTTGGCTGGTGAGGCCGAACACCACATCGAGGATCTTGCGCCGAAACTCCCACACCACCGCCAGGATCGCCGCCAGCTGGATGATGATATTGAAGGCCATGGCGCGTTCGCCGCCGAAACCGATCAGGTCGGCGACGATGATCTGGTGGCCAGTACTGGAGATCGGCAAGAACTCTGTCAGCCCCTCGACCACACCCAAGATGATTGCCTGAAAGGCAGTCCAAAAATCCATCATTCCCCCGGTTGGAGCGCTGCTGCTTGCAGGCCCCTTATTCTTGATTTGCTTTTGATTGCCGCACGCGGCGCGGCATTTTTACAGCGACTGTTGGGACCAACGCCAGTAGAAAAGTTCACGTGCCCTAAAGGTTTCATCTTGCACGGCCGAAATCCTAACAGAGCGGCTTTGCAATGGCTTGTGCGGTATTTGGCAGATCAGGCAATAAATGGCACTTAGCCATAAGTCGGCTAGGGAGCACCGCCAAAGCATGCTTGGATGCACCTTGATAACAAGAACAATGCGGAGTGCTATTCATGAAGACCTTGAGGTCGATGTCGATCAGCCGCCGTTTATGGCTGATCCTGTTGGTGGCCGTGGCGATGCTGGTGGTGCTGGGCTTGCTGATGCTGCGCCAGATCCATGGCGATCTGTACCAGGCCAAGGCCGAGAAAACCCGCCATGTGGTACAGACCGCGGCCGGTGTGCTGGCCTATTACCAGGGCCTTGAGGCCGCCGGCACGCTCAGCCGCGAGGCCGCCCAGCAACAGGCCCTGCAGGTGGTGCGAGCGCTGCGTTATGACCAGAACGACTACTTCTGGATCAACGACCTGGGGCCGAAGATGATCATGCACCCGGCCAACCCCAAGCTCGACGGCCAGGACCTTTCGGCCATTCGCGACCCCGACGGTTTTGCCGTGTTCAACGAGATGGCCGCCCTTGCCCGCAGCCAGGGCGCCGGCCCGGTCAACTACCGCTGGCCCAAACCCGGTGCCAGCGACCCCGTGGCCAAGACCTCGTACATTCAACTGTTCAAGCCCTGGGGCTGGGTGATCGGCTCTGGTGTGTACATCGACGACGTGCAGGCCGAGTTCGCCCGCCAGTTGCGCGATGCCTCGCTGGGCGGCCTGGGTATCGCCGTGCTGATGGCGCTGGTGGTCATGCTGATCGCCCGCAGCATTGCCCAGCCATTGCAGGACGCCGTGCAGGCCATGGGCAACATCGCCAGCGGCGAAAGCGACCTGACCCGGCGCCTGGATACACACGGGCGCGACGAAATCACTCACCTCGGTGAGCATTTCAACCGCTTCAACGGCAAGCTGCAGGGTGTGGTCGGCCAGTTGCAGGGCGCGGCGCATTCGCTGGCGCAATCGGCCGGGCGTGTCGGTGACAATGCCGGAGCGGCGCAACAGCGCAGCGCGCAGCAGTCGATGCAGATGGACCAGGTGGCCACTGCCGTCAACGAAGTCACCTATGCGGTGCAGGACGTGGCCAAGACAGCCGAGCAGGCCGCTGGCGAAATGCGTGCAGCGCAGCAGCAGGTGGAGCATGGCCAGCAGGCTATCCACGGCAGCCTGCAACAGATCGACCGGCTTTCGGCGACCATCGACCAGGCCGTGCAGGTGATCCGCGAACTGGCCGGGCACAGCACCAAGATTGGCGGGGTGCTCGATGTGATCCGTTCCATCGCCGAGCAGACCAACCTGCTGGCACTCAATGCCGCCATCGAAGCGGCGCGCGCGGGCGAACAGGGCCGTGGTTTCGCGGTGGTGGCCGATGAAGTGCGCCTGCTGGCCCAGCGCACTGCGCAATCTACCGCCGAAATTCATACCATGATCGAGCACCTGCAAGGGCAGTCGGACGCAGCGGTCAGGGCCATCGATACCAGCAGCGAGGCGTCGCGCCAAACCGTCGAACAGGCCCGCGAGGCCGGTTCCAGCCTGGATGCCATCAGCCAGGCCCTGCACAACCTCACCGTGCTCAACGCCACCATCGCCAGCGCCACCCTGCAACAGTCGCATGTGGTCGAGGAGATCAACCGTAATGTGCTGGACACGGCCGGGTTGTCACAGCAAACCGCCGATGCGGCGCGCCAGTCGAGCGACGCCGGGGTGGCGCTGGGCCGTTTGAGTGAGGAGCTGGAGCTGTTGCTGAGGCAGTTCAAGGTTTGAAAGCGCGCGTCTTGTAAGGCCTGGCCGCTTCGGCGGCCACAGCGGCCCTTTCGCGACACAAGGCCGCGCCTACAGGCTACAATCGCGGCCCTTCCCCTTTCCAAGGATCGCCGATGTCCGGCCTCGAACTCATCGCCGCCGTGCTTGGCGTCACCGCCGTCTGGCTCACCGTCAAACAGAACGCCTGGTGCTGGCCAATCGGTCTGGTAATGGTGCTTATTTATGGCTGGCTGTTCTTTGAGGTAAAGCTGTACTCGGGCATGCTGCTGCAGCTGGCCTACGCCGTGCTGCAACTCTACGGCTGGTGGCAGTGGAAACGCCCCGGCCGAGCGCAGGACGCGCGCGTGGTGTCACGCCTGGCTACCCAGGCGGTGTTCACCGGGCTGGCTGCAGGCGTTGTGATCAGCGTCGCCCTCGGCGCGGCCATGGCCCACTGGACCGATGCCGCCCTGCCCTGGCTCGACGCCACGTTGACCGGCTTCAGCCTGGTCGCGCAACTGTGGATGGCGCAAAAGCGCGTGCAATGCTGGCCGCTGTGGATGGTGGTGGATGTGGTCTATGTCGGCCAGTACCTGCACCAGCAGCTTTACTTCACGGCGGGCTTCTTCGCCGTGCTTACCCTGATTGCCGTGCGCGGCTGGCGGGAGTGGCGCCGTGACCCGGCCCTGCAGGCAAGCAAGGTGCAGGCATGAAGGTCGTGGTGCTGTGCGGCCCCGAATCCAGCGGCAAAAGCTGGCTCAGTGGCGAGATTCAGGCACATTTCGGCGGTGTGGTGGTCGGCGAATACGTGCGGCATTTCATTGACCAGCAATGCCGTGACACCTGCTATGCCGACATCACCCCCATCGCCCTTGGGCAGTTGGCCTGGGAAGACCAGGCACGGGCGCAAGCGCCGCAGCTGCTGATCCTCGACACCCACCTGCTCAGCAACATGCTGTGGAGCCGCGCGCTGTTCCAGGATTGCCCACCCTGGCTGGAAGAAGCCCTGCTGTCACGCCCGTACGACCTGCACTTGCTGCTTAGCCCGCAGGGCGTAAGCTGGGTGGCCGACCCCCAGCGCTGCCAGCCTGACCTGGCTGACCGTCAAAGGTTCTTCGATGACAGCCTGCATTGGCTGCAAGGCCATGGGCAGAAGCTGCAGATCATTGACGGCGACTGGCCACGGCGCAGCGCGGCAGCATTGCGCGCCGTACAGCGCCTGCTGGAGGGAAAAACACCGGAATGTGCCACCGAGTGTTAAACCGCTGACACACTTGATAGCGACTGGAGCCCCGTATTTGCGGGCTTCTTCGGCAATCGAGGGGCGAGTGTCAAGCGGATGAGACATTGCCGGGAAATGCTCCTCGGGCAACGTGCATAACGGGCAAAACCCCACGTGCAGCGAAATCTGTCTCAGCGCTGATACAACAATTTCCCACCGCCCCCAGGTAGTTGGCGCAACCTGCTGATATCAAAGCAGTTCTAAAAAGCGGCACGCCTCGTGCTCTCCTCCTCGCAACGCTGCACCACGCCAGCGCTCGTAGAAGGAATCGCCGTCGTGAGGAAACTGGACAAAGGCATCGCTCGCCTGGTGCTCGTGGGTTGTGTAGTGGGCTCAGGCTTGAGCCTGCCGGTCCAGGCCGACAACGGCATCATCGTGATCACCCGCGATGTGCAACCGCGCATGGCCACCCGTGCGCCCCTGGCACCCGACCCCTACCCCACCACCGCCAACGCCAACCCGTCCGCATACGTGCTCAAGCAGAGCACCGAACTGAGTGATGGCGACTTTGCCAACATCACCAGCGGCACCGGGATCTCCTCGCTGATCACCCAACAGACCGACAACCTGGGCGGCAACATCAGCAACCAGAACCAGCTGCCAAACATGGCAGCCGGGCGTGGCACTGGCTCGGGCAACGGTATCTCCAACATGGTCAACTCCAGCGTCCAGCGCGGCCTTGCGCCTCTGCAGATCCTGACCGGAGGCAAATGAGATGAGGCAGACGCTGTTAATCCTCGCCACCTTGTGCAGTGCATCGGCCCTCGCCCAATCCCCCGTTCCCGTGATCAACAGCGCCAACATCGACAGTTCCGGCGCCCAGTACCAAGGCAATTTCAGCGTCAACCAGGCCGCGGGCGACCTGCAGCAACAGGCTAATGCCCGGGCGATCGCCACCGGCCGCGAAGCGGCTGCGAGCACGCAGATCCGCCAACGCCAGCAGTCCATCGTCGACCCCAACATGGGCGCCAGTGCCAGCATCCAGGGCGACGCCTTCAGCCATGGCAGTGGCGCACTGGGCGTGAACCAGAGCGCCGGCGCCAGCACACAGCAGGCCAACGCCCTGCGCATCAGCCTCAGTACACAACCACAAAGCATCGATGACAGCGTCCTGTTGCAGCAGAACGTGGCGCTGATCAACAGCTCAGATCCAGCTGACACCTCCCCCGGCTATCGCCAGGTCACCACCGGTGACCAGGCATTCACCGGTAGCCGCGGGGTAATCCAGCTGAATCAGAGCGCCGGGGTGGGCAACCAGACGGCAAACACCCTGAGCGTACGGGTCGCCAATTGACCCAAACAGGTAAGAACAACACTTAACCTAAAGAAGACGGAGAAACACCATGAAACCCTCGATGGCAATCAAGCCTCTGGTTTTCGCAATTGCTGCGGTCATGGCTGTTGCTGCACAAGCGGATCAGAACGATAGACGCGGTGGCCACGGCCACAATAACAACAACAATCACCAGCAGATGGACAGGGCGGTTTATACCAACGCCAATGCCACAGCTACTGATTCCCAACGGAGCACGGGTAACTCCATCCGCAACGAAGGCACCATCAACGAAGCCGAAATGAGCAGCTCCGGCGCGGGTGCCAGTGGTAACGTCGGCGTCAACGTGGCGGCCGGTAACGGCAACCAGCAGGACAACGCTGCGGCCATCGCCAACACCTCGTCCGATAACGCCGACATCGACAACAGCTTCGTCTTCGGCACCGCCACCGCCAGCGCCGAGGTGGTTCAGCGCAGCAACAACAACGTCGTCAACAACTGGTCGACGCAAAGTTCTGCGGTCATGAGCGGCTCGGCTGACGGCAGCAGCGGCAACATTGGTATCAACATTGCTGGCGGCGACCTGAACCAGCAGAAAAATACCATGGCAATCGCCAACAATGCCGCAGGTATCGGTAACTCGAGCGCCACCGCTTCGGCCGACCAGAACGGCCCTGGCCTGGAAGTGAACAACCGTGCCGACCGCACCTACACCCTCGACACCCTGACCTTCACCACTTCTTCGAGTGGCTCGGCCTCGCGTAGCGGTGCGTACGATGCAAGCGTCGACAAGAGCTCCAGCTCGAGCTACAGCGCGTCTGGCTCCAACAGCAACAGCGCCAGCGGTTCGAAGAGCAGCAGCGCCAGCGGGTCTAGCAGCATGACCGCCAGCGGCTCCAACAGCAGCAGCGCCAGCGGCACCAACAGCATGACCGCCAGTGGCTCCAACAGCTGGGATGCCAGTGGTTCGGCCAGCCGCGACCACAGCTCTTCGTCTAGCGCTTCGCTGAATGCTTCGCTCGATGCCAGTGCCAACGGCAGTGCATCGTCGTCGCAAACCTTCGGCAACTTCACCCGTTCGCGCAGCTCCGACTTCGACGCATCGCTCAGCGCTTCGCTGGATGCATCGATCGACCGCTCGCACGAGTCGGCCAGCAACTCGTCGTTCGACAAGTCCTTCGACTCGTCCTTCGACAAGGCGTACGACTCTTCGTATGACCGTACCCGCGACTCGTCCTATGACAAGGCTCGCGATACGTCGTACGAGAAGGCAAACGCCTCGGCATGGGAAAAGGCGAGCGCTTCGGCCTACGAGAAAGCTGGCGAGAAAGCATCCGAATCGTCGGACAGCATCTCGAAGAGCTTCAGCGAGTCTAGCGAGTTTGCCCTGAGCAATACCGTGTCGTTCCAAGTGCTGACCCCGACCGGCTGGGCCAACCCTGTAACCAACACCGCAACCCTGAGTGGCTCGGTGAATGGCGGCAGCGGCAACCTGGGCGTCAACGTGGCAGCCGGTGTAGGCAACCAGCAAAGCAACTCGCTGGCCATCTCCAACACCTCGATGTAACAACTGCGGCCTGGAGGCCCCCTTCGGGGGGCCTCTTTCTAACAAGAAAAGCAGGGGGGCGTCGAACATGCGCATTATCGCCTTGGCGTTTTTGCTGTGCATGGCCAGTGTGAGCGAAGCAGCCCAGATGCCGTTGTCCGTCCTGCCCGGTGGCGCGGTGATCTACAAGCCCATCCAGAGCATCCGCGAGCGCAAGTTCGCCGACCTGGTACAGCAGAAAACCGACTTCAGTTGCGGCGCAGCGTCGCTGGCAACCATCCTGCGCCAAGCCTACTGGCTTGACGTTGACGAACATCAGATCATCGAAGGCATGCTGGAACACGCCGACCCGGACCTGGTCCGCACGCAGGGCTTTTCGATGCTCGACATGAAGCGCTACGTGGAAAGCCTTGGCATGCGCGCACGCGGCTACAAGGTGGCCCCTGACACGCTGCACAGCATCCGCATCCCCGTGGTGGTGTTGATGGACATCCGCGGCTACAAGCACTTCGTGGTCATGCAAAAGGTCGACAAAGGCTGGGTGTACATCGGTGACCCGGTGCTCGGCCACAAACGCTTCAAGCTCGATGACTTCGTCAAAGGCTGGAACGGCATCATCTTTGCCGTCATCGGCCAAGGGTACGACAAGGCCAACGCCCTGCTCGACCCGCCACTGCCGCTGAGCGCCAAGAACCGCGTCAGCAACTTCACCCCGGTGCAGGACGCCGAGTTGATGGACTTCGGCTTCATCCAAAGCGACTTCTTCTAATGACTGCGGGCAAGACGCTCCGGGAGCATCCCATGAAGACTTCTATCTGGCTGGCCGCCCTTTGCATGGCTGCCAGCCTGCCGACCCAGGCACAAACGTTCAAACCGATCGAACTCAAGGACCAGGAGCTGGCCAACCTGCGCGGGCGCTACGTGATGCCCGGGCGCATCGTCAGCTTCGGCATCGTCATGACCAGCACCTGGCAGAACGCCAATGGTGAGGTGATCGGCGCAACGTCGGCCATGCAGGTTCAGCAAACCACCATCAAGCCGCAATTCTATGTGTCGATGATCAATGAGAAAGGCGGTGGCGGCGCGCAATCGAGCAGCGCCGGGACGGGTACCGTCACAGGGGGCAGCGGCCTCAACACCACCGAAGGGGTAACCCAGGTGGTGCGGGCTGCCGGCGATTACAACACCGCCCATAACAATGTCGACATCAATGTAACCAAGGCCAACCAGGCGCCAGCGACGCAACCCCAGGGCCAGGCCCTGGCGGCTGGCTCAACGCTGGTCGGTGCCAATGGCGCAGGCTCGCTGAGCGTTTCGTCCAGCGGCACGGGGGTGCAACTGAGTATCGTCGCCAGCGACAACCAGGGCAGCACCCTGCAGCGCCTGGGGCAAGGTGGGCTGATGCAGAACACCACCCTGCTGGGCGCCAGCAACCGCGTCAGCAACCTGACGTCGCTCAATGTGGTGCTGCGTGACAACGCGCCCACGGCCGGATCGGTGGGCACCAACCTTGACCAGCTCAAAGGCCTTCGCAATCTCGGATACTGATCTACGCTCAGTCTCATCGTATGTAGTCAGAAGGGACGGCTAATCCATGCACCGTTTGTTGACGTTCAGAGCTATCGTTTGTTTGACAACCCTGGCCCCGGCCACTCTGCTACAGGCGGCAACCGACCCACAGGTCGAGCAACTCAAACAGGAACTCATCGCGCTGAAACAGCGCTACGAAGCCCAACAGAACGCATTGATGGTGCTGGAACAACGGCTCAAGCAGGTGGAAGAGGCACCGCAAGCGTCCGCACCGAAACGCCTGACCAAATCGCCCGCCGAAGGGGTCAAGGGTGCACAGACCGTAGCCTCCGGTGCGCCAGGCACCACCGGGAGCTCGTATGGGCAATCGCTGCAGGACAATTCGGAGCCGGCGCAGAGCGTGTCCAACCTGTACGACGAAGCCAGCGGCTTCTTCGGCGGCGGCAAGTTCAGTGTCGAAACCGGCCTGACCTACACCCATTACGATACGCGCGCCTTGACCCTCAACGGGTTCCTCGCGCTCGACTCGATTTTCCTCGGCAATATCAACATCGACCGCATCAAGGCCGACAACTGGACGCTTGACCTGACCGCCCGCTATAACGTCGACCAGCGCTGGCAGTTCGATATTAACGTTCCCATTGTCTACCGCGAATCGACCTACTCCTCCGGCGGTGCCGGCGGCGCTGCCGGGGCAAGTTCGGACGGTACGGTCACCCGCGACCCGACCATCGGCGACGTCAACTTCGGCGTAGCCTACAAGTTCATCGACGAGTCGGAAAACTGGCCAGACGCTGTCGCCACCCTGCGCGTCAAGGCGCCAACCGGCAAGGACCCGTATGGCATCAAACTGATCCAGGTGGCCGGCAACGACAACCTCGCCGTGCCTGAAGACCTCCCGACCGGTAACGGTGTCTGGGCAATCACACCGGGCATCTCGCTGGTCAAGACGTTCGACCCGGCCGTGCTGTTCGGCAGCCTGTCCTACACCTACAACATGGAAGACTCGTTCAGCGACATCAGCCCTACGGTCAATACCAAGGTGCCAGGCGACGTGAAGCTGGGTGATTCCTGGCAGATTGGTGGCGGTATCGCATTCGCCCTGAACGAAAAAATGAGCATGTCCTTCTCGGTCACCGACCAGTTCTCGCGCAAGAGCAAGATCAAACCCGACGGCGGCGACTGGCAATCGATCACCAACAGCGACTACAACGCGGCCAACTTCAACATCGGCATGACCTTCGCGGCCTCCAACAACCTGACCATCGTGCCAAACCTGTCCATTGGGTTGACCGACGACGCGCCGGACTTTTCCTTCAGCCTGAAATTCCCCTACTACTTCTGACCGCTCGATGCCCGGGCCCGCGCGGGCCCGGCTTTTGGTAACCAACCTTGTAGCCCACCGCTTTCCTGACCCCAGCCTGTTATCATCGCGCACAGATTTGTGACGTTTTAACGGCAATTAAGGAAAGTTTTCGTGAAAAACCTGCTCGGCCCCTCGCACACCCGGCTTGTCGCCCTGGCAGCCCTGGTGCTGGTGGTTCCACTGGCTGCGCGCGCCCTGCTGGGCTGGTCCAACCCGCTCGGCTATGTGTCGGACCTCGCGCTTGGCAGCCTGCTGGTACTGCTTCTGCACCGCCGGCCGCTGTGGCTGGCCCTGCCCGTGCTGGTGGCATGGGCCGCATTGTGGGTGGCATCGGCCGAGTTGGTGAGTGCGGTCGGGCGGCTGCCCAACAGTGCCGACCTGGGCTACCTGTTCGACCCCCAATTCATGGAGAATTCCACCGGCGGGGGCCTGGCCCACGCCTGGCTGCCCTGGGCCCTGGGTGCAGGCTTGCTGGCCTGGGCGCTGGCTGCCTGGCGCAGCCGTGGCCAGCGTGGCGCCGCATTCGGGCTGAAAGCCCTGTCCATCCCGTTGGCGCTGTTTGGCGTGCACTGGGGTAGCCAGCACCTGGCGCCGTCCGATGCCGACCAGTGGCGGCAATACAACCTTGCGCACCAGTTACTGTCCGCCGGCGTCGCCGACCTGCAGCAGCAGGCACTGGGCTGGGCCGGGCAGACGCCACCCGTTACACCGCTGCCAAGCGCCGGGCTGACCCAGCCCGACCTGCATGGCCAGCGGCTGCTCGCTGGCCCCGGCAGTGCGCGCAACCTGCTGGTGATCACCGTCGAAGGCATCCCCGGCGCCTATGTACGGCCCAACCGCCAGGCCCTGCACAGCCGCTTTGACGAAGACCTGATGCCTAACCTTAGCCGCTGGGCCGAGCGCGGCATGAACACCCCGGACTACGTGCTGCATACCCACCAGACCATCCGCGGTTTGTACGCCATGCTCTGCGGCGACTACGACAAGCTGGCCAACGGCACGCCCAAGGGCATGGAGCTGCTCACCCAGCACCAGCGCAACCAAGCCTGCCTGCCTGCCCAACTGCGCCAGGCCGGCTTCACCACGCATTACCTGCAGGGTGCGGGCCTGCGCTTCATGGCCAAGGACCGGATCATGCCGCACATCGGCTTCGACTCGGTGCATGGCCTTGAATGGTTCAGCAACGACAACTACCTGGAGTTCCCCTGGGGCAAGGATGACCGGGCGTTCTTCGAAGGCGCGCTGGACTATGTCGGCCAGCTCAGGCAGCAGGAGCGCCCATGGATGCTCACTTTGCTGACCGTGGGCACCCACCAGCCTTACTCGGCGCCTGCAGACTACCTGGACCGCTACGCCACGCCCAAGCAGGCAGCCGTGGCGTACCTGGACGACGCCATCGGCGCGTTCCTCGACAACCTGGAGCGCCAGGGCGTGCTCAAGGACACCCTGGTGGTGGTGACGTCGGACGAGTCCCATGGTATCGATGGCGTACGCCTGGCCTCCTCCTGGGGGTTCAACCTGACCCTGGCACCGGAGCAGGCGCAATTGCCGCACATCAAACGCGGTACCTACGGCCACGTGGACCTGGCCAACTCCCTGCTCGATTACTTTGCCCTGCCGATGCCGGTGGCGCTGGCCGGGCGCTCGATGTTCCGCGACTACGACACCGGCCGGGAGATGATTTCCTACACCAATGGCATGTTGCGTTACCACAACGGCCAGGGCGTGTTTACCGAGTGCGACTTCCAGCAGCGCTGCCGCCGTTATGCCAGCGAAGGGTTCATCGCTGACCAGGCCAAGTACCTGGGCGCCGGCGACAGCAACCTTGGCCCACAGCTCGGCGCCCTCGCCGGTGTTCTCGACCAGTCCCTGCTGCAAACCCCGCTCAACCTGCGCTACCAGTTCGGTGGCCCCTCCGCCATTCAGTTGCAGGCGCAGATCAACGACGACTGGGCCGACAACCTGATTGGCGCGCAGTACCTGGAAATGCCCGAGGGCTCTCGGACGCGTGTACGGGTGAAGGTGCGGGTACTCGACCCCCAGCATGCCGCCTACATTCAACTCAAGGCCAAGGAACTGGAGCAGGATGTGCCGCTGGGGCTGCCGGACGAGATTCGCGTGACCGCCGATGAGCCGCTGGAAATGGAATTTGGCTTCGACAACCCGACCGTGCGCAAAGCGTTCTCTTTCCATTTGCTGGGGTATGGCGGTGGTGAGGTCGAGGTGAGCGATTTCAGCGTGATCACGGCACTGCCGGACGAAGAAGAGTCGGTCGAGGAGCTGTCGGACGGGCACATAGCCCAGTCGAGCTGAACGCTCGCAGCACTGGCCCCTCACGGGGCCACGGTTTCAGCGGATCTGGTGCTTGTGCAGCAACCGGTAGAACGTTGGCCGCGATACCCCAAGCACCTTCGCGGCAATGCTCATGTTGTTGCTGTGCCGGTCCAGCACATCGCACAGCGCCTGGCGTTCAGCCCGGTGCTTGTAGTCTTCCAGCGTACCCAAGGGCTGCTCCTCCTGCTCCAGCACGTGCAGGCCGAGGTCCTGCGCCTCGATCTGCCGCCCCTCGGCAAGCACCAGCCCGCGGCGCACCCGGTTGGCCAGCTCGCGTACATTGCCCGGCCAGTGGTGCCGGCCCATGGCAGCCAGGGCGTGATCACTGAAGGTGCGTGGCCTGCGCCCTGTTTCCAGGCTGTAGAAGTGGGAAAAATGGTTGGCCAGCATCGACAGGTCGCCATGACGGTCGCGCAGTGGCGCTGTCACCACCTGAAGCACGTTGAGCCGGTAATACAGGTCCTCGCGAAATCGCCCTTGCTCGATGGCCCGCTCCAGGTCCACGTGCGTTGCCGCCAGTACCCGCACATCCACGGGTATCGGCTGGCTGCCGCCCACCCGCTCAATGTGTTTTTCTTGCAGAAAACGCAGCAAATTAGCCTGTAATTCCAGCGGCAAGTCGCCAATTTCATCGAGAAACAGCGTACCACCGTGAGCGGCTTCGATACGCCCCACCTTGCGCTGGTGCGCGCCGGTGAACGCGCCCTTTTCATGCCCAAACAGCTCGGACTGGATCAGGTGCTCCGGGATTGCCCCGCAATTGATGGCGATGAACGGCATTTCGCAGCGCTGCGACTGGCGATGCAGGGTACGTGCAACCAGCTCCTTGCCGGTGCCGCTCTCACCGCGGATCAACACCGGCGATTCGGTCGGTGCCAGTTTGCCCAGCAGTTTGCGCAGTTCCAGAATCGGCCGGCTGTCACCCAGCAATTCGTCTTCCACACCATCGACAGGCACCGCCCCCTTGCCGCGCAAACGCGCCATGCCGAAAGCACGGCCCAGCGTCACCAGCACCCGGGAGACGTCGAACGGAAGGGTATGGAAATCGAAGAACCACTCGCAGACGAAGTCACCGACATTCTGCATGCGCAATTGCTCGGCATTGAGCACGGCGATCCATTCGGTATTGCTGCGCTTGATCATGTCTTTTACCGCGTCGGGGTGACGCAGGTGCGACTCCTGCAGGCGCAGCAGGCCGATATCGCAGCGGTGCTCCAGCGCCAGGTCCAGGCTACAGCTGTGGACGTCCCAGCCGGCACTCTCAAGGCCCGGTAGCAAGCGGTGGCAATCGTCGCAGGGGTCGACGATGAGCAAGCGACGAAGGGAGGCGGTTTCGTGCATGACCGTTCCTTGGCGCCAAAATGTGGTTTTTTACGTGAAAACAGTAAGTTGCGGCGCCTGCTTAACAGTAGCAACGAACCTGACGGCGCCCACTACCGTCTGTCTGCCGAATTGTTTGGCCACTACGCCAGTCGGGAATTTTTCAATTTAATCAGCGTCACAGGCGGCGCAGGATATTAAAAAAATGTTTCACAGTGAAAAAATTACAGTGACTGTGTGACTTCACCCCCAACAGGGAGCATCAGTACAAATAACCCCGCACTGCAGATCGCGATTACCTGAAGCGCCATTGCAGTAACGCGGACATGAATTTCGATGTTTGGGACCATAGAGAGACCGAACCATGAATGCCCAGCTCCGTGTAAACGAAGCACTGCTGATCGCCGACCACGCCTTCGAACCTTTCCAGTGCGTTGCCTGGGACGCACCCAACGGTACGGGTGAGCTGAGCCTGGCAGTGGTCGACCGGACCAACACCCGCATCGGCAGCAAACAAGTGTCCTCGCGCATCTACTCCGACCCTGCGCAGTGGGCTAGCCTGATTGAGGAAGTGCGCGCCGAACTGTGCCAGAAAGGCTATGACCTGCAACCCTGGTCGATGCCGAAGTAATAGCGGTAGTTAGCCTGCAAGTGCGTGCCCAGCACGCACTTGTGTAACTTTGCCATCAGCCTTTCGGCAACTTTTGCCATTGCGACATAGTGTCGCGCCCTCGCCTTCAGTCTTTTATCCTGAATTGTTCAAGATGCTGATATTCGGCCTGTAACTGTGTGGCCAACTGCCGCGCGCGCCCCAGCCGAACCGGCGCCAATTCCATGTCCACCAACAACGTGGCACACGGCATGGGGTGCAAGGCATTCCAGCGCTGCAGGCGGCCATCGGTGAATACCAGGCAGCGCTGCACCTCTTGAGGGTGGGCCTTGTGCCGCGCCAGCAACCAGTGCCGGGCTTGCTCCAACGCTGCAATCAACGGCGTGCCGCCACCCGCGCCCAGGGCTTGCAGCCACGGCTGAAGAGCTGCCGAGGCTTTCAGGCCATGGCGCTGCCACTGCGGGCCGGCACCGCTGGCGGTCAGCAACGCCAGGCGGGCACGCTGGTGATACGCCTGGTCGAACACCTCGGCCAACAGCCCCTTGCTGTGTGCCAGTGCCTGATAGCGGCGAGTGGACGCCGAAGCATCGACGATGACCAGCCACAGTTCGGTGGCCTGGGCCTGACGCTGCTGCCAGCAAAGGTCCTGGCGCTGCCGCGGCCGCCCTTTGAGCAAAGTGGCAAGCCAGGCCACGCGGCCAGCCGGCGCTGCACGTACGCGCCCGCGGCTGCTACCGGCCAGTTTGCCGACACGCGGCATGGCATCCGCCACCTTGCCCGCAGGGCGGATGCTCAGGGCTTTTTTGCCCAGTTCGGCACCTCGCGCCTGGCGCCGCTGGCCACCGGTTGCGCGGGCAGCGCCCCCCAATCGCCCTGCCCGCCCTGGCTGGGCGCATCGTGGCCGCCCGCCTCAGGCGGCGCTGAAGGTGGAGCGGCTTCTGGCGCCGCACGCCGGCGATGACGCAGGGCGAACTCTGCCACGGCATCGACATCGCCCTCCTCGATCACTTCACCACCGCGCCAGGCGCAATGCGCGCGGGCGGCGCGCAACCAGACCAGGTCGGCACGCAGGCCATCGACCCCGGCGGCATAGCAACGCTCGGTGATCCAGGCCAAGGCCTGGTCGTCCAGGGCGATGGCCGCCAAGCCCTGGCGCGCCGCCTGGCAGCGCTCGCGCAGTTGCGCCTGGGCGGCGGCCCATTGCTCGCAGAACGCATGCGGGTCGGTGTCGAAAGCCAGGCGACGGCGAATGATCTGCTGACGCGCTTCTGGTGCCGGCAAACCTTCGAGCACCACATTCAGGCCAAAGCGGTCGAGCAGCTGCGGGCGCAACTCACCTTCTTCGGGGTTCATGGTGCCGATCAGCACGAAACGCGCACTGTGCCGATGGGAAATACCGTCACGCTCAACCCGGTTGGTGCCGCTGGCAGCCACGTCCAGCAAAAGGTCGACCAAGGTGTCGGGCAGCAGGTTGACCTCATCGACATACAGCACGCCACCATCTGCCTGGGCCAGCACCCCCGGCGAGAACTGCGCCTTGCCCTGCCCCAGCGCTGCATCGAGGTCGAGGGTGCCGACCAGGCGCTCTTCGCTGGCGCCCAGCGGCAAGGTCACGAACGGCCCTTCGCCAAGCAGGTCGGCCAGGCCACGGGCCACGGTGCTCTTGGCCATGCCGCGTGGGCCCTCGATCAGCACGCCGCCGATCTTCGGGTCGATGGCGGTCAGGCACAGGGCCAGCTTGAGGTCGTCGGCGCCGACCACGGCCGCCAGGGGAAACTGTACGGGTTCACTCATTTCAAGCCTGTTCCTCACCGTCGAGCAGCTGTTCCTCCAAGGCCTCCCGGTATTCACCTGGGGCTTCCCAGAGCCCGCGCTGCTGGGCCTCCAGCAAACGCTCGGTGAGGTCACGCAAGGCCTCGGGGTTGTGCTCGCGCATAAAGTCGCGCGTCGCCGGGTCGAGCACATAGGCATCGGCCAGCGACTGGTAATGATGGTCGTCGATCAGGTGCGTGGTGGCGTCGAAGGCGAACAGGTTGTCGACTGTCGCCGCCAGCTCGAAGGCGCCCTTGTAGCCATGCCGCTTGGCACCGTCGATCCACTTGGGGTTGAGGGCGCGGGCACGTATGACGCGGTTCAATTCCTCTTTGAGGGTGCGGATACGCGGCCGGTCGGCCTGGCTGTGATCGCCGTGATAACTGGCCACCCGCTCGCCGGACAAGGTCTCGGACGCCGCCAGCATGCCCCCCTGGAACTGGTAGTAATCGTTGGAATCGAGCAGGTCGTGCTCATGGTTGTCCTGGTTCTGCAGCACCGCCTGCACTTGGCCCAGGCGGTGGGCGAACTGGGCCCGCGCGGGGGTGCCTTCGTCGCTGGCGCCATACGCGTAGCCGCCATGGTTGAGGTACACCTCGGCCAGGTCTTCACGGCTGTGCCACAGGCGGCCATCGATTGCATTCTGCACCCCGGCACCATACGCGCCGGGCTTGGCACCGAATACCCGCCAGCCGGCCTGGCGTGCGGCCTGCTCGGCTTGCACACCTTGCGCCTGCAGCGTTTCACGCTCGCTGCGCACGCGCGCGGCCAAGGGGTTGAGGTCATCCGGCTCGTCCAGCGCCGCCACGGCCTGCACCGCTGCATCGAACAGGCGGATCAGGTTGCCGAACGCATCGCGGAAAAAACCCGAGACGCGCAAGGTCACGTCCACCCGCGGGCGGTCGAGCAGGCTCAGTGGCAGGATCTCGAAATCGTCGACGCGCTGGCTGCCGGTGGCCCACACCGGCCTTACCCCCATCAGCGCCATGGCCTGGGCGATGTCATCACCGCCGGTGCGCATGGTCGCCGTGCCCCACACCGACAGGCCGAGCTGGCGCAGGTGGTCGCCATGGTCCTGCAAATGGCGCTCCAGGATCAGGTTCGCCGAGGCAAAGCCCAGGCGCCAGGCCGTGGTGGTGGGCAGGTTGCGTACATCCACGGTATAGAAGTTGCGGCCCGTGGGCAGTACATCCAGGCGGCCGCGGCTGGGTGCGCCGCTGGGGCCTGCCGGCACGAAACGCCCCGCCAGGGCTGCGAGCAGGCCGTTGATTTCTGCTGGCCCGCAAGCGTCAAGGTTGGGTGCCACTTGCTCGCGCAAGGCCTGGACCACCTCGTGTACCGCCTGCCATTGCGCCTCGGCGGGCAGTTGCAGTTCGCCGTTCAAGGCTTGCTCGATGACCTGCAACGCCAACAATTCAAGACGCTCGCGGCTATCACCGAAGGTGCGCCACGGCGCTTGGCTGATGGCTTGCAGCAGGGGCGGACATGGCCCTTCCCACGCTTGGCCGAGGTCGCAGTCCAAGGGGTCGAAGCCTAACGCCAAAGCCTTGGCGAGCGTGCGCAGCAAGCTGGCGTTGCCGCCGCGCCCATCTGCGCGCTCGACGCGCAGCAGGGCCAGCAAGGTATCGATCCGCAGGCGTGCCTGCGGAGACTCGCCGAACACGTGCAGGCCATCGCGAATCTGCGATTCCTTGAGGTCGCACAGGTAGGTGTCCAGGCGCGGCAACCACACGGCAGCATCATCCAGCTGGCCTTCCAGCTGCAACTCGCGGTCGATGTGGTTGGCCTTCACCAGCTCAAGGATGTCGCGCTGCAACTCACGGGCACGCCGTGGGTCGAGCATCTGCGCTTCATAGAACTCGTCGGCCAGTTGCTCCAGGTGGCGCAGCGGGCCGTAGGTTTCGGCACGGGTCAGCGGCGGCATCAGGTGGTCGATGATCACCGCCTGGGTGCGCCGCTTGGCCTGAGCGCCCTCGCCCGGGTCATTGACGATGAACGGATAAATGTTTGGCAATGGGCCCAGCAGCGCATCTGGCCAGCACTGGGCGGACAAGCCCACGCCCTTGCCTGGCAACCACTCGAGGTTGCCATGCTTGCCAACATGGATGACCGCATCGGCAGCAAAGGCATGGCGTAGCCAGAAATGGAATGCCAGGTAGCCGTGTGGTGGTACCAGGTCGGGGTCGTGGTACACGGCGCTGGGGTCGACCTGATAACCGCGCGCAGGTTGAATGCCGACGAAGGTCAGGCCAAAACGCAGGCCGGCCACCATCAGCCGGCCGCTGCGGTACATCGGGTCTTGCTCGGGCGGGCCCCAACGTTCCAGCACCGCTTGCTGGTTGGCGGCGGGCAGCCGCGCGAAGGCGGCCTGATAATCCAACAGGCTCAGGCTCTGCGCGCAGGGCCGTTGGTCGAGGTGATCGAGGTCGTTGGTCACGCCGCCGAGCAACTGGTGAATCAGCTGTGTGCCGCTGCCGGGGAGTTCGTCGAGCGGGTAACCTTCTGCCCGCAGCGCCTTGAGAATGTTCAGGGCGGCTGCGGGGGTGTCGAGCCCGACGCCATTGCCGATGCGCCCGTCACGGGTTGGGTAGTTGGCCAGCACCAGCGCCACGCGTTTCTGCCCGTTGGGCAGGCGCGCCAGCTCGACCCAGCGCCTTGCCAGCTCGGCTACGAAGTCCATGCGCTCGGGGTGGGCGCGGTAGCAGACCACATCGGACTGGCTGCGCTCGCTGCGCCAGGCCATGTCCTTGAAGCTTACCGGGCGAGTAATGATGCGCCCGTCCAGCTCGGGCAAGGCAATGTGCATGGCCAGGTCGCGGGCACCCAAGCCCTGCTCGCTGGCTTCCCAACCGGGTTTGTTGTCTTGCGCGCAGATCGCCTGCAGCACCGGGATGTCTCGGCGGAACGGCCGCAGGTTGGGGCGCTCCGGGCTGGACAGAGCAAAGCCTGTGGTGTTGATCAACACCTCGGCTCCAACGTCGTCCAGCCAGCGTTCGACCTGTTCCAGGCACGCGCTTTCCTTGAGGCTGGCGACGGCAATCGGCAACGGGTTGAGGCCTGCGGCCTGCAGGCGTTCGCAGAACACGTCGATGAACGCGGTGTTTGCCGCCTGCAGGTGCGAACGGTAGAACAGCAGCGGCGCCACCGGGTACTCCGGGTGCCACTCGCCGTACCAGTCTTCCAGGGCCGCCGCGGGTTTGGCCGGGTGATAGACCGATGTGCGCGGCAGCGGCTGCGGCGCATCCCAGCTGTAATCGCGGCCCAGCCACTGGCTGGCCAAGCACTTGAACAGGTTGACGGCATTGGCCTTGCCACCCTGGCGCAGGTAGTGCCAGAGGCGCTCGGCCGGTTCACCGGTGACGGTGCCAAGGCCGGTGAGCTCAGGGTCCGGGCGGTCGTCACCCGGCACCAGGATCAGCTGCACGCCGCGCGCGGTCAGCTCGACCAACTGCTCGACGCCATAGCGCCAATAGCCGACCCCACCGTGCAACGACACCAGGATTACCTTGGCATGGCGCAGTACCTCGTCGATATACAGATCGACCGAGGCATGGTTCTGCACCTGCATGGGGTTGGCCAGGCGCAGGCTGGGGAAGTCGTCTGGCAGTTGCTCGGCGGTTTCGGCGAGCAGTGCCAGGTGCGAGTCGCCGCTGCAGAGGATCACCAGCTCGGCGGGAGTCTGGCCGAGGTCGGCGATGCTGTCGTCCGGCACGAAGCCGCCGGGCTGGGTCCGCAGCAGGTGCATGGGTCAGGCGCCCAGGGCTTGGCGCAGGCGCGCTTCCAGTTGCGCGGCATCGAGGTCCT
>Ga0213824_1000607_pt1 | contig 25745 bp, 23 predicted proteins | sample MC6MC0906MG_FD_179892 | JGI IMG/M metagenome (GOLD analysis project Ga0213824, IMG submission 179892) | Enriched soil aggregate microbial communities from Iowa State University, Ames, United States - MC6-MC0906-MG | ecosystem: Environmental > Terrestrial > Soil > Unclassified | place: USA: Iowa...
TTTACGATTTATTTCCGCCAACTTTTGCATTTTTTCCGCCAAACTGGCTTCGGATTCCGCCAAACCCTTTTTAATTTACCTTTTTTACAATAATTCCAGGACTAGCTTCCACTCCTTTGAAGGTCTGGCTCTTTCTTCTCGATGATTCCGCCAACTCAAGCCGAATTTCCGCCAAACTCATCGGGATTTCCGCCAATTTACGATGTATTTCCGCCAACTTTTGCATTTATTCCGCCAAACTGGCTTCGGATTCCGCCAAACCCTTTTTAATGTACCTTTTTTACAATAATTCCAGAACTAGCTTCCACTCCTTTGAAGATCTGGCTCTTTCTTCTCGATGATTCCGCCAACTCAAGCCGGAATTCCGCCAAACTAATTGGGATTTCCACCAATTTACGATTTATTTCCGCCAACTTTTGCATTTTTTCCGCCAAACTGGCTTCGGATTCCGCCAAACCCTTTTTAATTTACCTTTTTTACAATAATTCCAGGACTAGCTTCCACTCCTTTGAAGATCTGGCTCTTTCTTCTCGATGATTCCGCCAACTCAAGCCGGATTTCCGCCAAACTAATCAGGATTTCCGCCAATTTACAATGTATTTCCGCCAACTTTTGCATTTATCCGCCAAACTGGCTTCGGATTCCGCCAAACTGGCCGCGGATTCTGCCAAATCCTTTTTTATTACCTTTTATATGATATTTCCCCTAAATAATTTGACCAATATAAAAACCATTCCAACCCAAAGGCTAGAATGGCAGCATACTTATACTATTTTATTTTTTCATCCAGCCCATTCCCATCGAGCCTTCACCTAAGTGGGTGCCAATGACGGCGCCGAAGTAACCAATCGAGAAATCGACATTCGGATACATAGAGGACAATTCATTCCTCCACTCCACTGCTTCTTCCTCGCGATTGGCGTGAATGATGACGGCTTGATATGCTTCACCACTCGCTGCATCTTCGTCGAGCAGGTCCACGATTCGTTTCATTGCTTTCTTCCGGGTGCGGATTTTTTCAAAAGGGACAATGACCTTGTTTTCGAAATGCAACAGTGGTTTGACTTGCAGGAGGCTGCCGATAAATGCTTGTGCACTTGAGAGACGGCCGCCGCGTTGAAGATGCGACAGGTCATCGACCATAAAATAAGCACGTGCCGTTTTTTTCAACTCTTCCAGTCTTTTTATGATTGACTCAACATCCTCGCCACGTGAAGCTTTTTCAGCGGCTTCAAGCGCATAAAACCCTTGAACCATACAGCTTATTTCGGAATCAAAAGGATACATCTTAATGCCTTCTACCATCGTACTTGCGGTGACTGCACCTTGGTAGGTGCCGCTGATTCCACTTGAAAGGTGGATACTAATGACTGCGTCGTAGTCTTCTGAAAGCTGTTCAAACAACTGGACAAATTGCCCAATCGGCGGCTGAGATGTCGTTGGGAGTCCTTTCGTTTTCACCTCTTCGTAAAACTGGCTCCATGTTATATCAATCTCTTCCCGATAGACTTCTTTCCCGAAAATGACATTCAACGGGATCATATGTATATTCCATTTTTCTCGTAATTCTTTCGGTATGTACGCGGTACTATCCGTGACAATTGCCGTTTTCATAAAGTTTTATCATCCTTGTCTTTTTAACAACATTATGTTTGCTTATATTTTATCTGAAACAGCCAGAAATTGCATTATTTTGGGATAAAGAATTTCCTCAAGAAAAGCGCCGGGGCTCCTTAAAAAAGCTAGCGCTTTTTATTCGTGCGATGATCTCCGAGGTCTTCCATGTGGGGCAGGATAATTCTTAAAGCAGAATTCTATACTTATTAGGTAAAAAAGAACACGCCCATAAGCGTGCTCTTCACTATCTTTGAAAAATTATCGCACTTCCACCCAGCCGTTTTTAATCGCAACAACGACGGCTTGGGTACGGTCGTTGACGTTCATTTTTTGTAAAATGTTGCTGACGTGGTTTTTGACTGTTTTTTCACTGATAAATAAGGATTCACCGATACCGCGGTTACTTTTTCCATCAGCAAGCATTTGCAGTACTTCACATTCACGGCGCGTTAATAGGTGCAATGGACGGCGAATTTCGACAGTTTGCACGTAGCCGCCTCCACTGCGGCCAACACCTGCTGCCAGTTTGCGATATTCATTGACCAAATTGTGTGTGACTTTTGGATGTAAATAGGAGCCGCCGTCAGCCACAACTCGTACTGCTTCAATCAATGCATCTGCATCCATTTCTTTTAATAGATAGCCTCTTGCGCCTGTTTTTAATGCATGTGTTACATAGTTCTCATCGTCATGAATCGATAAAATGATAACTTTTGTGTTCGGGTATTTTTCAATAAGCTCACGGGTTGCTTCAACCCCATTCATTTGCGGCATATTAATATCCATAATTACAACATCAGGGTGGTGCTCTTGCACAAGTCCTAATGCTTCGCTGCCGTCATCGCCTTCAGCCAAAACTTCGAACGACTTCTCGAACTCTAGTATTCTTTTAACGCCTTCTCTGAATAGTTGGTGATCATCTATAATGACAATTTTGGTAGTCAATTGCTACGCCCCCTAATTCTTCAAACTTCAATTTTTTTATCAATTGCAAAATTTTCTTTAGTTGATTAATGGAACACGGATTAAAACCTCAGTTCCTTTGCCTATTTTTGATTCGAACATAATTTCTCCATCAAGCAGATCTACACGCTCTCTCATGCCAATCATGCCAAATGACTCAGGTTTCTGTTGAGTAGTATCAAATCCAATACCGTTGTCCTTAATCAAAACGGTAATCTCGGTTTGGGTTATTTCTAATCTAACTTTAATTTCACAGGCATTCGCATGCTTAAGCGCGTTTTGTACGGACTCCTGAATGATGCGGAACAGCCCGACCTCAAACTTAGTCGGAAGCCGGCTCTCTAAGCCAATATTCACAAAATTTATCTTCGATTTGTTATGATATTCTTCGATGGTTTGTAAATATTTTCTGAGGGTAGGGACGAGCCCTAAATCATCTAATGCCATAGGACGCAAGTCATAGATAATCCTCCGGACTTCATAAAGGGCGGAACGAACCATTATTTTATATTGATGGATTTCCGAAAAGGCCTCATCTGGCCCCTTATCCCGGTATACACGCTCAATTAAATCCGAGCGCATAATGACATTCGCCAGCATTTGCGCTGGTCCATCGTGAATCTCCCTAGAGAGCCTCTTTCGCTCTTCTTCCTGTGCTTCAATAATTTTCAAGCCGAAGTCTTGTTTGGCTTTGGCATTTTCTAAAACTTCACCGACTTGTTTTAAATCGCTTGTTAAATAATTCATTACCACTGAAATTTGTGAAATGAGCTGATCAGCACGGTCAATCGTTTCATTTAACCCAATTAGTCTTCCTTCGAGATCCTCTCTTTTATCCAATAGCTGTTTTTTATACTGCCAGTTGATGGAAAGGTCCATTTGCAGCTGGTGTGCTTTTTCGTAGGCTTCACGGACTTCTTCCTCTTTATAATGTTTAAAATTCATACTGACTTCTGACAGCATAACCCGGGCTTCTAGAACCTGTTCTTCAAGCTTGTCACCCTCTTCGATAAGCTTTACCATCATTTCCTTGATATTCGAGAGTTCCGTTGTCATGTTCTCATAGTCCTGACGACATTGCTCACCGATTCGGAAAATATCACTTTTACTACATGTTACAGTTGTAATCATTTCTTCTCGAATTTCATCAATTGACTTCATATTAATCTGCATAATTTTCATATCATTCCTCCAGGAGGGGCTCGCTTTTCCCTTATTCCTTAAGGCCTTTTCACATATTTTACCTTGAATTGTACCAAATGGCTAATCTGAACAGACATGGGTGGCCTCAAACTTGGATGAAAAGTAGTATAATAGAAGTATTTCATCCTTTTCAACTATACTTTTTCAAAAATTTCTAGTTGAACCATGTCTATTATATCATTCGAAAGTTACTACCATATTAAAGGTATATTACATCAATATTTTTTTAAAATAGAAAGGAGCTTGTTATGCTGCCTCGATACCATACTGTTAAACAGGCTGGAGAACATGAAATTAACATCCAAAGGTCTCGATTTATTGCTCATATTAAAAGAGCTGAAACGGAAAATGAAGCCCAGGAATTCATTCAAGCAATGAAAAAGAAGCATTGGGATGCTACCCATAACTGCTCTGCTTATCTCATTGGTGAGAATGATCAAATTCAAAAAGCCAATGATGACGGCGAACCAAGTGGAACTGCTGGCGTCCCTATCCTTGAAGTTTTGAAAAAAAGAAAGCTAAAGGACACTGTGGTCGTGGTTACCCGTTACTTTGGTGGAATTAAATTAGGAACAGGCGGTCTAATCCGCGCCTACGGCAAAGCAACATCAGAAGGGCTAGAGGCAATTGGCATCGTCGAAAGGAAACTCACGCAAATTATCCACGTGAAAATAGACTATACCTGGCTTGGGAAAATTGAAAAAGAGCTTCGTGCCTCCGACTATAAAATAAAAGAAATTCACTACTTTGATATCGTTGAAGTTGAAACCTATGTAGACGAATCCCAGGTTATGGCATTTATGGATTGGATGGTCGAAATAACCAACGGTCAATGCAATATGAAACAGGGTGACACCCTTTATCTTGAGGAAGATTTTGTAAGGGAATCTTAAGGAAAATTATATCCTGTCTTGTTATTGAAAACAATTGGGAAAAAAATCAAAGGGCCTTATTGAGGCCCTTTTTATTATGATCTGTTTTTAGATGTAGAGGTTTTTAATGTACGAAGCATATTTAACAACGGTCGAAAGTTTTGTCCCATCAAGCCAATTTTTTCAGCAATCAGTTCAATAATTAGTATAATGATTCCGATTAAGACAATTGCCCCGCCAATTCGAGCCTGGGAAAATATAACCGCTATCAAACCGAAGAACGCTGCAATCGCGTAAATGAGCAAAACAGTTTGGCGGTGTGAGTAACCTAATCGCAGCATGCAGTGATGCAAGTGTGATTTATCCGGTGCCGACAAGGGTTGTTTATTGATAATCCTTCTGATAATCGCAAAAATGGTATCGGAAATAGGAACTCCCAAAATGATGACAGGAATGACAAAGGAAATAAAAGTTACATTTTTAAAACCAAGAAGAGATAGGACTGAAATGATAAAACCTAAAAAAAGTGCCCCTGTATCCCCCATAAAGATACTTGCTGGATGAAAATTGTAAAATAAAAAACCGAGCGTACTCGCTAGCACAATGGAACCCACTGCAGCCACAAATAAGTGCCCTTGAAAGAGCGCCAACGCTGAAATCGTAATCAAAGCAATCGAAGATACTCCAGCTGCTAAACCGTCAAGACCGTCAATTAAGTTGATCGCATTGGTAATACCCACGATCCAAAGAATAGTAAAGGGAATACTTAAAAAACCAAATTGAAGCTGACCGCCAAAGGGAAGGTTAATAAACTCTACTTGTAGGTCACCTATAAATACAATTGTGAAAGCAGCAGCCAATTGACCAAGTAACTTAAATTTTGCAGGTAATTCAAACAAATCATCACAAATACCTGTTGCAACAATAATAAAACAGCCGATCAAAATCGCGAAGGAGTATTGGCTTTCGGGCCTTAACAGAAAGATTCCCAAAATAAAACTAATAAATATCGCTAATCCCCCGAGTCTTGGCATAATAGACTGATGGACTTTTCTTTGATTCGGTCGGTCGATTGCGCCGATTAAGAAGGCAAGTTTTTTTATCAAAGGTGTAATTAATATGGAAACAGCAAAAGATACTATCAAGGTAAGATACAGCATCAAACCTCCTCCTTGATAGTAAGTTTGTCCATTAAAGGCAAAATGATAACAAAGAATGGATAGGAAAAAACGGAAAAAATAATAACTCCTAAATCTTTCATAATAAAAAAAGGTCTAAAAAAACAGACGTTTCTTTAGACCTTTATCATAAATTATTATCGATTTCTAATGTTGATCGGCTTAAGACCCTTTATGAAGGTCAATAGCGGTTTATAGTCATCACGAATCAGTCCTATTTTTTCAACAATAACTTCAATGACTATTAAAAGGACCAAAATCATAATTAACGATCCCCAAACGGTTGCTTGTGAGAAAATAAACGCAGCAAGACCAAACACAGCTGCCATTGCATAAATTAACAAGACCGTTTGTCTATGTGAAAATCCACTTCTTAATAAACAGTGATGTAAATGTGATTTATCCGGTGCTGATAATGGCTGCTTGTTTACAAGACGTCGAATAATCGCGAAAAATGTATCTGAGATTGGCACACCAAGGATAATAACCGGAATAATCAAAGAAATGAAGGCTACATTTTTATATCCGAGGAGTGACAATACCCCAATAATATAGCCTAGAAATAATGCCCCTGTATCACCCATAAAGATCTTTGCTGGATGAAAGTTGTAAAATAGGAATCCGATTGTACTTGCAGCAACAATTAGTGCCATTACCGTAACATATCCATTTCCCATTACAAAGGCCATACCAGCAATTGAAATAAGAGCTATAGAGGAAACTCCACCTGCCAACCCATCTAAACCGTCAATAAGGTTAATCGCATTTGTGATCCCAATAATCCATATCATCGTGAACGGAATAGCTAAATATCCAAAATCAATAATGCCGCCAAACGGGAGTTTAATAAACTCAATTTCTAAACCACCATATATTACGACAACTGCCGCAGCAGCTATTTGACCAGCTAATTTTAATTTTGGTGAGATTTCCTTCACATCATCGAGTATTCCTGTAAGGATAATAATAATGCTGCCAATTACAATTGGCAGATGGTATTCATCAGCAGGATGAAAGACTAAAATACCAATGATAAAGCTTATAAAAATGGCTAAGCCTCCTAATCTAGGCATAATACGAGAATGTACTTTTCTCTTGTTTGGTTTATCAGTTGCTCCAATCATAAATGCCAGTTTTTTAACTAGCGGGGTGAGGAGTATTGCAGAGAAAAAACAGATTACTAGAGTTAGATAAAACATAAGCCCCTCCATAATTTACGAACCCTTTATTTATAAGTAATATTTTTTAAGACTATGAAATCAACAAAGCTTAGGAAAAACTTGCATACTATTGGATTATAGCATAGACAATTCTATAAATAAACACCCACTTATTTCAACTGTTTCTATTAATCAAAAGCTGCTAACTAAATATACCGAAAATCGTTTCTAGATAGTGCTTTTTATTACAGATTGTTATCTTTCCACAAAATGGACATATTTCTCCAATATATACCCTTTCTACGTCGATTTATGTTACCCATTTTATAGACGTTATAACTTCAAGAAAGTTTCAATTATGAAAAATAAATCACAAAAATCCTTCAAATTATTTTTACTTTGATCCTCATAAAAAAAAAAGAACAGATAAAAAATACCTGTTCTCAACTTTTTGATTCATCTAAATAAGCAGAAAGTGCTTCCTTCCAATCACGAAGAGGAATTAAACCCTTCTCCTCAATTTTTTTCTTACTAAGTACTGAGTATTCCGGACGTGCGGCTGGGCGTGGGAATTGATCACTCGTTAATGGATTAACCGTCACATTCATACCCGCCTGTTTAAAAATTTCAACAGCAAACTCATACCATGAGCAAACACCACTGTTTGTGGCATGGTAAATGCCATATTGTTCTGTCTCCATTAATTCAACCATAAACTTAGCTAAATCAACTGTGTAAGTTGGAGAGCCGACTTGGTCATGAACTACTCCCACTTCCCCGCGTTCCTCTCCAAGGCGGATCATGGTCTTCACGAAATTATGCCCATGGACACCAAATACCCAAGCAGTTCGAACAATAAAGAATTCCTTTAAATTCTTTTGCAGCAGTTCTTCTCCGGCTAATTTCGTCCTGCCATATGCTCCTAGTGGCTTCGTTTGCTGGTCAACTTCATATGGCTCTGTTGCCGTACCATTAAAGACATAGTCCGTACTAACATAAAGCATTTTGGCGCCTATTTGCTGAGCGGCCTTAGCAAGATACTCCGTCCCTAATGCATTGATTTGATACGCAAGTTCCTCATTTTCTTCGGCAGCATCAACATTCGTATAGGCTGCACAATGAAGAATAACGTCTGGCTTTACCTCACCAATAAAAGCAAAAACGTCTGCTTCCTTTGTTATATCCAATTTCTCACGGTCCGTACCAATTGCTTCATGTTTTTTTCGAGTCAATTCTAAAACAACATCTTGTCCTAATTGGCCCTCTGCACCTGTTACAACAACCCTCATTACTCTACCCCTAATCTGTTACCATATTGGGATTTTACATATTCTTGATATTCACCTGAGATGATATTTTCCCACCATTCCTGATTGTTCAAATACCAATTAATTGTTTGCTCAATACCTGTTTCAAAATTATACTTTGGTGACCAGCCAAGCTCATTTCGAAGCTTCGTTGCATCAATCGCATAGCGGCGGTCATGACCAGGACGGTCTTTGACAAACTTCATCAACGATTCAGGTTTGTTAAGATGCTTTAGAATGGTCTTTACAATATCGATATTCGTACGTTCGTTATTTCCGCCTACATTGTACACTTCACCATTACGACCCTTATGAAGGACAAGATCAATCGCTTGGCAATGATCCTCCACATGAAGCCAGTCGCGAATATTCAGGCCGTCTCCGTAAATTGGAAGATCCTTATCATTTAGAGCATTAATAATCATTAATGGAATCAGTTTCTCTGGGAAATGGAATGGTCCATAGTTATTCGAGCAACGCGTAATATTCACTGGCAAATTAAATGTTTCATGGTAGGCACGAACAAGCAGGTCCGCACCGGCCTTACTTGCACTGTACGGGCTGTTAGCCGCTAATGGTGTTTCTTCTGTAAAGTAGCCTGTTTCGCCTAAAGTACCATATACTTCATCAGTGGATACTTGCAGGTATTTTGTAACACCAAACGTTTTGGCTGCATCCAATAAGGCAAGAGTACCTTGGATATTTGTTTGAACAAAGATTCCTGGATCCGTTATGCTGCGGTCAACATGTGATTCAGCAGCAAAGTTTAATACATAATCAAACTTTTCTTCTTTAAATAAACCTTGAACATATTCGCGGTCAGCAATATCGCCGCGGACAAACTTATAGTTAGGAGCATTTTCTATGTCCTTTAAGTTCTCAAGATTCCCCGCATATGTTAATAAATCAAGGTTAACGATTTGATAATTTGGATACTTATTTACCATGTAGCGGACAAAATTGCTGCCAATAAAACCAGCACCGCCTGTGATTAATAACTTCATGTTTTGCCTCCTATTTCTCGTAAACAAAATTAAGATGTGTTGCTTCACTTAATGTTGGATGCTTCGTATCTTTATCTGAAAGAATGGGATTCGTTGTCGGCCAATCAATGCCTAAATCCGGATCATTCCAAAGGATTCCGCCATCATGCTCAGGTGAATAATATTCATCTACTTTATAAGCAACCGTGGTGTCAGGCACCAATGTGCAAAAACCGTGAGCAAAGCCTTTAGGTACTAATAACTGACGTTTGTTATGCTCACTTAAGATCACACCGACCCATTGGCCGTATGTAGGCGAGCCTTTGCGAATATCAACAGCGACATCATAAATTGCACCGGTCACACAGCGAACGACCTTTGTTTGCGCCTTTGGATTCAATTGAAAATGCAAGCCCCGGAGAGTCCCCACCGCTGCAGATAATGATTGATTGTCCTGGACAAAGTCATAGTGCAAACCTAACTGCTCAAATAATTCTTTATTGTAACTTTCCATAAAATAACCACGGTGATCACCAAAAACCTTAGGTTCTAAAATTTTCACACCAGATAATTTCGTTTCAATAACGTTCATGTTCTTTACCTCACTTAAGGATTAATTTCCTTGGTTAGCAATTTTTATTAGATATTGGCCATATTGGTTTTTCTTTAATGGCTCTGCAAGCTCTATTAACTTTTCTTTTGTAATATAACCCATTTTATAAGCTATTTCTTCAAGACAAGCAATTTTTAATGATTGTCTTTTTTCAACTGTTTCAATAAATTGGGATGCTTCTAATAAAGATGCATGTGTGCCAGTGTCAAGCCATGCATAACCACGTCCAAGGAGTTCAACGTTTAACTCGCCCATTTCAAGATAAGCTTTATTGATGTCAGTAATCTCAAGCTCACCTCGTGGTGAAGGCTTAATGCTCTTCGCAATATTTACGACGCGATTATCGTAGAAATAAAGACCTGTAACGGCATAATTTGATTTAGGCGCTTCAGGCTTTTCTTCAATTGAAATGGCTTTGCCATTGTCATCAAATTCTACAACTCCGAAACGTTCTGGGTCGTTTACATAGTAACCGAAAACAGTTGCCCCTGTTTCCCGAGCTGCTGCTTTTCTTAATTGATTCGTTAAGCCATGTCCATAAAATATATTATCGCCTAATACTAATGCAACGTTATCGTCACCGATAAACTCGTCTCCTAAAATAAACGCCTGCGCTAACCCGCCTGGATGCGGCTGGATTTTATATGTAAAGTTCATTCCTAAATCTGAACCATCACCTAAACTTTGCTCAAAGCGTGCCGTGTCCTCAGGTGTGGAAATAATCAAAATATCCTTAATCCCCGCTAACATTAAAACAGAAAGCGGATAATAAATCATCGGTTTATCATATACAGGCAATAACTGTTTTGAAACTACCTTTGTTAAAGGATAAAGTCTCGTACCGCTTCCTCCTGCAAGAATAATACCTTTCATAATAGCAACTCCTCTTATATATTTTTCTACAAAAATCGTCATAAACGCCCTTTACCATTATAAAGAAAGTTCTAAGGAAATGACAAACATAAACATAAAATGTAATAAAAATTTAACCGGAAAGGAAGTTATTTAAAATATCCCCAAAAAACCTTTATTTATGTTTTCTATTCATTGTTATTCCGGGCAGAACTTATTTGAAAAAGAAGAGAACCTCTCTATAACAAGGGAGGTCTCTTTTTTAAAGACAAATTAACATGCTTGTTACAATGAAAACAACCTGCTCAGTGTATACTTGGCGATTTGCTTATTTTTCACGGTTAGTATTTGCTTCAGTAAACGTTTAGCAAGCTGTATTCGATAGGATGAGTATAAATCTTTCTTATAATTTCGGTAAAAATTTATTTCCGAATCGATGATGCTTTTGTACCTATCTAAAGAAACCCTACTGTAATCCATTACAGATAATTCATGTTCCAAATAAACATTCAGCACGAATACTTTATACCCTTTTGCATAAATCTCGTAAAATAACCAATGATCAAGATAGTCAAGGGGAAAATCTTTATTAAACCCGCCAATTAGATTCAAAAAAGAGACACGAATCATGGACCCTGAATTAATCGCCATTACAGGAAGCTTCTGAATACCTTCAACAGGTCTTTCATTCTGAAGCGGTCTTAACGTATTACAGTAAACAGGCGAAATCATCGTATGTTCACTGTTGATTTTCGGAACCACCCCTGCAATGCTTTCATCCAGTTCATTAAGATTGATGATTTGTTTCAAATACTCACTTGTAATTTCTGTATCATGGTCGAAAAGAAGAAGCCATTCGCTGCCATTATTCTTTGCGATAGACCAAGCAAAGTTATAGGCTTCTGCGATCCCTAGGTTGCGTTCATCATGCTTATATGTCATGTTTACATTATTATAAAGTTGAAAATTGACTTCCTGCTCAACAGGACTATTATCATAAATAATGAGTTCAACTTGCTCTAATAGCTGTTCGTTAGTAAACAGCACTTCCTTTAGAGTGATAAACGTTTTGCTTTCTTCAACCCTTTGTTTATATAAAACGACAACAATTGTTTTTTTCATAATCCTTCCCCGTTCAATGTCGATTCCTTCCATTCTTGCGAAAGAATTAATATCAATAGGAAAAAGCATATTCCAATGGAATTGTTAATGAAAGGATTAATATTGGTGACTAATAATAGCCCGAAAAACGCAGCCATAAATGAAATTTCCAACGTACCAAGTTTTTTCCCTTTTTTGTATCCTGCGTAATAATTATAAAAAACAAGGATGCACAAGAATAACCATGTCGCTAAACCAATTAATCCTTGCTCAACCAAAATGTCGAGAAAACTCATCTCAATTCCATCAAGTCTCCCTGCAATTTCAGTACCATATCCCGAGCCAAAAACAAAGTTAACAGGATTATTAAGAAGAATGGCTTTTGAATCGAGCATAAAATCAAGACGAGAATTTACACTTACATCGTTGATTTCAGGTTTCTCTTGATGCTTGGATGTTTGTTGTTTTTCATCCTGACTATACTTATTCTCGACAACTACTTCTTCCTGAAATCTTTCTAAGGTCATATATTTGTATAAAAATGGAACTATAAACATAATCACCAACAAAATGGATACTTTCTTCACAAACCATTTAGTTTGGAATAGATTTTTTAGTTTACCCACGAACTTTTTATATGGATCCGTTACTAATTTAGCATCCAGCAAAATAATCATCAGCAAGCTGGCCATAAATGCAAGGAGAAATCCCCTTGTTTCAGACCATATAATAGAAATAGTACCGAACACGACTAGTACAATATCCAATTTTGTATACTTTTTATTTAAAAGATCATTTAGGGCAATAATTAACCCGATTAATACAAAGAAATGACTTTTATAAAAGACACTTTTACTCGGTCTAAAAAACAAATCATCATTCATAATGTAATTCATAAAATTGTAAAACGGTACAAAATTATCATTAAAGACAGTTTTTCCTAGCAACGATACCGAAATGGTAAAAATAGACACAATTACCGCACTGTATTTTAAAATAGAGATAATGCGTTCCTTAGTGAATCTCTCCTTAGAAATATAATAGGCAAGCGGAAAATAAGCCAAAAAGAAAGAAACCCTGAAAAAGTCCATCACTATGATTGAAAGCGGATGACCATTTACAAACCCAATTGCTGCACTAGCTACAAACCAAGCTAATAATGCATAAATTCCTATGGTAACCGGATTAAATCGAATAAAAGTATTAATGCTTTTATCCAGAAAAGCCCTCTCTTTCACAATCCGAATCACGAGCATTAATATTATAAGTAAAAATAATACTTGGCGGATTGATAATATACCAAAGTCAATCAGCCTTCCCCCGCCGCCAACGAATAACTCAATGAAAAAAATCGTTAGCACTATTTTTTCAAATCTATTCATAAACAAATCTCTCCTATACCAATACAATACACATCTCCAAATGAGTATGGAGCACCTTCTTTTTAAAAGTTAGCTTTTGAGTTAAGAGAATTATCCACAACAACTTTCTTTTTAAAAGAATGATTTTTATATTTTAAGGCTCTCTTCTCTATCAGGTACCACGAACCAACAGCAAACATCAATGTAAACGGGAAAGATAATGCGAAATTTTCCAAAGGTGTCAATTGATTGTTAAACAAATGGACCATGATTTGCTGAATTGGAAAAGCATAGATATAAATTCCGTAAGAAAAATCACCGTATTTCCCAAAGTTATGCAGCTTTAATCTTGTTTCAAAACCTAGATAGAATATCAAATACGTTCCAAAAATCGGCATCGTATAATCAAAATAACCAAATTTGACTGTAAAAGCTAATATGATAAATGAAAGAATAGCAAGCCATCCATTTTGTCTAATTTGTTTTCGGTAAAGATAAAAAACCATACCTGCACTAAAATAACGATATAAATCTGTATAGAATCCTCCTCTTCCTAGAAAATAGATTCCAGTACAAAGGATAAAACTGAACAAAACAACTCTCTTGTTAAGAAGTCTTGTCACACCAAGGATTGCAACGACTATATAAAAGAAAAATTCAAACCACAAAGTCCATAAAGAACCATTTACTGCCCCCGGCCATACATTAGTTAAGAAAACACCCGGCAGGTCAAACTGAAGCCAGTATAAAGTAATGGTTTTAAAATAATCGTACGTTTCACGATTCTTAAAGTAGTCGAATAAACTTAAGTCAGTAAGAATCGGCCCTAGTATGAAAACAGACAAAAGCACACAAAATATTAAACCTGGAAAAATTCTTAACATTCGGGCTTTGAAATAATAAATCGGATCCTTCGACCTGTCGAAGCTTTGAGTAATCAAAAATCCACTTATCACAAAAAATATGCTGACTGCCAGTTCCCCAAACGTCATTTGTCCTTTTGAAAAAACCGCAAAAGGCTCTGTAGCATTATTTCCTAAAGTTAATGGAAAGGAATGTGACAGGAGAACTAAAGAAGCCGCAATAAACCTAATAATATCAAGATTATTTTTCCTTGCATCAATGCATTGCTCTATATTTTTTCCTTTTAAAAACACTCAGCGTCACCCTCTCACCATGATTATAGTTTGCCTAGGGCATATATAAAATACAATGTGTTTTCAATCATAAATAACAAAATAATTGGCATGCTTATACATTATTCATCAAAATCCAGCAATAACCTGTTTTTTTTTCACAAAACCGATTATAGCATTAACTTATCAACTTTTGTATCACTTTATTTTCCAAATGAGGATTTATTGCTAAGAATATGCAAATTGTTGGTAATCATTTGGAACATTGAAAAAGAGAGTGACCCAAGAGCATATCTAATGGGCCACCCTCTTTTTCAAAATAAAGTCCTATCTATTTTTTAAAAAAAGATTTTAAAAGTAAGCTGGAAATTTGCAATCTCCAAAGAAGTTTTTGCTTTAAAGAAGAGGAATTTTCAACAGTAGTAACCGTCGCATCATGTCTTCGATAATAAATTAATTTTTCCGGGATCAACAGTGCCGCTTTATTCAAATCAGCAACCAAACCAATCCACATGTCATGCATCGGTACATTTCTTGGTATTGGCAAAATTTGTGCTTTCAATTCTTTTCTAAATGACATTGCACAGCCAATATAGCTATTCTTTATGATATTCTTAATAACTCCTGAACGGCTGCCTCTAAATGCATAAAATGATTCGATGGTTGGTGTCAATTCATTATCCACCACTGTAATATCGGACATAATCATCTGGATGTGTGGATTTTTTTCATAGTAGGATTTCACTGTTGAAACTTTTTCAGGTTTCCAAATATCATCTTGGTCACTTAAGAAAATAATATCATTTTGGGTACGCTTAATAGCATTCTCAAAATTGGAAGTTACACCTGATTCGTCATTCATGAACAGTTTCACCCGAGGATCTGTGTTCATGTATGTTTCGATAATAGAAAGTGTCCGATCGGAAGAATGATCATCTGAAATAATCAATTCATCTTCATTATTTAATTGAGAGAGAATACTATCAATCTGCTGTTCAAGATATTTCTCTCCGTTATAAGTGGCCATTGCTACAGAAACCTTCATTGTTTTCCTCCACCACTTTTTTCTACATGAAAATTATGCTTTTTTTTATCGGTTAATCCTAACACATCGAGTATAAAATAGTTGATTGAATATCTTTCTTTCACTTTTTCATCGACGGCCACATATGGCGTTGTCATAAATTCGGTTGGCACTACAACATTTTCTCGATCAACAATACAAATATTATTTGGTTGATAAAAATCATAGTATTGAATATCTGTATTTGTTGTAATCATTTTTTTATTGGCGCCAAGCATCTCTATCGTTCTCATTGTCAAACCGGTTTGTTTAGGGTGTTGAATATCAACCACAGCCTTAGATTGTATTAATTTGGTTGTCAATTGACCACTCGGCATACCCACAAATGAAAATTCAGTGATTTGGCTGCCTTTTAATTCCCTAGTAAATAACTTTCTTTGATAATACATTAATTTACTAGGGATATACAAAAAGAAAAAAACATGTAATTTGTTTTTTTCAAATTGTTGTTTAACGTCCATTAAAATCCTATAGCGATCGCTATGAACGGTTCCCACAAAAAATAAATCATACACAAGCTTTGCATCTTCATTGGCAATTCGCTCATACTCTTTATCAAAAAACAGAGGTCTGAATGTCAGACCAAATTGATCACAATCTTTTTTATCAAAGGAAAAGACTTCATCAAATAGCTCTAATTTTTCTAAAGTATTCACTTTATTTGCAACAGAATCCCAAAGCATCAGCACCATTTTGGCATTTGGATTCAGCATTTTGACATCTTTTAAAAACGACTTTGGTGTCGCTTCAGCTTGACAAATGAAAATATAATCATACTTTTTATCTTTAATCGTCGAAAAAATTTCTTCATAATATTTTTTAATTTGCACTTTAACCAAATTACGATTAATGCGTAATAATGCTTTTGAGATAACCGTATTGGATGGGCGCTCATCAAAGAAATCTACATCCGCACCCAATGATTCCATTGCGTTCATTATTTTTTTGTGGTAATTAAAAAATAAAGGACATAAAAACAAAATCTTTTTATTTTTAAGAAGACCTTCCATTATTTATATAACCCTTTTTTCTTCATTTCATTAATTGATTTTTGATAGTTATCCTCCACAACCTCTTGTTGATTTACCCAATCAACAAATTTACTGATGCCTTCCTCAAAACTTACCTTCGCAGTAAACCCTAATTTTTCATGAATTTTTGTCAAATCCGCATAGTTATGCCTAATATCACCTAACCGGTAATTTCCGCTAATTTCAATAACAGTTTCGGATTGATATTTTTCTTTTAAGACATTGGCTACCTCTACAACAGTAGTAGCAACACCTGTCCCTACATTAAAACTTTCGAAATCGGCTTCTTCCTTTTCAATTCCTAAAATCGTTGCATCCACCACATCGTCGATAAATACAAAGTCCCTTGATTCTCTGCCATCTTCGAAAATGTTAATGTTATTGTTATTTTTAATAATGGTCGAGAAGATTGAAAGAATACCTGTATATGGATTTTTTAATGATTGGCCTGGACCATAAACATTTTGATAACGGTATGCGACTACAGGAATATTTAATGATTTTCCAACAACCATACACATTTGTTCCTGCATTTGTTTCGTAATGCCATAAATGGAGGTTGGGTGGATTTTCGTTTCTTCCGTCGTTGCCATTACTTCTACATTACGATTACATATTGGGCATTTTACCTCAAAATCGCCTTTACTCATATCTATTTCTGTTCTTTCTACAGGGAAAACAGTTCCGTGCTCAGTGCAATGATACATTCCTTCCCCATAGATCGCCCTAGAAGCTGCTACAACGATTTTTTTTACTTGATGTTCTTCATTTGTTAAAATATCTAATAAATTGGATGTTCCTTTAACATTGACATCAATATATTTATTGATTTCGTACATAGATTGACCAGTACCGGTTTCAGCAGCTAAATGAACAACTACATCCTGCCCATTTAATGCTTTTCTCCAGTCATCACTATTAATAACGTCACCTTTAATAAATGTTACTTTATCTCTTATTTTCAAAAACAATTCTGATGATGTCCCATCATCTCCATGAATTTGCGGTGATAAATTATCTAGAACTGTTACATTATATCCTTTATCCAATAATTTCAGAGCTAAGCTGCTGCCGATAAATCCTGCTCCGCCTGTAATTAGTACATTTTTTGCCATAATAAGTTCCCTCTTTCTTTTAGTTGAAAAACGTCTTTAGAACTTGGTCAAATACGTCTGATTCTTTATTTAAATACCAAGAACGGACCATTGGTTATTATACAAAATTTGCAAAAGAAGTTCAAATTTGCGGCTGACGTATATCATGAGTTCTCACAGAATTGTCAATATTAATTTACAAATTCTTTTCCTGCTTATGTATATAATGAGTCTTCTATACGAACTGTCCATTATTAGTTACTAAAAAACGACAAACTTCAGCAACACCCAACGTTCACGACTACTTAATAAAACTTAATTATAGCATTCTCATGTCAAAGTTTGTACTTTTTCAGTCGAATTTCATTATTTTCAGTTGAACTTAGTCGAGGACAATATTATAATTTAAGTTATGGCTATCCCATTAATTAACTATTATTTGCTAGGAGGGGATTAATATATATGGATTCTACTAGATCTGGTAGAAAAAAAAGGAAAATCAGATGGCTTCGCTTAAGCTTGATCACTTTATTTGCTGTGCTTATATGCGGAGGATTTTATCTTTATTATGTTTATAATAATGTAGCAAATGCTGTCGATAAAATGCACAGTCCGATTTCACGTGATGTTTCTGAAAAACGTGAGTCAAAAGTGGAATTCAAGAAATCGGATCCCATTTCTATCTTATTGGTTGGTGTGGATGAACGGGAAGGAGACAAAGGCCGCACAGACTCGATGTTAGTCATGACGGTTAATCCCGAAAATAAAACTACAAAAATATTAAGTATTCCCCGTGATACGCGTACGAAATTGATTAATAAAGATAATCCAAACAAAAATCGAATTGATAAAATTAATGCTGCCTACGCCTATGGAGGAATTGAGGAGAGCATAGATACAGTTGAAAACTTCATAAATGTTCCGATTGATTACTATATTCAAGTAAATATGGAAGGTTTCAAAGACATTGTAGATGCAGTTGGTGGAATTGATGTCGATAATAAATATGCATTTGAATTAGATGGTGTAACTCTTAAAGCTGGTCCGCAACACTTAAATGGGACAAAAGCACTGCAATATGCAAGGATGAGAAAAGATGACCCACGAGGTGACTTTGGCCGTGCGGAAAGACAACGTGAAGTAATTTCTAAGATTATCGAAAAGGGCAAATCTATTTCTACCTTAACCAAATACGATGACATTCTTGCTGCCTTAGAAAAAAATATTAAAACAAACCTTACATTAAATGATATGATTAGCATTCAATCATCATATAAGCCTGCTGCTGAAACAATTGAAAGTCTTGAAATTAAAGGCGATGGAAAAATGATTAATGGTGGCTGGTATTTCCTAGTAGAAGATGAGACACGACAAAACATTTCGAATGATTTACGTGAACAATTAGGTTTACAGCAAGAAACAGTAGCAAGCATTCCAACTTCTTATAAAAATTAATAGCTAATGTAAAAAACTCCTTTATTACTATGCAATAAAGGAGTTTTTTTATGATGTACGGCAAATCACAAGTTTAGCTGCATTCTGTTTTGCTCATTAATTTTTCGAGAAAAAATAAGCATTAATAAGAAAAAGGTAATACCAATCGGATTATTAAGAAAAGGATTAATATTCGTTAGAACCACAACTCCAACAAACACCCCAATTAACGATCGGTCGATTGCGGTAATTTCCTCCCCTTGCTTATACGCCCGATAATAATTGTATACAACAAGAATGCATAAAAATAGCCAGATGGCCAAACCAATCGCTCCCTGTTCTACCCAAATATCGAGAAAGCTCATTTCAATTCCTTCTACTCTGCCAGCAATCGATGTTCCATAGCCTTTTCCAAAAATAAAATGAACAGGATTTCCCATTAAAATATTCTTTGAGTCATTCAGAAAATCGATCCTGGCACCTACACTAGTATCTTTCACTTCACCATTATTAGCAGTAGTTGTACTTTGTTCAAATCGTTCTAATGTTAAATATTGATATATGATAGGAACAGAGAAAGTGATCACTAATAGCACTACTGATTTTTTTAATAATTGCGAGTTTCTTCCTATTGTTTTGAATTTATTAGCGATTCCTTTAACTGGGTCGATGATTACTTTTACATCAAGGACGACAATCATAAAAACACTGACCATGAGAGCGACAAAAAACCCTCTTGTATCTGACCAAAAAATAGATATAAAACCTAGTGGAATATTAAGAATATCAACTTTAGAAAATTGTTTTGATAATACAGCATTTAATGAAAGAACCAATCCTACATACACGTAGAAATGACTCTTATAAAAAACACTATGACTCCGCCTAAACAATAAGTCATCGTTCATTAGCCCGATCCAAAATTGTTTAAACGCTTCAAAATCAGAACTATAAATCGTCTTACCTAACAATGCAAGCATAATTGTGAAAATGGCAACAATGAGGGCACAATATTTTATGATACTGACGATTCTTTGCTTCGAAAACCTTTCCTCCGAAACATAATAGGCTAAAGGGAAATAGGCAGCAAAAAAGGACACCCTTAAAAAGTCCATCGCAATGATGGAAGGTGGGTTTCCGTTGCTATAACCAATTCCAGCACTGACAAAAAACCAGCCAATTAACAGATAGATCCCAACAGTAACCGAATCTTTGCGTAAAAAAGTGTTAATGTCTGTATTGGTATAGGCTTTTTCTTTCATAATGCGGAAAACAAATGTCAGAATTAATAAAATAAATAAGACTTGACGAATGGAAAGAACGCCAAAATCAATTAATCGCCCTCCACCGCCAACAAAAATTTCAATAAAAAAAATCGTTAACAATATTTTTTCAAATTTATTCATTTAGTATTTCCTCTCTCGGTATTACACGCTAGGTCTCTATACCCCGTCAATAAAATCCCTTATGAGAGATAAGATTTTCTTGTTGCCACTTTCAAAGTGAGCTGGTTTAAAGCTTTCTATACGGCGAAGGACATCAGATAAATCCATTGGTTCATTCCAGTAAAGGATGTGGCCGGTTTCCTGAAACTGTTTGACAATTTCCAGCTGGTGGTCATCATTATGCTCACCGTATTTAATTAAACGCGGGACAGCAATGACCTTTTTCCCCATTTTCATCCCCATCGTAATTGAGCCCGTTCCACCGTGTGTTATGATATAGTTTGCTTTCCTATATAAATCCGCCATATGCTCATAGGTTGTGAAATCAAAGATGTTCATGTTTGTTGACTTGTATTTCGTATGACCTGCTTGAACAAGAACTTCCTCTTTGATAGTACCCGCCACAATTTGTTTGTCTATTTCGTTCAACAGGCGGTCAAAAGGAAGTTCATGTGTTCCTAAAACTACTAATATCAATAGATTGACCCTCCATAGACAGCCTTTGGATAATGCTTCTTCATTTCCTCCCATTGGACAATGAACAAATCAGCTATTGGATAAACAAGCTTTCCTGATAACGTTGGCGTGGACGTTTTCGCAAAGCTTTCAATGAAAATGACCTTTTTTCGAAATAACTTCGCGATATAACAGGTTGGTACTGCCGTATGAGCACCTGTTGTTACAATAACATCCGGCATTTCCCTTAAAAAATATAAGAAAGATTTTACAATATTATAGCTAAATTTAAAGATATATTTAAATAGGTAGTTTCTTGCACCATATGCCAAAAACGACATTTTATATTGCTTGCTTAAATCTTCTGTGATAATCGATTCTTCTGTAATAATGTGGTAATCATAATCAGTAAATAGTGGTTTTAACTGCAATAATTGTGTTAAATGGCCACCTAATGAAGATATAAATAATACTTTCTTTCTTTTAACTGTTGCATCTTTCATAAATCCTACCCTCCAGTAGGAAAATAGACTTCCATTACCCGATTGAGTATGTATTCTTGGTCGTTTTCCTCTGCTTTTTTAAATCCATTTTGTATCAAACTGCTTCTAAATTCTTCAGTTGAAAAGACTTTATTAATAGAATTTGCTAACTCACTTGAATTTTTTACAGGTGATATTTCCCCTGCCCCATCCGCCAATAAGGTTTTGAGTCCGCCAACATTTGTTCCGATAACCGGTGTTCCACATGCCATTGCTTCCAACGCAACGAGTCCAAATCCTTCAATATGCGAAGGCAGTACAAGACAATCGGCAGCACTCATCCAGACAGCTATTTCCGGCTGTTCTTTTGTACCGAGAATAGTTACAGCATGCTGCAAATGGTAGTCGTTAATTTTATTTTCCAAACTTCGTCTAAAATTTGGATCCTTCTCCGCTCCAATCATATATAGCTGGACATTTTGATCTCTTTCACGAACAAGCTTCATCGCGTCAATTAGTTCCAATAACCCTTTTTGTTCAAGTAAATTTCCGACAAAAAGAATGATTCTCGAATCTTTCTCAAGCCCGCATTTTGACCTTGCGGCTTCCTTCTCAATAGGCTTAAATATTTCACGGTTCACACCCATGTTTAAAATAGATACATTCTGCTGCTTTACGGAAAATTTCGTCACGATCTCATGATGAAGCTCATTTCCGACGGCAATCACATGATCTGCATTATGCAAAATAGACTTCGTAATTTGAAATAGCTTTTTGCTCTTTCTCGCCATTTTATCAATATCACCGCCATGGGCAGTAACAATAAGCCTTGTCTTAAAAAGTTTTTTAAAAAGGAGCCCTAAGAAGCCGCTTGGAAAGACATAGTGAGCGTGAATGACATCGTATTTACGTCCTTTTATGGCTAAAGACCATATGGTTTTTAGCAACCAGATTATGTATTTTGATAAGACATTCACTTTTCCACTGTTTGGATTGGTAATCGCGATTACATCAACATGGAAATTTCTCCTTGTTATAGCATCGACTTGATTCTTGACAAAAATACCAAAACTTTTATGTTCTTTGCTGGGATACATATTCGTTATCACAAGAATTTTTTTATGGTTCATTTCTTCAACACCTTACATCCTTCGATCCCGATGCCCTTTGTTTAGGGGTAATTTGTCGTATTTTTGTCAAAAAAATCACATAATGTCATTATACCAATAATTATTCATTAATAAAAATAAACTCTCTTAATTTTAACAGGTTCATACCAAATAATATAAAGTATTATATAACTTCATTTTTTTACGTTATATTTTGGACACTACAGACTTAAAGAAGGGATTAACTTGAAAATTACCATTACGGGAACAGGCAATGTTAGTCTTGTTACAGGGGCATGTATCTCAGAAGTAGGACATCAAATTACTTGCTTTTATATTGACGAAGATAAAATCTCCTTATTAATCAAAGGAATTTCTCCTATTTATGGGCAAGGTCTAGATGAGCTCATTCAGTGTAATATTGCCAATGGCCGTCTCACATTTTCCTCAAGTCCTGAGGAGGCTTATTCCGGTGCAGTTTATCAGCAGGAGCTCTTGCCTTATTATTAGATGCACCAATTCTAGTAACCAATCCTATCGCTTAAATTAATCAACTGTAGATACTCTTCACAATCTTGATATTAATAATGTATTAGTTTTGGGTGGGGCAAGCGTGGTATCAGATAGTGTTATTTCTGGACTACAGTTAATTGTATATACATCCAGCCTAAAACACAAAACATTTTTTATATGGGCAGTTACCTTGCATATAGTGGGTAATTGCCTTTTTTCAATGCGCTTCATCTCTTTGAATATAAGGTTTAGCCAATTTGTAAACCTGCTTTAAAGGAAAACCAGTCCAACAAATTTATCAAGTTTTGTATTTGTCGAAATTTATCAGTTTTTCGTATTTTAATAGATATTGTTAATTGGGAAATTTTACTATAAGATTATTAAGGAATTAAACTATGTAAATTTATCATATCTAAAAAAAGAGAGGGAAGTGTATTGATAAAAAAATGCTTAATAATGTTAATATGTATTATTTTTTTTGGTGATTTTTTGCCAATAGGGGTGCATAGTTATTCTCAAACAATTGGTACACCAAAAGAAAATACATTGTCGAAATCTCTTTCAGAAGTTCCAGTGGGATATACTGGTATTTATACTGTTGAAGATCTGGATATGATTCGTAATCATTTAGATGGAAAGTTTATATTAATGAATGATATCGACTTAACAGAAGCAACATCAGAAGGCGGGCGCTATTTTAATGACGGTGTTGGATGGAAATCAATCGGAACGACTGCTGCTCCTTTCTCAGGAATCTTAGACGGAAATGGACATATGATAATTGGGATGAAGATTTGGATCACTTCTAACGAGAACATCTATGCTGGATTATTTGGAGCCATAAAAAATGGCCAAATAAAAAATGTTGGAATGTCAGATACCCATATTCAGATTACAAACCAATCTACAGCAGCTACAAAAACAAAAACATACGCCGGTGCCATTGCCGGATTTGCAGACAGCAAGACCGAAATTAGTAACAGTTTTAATACCGGGAATGTTACAGTTTCCTCTCTATTCGACTCATACGCCGGAGGATTAGTCGGCTATGCTATAGAATCTTCTATCCAGAACTGCTATAACACTGGGAATATAAGTGCAAAAACCGCCGGAGGCATTGCAGGGACGATGGCGTATTTCACATCCAATATTTCTAATAGTACAAATTCAGGGAATGTAAAGGCCGAAAAGTATGCGGGCGGAATCACAGCATTTTTTTCTAGTGGAGATATATACAACTGTAATAACACCGGGGATATCGATGGAAATGAAATCAGTGCCGGGATTGCTTCCCAAATATCTTCAGCAACCATTACAAGTAGTCAAAATTATGGGGTGATTTCCAGTTATTTTTTAAGTGGAGGGATTGCAGGAGAAATTGATTATTCCACAATTGATCAATCTATGAATAATGGATCTATTTCCTCTATTAGCCCTTTATCTATTTCTGGAGGGATTGCAGGAGAATCGAATAATTCCAAAATAATTAATTCTATAAATATAAACGAAGTGAATTCAAAAAATTATGCTGGAGGGATTGCAGGAAAATTATTTTTATCAACTGTAAAAAATTGTTCAAATTCCGGCAATATAAAAAGCATAGATACTTTTGCAGGTGGGATTGCCGCAAGAAATTATGACAGTTCAAAGATTATTAATTGTTATAATATCGCAGCTATTAGCGGTAATATTCTTGGCGGAATCACAGGCTCAAATGATTCAACCATTGAGAACACATACAATATTGGTTCAATTAAGAAGAATTCATCATCAGCAATTTGGGGTGCAATCACTGGTGAAAATACCGGAATTCTGGTGAACAATTATTATCTAGACATGAATATTAGTGGCGTTGGAAAAGGAAAAGACAATGGAACCTCAAGAAAAACACTGGCAGAAATGTCACAACAGGCAAATTTTGCAGGTTTTGATTTTCAATCCCTTTGGACAATGGGAAAAGAGTTAAGTTATCGGTTCCCAACACTAATTAATATTCCCTTTACTCATGTAGAAAAAGCCGAGAATATTTATCTAAAAACAGAACCTTCAAAAACAATCTATGTCGAAGGGGAAAATTTTGATGTATCCGGAGCGATTATAACAGCTGAAACAAATTTTAAAAATCAGCAAGATATAGAAGTCACACCAGAAATGGTAAAGGGATATAATAAATATATTATAGGTCCGCAAATTGTGATGATTTGCTATGAGGGAATGACAACCTCCCTAAGTGTTATCGTGGTTGAAGCAGATAAGAAACCACCCGCACGGCCGATTGTTGAAGAAGTCACAGATCAATCCACTATTATTAAAGGAGTATCAGAAGCTGGTTCTACTATTAAGGCAGTGGCTAACGGGATGGAAATTGGAACAGCTACAGCAGGTGCCGATTGCACTTTTAACATGTCCATTCCCCTGCAAAAAGCTAGTACAGAACTAATGGTAATCGCATCCGACCAGGCAGGGAATGTTAGTGACGCTAGTTACTTAATTGTAAAGGACATTACAGCGCCTGCTTTACCGACATTAAATGAGATTACTAATTATGAAACCGTTTTGACAGGTACAGCCGAACCAGATGCTATTGTTATTGCAATGGTTTCAGGCGTTAAAATTGGACAAATCACGGCAGACAAGAACGGAAAATTTTTCATACCTGTTTCAGCTCAACAGGCAGGAACCACCATCGGAGTATATGCAGTCGACGGTGCCGGTAATGTAGGTGATAAACAGGAGATTACCGTTTCCAAT
>Ga0213824_1000613_pt1 | contig 25664 bp, 24 predicted proteins | sample MC6MC0906MG_FD_179892 | JGI IMG/M metagenome (GOLD analysis project Ga0213824, IMG submission 179892) | Enriched soil aggregate microbial communities from Iowa State University, Ames, United States - MC6-MC0906-MG | ecosystem: Environmental > Terrestrial > Soil > Unclassified | place: USA: Iowa...
ATTATTGAAGATGATATGAATGAATTGGAGGAGACACTAAGAGAGAATGTGATTAATCCAAAGCAATATGAATTAGCTATTGAAACGAGCAAACGGCTGAGAAATACTCTGTTATTCAATATTGAATCCTTTATAGATTATACCTTTTCATGTTATGACTTAATTATTAGGTATAAATAAGTTTAGGATTGATAGTTCGTCAATTAGTTGATAGTATATTCTTGATACTTATTTCTATTGGAAATACGGGGGAGACTTTATGATACTTGAAAAGATGGATGAATTTTTTGACAATCGTTTAGAAGGGTATGAGGACCACCAACTTAATGGTATTGATTCTGCAAAAATATTTTATCCCTATACGGCATCCCAGCTACCTATGACCGAAGGCTGTAACGTGCTTGACCTGGGCTGTGGAACAGGGCTTGAACTAAATGAATATTTTAAACTTAATCCACTTGCAGTAATAACAGGAATCGATTTGGCAAATGGTATGTTAAGAACACTGAAAGCCAAATTTCCTGACAAACAGCTTACGCTTATCAATGGTTCCTATTTTGAGGTTCCTTTTGGGGAAAATGTTTACGACGCTGCGGTTTCTGTAGAATCATTGCATCATTTCACTCTGGAACAGAAAATTCTGCTTTATAAAAAGTTGCATGATTCGCTGAAAGAGGGCGGATATTTTATTCTAACAGATTATATGGCCGAAAATGATGAAGAAGAAAAGAAAAACTTTTTAGAACTTTCCCGGTTAAAAAAAGAATTGGGAATATGTGATGGTGAGTTCTATCACTATGATACGCCGCTTACACGGACGCATGAAACAGAGGCGTTATGTGCCGGAGGATTTTCAAAGGTCGAAGTACTGAATAAATGGCAAAGTACGAATATTCTGAAAGCATATAAATGAATGAAAGGGAGGACTGCTGACTTAATATCAAAATCAGCGGTCCCCCCCTTTACCTTATGTCTATACTATAGTTTGAATATCATCATAAGTAGATCCCGATATGTTCCATCCTTTAACTTTTCGGCATCAATAATAGTCCCACATATCTTAAATCCATGTTGTTCATAGACATGGATAGCTCTTTTATTATCTGCAACGACCTGAAGCTCGACCTGTTCATAGCCTAGCTTTTTCGCATGATTGAGGCAGCATTTTGTTAACATATTTCCTATTCCCAGATCCCAGTAATCTTTTAACACTGCAATTCCATAACCAGCTCTGTGTTTTGATTTCATATTTTCCCTAATGCAATAAATAGTCCCATTAGCAACCAGATTATTATCTACAAAAGCTGAGACTTCAAAGCCTTTTTCGTCTTTCAGATATTTAGAAATATGAGAATTTTGCTCATCAAGGGTGTTATTAATTTCCTCGGGATATCTCCCTAAATAATCGGTTTCACCGGCGCATTTCACTAAATATTCAAGTAAATCTTTGGAGTCGGATAGCTCTGGACTTCTTAAAACAACTTTTTTACCATTGTTAGATACATATGTAATTTCCTCTATTCTCATTATTCTCCTCCATGATTTCCATATTTATAGTTAAATAGATTTTTTGTAAATATCATATTATCAAATAAGTTATCACTGATCAATATAAATTTCTATAATATAGCGTTCAGTTAGATCTTACAGTAGTTTAATCTTTTTTGAATGAGTAACCATCACTCTGTTTAATTTGACTATTTTTTTCAGTATTGTTATAATATTGACGAGCCCATTCCTTACCTAACCGGATCTATCATGTTTTGTTAGGAAGCTCTCATAATTACCATATGATTAATAGATGAAAGAGGATTGCAATGCAAACAAAGATAGCTGTAGTAGATGAACATTCTAAAATGAAAAAGTTTCTTGAATTTACTGAGATACGCACTAAGATCACGAGTCTGCTTCCGTTTTTCATGTCTCTGGCTTATCTGTTTTACCGCAGGCAGCAGGTAAATGCGGAACGTACGATTTTGTTTTTTTGTTCCATGTTTTTGTTCGACTTAACGACAACCGCGATCAATAACTATATTGATACCAAAACGAACGGCCAAGAGCTGCCTTATCCACGGGGCAGAGCGAAGCTAATCATATATCTGTTGTTCGGCGTTAGCTCTGTTTTGGGCCTTACCCTGGCGTACCGCACGGATTTGGTTGTGCTGTTGTTGGGCGGACTGTGCTTTCTCTGTGGAGTGTTCTACACCTGGGGACCGGTTCCGATTTCCCGTTTGCCCCTGGGAGAGATTTTTTCAGGACTGTTTTATGGTCTTTTTATCCCTTTTTTAATGCTTTATATGAACATGCCTTCAGGAACGTTCCTGACCTTAGCAGTGGATTGGCATTCAATTCAATTTGTTTTAAACATTGTGCCTGCGTTTTCCCTGCTTTTGCTTACGGCTGGACCAATCTGTGCGACTGCCAATATTATGTTGGCTAACAATATCTGCGATCTGGAAAAGGATATTACGGTAGGGCGGTACACGCTTCCTTACTTTTTCGGAAAGAATGCACTGGGGGTTTTTGCCGGGCTATATTATATCACTTATTTGACATGGGCGGCATCCGTTGCACTTGGGATTCTATCACCGATCTGTTTGCTGGCGCTGCTTACCATTATTCCTGTGCATAAGAACATCTGCCGATTCAGAGCAGAACATATCAAAGAGAAGACCTTTGTCCTTTCGGTACAGAATTATATTATCATTGTAGGTGCGCAAACTTTGACGATCTTTTTAAGTGGTTTATTTCTTTGATGGGAAACTGCATATAGCATTTCTTTTTTTCCTGACCGGAGCTGGGGCTCCGGTCAATTTTAGTTTACCCGAGTAAATTATTGCATATAAAAACTACTAACTAAATAATTATTAGCTAGTAGTTTCCTTACATACTTAATATGTCCATAATCAGCACTTTGTTTCATATTAAAATGAAAATCATGTTGTCTTAATATTAACGATCAATGATAAATCTCCAGTGTACTATACTCTATATAAATTATATCTAAGAATATCAGTTTTTACACCAACTATCAATATTAAACTCTATGTAAAGGAATCGTATAAATCCTTAACTTCATTAATTAAATTGTAAATATATCGTAATGCCAAAATCTGGATTCTGCTGTTATAATTATATTATAAAAAATGAAGGAGGACAAATTTTGAAAAAATTTTTAAAGTTATTGTTAACCGGTATAAGCTCTTTTGCATTAGTCCTATCAGCGAGTGCTTTTACAACACAAGCAGAGGAACAGGTTTCATTGCCAAGCTCTATACGCATTTACGGAACAGTAACCCAGGTTTCTGAAAACAGACTCCGTATGATAAGGAAAGACGGTGCCGGTGCAGATCAGGAAATCATTTTAAACCTTTCCTCTGAGACAAAGATTTTAAACTCCGTCAGCGGAGATCCAGCTGCAGTTGATCAAATACAGGAAGGAGAATTTATCTACGCTGACATTAGCCCGGTTATGACCCTTAGTCTGCCGCCCATGTCAAATGCCTTTACTGTACTATGTAAAGTCCCAGCTGACTATCAGGTTCCGGAATACATAACAGTAGCGTCTATGTCCATAAATTCAGATGGGCAGACGGGTATCCTTACTTCTGATACAGGGAAACAATACAGGATAACAGAACAAAGTAATTTGTTTCCATACTTAACCCGTAACATTGTTACGGTCCATGACCTGTCAAAAGGGCGTAATTGCCTGGTCTGGTCAAAGGATAATACGATTTCAAAAATCATGGTATTCCCAAATTCCGGCACATCGGATATGCAAACCGGCTGGATAAAAAAAGACGGTAACTGGTATTTCTATGATATCAATGGCTTATTATATACGGGCTGGCTGAATGATAACGGTGACTGGTATTACTTAGATCCTGACAGTGGAGTTATGCAAACAGGATTCATCACCCTGGAGGGCAAAACATACTATCTTCAAAAAGATGGCCGCATGCTTACAACGGCCAAGACATTTATTCCCGATGAAAACGGCGTATTAAGATAATCCATTGCAAACTTTCAAAAAATAAATATAATTAATAAATAAGCATTAAGGTGAGAGTAATCCCCGCGCCTTAATGCTTATTTTTGTAATAGATAACCCGCCATATACCTATCCATTCAAAAAAAGTGAAGCAAATTGGATTTGCTGATGATTTCAATGGAATGCTATACTTATCACATAAAGGAGGAAACCATGGAAAACCGACTTTTAGAAATATTCCACCTTGTATGCCAGAGCAATCGTGAGTTTACCGTACGGGAACTGGCACAGCAGTTTTCTGTAAGCAGCAGGACTATTTACAGTGATATAAAAAAATTAAATGAATTACTGGAGGCTTCCGGATACCCTGAAATCAATGCAGATAAGGGGAAGATGTTTTATACGGAACCGTTGATGATTGAGTTTGAAAGTCTGATCCAGTCAACCCCGGCTTTTATTCTATCGAATTTAAGAATCCGGCGCCTGCGGATCGCCACATCCATTCTTTTGTCCGGCGATCAGTTCACGGTGGATGACCTGTTAAAGGAACTTGATATATCAAGAAACACCCTCATCGGCGATTTAAAGGAAGTAAGGGAAATGCTCAGCTTTCATTCCATTGCAGTAGAGTCCACGCCCTTTAAGGGGTACCGGATCTCCGGTAAGGAACAAAACATCAGAAATCTATTGATTCTTTCAATCAGTGAAGATCCGCTGTTCTTTGAGGACAGGGCAGGAAAAGAAGATATGCAGATTCTGTATTCCTGTGAGGCTTTTCTCGATGATGTAGCCAGACAGCTTAATGTAGAACTAAGCGACGTATCATTTAACCGTATGTTGATCGCATGTTATGTCACTTATGCAAGGATCTCCATCGGAAAGGCTTTTACCGAGGGACCCAGGGATGTTTTAACGAGAGAAGAAAAGGCATTTGTGGAGCGGCACGGGGAAATTGAGGAAATATTCGGCAGGGAGGTATCTCTTGATGATTGCTTTTATCTGGCAAATAAACTGGCAGAAGCATCGGTCGTAAAATCCGAGGAGCTGCTGTCCGAAAAATGGCTGCCATTTAATCTGGTTACGAATCAGTTTATCGATGCCGTGGCACAAGAATACCCGTTTGAAGCGTTCCGCACCGATTCCAAGCTTTATGAGGGATTGCTCAATCATCTGCGTCCTGCTTATAAGCGGGCTTTGGCTGGGGAATGGGCGGAAAATCCATTATTGAGCTATGTTCTGGAGAATTTCTCCCAACTTAACATTGCGGTTGCAAAAGGCGTAAAGGTGCTTGAGGAAAAGCTGAAAGTTCATTTTAATGAGCATGAGATATCCTATTTCACGTTGTTTTTTGCTTCAGTAATCGAACGAAATGAAAAACAGATCCGAAGGACGCCGAATGTCATCATCGTCTGCAATGCAGGGATCAGTACCTCTGAGATATTAAAAAGCAGGCTGCAGGCCATTTTCCATGTGAATATATTGGGAACATTCAGTGTCAGAAATGCGGCACTATGGCTGAAAGAGCACGTTCCGGACCTGATTATATCCACGGTTCCGTTCAAATGGAAGGACACAAAGGTACTAAAGGTAAGTCCTTATTTATCAGACTATGACATAAAGGAAATACAAAGCCAATTATCGTTTCTCACTGCCAGGATCCATATCTCAGAGGTGATGAACATTATTGGCAAATATGTGGAGATTGAAGAACAAAAGCTAGCTCCTTTAAAAAATGAATTGAGTATTTATTTGGGAATTACAGAAAATTCGCAACCAAAGAAAGGAATATATCAACCGATGTTAAAAGAAATTTTGACTACAGATTTAATTAAAGCAAAATTTGAGGCGGCCAATCGAGATGAGGCCGTTACGGAAAGCGGCAGGCTCCTTGTAGATAGGGGACTGGCAGATGAGTCTTACATCCAGGCAATGCTAAAAAATGTTGAGGTGAATGGAACCTATATCGTCATCTCACCTGGAATCGCAATGCCACACGCCAGACCTGAGGAAGGCGCACTGGATATCGGCCTGAGCATTGTAACACTAAAAGAGCCCGTTGTTTTCGGACATCCGAAAAACGATCCGGTTAAAATCGTGGTCGGCCTTTGTGCCATTGACCATCAATCACATTTAAAAGCGCTTACCGAGCTTGCGGACATTTTAATGGACGAGAAAAAGGTAAATGAAATAACCAATGCGGATTCCGCAGAGGAAATATTACAGATCATAAAGGGGGATTCACTATGTTAAAAATTGTTACAGTATGTGGTGCGGGAGTAGGAAGCTCCATGATGCTTCGCCTGTTTACCCAGCAGATCCTTGATGCAGAAAAGATTGAAGCAACCGTAGATGCTTCTGATATCGGTTCCGTCAGCCCGGATTCCTATGATATTCTAATTACGACTTCAGATTTTGCCGATGTTTTAAGAGATTCTAAGGCGCACATTATCCGGATCGACAATATGATGGATAAGCAGTATTTAAAAGAACAGCTTCTTGAGGCAATAAACAAGAGATAATCGGGAGGCTGATGGCAGCCTTAGAAGGGAGAGAAAAATGGGAGTAGTAATGTATTTGATTAATAATGTTTTCAGCCAGGCTGTTTTCATTATAGGAATTGTTGTGATCGCCGGTATGGTTGCCCAGAAGAAAACCTGGGATCAGATCCTACCCAGCGTGATTAAGACGATGATCGGCTTTACCATGATCAACGTAGGAGGGCAGACCCTCGGTATGTCCCTGCTGCCTTTGCAGGGAATGATTTCAAAGATATTCAAAATGCCGCCTGTGTCAGTGGATATTGGTGCGGCTCAAGCCGAAAGCCTTACCGGGATCGGTACGGAGATGGCGTTGATCTTTGCACTGGGCTTTCTTGTGAACCTTTTGCTGGCAAGATTTACGCGCTTTAAATATGTGCATTTATCAGCCCATGTATCCTTCTTCTATGCTGGATTGATTGCGGCGCTGTTAAAATTCGGAACCAATTTGGCTTTTGTACCGCTTGTAATAACCGGTTCCATATTGTTAGGCTTTTATATGACCTTTTCCTGCGCTTATGTGGCGGTATTTATGAAGGAAGTAAAGGGAGGAGAGGGCTTTACCCTTGCCCATTCCAGTTCCATCGGAATCCTGATTTCTTCCCTGCTTGCCAAAGCATTTGGGAACAAGGAACATGATCTTGAAAACTTAAATGTTCCAAAGAAGCTTAATTTCTTAAGAGAGATGACCATTTCCTTAACCATTGTTATGACGGTTCTCTTTTTGATCATAAGCCTTATTGCCGGCCCGGCCTGGATGCTTGAAAACATTACCGGCGGACAGGATATCGTTGTATTCAGCTTTTTACGAGGTTTATCCTTCGGTATGTGGATCACAGTTATTATAACAGGTGTAAGAATGATGCTTTCTGAGATCATTTCCGCATTCCACGGCTTTGCCAATAAGATCATACCCAATTCCGTACCAGGGCTTGATATCCCTCTGCTTTTCCCCAATTATCCTAATTCCGTGATATTGGGCTTCCTGACCAGCTTAATCGCCGGTCTGATCGGTATGATGATTCTTGGATTTATCAATTATCCGATCGTGGTGTTCCCCGCTCTGATCCCCACCTTTTTCACCGGTGCGGTAACAGCCATCTTCGGAAATGCCCACGGCGGACGCAGAGGTGCAATTATCGGCTCCTTTGTAAACGGTTTGATTCTTATTTTCGGACAGGCTCTGCTTCTGCCTATGATTGGAACGTATGCGCCGATCATGCGTATTTTAAGCGAGACAGATTATTCCTTCTATGGTCCGATCTTGGGCTGGGTGCTTAAGTTGTTTGGAGGCATTTAATGAAAAATTTAGTGTTTTACCTTACTTTGCATTATCCGGACAGGGAAACCTTTTTTCAGATATTAGAGCTATTGGATAATGAAAAGGCCGGTTATGTGGAAATCGGCATACCGGTTGAGAATCCTTTTGTGGACGGAGCTGTGATAAGGCAGACTCATCAAGAAGCGTTGGAGCAAACGATAAGCTCAGCCGATGTGATACACACGCTGGAAGAAATCCGCAGGCGTTTCACGTTTAAAGTTGTGTTAATGACTTATAAGGAAGGCGTTGAAAATTTTTGCCTTACCGATGTACCGAAAGATTTATATGACGGTTTTCTGTGTGTGGATGGAGTATATCCAACCGGAACCTTTCCAAATCAGATCACTGTGCTTGGGCGGTCCCTTGATGATGAGGGCATAGCTAAGGCTCTGGAGCATAATGACCTGTTTGCCTATATCGTTTCCGGGGAAGGGAAAACCGGTTCGTTTGATAAGCTTCCTACGGAATACGTTGATGTTGTAAAAAAAGTAAAATCTGTTTCAAAGACACCGGCCTATGTAGGCTTTGGGATTAAATCCGCTGAGGATGTGAAGGAAGTCATGAAAAATGGTGCCGATGGTGCCATCATAGGGACGGAGTTCATAAAGCGTTACCAACTTGGAGGAATGGATGCTTTGAATGCTTATCTGGAAGAGTTTAAGAAAGCCGATGCATAGGCTGGTCTTCCAACCTGCTAAAATAACAAGGGGAGTGTTATATATAGCAGAGAAGAGGGCGGACATGATTTTAGGATTCAACTCCATGCTGCCTGCATGATCATGATACACAAAAAGACAGAGTGCTGTAAAATAGGTCTGTCAAAAAGGAATGTACGAAAAATGAGTCTTGAATGGCCTGAAAAGTCATTATCAAGACTCATTTTTCATGTCGTAAAAGCTGTTTTGCTATGCAAATCCGCATTTCAGATAGGGGTACTATGATTTGATCTTGAAAATTAAAAAAAATAGTTGACAATAAGTGAATGATCATTTATTATAAAAATATAGAGGTGATGGCATGAGAAAAAAAGACGACGAAAAAGTGAAAAGCATAAAGGAAGCAGTAATCAAGCTGATCCTGCAGGAGGGCTTCCATGGCACTTCTGTCTCTAAAATCGCAAAGATGGCAGGGGTTTCGCCGGCAACGGTATATATCTACTTTGAAAATAAAGAGGATATGCTGCACGATATTTACCTGGAATACTCGGAAGAAATATATGATTATTTATTGGACAGCGTAAAACGGGAGATGGAGGGACGGCAGCAGATCGAAGTGCTCATCCGAAGCTACTATAACTATATATTAGAGAACAAGGAAATCTTCAGCTTTGTGGAGCAATTTTCCAATTGCCCCTCATTGGCCAACAACTGTTCCGGGAAAAAGGGCATTTGTAATATTTACAGCCTGATGTCGGATATGAAGAGGAGTAATCTTATAAGGAATTACAAAGAGGATAATCTTTTGGCCATCATTTTTCAGCCGGTGAAAGCAATTGCTGTTGATAACCGCAAGAACGAGGCACAGAAAGAGGATTTGCTGCAGGAAATGATTCAAATTATACAGGATGCAATATTGCTTTAGGTTTTTACAAGCGAGATTATTTTGTGAATTTATTTTACAAAAAAGGTCTCGCATAAAAACAAATCCATATTAAATGAACATTCACTTAAGGAATACGCACAGAAAGGATAAAACTATGACCAATCATGATAAAAATAGAATAGGAATCGTTTTCCCAATTTCCAATAAAGTCTTATTGCCGGACGTCGTAACTACGGTTCGTTTAGAGGCTCTTGACGAAACACATATGATGTATCTGGAAAACGAAGAAACCGTAAAGATAGCTTTGCCGTTAAAACAGAATTTTGGTAAAAACCCAAAGAATGAGGAAGATTTTTACCGGACTGGTTTAACCTTTGAGGTCACTGGAGTGGACCAGACGGATAAAGGGATTCTGCTTTCCGTAAGGCTGGAGGACCAGATCCATGTAAAAGAGCTGCACATGGAAAACGGCGTTATCTATGCCCAATACGAGCTTAGCCAGAAACAAGATGATTTAGACGAGAAGAGCCGTGACGAGATGCTTGGCTATATCAAAAACGTTACCAGTGAGATAAGCTCCAAATTTTCAGGAGGAGAACAGTACCAGCGGATTGTCAATGAGTTTAAGGATTTGAATTCCATTATCGTATATCTGTCTCAATTTATTCAGATAACCAACGATGAAAAGCATGAGCTGTTAGAAATGTCCTTAAAAGAAAGAAGCCTTCGTTTCCTGGATTACATGCTGAAACAAAAGGAAATGATCGAGCTGCAGATGGAGATTTCCGAGAAATTCTCCGAGAAGGCAAACCGGTATTACAGGGAGTCTGTACTTAGAGAACAGTTAAAAGCTATTCAGGAAGAACTGGGTGAAGGCAAAAAGGACGAAGGAAAAAAGGAACCGGATTATTTAAAGAAGATTGAAGAAGCAGGTATGCCGGATGAGATCAAAGAGGCAGCTCTTGAAGAACTGGATAAGCTTGATGATCAGGGTCCCAATAAGATGGATTACAACGTGATCCGCAATTATCTGGATCTTTTGGTTCAGCTTCCATGGAAAAAGGAAGAGGCTAAGGACATTGATCTTGACGAGGCAAGACGGATACTCGATGAACAGCATTACGGGCTGCAAAAGGTGAAGGACAGGATCATTCAGCATCTGGCAGTTATGCAGTTAAACAAGGCTAAAAAAGGTTCCATCCTCCTCCTTGTAGGGCCGCCGGGAACCGGAAAAACAAGCCTTGGAAAAAGCATTGCAGAAGCCCTTGGCAGAAAATATATCCGTTTAAGTCTGGGCGGCATCCGGGATGAATCGGAAATCAGAGGGCATCGAAGAACTTATGTAGGAGCTATGCCGGGAAGAATTATCCAAAGCATCCGAAAGGCAGGGAAAACCAATCCTGTTATGGTGTTAGACGAAGTGGATAAGATTATGTCCGGTGGTTTCAGCGGAGACCCTGCCAGCGCACTTTTGGAGGTTCTTGATCCGGAGCAGAACAACAGCTTTACCGATCATTACATGGATCTTCCTTATGACTTATCCGATGTATTCTTCGTGGCTACGGCCAATTCATTGGAAAGCATTCCAGGTCCGCTCTTAGACCGGATGGAAGTCATACAGATATCCAGTTATACCATAGATGAAAAGTTTCATATCGGCAAAAACCATCTGATCCCAGAGGTCCTTAAAGAACATGGTTTAAAACAGGAGCAATTGGTAATTGAAGATGAAGTATTGCAGAAGATTATCAGTGATTACACGCTGGAAGCCGGTGTGCGAGGGCTGAAAAAGCAGCTGTCCAGCCTGGCCAGAGTCACAACGGAAAAAATTGTATCCAAAAAAGCGGAGCTGCCTTTTGTAATTAAGACAGAAGATCTGGAGGAATATCTTGGCAGCCAGGTATCCCGTCACGACAAAGCCCAGCAGGATAATCCTCCGGGAGTAGTTACAGGCCTTGCATGGACTCCGGTGGGAGGAGAAATACTCTTTATCGAGGCAACTGATATGCCGGGAAGCGGGGCGGTCATATTGACCGGAAAGCTGGGAGATGTGATGAAGGAATCTGCTAAGATTTCCTTAAGCCTGTTAAAATCCAGACTGCCTTTAAATGCCTTTAATTTTAAAGAAAGAGACCTTCATATCCACGTTCCGTCAGGAGCGGTCCCTAAAGATGGTCCTTCAGCCGGAATTGCATTATTTACTGCTTTGGCCTCTCTTGTTACCGGCAACAAGGTGGATTCAAGGCTAGCCATGACCGGAGAAATCACTTTGCGGGGAGCGGTCTTGCCCATTGGAGGTTTAAAGGAAAAACTTCTGGGTGCACAAAGAGCTGGTATCAACAGGGTATTGATTCCAAAAGACAATGTAAGTGATTTAAAGGATGTACCGGAGGAAGTGAAGAATCAGCTTACAATTATACCTGTGGAAACGGTAGAGGATGTACTAAAAGAGTCATTAGGGATTTTCCTGCCTAGAATCGAACATGTATATCTCCAAAAAGGAGGCAACGGATTATTTTCCGAAGGATTAAACACACCACATAAAAATATTGAAAGAAAAGGGGTAATTTAAATGAATATGACAGTGACAAAGGATACTTTAATCGGAGAGGTTTTGGAAGCAGACCGCACCACCGCACACTTCTTTTTTGAAATGGGAATGCATTGCCTGGGCTGTCCCGCATCTGCTGCGGAGACTGTGGAAGAGGCCTGCATGGTCCATGGCGTTCCGGCACAGGAACTGATCGACAAGTTAAATAAGCATATGGCAGAGTAATGGTCTTATTAATTTAAAAGGAAGGCGTCTTCAGTTGAAGATGCCTTCCTTTTTTTAATGAATGTAATATGGCTGATCAATTAACCTCTGCCCAGAAGAGCTTCTGCCATGCTGTCATAGCCATAAACTGATGATACGTATCTTAAACCGTCTGTAATTTCGTTTTTGGAATAATTATGTTCTTCAAGAAAGTTAAAATCAATCTCATTTAAATGATAATAAAACATGAGCGCCATTTTAAAATGCTCCATATCGTCGGAATCCAGCTCATCCAATAATTTATTTTCTGCCTCATTAATCTCACCAGCCTGGATGAGAGCTAAAAGCTCAAGATAATTTGATGCTGTCTCTTGGTCTTTAAAATTCTGTTCTTCATTTTCCCCTAATTCAATATGAAAAATAAGCTTCAGTAAAGTCGTTACCATTTCATGAATCATACGCATGATAAAATCATCTTGTAACATAAAAATCTCCTTTTTTAACCGTCGTATAGAATAAATAAAAAATGTTATGATAAAAAATAATTTACCACAAATATTAAAAAAAGTAAAATGAATATAGTAAGAAAAAGGATAAATCCACTGCTATTGAAGGAAAAAGCAAAGTATGGTAAGCTGTTTAAAGTTTAAGCTTCGGGAGGATGCAGATGATAGAAACAGAATTGGCTAAAAAATTCATCGAACAGATCACACAATATACAGAATACAATATCAACATAATGAATGAGCAGGGGGTCATCATCGCCAGCCGGGATCCAAAGCGGGTGGGGACGTTTCATGAGGTTGCCTATTATATTGTAACCGGAAGCGAGGATATTGTGGTCACTTCCACAGAGGAGGATTATCCGGGAGTAAAGCCTGGGATCAACATGGTCATTAACATCGACGGCAGACGGGAAGGAGTGGTAGGAATCACTGGAAATCCGGGAGAGATAAAGCCCGTCGCCCTAATCACTAAGATGGCCATCGAAGCCATGCTGAAATACGAGAAGCAGCAGGAGGAACTGAGACGCAGAAGGAATCGGAAGGAGCATTTCACAAACCTTTTGATCCATGTGGAATATCCGGATCCGGGGGAACTTCGGAGCGTAGCAAAGAAGCTTAATTATTCGGAAAACATCGTAAGAATCCCCATCTTGTGTAAGCTGGATGACATTAAGCCGGAGCCGTTTCTGGACATGATCAAGAACAGCTCCAGGCACGGGACAGAGGATATCAGCCTTGTCCTTGACAGCAGCCATATCCTCATATTTAAAACAATGCCGGATCAAGAACGAAAATTATTTGCCGATTACAAATATATTATTGCAGAATATTTAAGCACTGCCTTAAAATGGCTTCGGGAGCAGGAGAAGAACTGTAAATTCTACATTGGTACATTTCAGGGAAGCTTTACCCAGTATTATAATGCCTATCGGCACTGCAAGTGGCTGGAAGAAAATGCGGATTCCGGCTCTGCCGCTTTCTTTTATGATTATACAGGAAATTATGTGCGTTCCATCGTGCCGATGAATGAGCTGCAATGGATGTTCAACGTTTATGAAAGAGAGCTGAGTGAAGGATTTATAAAGACATTCATGGAAATTGCAGGAGCTCTCATAAAGACAAATTATAATCTGGTATCGGCATCAAAAGAGCTTTTTGTGCATAAGAATACGCTTTTATACCGGTATAATAAGGTGAAGGATACCTTAAATATCAATCCCATAGAATCATCAGCAGACCGGTTTTTTATGGAAACCTTTTATAATTTTTTAAGAAAAGAACACTAGTTTTGTATCGACAATACAAAAAACAAGGTTATATTGATACTCATGGCATTAGAAATCTGGGGCGCAGTGGTGTTATGATAGCAGTATAAACTTTTGTATTGTTTGGAAGGGGGTCATTTTATGACAGGTTTACCACTGATTTTTATTTTTGTACTGGCAATTATCCTGATGATTATTTCAATCTCCAAGTTTAAGATTCATCCGTTTATTGCCATCATGAGCATCTCACTGCTTCTGGGACTTGTTGCAGGAATTCCGCTGGTGGATAAGACATTGGAGGATGGGACCAAGGTGAGCGGGCTTGCGAATGTAATAGGAGCCGGATTTTCCGGTACGTTCACTAGCATCGGTATTGTTATCATTCTTGGAGCTCTGATCGGGACCATATTGGAGAAAACAGGGGCTGCCCTTAAGCTGGCTGATATGGTGATCCGGCTTGTGGGGAAAAACAATCCGGTCCTGGCAATCGAGATGATGGGCTGGGTGGTATCCATCCCAGTATTCTGCGATTCCGGTTTCGTAATTTTAAACCCGATCCGGAAAGCCCTGGTAAACAGGACTGCCGCATCATCCGTAGCAATGACCGTGGGTCTTTCCTCCGGACTTTATATTTCCCACGTTTTCATTCCTCCAACGCCAGGTCCTATTGCGGCTGCTTCAACTCTTGGCATTGGGGAAAATCTGCTTCTTGTTATGGGAATGGGCGCATTATGTTCCATCTTCCCTCTGATCGCCGGGTTCTTCTTCGCAAAATACATTGGTGGAAAAGTACGGGCCGACGATGAAGCCGATATGGGCGAGATTGCAAAAACCTATGATGAGCTGGTTGCCGAATACGGGAAACTTCCAGGCGGATTCAATGCCCTTGCTCCAATCATTCTTCCAATCCTTCTTATGGCTCTTTCCTCAGTTGTGGCAATGGCCAATATGCAGGGCTTTGGGGCTGATGTAGTTAAATTTTTAGGTACTCCTATCATAGCTCTGGCAGCAGGTACCGTGTGCGGAATCCTTCAGTTAAAGGGAGCCGGCAAAATGGAAGAATTTTATGAGATAACCAATGACACTTTAAAGACTGTTGGACCAATTTTGTTTGTAACGGCTGCAGGCGGCGTACTGGGCAAGGTAATTGCTTCCACCGATATGGTGAACTACATTAAGGATCATGCTTCCGTACTTAGCACCATGGGCATTTTCTTCCCATTCTTCTTGGCCGCTATCTTAAAGAGTGCTCAGGGTTCCTCTACGGTGTCTTTGACCACTACCGCAGGAATTGTAGCTCCGCTGCTTCCAATGCTGGGTCTTGAAAGCCCTGTACGTGTAGCACTTGCCTGTATGGCAATCGGCGCAGGAGCCATGACCGTTTCCCACGCAAACGATTCTTATTTCTGGGTGGTGACGAATTTCGGAGCCATGTCTCCGGAAAAAGGATATAAGACTCAAACGGTAGCAACACTGATTTTGGGAATCGCAGGAATCCTGGAAATATTTATTTTGTCTTTAATCCTGCATTGATATAAAGAAATGAAGATTAAAATTCACTGGTCTAGGGAGGACTTTGTATATGAAATTATTGTTTGCATCTGACTCGTTTAAGGGGACTCTTTCCAGTGAACAGACCATAGAACTGCTTAAAAAGGCTGCGGCAGAAGTGTTTGACCAATGGGAATGTACCGGAATACCCGTGGCTGATGGGGGAGAGGGAACCACGGATGCGGTGATCGCAGCCATTCAGGGAGAGAAAATTCCGTTAACTGTCTGCGGGCCTCTTCTTACTCCTGTTAATGCTTATTATGGAAAACTGGATGAGAAACGTGCCATTCTTGAGATGGCAGCGGCTTCCGGGCTTCCCCTGATCCCGAAAGACTTAAGGGATCCAAGAAACACAACAACCTATGGAACCGGGGAACTGATCAAAGATGCTTTGGACCGGGGCTTTACCGATATTTCTATAGCAATCGGCGGTTCGGCAACTAATGACGGCGGAATGGGATGTATGAAGGCGTTAGGAGTAAAATTCCTGGATTCAGAGGGAAGAGAGTTAGAAGGAACGGGAAAGGATCTGGAAAAGGTTGCACATATAGATGTTTCCGGCCTCCACCCAAGAGTTTCTCAGGTGAAACTGACTGCCATGTGTGATGTTAATAATCCATTATGTGGAAAAGACGGCGCCACTTATACCTTTGGAGAGCAGAAGGGCGGTTCGCCCCAGGTCCTTGATGAACTGGAAAAAGGAATGCGAAACTACCGGGATGTGATGATACGGGAATTGGGGATTGATCCCGATAAAATACCTGGTTCCGGAGCCGCCGGGGGCTTAGGCGCAGCACTTCTTGTATTTCTACATGCGGATTTAAAATCAGGAATTGAAACGGTTCTGGATTTAATAGATTTTGATTCCCGCCTGGAAGATGTGTCCCTGGTTGTGACCGGAGAGGGGCGTACGGACTGGCAGTCCTGTTTTGGAAAGGTGATGCAGGGCGTTGGAATGAGGTGTAAGAGCAGAGGGATTCCGGCTGTTGCTCTGGTTGGGGCTATGGGAGAAGGGGCAGAGAAGATTTTTGACTATGGGATCTGTTCCATCATGACAACAGTCAATGGGGTCATGGAACTGGATACGGCACTGGAAAATGCCGAAGACTTATATTATCGGGGAGCTCTTCGGATGTTCCGTTTTATAAAGACTGGTATGGAAGTACAGAAAAAGGCTGCGGATATTTAAATCCGCAGCCTTTTTGCAGGCATTTGTCAGTAGACAGAAATCCTGAGACTATTAATATTTGTCATAAGTATCTTCTGTGGAAGAATCCTCCCAATCAGCAGGTTCTTCCCAATTAGCAGGCTCCTCCCAAGAAACAGGAGCCTTCCATGCTTCTTGTGGCTGGCTGGTCGTGGAAGGTTCTTTATCCATCAACTGAAACTTTCCAACCAGGGATTTAAGATTATAGGCCTGGGCGGTCAGCTCTTCGGAAGTTGCCGCACTTTCCTCTGATGTTGCGGAGGTGGTCTGTACAACGGCGGATATCTGGTCAATGCCGGTTGTAATCTGCAGCAATGCGTCAGACTGGGCGGCGGATGCTTCCGCAATTTCTGCGACCCTGACGGAAGAAATATTTGATTTTTCAACTACAAGCCGCAGAGCTTCTGCCGTATCACCTGCGATTTTTGTTCCGTTTCCAATGGCAGTAATCGCATTTTCAATAAGAGCCGTGGTATTTTTAGCAGCTTCCGCAGATTTACCGGCCAGATTGCGGACTTCATCGGCTACCACCGCAAATCCTTTTCCGGCGGAACCGGCTCTTGCAGCTTCTACAGCCGCATTTAATGCCAGGATATTGGTCTGGAAAGCGATATCGTCAATGGTTTTAATGATCTTGCTAATTTCACTGGATGTACTTGAGATTTCATTCATTGCTGAAATCATATCCTTCATCTTCTGATCGCTTGCCAGCATGCCTTCGCAAGCTTCCATAGACAGGGAATTTGCCTCTAAGGCGTTGGACGCATTTTCCTTTACCCGTTCTGAAACCTCGTTAATTGCTGCGGACAGCTCTTCGATGGAAGAAGCCTGTTCAGTAGCTCCCTGGCTGAGAGCCTGGGAAGCGTCAGATACCTGGGAGGCCCCGGTGGAAACTTGTTCGGAAGCCTGGTCGATCTCTAAAAGTGTATCGCTTAAAGTAAGGCGGATGTTCCGCATTGCTTCCAGGATATACTGGTAGGCGCCGGTGTATTTTTCCTCATGAATGGACGTTGCCTTGAAGTTGCCGTTGCTCATTTCGCCCAGAACCTCATTGATATCCTGGATGATGAATTTTAAGTTTTCCGCCATATCCATAAATGTTCTGGAGAGTACACCTATTTCATCCATGGACTGAACCTCCAGCTGGATATCCAAGTCACCGGAAGCGATGCTGGCTGCAGCGGACATCACACCGTCAATAGGACGAAGAGTCTTTTTTAAGAAAACAATGACAACCGCATTAATTATGATCAGTGCCAGGACTGCAAGAAGATTCATTACTTCAATGATCTTTACTACATCCTTTGTCAGATCTTTCTTTTCCAGACTACTGGCAGCCCACCAGGTCTGTGATCCGCTGGTAATAGGGTAATAATATCTGGATTCCATGGTTCCGTCGGATCTTTTGGTATCAATCTGGAATTCAGCTTTAGTCTGCTGCAGGGCTGTAATTTTAGCATAATCGGAAGGAGAAATCATCTCACTTAGGTTTCTGCCGATGTTATCGTTTGATTGGCTGTCATAGACAATCATGTTTTCTTCCGTGTAGATATCAACATACATGGTATGATATTTTGAATCTGTAGTTTTTATCTTAGAAAAGTTAGAAACGTTAATATCGGCCAGAATAACTCCGATGACGTCTTCCCCTTTCATAACAGGAAAAGCAATGGTACTCATCATAATTCCGTCGTAAAAATAAGGATCGGTGATATAAGTAGCCTTTGTTTCCTTGGCAACACGGTAATAATCCTTTGTGGAATAGTCGCTGTATGCTCCAAGAGACTGAGCGGTTTTATTTTCAGCCTCTTTTTTGTCTACATAGAGGGAGTAATCCTTGACCCCGGGATCAAATTCTAATGGCTCAAAAAATGCACCGATCCCATAAATATCAGGATTGGTGTCCACGGTTGACCAGGCAGAATTTAAGATATAATTCTCGATCGCATAATTAATTTCCTTAAGTCCAACATCGTATACCCTGCTCTTACGGACGGTGCTTTTCCAATCGCCGATAGCGTTCTTATCGTTGTATGCACGGTATAAGTAATCCTGCAAATTTTTAGCGGTTCCAGAAGCATCGTTGATGATGGCCTGTACCATGAGGCCATTCTGGGCGGATATTCCTGAAAATTCACCGTTGATTGCCTTTGAAACTGCTTTGCTTGCCTGCATTGCAGAGATCGTAATGAGCAAAATCAGGCTCGCGACCAGAATGATTCCCATAGCAATGGAAGTCTTTGCAGCAAGTTTCAAATTGCTGAACTTAAGCTTTTTCAATATCTTCATAATTGTATTACACTCCCTTTTATTTAATGATCGGTCCGCTCTGTGGAAAAAGCGGAAAATTTTACCAGCAAATGAGTTAAAAAATATACTGCATGTTATGCAGTAAAATTTTATGGTCTTATGCGGGTAAAAGAAAAGATCCTCCTTTCGTATTTTAAGCATGGTTTGTGACCTTGTTATACTACCTATATAACAATTATATATTCGACATAAAAGGACAAAAAAATAATAGTATATCTTGATTTTTCAAGAATCGCAGCAATTACTGCGGCAATTCTCAAGGCTTACAGGAAGAACTTTGGCCGCCCATAACTTATGGAAGCGGCCATTTTAAGAGAGCTTGAAATGCTCCGGGTATTTTTTTAAACTACATATAAAATCGTCATCCCTCTTAGCTTTTCTTCGATTTGCTGTCTTAAAAACTGTTCCCCACTGCTTCTTAAATCATCACGATAGCAGTATTTTCCCCGTCCACGCCCGGTCATGAGTTCTTTGTCATAAAGGCGTTCTGCCTGAGGAAATGCCTCTGTGTTGATTGCGTTTTGAACATAGCTGTAAGTCATGAAAATGATTTCAATGGGTGCTTGTTCTCTTACCTTTTTGGAAAGTCGGTCTGAGAGCGTATCAATCAGTTGAGAATACAGGTCTTTCCAGTCTTCGGTCATAATGATGGGAGCAATCAAAAGTCCTACCCTGTATCCGGCGTCACACATACTGTTTAAGGCGGTAATTCTGGCATCTAAGCCGGAGGTACCCGGTTCAAACCGGGTGATGATGGACTGGGGGTTGACACTCATCCGCATGATGACACGGCCTCCGTGGCTGATGCCGAGAAGGGGTTCTACCTTATTGAATTTCGTTGGGAAGGTGAGAAAACCATAGTTGCTCTTACTGAAATTTTCAATTGTCCATGCCAGATTTCCGGTTATGGTATTTTCAAGAACAAGATCACTGTTGCTTCCGATCTCATAGGTGTAATCTTTTTCAGAACGGGCTCCGTGGTCCATGATTTTTTTCAGCATCTGCTCCCGGTTTACAAACAAACGCAAATAAGCGCATTTGTTGTAGTTGCATACCAGATAGCAGTAGTGGCACATGGCGGTGCAGCCGGAAGAGGTATAAGGAACAAGAAAGTCCGATACCTTGTGATTGGGAACGAAGTTGTGGGTTTTGCGGACCCCTATGATGAGATGGTGCTTCATGGCCGGAAAATCACTGTTTGGGCGGGTTCGCAGCTCGTCTATTTTATTGTGGCTTTTAATGGGAATCCATGGAATCATGCTGTATTTTTCCTTTAGACGCTGGCCCAGCTCATATTCAAGGGATTCTGGTTCGTAATATATCTTATCTGGGAACATGGGATACCTCCGATAAGGAGTAGTATGTGTGAAAAGTTAAGAGGTAAACCCGTAAAACAGCATAATTTTTTATGAAATTTTTGTTGTAATTACAACGGACAGAAACAAAAGAGCATAGTATGATAGCTTCAGAAAGCAAATATGAGGAGGATATAAGGAATGGTTCGTAGAATTATTCAGATCGATAAAGAGAAATGCAATGGATGTGGTCTTTGTGCAGCAGCATGCCATGAGGGAGCCATTGGAATGGTAAATGGAAAAGCAGAGCTTATGCGGGATGATTACTGCGATGGATTAGGGGACTGCCTTCCCACATGTCCTACCGGAGCCATTACATTCATAGAGCGGGAAGCAGCCGCTTATGATGAAGCAGCAGTGGAATTAAATAAGAAAAAGGCTGAGGCAAAAGGACACGCTTCCTTTAGCGGCTGCCCAGGAAGCCGGGCTATGCAGATAGAACGTACTGCCGAAACAAAGGAAATGGCTGAGGCTTCTGTCCAGTCCCAGTTAAGGCAGTGGCCGGTTCAGATCAAGCTGGTTTCTGTGAAAGCACCTTATTTTGAACAGGCGGATTTATTGATCGCTGCGGATTGCAGTGCCTATGCATATGGAGATTTCCATCAGAAATTCTTAAAGGGAAAGGTCGTTCTTGTTGGATGTCCGAAGCTGGACCAGGTAGATTACAGTGAGAAGCTGACGGAGATTATAAAGAACAACGCCATTCAAAGCATTACGGTCGTCCGAATGGAGGTACCATGCTGCGGTGGTCTGGAACATGCGGCCTTAAGAGCCCTTGCGGACAGCGGAAAAGAAATTCCATGTGACGTAGTTACCATATCTGTTGATGGGAATATATTATAAAATTAAAAGCGGAATCCGGGGATAGTTGAACCGGATTCCGCTTTTTAAATAGTAATACGATATAAGGTCTGTCAGGCAGGAAGAAGTTATCCTTCATGGAGATCCTCTTTTAACGTGAACCGGTTCTTCTTATAGGTTAAAATCCCTTCGTCCTGCAATTTGCTCATTTCATTGGACAGGGCACTGCGGTCAATGGATAAGTAATCCGCCAGCTGCTGCCTGTTAAATGGAATATCAAAGGTGGAGGAATTGTTTTTTAAGGATTCAGCGGAAAGGTAGGAGAGCAGTTTTTCCCTGATGGTCTTTTTGGACATATGCTGCATTTTTTTCGTGAGGATTAAATTCCGCCTGGCTATGGAAGATAAAAAATTTTGCAGCAGGCGTGTGTGGAAGGTGCAGGCGGAGGTGCACACGTTCAGTATCCTGTTAAAATCCATGAACAGCACATCGCATTCGGAGTCAGAGATAACACTCATTTCAATGGGTATAGAGGGGATGCAGGCATAGGTTTCCGCAAAAAGAGCGCCGGACATCGCCTCAGAAATAATGGTCCGTTTTCCCCAGAAATCCTCCTGTATGATAAGAGCAGTCCCGGTCAGCACCATTCCAACGGAACGAATGTAATCTCCGCTTCTTATGATAAATTCATCTTTTTTATAATGTTTAATCCGGGCAGACAGGCATTTTAACATTGCGCTTATTTCCTCTGGCTGGACTCCGGAAAACAGGTTTGACTTTCTTAATATGGATAAGTACTCCTCCATTTGCCGTCTCCTTTTAAATTATTTTTATAATGTTGTAATTACAACAGAAATGATGAGATTATTATATTATAATCGGCTTATAAAAGCAATAGAAAAACAGGGAGGAAGCCAAATGTCAGAGAAATTCATTAAAAATATAAAGCACGAAGAAATCGTAATGTTATCTGATCTGGTTCAGGCTAATGAAGGCCAGATCGTCAGCAAGACCCTTGCACAGAATGAAGCCCTTAGCATTACGTTATTTGCATTTGATAAAGGGGAAGAAATCAGTACCCACGAATCCAACGGAGACGCCATGGTGACTGTTTTGGAAGGAACCGGGAAATTTACGGTTGATGGAAAGGAATATCTGTTAAATGAAGGAGAAACTCTTATCATGCCTGCCAAAAAGCCTCATGCGGTTTATGCAGAAGAACGCTTTAAGATGATATTGGTTGTAGTGTTTTAACCAGTTGAAATAAAAAGGACAGAATAGAAAGGTTGGTTATAGATATGGATAGTAAGATGTTTTGCTTTCAGTGTGAGCAGACGGCAGGCTGCAGCGGATGTACGGGCAGCGCAGGAGTGTGCGGCAAATCTGCCAGCACTGCAAATTTACAGGATGAACTGACAGGCGCCCTGATCGGTCTGGCAAAGGCATGCGGCAATAATTCCCCTTTGGAGACTACCACAAGAATCCTTATAGAAGGGCTGTTTACCACCATCACAAATGTAAATTTCAATGATGAAGTTTTAGTAGAGATGATTAAAAGGGTACGGGAAGAAAAAGAAAAGATCGTGCCGGATTGCAGCAAATGTACCTCTGTCTGCGGAAATACTTCCGATTATGATATGAAGAACATTTGGGAGGCACAGGAAGATATCCGTTCCTTAAAATCTTTGATTTTATTCGGACTTCGGGGCGTTGCAGCCTATGCCTATCATGCTATGGTTTTAGGATATGAAGATGAAGGGGTCAATCATTTCTTTTATAAGGCATTGTCAGTCATTAGCTATGATCTGACCATGGAGCAGCTGCTTCCGGTGGTTCTTGAAGTGGGAGAAATCAATTTAAAATGTATGGAATTGCTTGATAAAGCAAATACCACCGCATTTGGAACTCCGGAGCCAACCAAAGTGCCTCTTACCATTGAAAAAGGCCCGTTTATCGTAATCACCGGACATGATTTATATGATTTAAAGCAGCTTCTTGAGCAGACAAAGGATAAGGGGATCAATATCTATACCCATGGAGAGATGCTTCCGGCCCATGGCTATCCTGAATTAAAGAAATATCCTCATTTAAAGGGGAATTTCGGAACTGCCTGGCAGAATCAGCAAAAAGAATTTGATAACCTTCCTGCTCCCATTCTCTTTACCACAAACTGCCTGATGCCTGTGAAGAAGAGCTATGCTGACCGTGTATTCACCACAGAAGTGGTTTCCTATCCGGAAATGGTCCACGTAGGAGATGACAAAGACTTTACTCCTGTCATTGAAAAGGCGCTGGAGCTTGGCGGATATGAGGAAGATCATGAAATGACAGGAATCAATGGCGGCAAAGAAGTTATGACAGGATTTTCCCATGGAACCGTATTGGGAGTTGCAGATCAGGTCATTGATGCAGTGAAGCAGGGAGCGATCAGCCACTTCTTCTTAGTAGGCGGCTGTGACGGTGCTAAGACAGGAAGAAATTATTATACCGATTTTGTAAAGCTGACTCCTAAGGATTCTATTATTTTAACTCTTGCCTGCGGAAAATACCGTTTTAACGACCTTGACCTTGGAACCATTGGAGGCCTTCCGAGAATTATGGATATGGGGCAGTGTAATGATGCATTCAGCGCCATCAAGGTAGCGGTGGCTCTGGCAGAAGCCTTTGGATGCGGGGTCAATGAACTTCCCTTGTCCATGATATTATCCTGGTATGAGCAGAAGGCAGTATGCATTCTTCTTACCTTGCTACACCTTGGAATCAAGAATATCTACCTGGGGCCATCTTTACCTGCATTCTTATCACCAAATGTATTAAACTTCCTTGTTGAAAACTACGGAATATCACCCATCAGCACACCGGAAGAGGATTTAAAGAAAATTCTTGGATAATATAAAATAACAAATAATAAATCAGGAGGATTATCATATGATAACGAAAGAAATGTATATCGGAGAAATTTTAAGAAGCAACCCAAAGGCAGCAGAGATTTTAATGGGCTGCGGCATGCACTGTCTGGGATGTCCGTCATCCCAGATGGAATCCTTAGAGGATGCTTGCATGGTTCATGGGCTTGATGCAGACACAGTGCTGGACAAGCTGAACCAATAAGGAAAGAGGTGTAACATGAGTGCCTTTTTAGGACCGATTCATACTTGGTTATATAACAAAATAAAATTTCAGGATGCAATGACTGACGCAATTTTAGACTTCGCAGAAGAAAATGGCTGCGGCAAAGAGCTTAGAGCCAGGACTGACGGTAGATACGGAGTGCTTGAAAAGGGAAATCTGGAGGATATGATCGATACAGGCAATATCCACGGCTGGCTGCAGGAAAAAGTGAGCCTGGTGGAAAACAGACTTGCTTATGTGGTCACCGAACTCATAGAACCGGATCAGGAAAGATTGTCTCATATCGTTCATGCTGTCATGGAATTTGGAAATAGAAATTCTGCGGATAAAAATATCACAGTCCGCAAAGCCTATGATTATCTGGAAAGCACCTTGTTAAACGGCATGCCCTGTGACAGAGTGAACGAACTGGTCCAGGAGACGGAAGACAATCTGGTATGGAGACAGACCCAGGATATCCATGGTGCTTATTGGACGATGATCCATGGAGATGTAACACATTATTACGCCTTAAGAGAATCTCTGATAAAAGGAATGTTTGAGGATTCTGAACTGGAATTTCATCAGATCGAGGATCAGGTATATGAATTGAGGAGACGCTTATGTACGGAATAGATATATTAATGAAGGAGCATGAGAACATTCTGGTTTTCACCGACTTTTTAAGAAGCATTTCCGCCGATATCCTGGAGGGGAAACCGGTGGATGCCCCATTGCTTCGGGAATGTCTTGAATTTGCAAGAAATTACGCGGATAAGCATCATCACGGAAAGGAAGAAAAGATCCTGTTCCGGATTATGATGGAAAATATGGGGCCTGTTGCGGAAAAGCTAATCAGGAATGGCATGCTGGTGGAACATGATCTGGGAAGATTGTATCTTTCCGAGCTGGAAAAAGCCATTGATGAATATGAGAAAAATCCGGGAACAGAGCCAAAGTTAGATATCATTTCCAATGCGGTTGGCTATGGCGCCTTATTAAAGCGCCACATTGAAAAAGAAGATGAGGCCGCCTATGCATTTGCAGTGCGTGCACTGGCAGAAGATAAGTTAAAAGCTGTGGATGATGAGACGGAATCATTTGAGAGGCAGGCAAAGGATCAGGGCGTACAGGATAAGTATGAGTCCTGGATCCGCGAAAAGACAAGGTAACAAGGACAGGACGGCCTGAAGGGGAAACAGGCCGTCTCTCCTGTTACAAGGAAAATACAAAAGAAAGGGGCTTACAGGAATGGAATTAAAGAATTATATGGAGCAGCATGATCGGATCCGGGAAGAATTAGTGATCTTGAAAACGCTGTGTAAAAACAGGGACTTAGAACAAACGGCAGCGGAAATCGCCTTACATATAAACAGTCTTGCCGGAAAGCTGAAAATACATTTATCTTC
>Ga0213824_1000615_pt1 | contig 25601 bp, 23 predicted proteins | sample MC6MC0906MG_FD_179892 | JGI IMG/M metagenome (GOLD analysis project Ga0213824, IMG submission 179892) | Enriched soil aggregate microbial communities from Iowa State University, Ames, United States - MC6-MC0906-MG | ecosystem: Environmental > Terrestrial > Soil > Unclassified | place: USA: Iowa...
TTCGGAAAAAGGTTGAATTTTATCTGTTCCCCTTTAAAGCAGCCGGGATCCTGACGGTAACAGAGGTTCCCACCCCATACTCGCTTTCGATGGAAACCCCATAGGTTTCACCAAAATTAAGCCGGATCCTCTCTGCCACATTGGCAATTCCAAATCCTTCCCGCAACCCTAAGTCTTCCCCGCCGTTTCGCACTAGTCTCTGCATTTTTTCAAGTTCTTCCGGCTTCATTCCGATGCCGTTATCCTCCACCTTTAGCAGAATGTCCTCTTCCTCCTGCCAGCCGCTGATCTTTAGAAAGCCCTTTTTCCTGCAATTCTTAATCCCATGGTAAAGGGCATTCTCCACAATTGGCTGCAGAGTCAGTTTCAACGTAGAGAAGTCCATGATCTGCTCCTTAAAATCGATCTCATAATCCATAATGTCCTCATAGCGGAAATGCTGGATCTGAAGATAGCTCTTTACATGTTCCGCCTCCCCCCTGATGGTGATAAAATCCTTTCCATTGTTAAGCCCCATCCGCAGAAAGGAAGAAAGGGCCGTAATCATGTCCACCACATCCTGATGACGTTTCCCCTCTGCCAGCCAGACGATCGTATCCAGGGTATTATAAAGAAAATGAGGATTGATCTGAGCCTGTAAAAGCTTTAATTCGGTTTTTCTCTTGAGCTCCTGTTCTTCCCTAATATGTTCAATCAGCTCCCCGATCCGGATCACCATGTGATCATACTGGTCGCTTAGCATCTGGATCTCACGTATATTACTTTTGGGCGCATTGACCTTTAAGCTGCCGTTTGCAAGCACCATGGTATATTGACACAGTTCCTCAATGGGTTTTGTAATCTTCTTTCCAAAGGAAGAAAAAGAAACGATTAAAAACACGATGATATAAGCGGAAACCACGATACATGAGGCAATGACCCTCTTTGTCTGAGAGTCCAGCTTTAAACGGGTGGATTCTAAGGTCTTTGTTTCGTTGTAAATATAATCGGACATGGTTTCTTGAATCAGTTCAGTGATTATGTAAATATCCTTATCCAGGCGCTCCATATTCCGGTCATAATCACCGATAATATTGCTGGTACGGATGTCTTCAATCCTCTTTTCCAGAATTCCGATCAGAATGATGATCCCATCTAACCCCTTTTTGCTGTTTTCCTGAGGAGTGGAATCCTTTAACTGTTCAAACAATCTCCGGGAATTTTCCAGCTCTTCATAGGGATTTAAAGAATCAAAGGTGTCCGCGCCTATGACAATTCGGTACATCTTATAATCGATGTTGGATTTAAAGTCAAAATTAAACTCCGTAGCCATAGTTAAGTTCCGGATGCTTTGCCGATACTGTTCATTCTGCCACGCCATCATATACAGCAATATCCCAATCATAATAATGACCGGGATAAATACGATTGCCTGCATAGATTGTAATTTAGCTTTGATTGAATCACGTTTTCGTATCATTTCTGCCTCCTGACCGGAATGCTTTCGGCGTAATTCCATGAGTCTTTTTAAATATGTAGCTGAAATAGTGAGGATCTTTATACCCCACCTGATACCCGATTTCCGAGGCCCGAAGGTCTGTCTTTAAAAGCAGTTCCTTAGCCGCTTCCATACGGACCTTTGTTAAATATTCCACAAATGTAATACCCATTTCCTGACTGAATATGGTGCTGAAGTAATTAGGGCTTATATTCACGCTGGAGGCTACCACATTTAAAGAAATGTCCTCATCCTTATAGTGGCCTTCAATGTAATCCTTGGATCGATCAAGAACCAGGCGGTACTTTTTCTGAGAACAGGTGGTACGGAGGGTGATGGCCTTTTTAAGGATCTCCCTGGCGTACTTTACTGCCCCTTCCTCAGATCCCACACAAGGCTTTAAGGTCTTTCCATCTCCAAATTCCTTTAGAACCTGCTCCGGCTCAAAACCAAGCTGGGTGACAAAACCAATGACAGCAAGATAAACATCCATCAGCAAATACTGCCGGAAGATCAGGGACTTAAAATTACTGCCGCAAGCCTCTAAATATTCTTCCAGAAAATACTTTACCTCAGATATCGAACCATTTTTAAGGAAATTAGGAACAATATCCCGGCTAAGTTTGGTTATGTCCATACCTTCCAGGCTGATGGTTCCTGAATCATCATGAAGCCGGACGGCTGCCTCTGCCGTAAGAAGCTGGTTGTATTCCAGCATGTAGCGGCAGGCGTAGGCTCTACTAGCCGCCTTAAAACAGGTTCTCAGTTCACTGAGCCTGTATACCGGAACGCCAATTCCCCCGAAATATTCCATGCCTGGGCAGGACTCCACAAGTCGTACCAAAAGCTCCTGGCAGGCAGTGGTCTTTCTATCTAAGTCTTCCCAATCGTTTCCCATGACCAGAAATGCATACCCTTCTGTCAGTCGGTTAAATACGATGACTTCTGCCCTGTTCTCAAACTGGTCCTTTATCATCTCATCAAACATAACAACCTGATCCGTAAACTGCTCCTGACTGCCGGAAACCCTTGCCTGAAATAGAATCAGATTATACACCGGTGCGCTAAGGGACAGACTGTGTTCCCGGCCCTTTAAAAGGATCTCCTGAAGGCTTAAGTTTCCTGATACAATGGTATCAAACAGCCGGTCCCGCTCCATCCGCTTTCTTTCCTCCTGCTGCTTTAGAAACTCCAATTTATAGCCCCTCTCACTTTTTTCCTGGATAATTGCTTCGCTCATACGCTCCAAAGCCTCTAACAGTTGGCTGCTGCTTACAGGCTTAAGAAGGTAATCCGCTGCGCCAATCCTTATGGCCCGCTTTGCGTATTCAAAGTCATCATATCCGCTGAAAAACATGATGCGAAGGTCCGGAAGTTCTCTCTTTACCATCTCAGCCAGTTCAAGCCCATCCATAAAGGGCATTCGGATATCAGTAAGCAGAATATCAGGCTTTGCCTTTAGAATCAGAGGATATGCCAGCTCCCCATCCGGTGCTTCCCCTGCAAACTCAAATCCGTATTTTTCCCACGGAATACCATTTTTAATTCCCTCACGGACTATTTTTTCATCCTCAGCAAGAAAAATCTTAACCATGTCCAATCCCCCTGTTTGCCCCACATTCATAAGTAGATTATATAAAATCTAAAAAAGAAATATAAGAGAATAATTTCAGTCCCTGCATTTTCAATCGTAAAAAAATATACTAAAATCATAGTACCACAAAAAGAGGACATCTTAAAGTTCCTGATTCATACAGAAACTTAAAATGTCCTCTTCCTTACTCAGCCTGTTAATGAAGCCGGGAAATCATCCCTGTTATTTTAATCCAGTTCCTCTCCGTTGGTTTCAATTATCTTCTTATACCATTCAAAAAATTTCTCATTCTTCGCCCTCCCATTAAGTTTCCAGAGGTGCTGCCCTGTTCCGGCTAAAAACAGCATTCTCTATTATTTTATAACTTCCTTTATCATCTCATAAAGAGCCAGGACGTCTGATATTCTAGTGGCTCCGTTTTCCTTATCAATGATAGAAGAATATACATGAGGAATGATATGCTCCACCCCTGCGGCAACAACAATTTCCAGGATTTCCTTAAAATTGTTAAGATCAATGCCTCCCGTTGGCTCAAGCCCAAAGCCAGTTTCCCCGCAGGCCTTTGCCACAGCAACTAATTCTTCCCGTACCTTAAGGCCTCCCATTGGGAAATACTTTAAGGAATCAGCTCCCTGTTCCCTTGCCATGGCAATGGCTGTATTTACAGGTACTATAGCAGGCTCTGAATCCTTGCTAAGAGGCCCTGTAGAAACTTTTACAAAGCCCGGCTTTCCGCAGGGTGCGACCATAGAATTTAAGAAAGGTCCTTCCCCTGCCTTTGCCCTGGTATAACCACCTGCCGTAAAGGTCTGATTGATGTGCTTTGGCTTGATCTGTCCGGAGATTTCCGCCACTGCCTTCCACTGTCCCGGATTTCCTGCTCCCAGACCTACGGAGATGTTGTTATCCACTGCGGCCTGATATTTTTTCATATCAACCACAGCGCTTATAACATCCGGATAATCTGCCGACAGGATGCCAACTGCCACATGGCCCTGTGCCGCCTCATAGATTGCCCTGGCATTTTCCACGGAATTTGTCAGGCAGTTTAAGCAAACCCTTCCTTTATAAAAATTCAGTTTCTCCATTCTTACTTTCCTCCATTTGCTGACTTCTGGATTTCTTTAAGCCTCTCATAGATCGTGTCCAGTTCCCCCACACTTTGTAACGGCCTGGGGTCAACAGCAATGGAGCCCAAATTTGCCTGGTAATCCCTGGTAAAGACCGCTACAGCTCCCTCCTGCAGCTTTCTTACCACCGCATTCGCATCCATGCCATAATGCTCCGGGTTAAACGCAATCTTGCAGCGGTATATATCTCTTCCGGCCTCATCCTTTATCATGGTTGTCTTACAGCCCGGTATCTCCCCTACACGAGCCGCAAACCGTTCCAGTTCTTCTTTTGTCACAGGACTTTTTTTTCCGCCATCCAAGTACTCTTCAATAGCAGTCACAAGCCCCATGGTGCATTCTTTTCCCACCTTCATGGTACGTCCGATGCCTTTATACTGAAGTCTCATATGGTCAGCCAGTTCCCTGGTCTTACAGGCCACAAAGCCGCTGGTAGGCCCTTCGATTGCCTTGGCCCCGCTGTAACATACGAAATCCGCTCCCATGGCAGCGTAAATCTTCAAGTCCTCTTCTGCCGCCGCATCTACGATGCAGGGGATTCCCAGACGGTTCGCAAGATGGATCACGGATTCTGCATCCGCCATCTCCTTTTGGACGCAGTGATGGGATTTGACAAAAAAGATTGCCAGTGTATGTTCGGTCACTGCCTGCTCTATATCATCAACCGTAGAACCATTGGCATAACCGGCTTCCACGACTTTTCCTCCTCCTACCTGGATCATCTCACCAATGGGCGCGCCAAAATCCACATTTTGCCCTTTTAGAAGAATCACCTCCCGTTTTGGCTCAGATGGTAGAATATCATAAAGATGTTTTACCTTTTGGAGATTGCCTTTACAGATCAGGGAAGCCACTGCCAGGGCAATGCCCGCAGAAGCACTTGACGTAACACAGGCATCCTCTGCTCCGATCATGCTTCCGATTTTCTTTCCCGCAAAAGCATAGAGATCATCCATTACCACGTAATTTCCGGCAGCCTCCACCAGCGTTTCACCCACTCCTTTCGAAATGGTGGAAACGCCCAGTTTTGTCATTCTTCCGGAGGCATTGATTACGGCCTGCAGACCGTTTCTGCTATATATGTTTTCCATGTTTCTACTCCTTAAAAACCCTTACAGGATGCCAAGCAGGGAAGTTATGACGGCCACGGTCACAACTGTAAGCAGGATTCTGTTGTAATAAGGCCCTTTCTTCCTGAGATACATATAGATGGTAAATACGGCTGCCAAAGGCAGTAAGCCAGGTGCTATGGTATTTAATATATCCTGAACTACAATCTCCGTTCCGCTGGAAAATCCAAACTTTAATGGAGTGGTAATGTTTACATAACTCGCGGACAGAGCTCCCATCATCGTAAGGCCGATGACATTGGCCGTAAATATGATGGATTTCATCTTCCCGCCGTGAAGCAGCGACATAACGGACTTTTTACCCAGGGTATAACCGTTGTGGATCAGGCCGTAGGCAATGGCAATGGTAACCGCCGGATACAGAATCAGAGGCATGAGGCCGCCAAGGGCAGAGCCGTTGCTTGCGAAGGGCAGGAATATGGAAATAATGATCGGCATGATGGCTGCCCATACAATCGCATCACCCATTCCGGCAATGGGGCCCATCAGTCCGGTCTTTATGCCGGTAATCGCCTCATCGGTCACATTCTCCCCATTGGCCTTCTGCTCCTCCATGGAAATGGCAATTCCCTGAATGATTGCACCAAAGATCCCTTCCGTGTTAAAGAACACCAGGTGGCGTTTTAAAGCTGTGCTAAGTTCCTCATCCGTATTGTAAAGCTTCTTTAAAACCGGCGTCATGGAAGCACAGAATACCAGACTCTGCAAACGCTCATAGGAATTGGATAGTTCCGCGCCGGCATAATAGATCCACATAGATTTTGTAATATCCTTTTTTGTAAGCTTTTTTACCTGTGTCTGCTCTCCCATCTTAAACTGCCTCCTCCTTTAACTGGAATAAACCCAAAAGCAATGCTATGCAGGTCGCAAAAATAGCCACTGCCATAGTGTCAAGCTTCAAATACATGACTGCAAAGAATCCGACGATAAAGAATGGCACCAGAGTCTTTTTTCCGATAACCGACAAAGTGATAGCAAAACCAAGAGCCGGAAGGATCCCTCCCATGATCTCAAAGGAATGCATGAGCCACTGGGGAAGAATGGTGATCAGTTTTTCCACGGCTGTCACGCCGAAATAGTCAATGGCAAATACGATTGGAAAACGGATGATCAGTCCTGCAATAGCGGGATAGAGAAACGCCGCCCGCAAAATACCTCTTGTATCCGCCTTCTCCGCATAACGGTCCGCCATATGTACCCAGACCGCATTGGTGGTTCTTCTCAGCTGGTCTACAAAAACTCCGATGACGCCAAAAGGAATTGCCAGTGCTATGGCCACCTCCGGAGTCATATTGGACATGACTCCCAAGGGGATGGCGATACAGCCTGCAAGAGCCGGATCACTGGGAACATTTCCTCCCGGCGTAGACGTAACCCCTAAATAAACCAACTGAAGCCCTGCCCCAATCTTCATAGCCAGCGGCATATTCCCGGTGAGCAGACCTACAAAAACTCCGATAACTACCGGCTGAAGCAGCATAGAAGAAAAAGTATACCCAAACCTTAAGCGGCAGAACCAGTAATAGAACCCCATACATACAGCTAACATCATCACACTCATGTCATACCTCCTTAGTTATTATACTTTTTTAATATCCCATCCAGGTTCTGAGGTACATCCTCAGGAATGGTCTGGAAAATGACCTTTACCCCTGCCTCCTGAAAATATACCAGCTTTTTAACATCCTCATCATCCAGGGTTATGTTCTGAAATACCACCTTGCGGTTAGGCGCTCCCCCCAGGCCCCCTACCTGGATATCCGTAACCTTAATCCCTCCGTCGTATACCTCTTTCATGCTTTCCAGATCCGGAAGAAGCAAAAGCACCCGTCCATTTCCAAACCGGTTTTCCTCCCACTTGCTGACTGCATCCGCCCTGCTGTAACATTCTACCTTTACCCCTGCCGGAGCTGCCATTAAGTAGATCTCCAGCATAAATTCATCGGCTGCCAGGCTGTCACTCACTACGATGATTTTATTTGCCTGGGACTGGTTGACCCATTTTGTCATGACCTGTCCGTGAATCAGCCTGCTGTCAATCCTGCATAACACGATTTCTGCCATTCTTCTTAACTCTCCTTTCTGTCTATGGACTTCATGACCTCGTCCACCACGTCCATAACCGATGCCTGTCCTTGCTTTAATACCACATCAAAGTTACAGGCACCCGTGTACTGAATCTGTGTGCAGGCCTCGATCATAAGCGGTGCATTGAGACCTGAAATCACCTTAATGTTCCGCTCTCTTCCAATCTTAGCCCCTGCATTCGTGGTAGTCCCCCCGAAGACGTCTGTCATGATCAAAGACCCTTCCGGCATTCCGGCTGCGTAAGTCTCCACAAGGGCATAATATTCAGAAAATGTCACCTCCGGTGTCAAAGGAATCTCATGAACAAAATCTACGCTTCCCATGATCATCTTAAGACTTTCTGTCAGCGCCATTCCCCAACCCCCGTGGGTCAAAAGTAATATCTGCGGCTTTTCCATTTCGTACCTCCGTTTCTTTTTGTGTGACCCTTGATAATTCAGATTGTAGCATACTACATTTTTAATGTCAATATTGTATTTATGGTATTTATACACAATTCATTATGTATTTCACTACTTTTATTGTAATTATAACTTTTTTAAGCCTGTAATATTGTATTTTGACATTAAAATATGATATACTTATTCTGAAATTCACTACAGAAATGCTACAGAAACAACAACACGGCTTCCCTTTTCGGGAAGAATGAAAGGAAGGCTGTACCAAAAATGACTGAAAACTATGAACTTTTTACATTAATGGCCCGGATTGACGGCATGTCAAACCAGTTTACCAAGACTGACTGGAAAATCGTCCAGTATATTAAGAAATCCACGGCTAAATTCATTGAGCTGAGCGCTCAGGAACTGGCAAAGGAAATCGGGACATCAGACGCCAGCATTATCCGCTTTGCTCAAAAGGTAGGCTATTCAGGGCTTAATGAATTAAAATATACCATGCAGAAGGAGATCGATAAAAGCTCGTCTTCCGTCAATCATTCCGACTACTCCACTCTCTTAAATGACAACAAGATGCTCTTAGACAGCCTGTTCAATCTCACAAATCCCACGGATATCAATCATGCCAGGGAGCTGATGCTGAAATCTCAGCGCATTTTCATTGTGGGATTAAATTTCAACCAGAATGTAGCGGAGATCATTGCCCACAAATTTATGACCATCGGGTTGACAGTCCAGGCTCTTACCAATTATGATACCTTAAAATTATATCAAAGCCTGTCCCGGGAAAGCGACTTGTTCATTACCATCTCCCTGTCCGGAAACCACAAACAGCTTTCAGCCATGTTAGCGGACTTTAAGAAAAACGGCAGCAGCGTGCTTCTGATTACGAATTACGAAAAATCCCTCTGTTCTCCTTATGCCAACGTCACTCTGCTGGTTCCGAAAACAGACCTGCTTCACAGCAGCAATACCATATCAAGAGAAATACTTATTCTGGTTCTCTTTGATATGCTGTTCCACAACTTTTTAACTGAGGACGTGAAATCCTTCCAGAACTTCCAGAAAGCGGCCTCCTACTCCAAACTGAGCAGCCAGGATGATACCAGAGACGGGCTCAGACGGCTGATGGATTTGCTGTAGAATATGCCAAAGAAAGCCCCATTTGTCCTTTATCCACAAAATGATCCGCTGTGACATTCTATATTCACAATCATAGGATGGTACAACCAGGATAGTACTTAATGCTTTTGCATAACCTGGCATATGGTCCTGGAGGTTGTATCCGAGAGGAGGACACACAGCAATGGAGGAACGGTATTTCGAAGCAAGACAAAAGATTAAAAACGCAACTTCAAACCGTCAGGTGTGGAACTTTCATTCCGCACCCTGCCTTCACCCAATGAAGGTCAAGATTAATGTAGACAGACCCGGAACCGCTCCCGGTTATCTGTTTGTAGCACCATATACGGGGTTTGGAGAAACTTTGGTCGGACAAACGGGGTCCCTGATTATGGATCAGACCGGCGATCCGGTCTGGTTTCGGCCCCTTAAAAGCCGGTATCTGCAGAACACTGACTTTAAGGTACAAAGATATAAAGGAAAACCAGTTCTCACGATGTGGCAGGGTACTATTTCCGGTACCCAGACCGAAAATCCAAACCTGCCTGACGGAGATCCGGAACCGGGCGCTTATTTTCAGATATTAGACCAGAATTATAAGGTGATTAAAAAACTAAAGGCAAAGAAAGGGTTTACCTCGGATGTTCACGAATTTACAATCACGAAACGCAATACAGCATTATTTACCGCAGTAAAGCAGGTACCGGCAGATTTAACCAGATATGGCGGTCCGGCAGACGGTTATATAGACAATTACTCCATTCAGGAGGTTGATCCGGAAACCGGAAAGCTTCTGTTTTTCTGGGATGTTCTGGCACACGTCGACCCGGCTGATTCCATGCTGCCAGCTTCCTCTGCACTGGAATCCAATAACATTTGGGATTGCTATCACGTAAATTCCGCTGAAGAGGGACCGGACGGTACACTATTGATCAGCATGCGAAACATGTGGGCCATTTACCAGATCAATAAGCAAACAGGAGAAATTCTATGGCAGCTGGGAGGAAAAAGGAGCGATTTTACCTTCGGTCCAAACGCAACATTTTCATGGCAACATGACGCCCGCTACCGGACCAACGACAGAATCAGTTTGTTCGACGATGCCTGCTGCGCTTCATCCAGTTCCCCTCCAGATAATGTGGCGCGGGGCCTGATTCTTCATCTGGATTTTCATGACATGATGGCAACCGTGTCAAGAACCTATTACCATGATCCGCTTTTGTTCGTCGCAAGCCAGGGAAATGTACAGCAATTGCCTGACTGCAATCAGCTGGTAGGGTGGGGACAGGAATCCTATCTCTCAGAGTTTAAATATGCAGGCAACACGGTTGCTGATCCATCGGTGAATTTTATTTACGATATGGAGTATCCCGGAGATAACATCTCTTACCGTGCATTCAAATATTGTTGGAAGGGGACACCTGCCTGCCCACCTGATATCGCCGTTCACTTATCCCCTCCCAATGCAGTTGTGTATGCCTCTTGGAATGGTTCCACAGAAACAGACGCCTGGCGGGTGCTCTCCGGCCCTGCCCCGGATTCACTGGACATTGATATTTGCAGCACCCCCCGTACAGGATTCGAAACAAAAATAATCGTACCGTCTTTGGGACCATATTTTCAGGTAAAGGCATTGGATGCCAGTGGCATAATAATAGGAAAGTCAGAGATTGTCTGCCTGGATTATTAGTTTCAGTCTTAAACTTACACTAATCTTCAAATGATAGTACCTTTACGCAAAAAGCAGGTAGGCTGCGAAATAGTTTCGCAGCCTACCTTTCCCTGTTTAAATTCTATTATTCAATTTAACCTATCCATTCACCTATAAGTAAATAGCTGTTTGCTTAAAAGGATAATCAGTCATCTTCCTCCGGGATCAGTTCCGTAGTCTCTTCCTTAGGCGGCATGGCAAAGGAGAAAATAATAAAACAAATAAATGCAGCAATCAGTCCGGGTATGATCGGCTGGCTGAATTTGATCCCAAACAGCATGCCTTTGGAAATATGCTCCAGATATACGACAACGATAGTTCCTGCTATCAGAGAGGCGATGGTTCCTGCCGATGACGCCTTTTTCCAGTAGTGTCCCATAACATAGGGAAAGAAGGAGCCCGCCGCCCGAAGGGTAAAGCAGAACATAAGGATGGAAACGATACTCTGGGTATTAAATAAAGCAATCAGCATGGAAGCCACACCTACCAGACACATAACGATCTTTGTTACTTTCATAACAGACTGGCTGGAAGCATCCGGCTTTAGTACTGCTTTATAAATATCGTTGGAAAAGATTGACCCTGCTCCCAGTAAATCGGAATCTGAGCTGGACATCGTGGCCGAAATAATGCCGGAAAATAAAAGTCCGCAGACAACAGCCGGCATCGTATTGATCGCAAGGATGGGCAGTGCATAGCGGGCTCCTACCTCTGCAAACTGCTCAGAGCTGAATTTCCCCATATTCATTAATGCCAGGGTAATAATACCGAGAATTGTGGGAATAAACGCATAGATGAAATTAATAAGTGCTGCCAGCCAGGCCCCTCCTCTTGCAGCCTTCTCATCTCTTGCGGCGTAAAATCGTGATACTGCCTCCTGTCCCACGGAAAACGTAGCGGTGTACATGATAATAAGAGAAATAATCCCAAATAAATCATAGCCCTGGAACATGCTTAACGTCCCTTCCGGAATATTAGCTGTCACATTGCTCCAGCCCCCCGCATACCGAAGTGCAAAAGGAACCGCTATAATCATACCGATAACAATCAGGAACACCTGGACAAAGTCCGTCAAAGTAACGCTCCATAAACCTCCCATTATGGAATAAACCGTTACCACCACCGCTACGATGATGACTGCCACCTGATAATCAATACCAAGCATGGTGGATAATATGACCGCAGAAGCAATGAACTGCCCAGCCGTAAGCCCAACCAAAGGAAGAAGCATGATAATAGCCGTGATTATGCCACAGGTCTTATTGTAACGTCTCCGGAAATATTCCGGTACGGTCTTAACAGTTGCCGCCCTGAACCGGGGAGCGACAAAGCTTAAAATGGAAAATGCAATTCCCATCGTGATTATGTACCAGGCTGCGCTGAGTCCAAAGCCTGACATCCCGTTCTGCACCACTCCAAGCGAGCTTCCTCCCCCAATTTCCGTGGCTGCCAGTGTTCCGGCCATAAGCAGCGGCCCAAGACGGCGGCCTGCTACCAGAAAATCTGTGTTAGTAGAAATCTTGGTGGAAGAATACCAGCCGATCCACAGCATAAGCAGCAGATAAACAATAACAATGGCAGTTACAACAACATTTGCTCCCATAAAAACCCCTCCTGTTTTCTGTAAGAAAATTCTTTTGTAAATCCAGTTTAACATACTCACCAGCCCGGTTACACATCCGATTCTGTCAATTACCCACCAAATATGCAGATTCCTTCTCTCTTCTTGACTTCTGCCGGAAATCTAAATACAATGGAATGAGATCGGAGGGACTGTTCTATGCTGCGAATTGCCATCTGTGACGACAGCCGAGAAGACAGGAAGACTATTCTTAACTTTGTGTGCGGCTACTATAAAAAGCATGATATGGATGCTCAAATTGATGCTTTTGAAACTGCCGGAAAGTTACTTTCCGCAGAGGACACTTATGACATCTATCTGTTAGATGTCATCATGCCTGATATGACCGGCATAGAAACCGCCAAGTGTCTGCTTAAAAAGAGGGAAGCTCCTGTTATCATATTTATCACTTCATCTTTGGAATCCGCTGTAGACGGTTACAGGGTTAACGCCGCAGGCTTCGTCTTAAAACCCTTAATCCAACAGGATATTGAGGAAACCTTAAGACGGGTTATGGAACAGAATTTTAAATTAAGAGAATCCTCTATTTCCATTGTACATAACCGGGTCCCCATGGAACTGAAGCTAAGCCGAATCCTGTATTTAGAAAACAGGCTGCACCGGGTCTACATAGTTCTTAGAAACGGAGATATCCTTTCCATCCACCAAAAGCTAAATGAGCTTCAGGAAGAATTAAAGCCTCTGACCTGCTTTCTGCGGTGCCACCAAAGCTATATCGTAAATCTAAACTATGTAGAAGCCCTGGAACCTATTGGGTTCTTGATGATAAACGGACAGACCGTTCCCGTTTCCCGCAATTTTTATAAAGAATGCAAGCATGTTTACTACCATTTTCAATTAAAGTGAGGTCGTCATGAATGAAGCAGCTTGTAACGTTGTATTAAATCTGATCAATCTCGCAGTTCGCATGATGCCTATTTTTGTTTGCCTGGAGCCAAAGAGAAAGAACCGCGAAAACATCGCGGCTGTATCGGCATACCTCTGGGTCATCATGGTTTCCCTTCAATCCCTGTTTCATATCAGAGAACCAATATTTCTCATTGTCCAGGGGATATTTTCCTGTCTCTTTTTTCTTCTGCTCCTTATATTTTTCAACGGGGAATTGAAGAAAAAAGTATTTCTCTACTTATCCGCCTGGCTTTTTGCAGTTCTGTCCATGTCATTAAACGAGTTTGCCGCCTCGGTTCTTGGAAGATCCATATTCCTTTCCTATAGCCAGATCTGCGTCATTGTCTCTCTCCTGTCTGCCTGCGGTTTCTATATCTTTGTCCGCTACTGGCTAAAAGACATGACCAGCCAGCTGTTCATTCAGCTGTCCAAACGTTCCAACCTGCTCCTGACCGCCTATCCGGCTATTTCCCTTGCCATTTCCCTGTTCGGCACCTCCACCATTTTTTCCAGGGAATCCCTGACTAAAAGAGGGTTCGAAGACGTTGTATTTTATCTTGCATTCTGTACGATGATCCTTGTTCTCTATGTCATGACTCTCGCCGGTACCCTGGAGGCTGTTTCGAGAAAAAAAGACGGAGGAAGAACTTTTATTTGCAAGACAGCTGATCGGTAAACAGAGGGAACATTATAACCAGATGCTGGAACATGCCGAGGAGCTTCGGATTATCCGTCATGATTTCAGACACCACATCCACGCGCTTCTTAATATGGACAGGAATGAGCAGAGGAAATACCTCCTAGACTTAAATAAAGAGCTGGACACCTCAAGGGAACAAATTTACTGCGAAAATCCTGCCGTAAACCAGATCCTTCAGGAATATGGCATCCGCTGCCAGGAAAACCAGATTGAATTTGTTGCAGGCCTGGATATATCCGCCTATATCCCTATCGATGACCTGACCCTTTGTATTGTCATAGGCAACCTTCTGGAAAACTCCATGGAAGCCTGCTTAAAGCTTAAGAAAGGCCGCTTTATCCATTTGCAGGCAAGATGGATGCAGAATCATCTCATGATGCTTGCGAAAAATTCCTACAACGGCCAGATCAAAGAAAGCGGGGGAAGGCTTTTATCCAGCAAACAGGATGGGGGTCTGGGGTTTTTAAGCATCCGCAGGATATTAAACCAGCCGGGAGATGACTTTGATGTATGCTTTAACGATACCACCTTTACAGCCATGGTAAATATCATGGACCGTTCCGGCATCTGACCGGCTTTCACCCCAATCCTACTGCAGCCGTAGAGGAATCTAACTTTTACATAGCAGTTATATATAGGTAAGACATAATAAAATAGATTTTATTGAAACAGAAACTTTTTGCTGCGGTCTTTTCTATATACTGATACAGAATAAACTATAACAACAGATTAGGTGCAGCCGTGATAGAAATAAAAAATATAAAAACGTTTGGAGATCTGCAGGTTTTAAAGAACATCTGTCTGACCATAGAAGACGGAGAGGCCTATGGACTTGTAGGCCCAAGCGGAGTTGGAAAATCCACACTATTAAATTGACTGGCCGGACTGGATTCTTATGAGTCCGGTTCTATTATTGTTGACGGTGTGCCTCTGGAATCCTTAGGTGAGTAACAGGCAAGACTGTTCCGGAAAAATATGAGGATGATATTCCAGAACTTTTCTCTGGTGAGCCGGAAAAATGTATACCAAAACATTGCCCTTCCCATGGAATGCTGGAAAGTGCCCCGATCCCAGATTAAAAAAAGGGTTTATGAACTGGCAGAAATGGTGGGATTAAAGGAAAAATTAATGGCCAGGCCCGCAGAACTAAGCGGCGGTCAAAACCAGAAAGCACCTGCGACCGCAACCCCCGTCAATGCGGCATAATTTATAGGTATAGGCCGTATCGTCTCCGGCGAAGGAAAAGCTGGAACGGCTGGTGCATTTGTGCGATTCCCATTTGGAATCCTTGACCCAGAACATTAATCATATGGGTTAGCCTCCTATGAAGCCAGGCTGACAAAAAATGGGACAAGAATTTTATGCCTATGAAAAGGACATCAATGAAGATACCCAGCTTTACTCCGGTATCTTCTTTTCGGGCTTCCTTTAAATTAATACTACTGCCGAGGACAAAAGGTATACGCTCCCTGTGACGGACTAGCCGTATTTGTGCGCAGACGAAAAACTATAAATACACAACGTGCATCGATAAATTTATGAAAAGCCCCGCATACCCAAAAATAAGGGGTTGCGGGGCTTAGACGTTTATTTAAGTACCAAAGTCGGGAGTATATCAAAATTTAATTTCCACCAGTTCATATCCATCCAACTCCGGCAGGGTAAAGGTAAGCTTTCCGCCCACTTCCGTATAAGGAAGCCCTGCACCGTGCCGTACTGCGCCCACATGGATTACGGGGGGCAGCTCAATATTCAGCCTGTCTGCAATCATCGCCATATCCAGTTCAAACCCGGTGTTCCAAACAGGAGTCGCCTCCTCAATGGTTTCCACCCAGATCGCCTTTTTCCTGGGAATGTAGTGGAGATAATGAAGCACCAGCCTTTTTTCCTCCGGCTGGTAATTAAGCAGCACATCAGAAGAAACCGGAGCATTAGAACAGATCATGTGCCTTTCCCCCATCAAATGCTCCAGGGCCTTTAAAATAATTTCCTTATACTCCCTGGCTCCAAAGGTTTTATACATTGAAAAATATTCATGGGCCAGATAAATTCCGGATTTTGTTTCTAAACCCAGGGGGTAAGGGGAAGGCTTGCTGATGGGCGCCTGATAATGGGAATAATAATGCTGGTACGTGCGGTTGTACATTGGCTCCCAAAGCCTGCCAAACATTCTGACGTCCTCACTCTGTCCTTCTTCTCCGGAGCCGCCCAGGGACTTCACATACATCCCTTTTCCATGGAGCACCAATTCCCCCTTGGAAAGCGCTGGGCCGTAATCTTTCGTAAACACGGCGTACATTGGCTCAAACCCGGCCTCCCCTGCATATTCCAGGTTTAAGGCTTTTAAGCTTTTAACAGAGCCAGAAACTTTCCCCGATTGATAAGTAGCCAAAATCTTCCCGCCCATATTCCCATAGGCATCCAGCTTGTCCGCAAGCTCTTCCTTAAGTTCCAGCTTATCAGGAAGCACGATGACCTTGTAAGGAGTAAAATCCATCGTATCGTCGATAATGTCAAACTGGATATGAGCTTCATTAAACATGTTGACGGCTCCTGCCAGGGATAAATCCACCTTTTCCTTTGACGGCTCATAGAGATTGGGATGTAAAACGGCAATCTCCGTCACCGCCTTGCAGTCCCGGACCCATGGCTCCAATTTTTCCACTTCCCCGTACACCGCTCCGATTAAATTGTAGGTGGCCTCCTGCAAGGCGCCGTCTCCGTACATCTGATCTCCAATCGAACATTTTGCCCCATGAGCCAGGGCTAAAAAGCATTCATATTCCAATGCCGCCTGATTTTTATAGCTGCCGAAATCAGCCCAGTTCCTCTGGAATTTCCCTGTCATTCCCAAGTATTCCTTCCCCAGGTTTTTCCCATAGCGCACCACCACTGGAAAATGCTGGTATCCCCAATCCCCGCTGGCTAAGGATTCAATTTCCAAATGGCTGTAATCCCCAAGGTTTGGCCGTATGGCCGGGGTAATATTCCCTTCATTGTAAAATACCGGGCAGTCCGGAGCCTTTTCCGAAATAAAACGGGTCATGGTTTCCTTAAAACGGATTTTTGTCTGCAAGCCAAAATTCTTCCTGTCTTCCAACGAACGGGGATCATAGCCCTCTTTTTCCATTTTCTCCATACAGCAGTTACAGCAGCAGGGGTCCTGGCGTATAATGTCAAAAAACAGGCCGTCTAACTTCCCTATAAAATGTTCTATGGTTTCTGCAGTCTGTTCCAGCAAATAATCCATATATCCCGTATTAAAACACAAGGTTTTCCAACCCGGCTCCAACTGGCCGAAATTTTCAAATCCATATATGGAGCCATCAGCCTGGCGTTCCAGCCATTCCGGATGGCGGTCCGCACTATAGGAATCCCAGCCGGCAGTTATGTAAATAGGACACCGGACTCCTATTTCATGGCACGCATCCACCAGCTCCATTAAAAAATCCCCTTCCATCTGGGGATGGCGGGCCGGTAAACGGCTGTCGTAATAAATATGTCCGTGATGGCACCGGGCCGTCAGCGTTATGGAGTTAATATGCCCCCTCATGAGCCTTTCCTGAAATATCCCTTTATTAAAATCCTTTCCCAATCGGAACGGCAGCTCCGGCGTATGAAAATCCAGATGTACCTGACGATACGGCAGCTTATTCATTTCCTGTTTCTCCTTGTTTCTTTTTTACTTTGTTATTCCAACTTAATATTCTAAAACCATAATGTCCATTACTTTTCCATCTTCTTTTTCAATCACAGAAGTCCGCCCGTAGACAGGCGTCCCATCCGCCATATAAAGCTTTCTTCCGTTCCCTTCCTCCTTATGGTTTACACAGACAACCCATTCCCTGTTTTCTTTAAACACCTTCAATGCTTCTGCGCAGCCCGGCTCCGGCTCCATGCCATTCATATCCGTCAGCAATACCCGTTCCAGTCCATAGGTCCCATGGGATTCATCCGCAATCAAAACTCCCAGGGAACCGTTTCCTTTCATGCAGGTTTCTAAAATCACCTTTTTGCTACCATATTCCTGATTATAAGCAGGAGAAACCATACAGTCCATTTCCAGCAGCTTACGCTTACTCAAAGGACGAAAGCTCACCTTCACAGCCCCCTCCTCATAGAAGAAGCCCTGTTCCCCGCAGCTAACAGACGGTTTGGAAAAATGAAAATGTTGACGGTAAGTATGGACCGCTTCGCCTCCGGCTGAAATTTCATCAAATACAAACCAGATATCCGGCTTAATCCATAGAATTTTGCGGTTTATAAGGACATGCTCCTCAAAATATCCCAGATTCATCCCCTGCAAAAGAACCGATTTCCGGTTCAGTACTGCGGGACGCTTGATTTCATTGGCTACCTTGGTGGTTCCCCAGGCTTTTTTCTGCAGCGTAAATTCTTTTTCATCCACAGTGACCGTATTGTGGGAAGAAGCTTTTTTATATTCCTGCCGCTTTTCTCTGCAGGGATTATAGGTGAATCTGCCGGAATCTGTCAATACCGGTTCCCCTTCCACAATGAGGTCAAAATGAAGCAGATCACAGTGACCGTGACCGCTGCCTAAAAATCCATTTTTAAAAAACAGATAGCTGTCCTCCTTCCCCCAGCCGCTGCGCACAAAGTAGTTTCCCACATCCTCATGGGCATAATCCAGCTTCGGCAATGGGGAAGCATCCAGCTTCTTTACCTCCTCTTTGGCCCCGGAACCATACCGAAGCACCAGAGATAAGGGTGCTTCCTTCCAAAGAGAAATGCCAAAGCGTTCTTGGGGGAATATTAACGCACACAAAGTCAGAAGCTCCTTCATGCTCTCCACATCACTATCCCCATAGCAAGGCTGTTCCCCTTTAGGCGTGACTAAATGACTGGATGCCTTTGCCATACGAAGGATGCATTCTTTCAGCCCAGGGGAGAGGGGAACCGAATTCCTCTCCCCTGCCAGCATGGCCTCCAACATGCAAAGCAGCACCTCATGGTGGTACATAAAGGACTGTTCCCAGTGAAACCCGTCTCCTGTCACCTGCAGATACAGGCTCCGTTCCAGAATCCCTGCTGCTTCTGCCTGCCATTTCCCGGCTTCCTTCCACTCCTTAAAAAAGGCGGCTGCAATAAACGCCCCGTGGAATTCTAAAATCCTCCAATTGCTCAACGACAACTCCGGTCTGCAGCAGGAAAATAGATAGTTCACCTGTTTATGGAGATAATCCAGCATTTTCACAAACAGCTCCGGGGAAAATATTTCTGTTTCCAAAAGATAGTCCAACGCCTGCAACCAGTGCTTCACCCGGATTCCGGTATCAATGGTCCTCCAGGTCGTTTCCTCCCGGCCATAAAAATTCGGCTCCTGCTCCATCCATCCGGTGATCAGTACTTCAAATTTCCGGTAATATTTCTCATCACCGGAAGCTATATACTGCTGTACTAAGGCAGGCAGATAATGATGGCGGTTTAACATAAACATCCATTCATCATCACCCTCCTCAATATGATGCCAATCGATACAGTCATTTTCAAACCGAACCGGAGTTAAGCATTTCTCCATATCCCAGGGCTGGTTGAACAAAAATACATTGTCCGTTAATTCATCAGCCACCCTTTTGATTTCCGGGCTTTGTTCCTCTCTAAGCCAGTTGAATACCCGGCCTTTATCCACGAGAAACAGCGTCCTTTTCCGAGCTCTGAAGTATGCAAGCAGCTCATTTAAGGCCTGTTCCGCAGCGCCCTTTTCCCAGGCAATTTTTACCTGACCAAATCCGGCTAATTCCAAATCCAATGCTTCCAGTACCGATTCCAGTATTGATTCCGTCGATTCCATCTCTCGCACCTCTTACCAATAAGATTTCCAGCAAAGGGACTCTCTCACAAGAGCCTCCATGTAAAAATAATCCCCCCATAGCACTGATTCATCCACTCCCTGTTTCCTGGGCCAATGGTGCATTCCGTGGAGCAAAAGTCCGTCACAGGGCTTCGAAAAGGCAAATGTATCACAGCTTTCCAGCAGGCTCCTTAGCATCCGTTCTTTCAGGCTTGCCACTTTTTTAAACTCTCCTCCACTTCCATAGAGGGAAAGCATGGCCTGCATACCGCAGACTGCAATTGCCGCCGCAGAGGAATCCTTAAGCCCGGCATCCTCCCCGGCATAAAAATCCCAGGAAGGAATTCCATCCTCAGGAAGCAGCGTTTCAAACACCTGGAGAACTTTGAAAAAGCGTTTCTTTTCCTCCTGGGTTTCCTTGGGGCAGTATTTTAAAAAGAGGGGGATTCCGTAAATTGCCCAGGCCTGTCCCCTGGACCAGCAAGATTCGTCGCTATATCCCTGATTCGTTGCTTCTCTTTTAAGGCTTCCCGTTTCCTTATCGAAAAAGAACGTATGACAGGTGGTATAATCTTTCCGAATCACGGTGTTTACAGCCGTATGGTAATGCTTATAGGCCGCCTCTGCAAAATAAGACACCCCGGTTGCTTCTGACGCCCAAAAGAGGAGGGGCAGATTCATGAAGCAATCGATAATCAGCCGGTATTCCTCCGGATCATCTAAGCCGCCCCACGCCTGAATAAAACCGCCCTTGGACTGAAACCTGGCTGCAAGCCTCTCAGCTGCCATTACTGCTGTTTCTTTTGCAAAACTACTGCCTGTCAGCTTGTAATCCGCCACACAAGATAAGGTATAAAGAAAGCCTAAATCATGAAAATCGACAGAAACCTCTCGATCTAAGCGTTCCCGGAAGCTTTCTGTGTGCTTCTGGGCAAATATCCTGTATTTTTCATCCCTTGTCCATTCATAGGCCAGCCAGACCAGACCAGTAAAAAAGCCGGCTGTCCATTCCTTATTGGGCTTGTGTCCGTAAAGCAGTCCTAAGCTGCTGGCTGATGGAAAATCCTCCGGAAATTTTTCCATCAGTTTATCAACCTGGTTTACGGCATGGGAAAGCCTTGCCTGCAAATCCATTATTCTTCTCCCGGATGGAAATATTTTTCAAATGGTTCTGCCGGGTCATCGGGAACCATTTGCGCAGTCAATTCCACTCCGGCTTTCATCAGTTCTTTAAAAGCGGCTTCATCCTGACCGGTAACATGGACAGATTTTTTAATCTGCCTGGTGTTGTCCTTTGCACCCATATTTCCTACATTTACTTTTTTGACGGGCATTCCCTGGTGGACTAAATCCAGAATATCTCCCGGGTTCTTTAAAATAACAAATACCCTCTGGCCTTTATACTTTCCCTCCATGATGTTGTGAAAGGCTTTTTCTTTTGTGATAATGGAGGTTGCAATACCGCTGGGCGCCGCCATGCGCAACACCTTTTTCTGGATTTCATCCCCGGCAACGAAATCATTAATCACCATAATTCTGGTCGCCTTAAGAGCATTGGACCAAAAAGCGGCAACCTGTCCGTGTATTAAACGGTCATCAATACGGATATGAATAATTTCTTCCATATGAATCAGACTCCTTTCCGGAGCGTGTTATGTCCCAAACACGCTCTAACCTAAAATATGCAGATTGTATAAAATAACAGATAACAAAAGTAAAATAAAAATCACGCGGGTTGAATTCAAGCTTTTCTTTCCCAGCATCCAATAAGTGGCGGCTACGATACAAACCGGCAGGATTGCAGGCATTATCTTATCCAGTACATCCGCCTGCAAGGCAATTTGAATATCTCCCTGAGTGAAGGTAAATGCCGTTTTTGCCCCAACCACCGTAGGAATCAGCGCTCCGATAACCGTAAGCCCTGCCATTGTGGCAACCTCCGTCACCTTTTGGATTTTCCCGCTGACCGTATCCACCAGCTTTGCGCCCTCCCGGTATCCAATGTTTATAAACCCATATCCAAAGAACATTTTTATGACTCCGGCAATGATGGCGATAATACAGCCGATCGGGCTGCCCTGCAATGCCATATAGGCAGCAATGGAGTAAAATACAGTTCCCCATGTCACCCCGAAGATGGTGTCGCCCACGCCTGCCAAAGGCCCCATAAGACCAGTTTTTAATGCACTGATAGTTTCCGCCGACTCAAAACCGCCTTTTTCTTCAATCGCCATATTAGCGCCTATAATAAAATTGGACATCATTGCATTACAGTTAAAAAATTGAAGCTGTGATTTCACCCGTTCTTTAAGCTGGTCCTGGTCTTTATAGATTTTCCTCATAAACGGAAGCATGGTGTAACAGTATCCCAGGCCCATCATTTTTTCATAATTCCAGCCTGTTGTGGAAAAGAATAAATTTCGGGACCAGGTTTTTCTAATGTCTTTTTTTTGTATTGAATTATTCATCTTCGTCCGCTCCAATCAGTCCATTATTATCAGCCACAGCAACAACCGGCCTGTTTTCTTTTATCATGTCCATCATTCTGACAATAATCAATCCGATCGCCAGAGCAATTAAAGAAACCCCAATCATAGGAACTTTGCCGTATGCAGTTAAGCAAAAACCAATGAGCACGAATGCAAAATGGGTTTTTACCGGTAAATATTTCAAAAGGATTGCGATACCCAGCGCCGGAAGGACGCCGCCCGCTACTTTAAGCCCGCCCATCAGCCAGTCCGGAGCCGCATTTAAAGCCGCGCTTACAAAATTGCTGCCCAAGGATAAGGAAATAAAAATAGGAAGGAAACGGGATAAGGACCATGGGACAATCCCCAATAAGTTCATCAGTTCCACCTTTTTAAAATCCTTTTTTTCTGCAAAGGCTTCCGCTTTATGTTGAAGGAAGGTATTGGCAAAGCGGGCCAGCACATCAAAGTTCACACATAGCAAGCTGATAGGAATGGCTAAGCCTATGGCGGTTTCCAGTCCCGCATGGTTCATCACTGCGAATGCAGTGCTGATAATGGTAGCCGTATTGTAGTCAGGAACGCTGGCCCCACCGTAGCTGCCGATTCCCAGGGACATTAACTGCAAAGTGCCGCCAATCATAAGCCCAGTCTTTACATCCCCCATAATCAATCCGGCAAACAAGCCGGTAATGGCAGAGCCTTTAAACCCCACGCCGGTATTCAAGCCGTCGTATATTGCAAATGCGCCATAAAAAGCAAGGAGCAAAATCTGAATCATTGAAATATTATCATGCATAGCTCTTCTCCTCTTAAGTCATTATTTTGATATCTCTATGGAATAGTAATCCCACCGCACAAAGGTTTCTACAAATTCAAAAGGCGTATTCCCTTCTGCAAAGGTTTTTCTTTTAAAATTAAACACCGGCTCCTCTCCTTCCATGGAAAGAATGTACTTCACGAATTTCGGCGCTGGATACTGCACGGAAATCGTTTCCTCCATGCCGGAATCGATTATATCAATCCCATACCGTTCTTTCACCATAGCCGCTACGGAAACAAAGGAATCGGTTGCAGTCAAATCCAAATCCGGTACATATTTCTTTGGAATATAGTTGTTTTGGAGCGACCACGGTATATTTCCTACTTTCCTGACCCTTTTAAAATGGATAAGCGGCTCCTTGCTTTCGATCTGAAGGATTTTTGCAATCCTTTCATCCTGAATTTCCACCACGGAAAGAATCAGGGTTTCTTCTTCCCCGTTACGGACAATTTTTTGGGTTTTTCCGTTGGGAGAGTGGAGAAATTCCGTGAATTTCACTTCTCTTTTTGGTTTTTCTTTTCTTACAAAGGTTCCTTTCCCCTGGATTCGGGTTAAATATCTCTCCTGGACCAACTCCTGAACTGCTCTCAGCACCGTAATGGAGCTGACATTAAATTTATCCTTCAATTCATTTTCCGTATAGAACAAATCCCCAGGCTTAAATTTTCCTTCTTCAATTTCTGCTGTCAGTTCTTCCTTAATTTGCATGTACTTTGGTTTTTTATTCATTCCTGTTTTCCCCTTCATTCATTGGCTGTCAAATTAAGTTTAAACTATATACAGAATTTTTCAAGCTAATATTTTCTTTTTAATAATTTTACACCTGTCCCTCCCTTCTTCTTTTTGAGCGCTCCCAGAAACTCTGAAAGTCCTGGATTTGCTTTCTTTTTTAACAACTTACTATTTCTCTTTTTCTCCATCCTTTTTGCATTTTTTAAAAAACAATTACTGACTCCATCGCTAAACTGGCTTATCCGGGCCTACAGTATTCCAATATCCCTTCCCCCGCCTCCTCTCATTGCCCATATTCTATATATAGACTAGCAATATTTTATCTAAATGTCAACGGATAATATATATTATTTATATGTTTTTTCTTCCATTTCTAATAATGTAAATGCCGCTCCATTGAAAATTCTAATTTCCCGGACGTTTTCAACTATTTCAAAGGGATTTTTATAGGATATACAGGGGAGAATGATATAAAAAGATACAAAAAAAAGTGGTTGACTGCAAATTCACTTGCAGACGACCGCTTTTTTTACTGGAGCTATTATATATGAGCATTGTTTCAAATAATTATATATAGACTATTCATCTTCCTCGCCGTTCCTCTCATTCTCTATATCCATACAGGAAATTCCATCTCTGGCGGTCTGTACCAACTGTGCCAGCACTTCGCTGCTGTTGATGTCCACCTCCCTTAGCAAGACATCCAGTACCATGGGCAGATTTAACCCGCAGATAACCTTCGCCCTGTGCTTTAACCCATGCTTCGTAAGGAGCAGCTCCGCCTGGTTATAAGGAGTTCCTCCCTTTAAATCTGCGAAAACCAGCCCTATATGCCCCTCCTTAAGCCAGGATAACAGGAGTTCTTCCAAGTCCTTGGAAAACGTCACAATACCCTGTTCCGCCGTCAATTCCAGAATTTCAATCTGCTTAGCCAAATCGCCCATCACCATTTGAACGGCAGATTTCATCCCTGATGCAACTCCTTCATGAGAAACTAATAATATATTCATTTTGATTCCTCCCTATTCCTGCTCCTTCGCCTGGCGCATATTGTCCAGTCATAGTTTATATATAGAATTTCTGTCAGAATCGTAACATATCTTTTAATTATTTGCAAGATGCTTTTTACCAAACAGCCTCTCTTTATATTTCATCTGCCTACATTGTAAAGGGACACGGTTTTATTTCCTTCTTTCAGCCAGTAGCAGCCTGACATTGCCTGGTTCTTATCTTTTCGCTAACTCCAAAGCCGTATCCAGTGCGGACAGTTCAGGAACTTTTATGATAATTTCTGGAAATTCACGATCAATGATCTGAGATAATTCAGCTCCTAATATCTTATTTTTTAACAGCACGCTTCCCCAATACCATAGTTCTATAGGCTCTTCTCCCCTATACTTATGGAGCCCTGCTTTATTATAAACATCCCTGACAAGAGCAAACAGTTCATCCCTGCACTCCCTGATGATCTTTAATCCCGCTTCCTCTCCCATAATACAGGCCTTTTCCGCAAGAATTGAATAAGAGGCGATTTCCGCCTTCTCCATCAAACAGTCATTAACAAAAACATTTATCTCATCTAATGTTGTTAAGCCGCTTTTCTCTGCAAATAACTGATACAGTACAGGACAGTTCTGCCTTCCGTCAATATGGCTGGCCGCTTCTTTTATTACTTTCATTCCCATATGAAAGCCGCTTCCCTCATCACTGAGCACATGGCCCCAGCCGCCGCAGCGCGTAATCTCTCCGGATTCCCCTCTGGCAAATGCAATGGAACCGGTGCCGCTTATCAGTACAATTGCCGGTCCTGAGGACATATGTAGAAAAATCTCACAATCATTATGGACTGCTATGCTTTCCTGTTTAAACCCCATTTCTGTAAAAGA
>Ga0213824_1000616_pt1 | contig 25586 bp, 20 predicted proteins | sample MC6MC0906MG_FD_179892 | JGI IMG/M metagenome (GOLD analysis project Ga0213824, IMG submission 179892) | Enriched soil aggregate microbial communities from Iowa State University, Ames, United States - MC6-MC0906-MG | ecosystem: Environmental > Terrestrial > Soil > Unclassified | place: USA: Iowa...
TGCGCCTCTTGGAGTCACGGGTATGACATGTTCATAAGCATACTTCATAATCTTAGATATCTCTTCTGTTGATTTTGCTTTCACTACAATGTCAGGATAGCTGCTGGTACCGCTTAATTCATCATGGCTGTACTCTTCATTAATAAAATCACCGATCAGTATTCGCTCCTCATCTGGAATAATACTTTTTATGTAAGCAATATCAACTTTATCCAGTTTTTTATATTCCATATTATACTCCTTTCTTCTCCTTTATCCTTGCAATCAGTTTCGGGAGAATTTCGTAGAGATCGCCTACCAGACAATAATGAGCTGACTTGAAGATCGGCGCCTTGGGGTCTTTGTTGATTGCAAAAATGGTATCTGAATGGTTCATGCCGGCCACAAACTGGATGGCACCGGAAACTCCACAGGTGATGATTAACTTCGGCCGGACAGTTCGACCGCTTAATCCAATCTGATATTTTGCATCCAGCCAACCGGATTCTGCCATTGGTCTGGTGCATGCTACCTGGCCTCCCAAAAGATCTGCCAGTTCCTGAAGCATGCTTAAATCCTCTTCTTTTTTCACTCCTCTTCCGGCAACCACCAGAACTTCAGAATTTTCAATAAAGGTCTCCTTCTCCTTTGGCAGAATATCAATGACCTCCACATGACAGACAAGCTTTTCCTTATCGATATCACAATTCACGATTTCTCCCGACTTTACCTCCGAGCGGGCAGGGGCATTCATGATCTTATACCGAACGGTAGCGATCTGAGGCCGATGGTTTGGAGTTTTGATATGAGCCATTATATTGCCGCCAAAGGCTGGCCGGATCTGGGATAAATCCGTATTTTCATTCATTTCCAAAATGGTACAGTCCGCAGTCAGACCGGTTTTCATTCTGGCAGCCACTCGAGGCGCAAGCTGACGTCCTACGGTGGTCGCTCCTACCAGAATGGAAGAAGGCTTGACTTTTTTGATAAAATCTTCAAAGACTGCTGTATAGGACTCTATATTAAAACGAGCCAGCTCCTCTTTATCATATAGGTAAACTTTATCAGCTCCGTAATGGAGGATTTCTTCACTTTTTTCACGAATATCTTTTCCCATGAACAGAACAGATACCTCCTGCCCGGTAACTGCCGCCATCTCCTTTGCCTTTCCAATCAGTTCATAGGTAACCGGATGAATGGCGCCATCGACATGGTCTGCGTAAACAGCAATTCCCTTCCATTCGTCTTTGTTGATCTCAGCTTTTATTACGTCCTCCACATACTCTACTGCGCCCTCAGGTCCCTTTTTTACACATAGGCGGCACATCTTGCAGGCAGCATTTACAATAACATTTCCATCCTGCTCCTCCAACGCTCCAAAGGGACAGATTTTTATCAATTCCTGATGATCAGAAATTCTCTCCTGATGTATGATTAACCTTGCCATTTCTTCCCCTCCTAAACAAATTTCAGCTCTTCCATCTTGTCAAACAGCTTTTTCGCAAGCACATCTTCCGACTCAGCCCACACTTCCTTTTTATCGTTTGTTTCCGGAGGGAATATCTTCTGTACCTGAGTGGGTGATCCGTTAAGACCGTAATTCATTTCGTCCTTATCCTTCATATCATCAAGGGTTAGAATCTGAATCGTTCTGTCCTTTGTTTCTGATTTTTTAACATAGGATGGGAGTCTTGGCTGAAAGATATCTTTATCCACTGCTAACAGGCATGGAAATTTTACTTTAGCCACCTCTACTTCATCGGGAAGATCCATATCTACTGTAATTCCGTCTTCTTCTAGCTTCCGGATTCTTACGACATTGGATACGCTTGGAAGACTTAGCCACTCCGCTATTTCAGGCCCCACCTGCGCAGTGTCCCCGTCTGTGGTCTGCTTACCGCATAGAATTAAGTCATACTCTCCCATTGCCTTAATTCCCTGTGCCAGGGTATAGCTGGTCGCAAGGACATCGGCTCCTCCAAAGCGTCTGTCTGACAAAAGCGTTCCATGGTCTGCTCCCATGGAAAACGCTTCTTTAATGACCTGCATGGCCTGCGGAGGTCCCATGGAAATAACATCAACAAGGCCTCCCGTTTTCTCTTTGATTCGAAGGGCAGTTTCAATGGCATACAAGTCATAGGGATTCATCTTTGAGGCCGCTCCGTCTCTTTTTAACACGCCTGTAACAGGATCTACCTCAACTTTATTGCTGTCAGGTACCTGTTTGATGCAAACAAGGATTTTCATTTTTTTCTTCCTTTCCTAATAAACCTTATTTCAAAATACGTGATACAGCCGGCAATTATAATGAACGCAGCGCTGAATTTCACTGTTTGATTTAATAACTTGCTCTCACAGCCCAACGAATTGGCTGCCGCAGCGCCGATATCTATGCTCTGAGGGGTATCATTTTACCGATAATTACGCCTTTTTTACTTGATGCAGCCAGCCAGAACGTACTGATTAATCTGCCCTATATTATACCTTATTTTCCGCATTTTGTAAAAAAAAGACATTCCATTCTATGAAACAAATAATCTATTTTCACATAGAACGATATGCTTGTTTTGAAATCGCCCCTATTATTTATTAATTATTCATTCTTCTGGATATTTAATTTGATTTCACAGTTTTATAGGAGCCACTGATTAAAAACTCCGCGGCCTGTTGCTTCCTTAATACAACAAAATAAAAATCATAACAAAAGTTTACTTGACTTTCTTTTTCTCCAAGTGTATATTTAAAAATTGTACGGTATTGACCGAAAACTCTACCGCAAATCTACTAATCAGGTGAATCGACCATGCAATCAAATTTTTTAAAACAAAGCAACGAGCAACGGAGGGATTTAATTCTTAACGGCTCTGTTTCCGCGACCATATTATTTCTTTCCGTCCCCACTCTCATGATGGGTCTTATCCAATCCGCCATACCGGTCATCGACGGTCTGTTTCTTAACAATCTCGTAGGAACCCAGGCGGCAAGCGCCGTTACTTACTGCACCCCCATTGTAAATATGATCTCGGCCCTGGCTCAGGGAGTGAGTGTTGCTGGAATGGCTATTATCGGGCAGTCTAATGGAAATGGCAACTTTAAACATAGCCGGAAGATTTCCACTCAAATCATCGTTTTTACCTTTTTGCTGGGATTTATTCTGGCGCCTTTGCTAATTGCTCTCGCTTTTCCCATATCCGCCCATGTAAATGAAGAGATTTCCCACGATGTCTTTGTATATCTTGCATTGAGCGCCTGTGTGACGCCTTTTTCCTTCATGGAATCTATTTATAATTCCATTAAGAATGCCAATGGCAAGCCGGAGGATACTTTTGTCCGAATGGTGATCATGCTGATTTTAAAAATTATTTTCAGTGCCCTCTTTATTGTTGTTTTTCACTGGGGTCTTGTAGGTTCCGTCATGGCTTCCCTGGCATCTAACTTTTTAATTACCGGATGGATGTACTATGAATTATTTTTAAAGAAAACAGGAGAGCGCTTTGTCCTGAAAGGCTTCCGGTTTGACTGGACCATCATCAACACCCTTTTGCGCATAGGCTTTCCTGCCATGCTTTCCAGCCTGATGCTAAACCTGGGATTCTTCCTCATCAACAATGAAGTGGAAAAATACGGGGCTGTTGTTTTAAACGGGCAGGGAATTGCCAATAACATTACTTCAATATGCTTCATACTGCCTTCATCCTTCGGTTCCGCCGTCACTACCATGGTCAGTATGAACGTGGGAGCAAACCAGCCGGAAAAGGCAAAAAAGGCCTGTTTGGTGGGCTGTGTCATAAGTGCAATCACTGCTGCCCTTTTGATTGCCCTGGTCGTTCCTCTGTCTTCTAAACTTACGGTGTTATTTACCAGGGACACCTCTGTCCTTGCCGTGGCGAACCAGGCGCTTCATATTTATACCTATTCCGTGATCGGATTTGGCATCTGTATGGTCCAGCAGGGGGCTTTTATCGGACTGGGAAAGACACGGATCACTCTCTTCATCAGCTTGCTGCGGGTATGGCTCTTGCGGTACATATTTATATTGGTAACGGAGCAATTTCTAAGCTTTTATTCCGTATTCTGGGGCAATCTGTTCTCCAATTACATGGCCGCCATTATTACTACCATCCTGATTTTCAGGATTAAATGGGTTTCCGACATAAACTACTGATAAAATGGTTTATACAGACCCACAGCAAAAAGCTTGTACGATATTCTCAAAGAATCTTATAAAAGCAGAAAAGGTGCACCCTCCCTTTTCTGCTTTTATTTATTCAAAGACGGATTAATTTTTCTTTGGCCTAAAGGTTCTGAATTGTAAAATAATCCTTAATTATTCACCAAATCATCTGGGGCCGACAATGTTGTCGTGACCGCACTGGTATAGTCCCGGCTCTTGCTTACAAAACGAGACTCTCTTTTTACATTCGCCCCCTCTTGTCCTGGCCATCAGGCCAAAAATTGTATTCGAAACATATAAGGTTAAATTCGGAACAATGATACAACTGCCTATTTTTTTTGCGTTATAATACTATATATAACATACGAGCATTTAGTGAACTGTTCTGATAGCGAGCTTCTAAATTATTTTTATAATAGGAGGTTATACCTATGCAAATCAATGAAAAACTGCACAGAATAAAAATAAATTTTAATGTTACTAAAGAAGTAGAGCGTTTTGTTTATATTTACTTAATTGTGTCCAATTATATACATTTGATAGATACAGGAGTTGCTGGCACTGAAAAAACAATTCAAGAATATTTAAAAAGCATAGGTAGAAATATCAGTGAGGTGAAAAGTGTTTTACTGACACACTCACACCCCGATCATATTGGAAGCGCATACAAAATAAAAGAATTGTCGAACTGCAATGTTTATGCATGTGAAGCAGAAAAAGAGTGGTTCGAAAACATTGATAAACAATTTGCGGAGCGTCCAATTCCTAACTTTTATACCCTCCTCAATAAATCCGTCGTTATTGACAAGGTGATAAAAGATAGTAATGTTTTAAAGTTAGAAGATGGCATTACCATTAAAGTATTTGATTCAAAAGGACATTCCGCTGGTTCATTATCTTTTCTGTGGATTGAACAAGGTGAATTATTTACAGGTGATGCGATACCGGTTATCGGGGATATACCTATTTATATTAGCGTAAACGATTCAATTGAGACACTTAAAAGATTGCTTTGCCATAACGGTGTCAAAAGATACTTATCTTCTTGGGATGATATTTACGATGAAAAAAGCGGAAAAGAAAACATAAAAAAATCTTTGGATTATCTTGTTCAGATTAATACTATGGTGAAAAAAATTTATAAAGGTTCCAATAATAAGAACATGGACGAAATATATATACAAGTTTGCTATGCACTTGACTTAAATCATCTAATACATAATCAATTATTTAAAAATAGTATATATGCAAATATAAATGAAATGAGGTAATAAGGTGTCCGCTTACTTTATTGTTAATACTAAAATATCAGATTTAAGCAAACGCAAACAATATGATGAATATATTGTTAAAGTGAAACCTATTGCTGAAAGTTTTGGCGGCAGATATATTGTTCGTAGCGAACAAATAACTGCTTTATCCGATTCTTGGAAACCTGACCGTGTAATTGTTATAGAATTTGCCTCTAAAACTCAAATTTTAGCTTGGCTTTCTTCACCACAGTATAAGGAGGTTTCAAGCCTTCGGGTGAACTCAGTTGAAAGTGAGGCGATAATCATTGAAGAAGATTAAGTTCGATGCGTTTAACATTATTTATATAACATGCAGAAGTTAAAATAGCTATAATTATGCAAAATGAGCATGACACTTTTTTTATTTGTTTACTAATACTGATGATGATAAATTCTAATCCATGCTCACTTGCGGAATGAAATATTAGCACATAAAGTCTTTTCTGCCTTATCCGATGGTGGCGTTGTATTAGGTGAATTGAAAACAAATCCACCGCTAAAAGAAAAAATGGCGTAGCTTTTTAAGCTACGCCAAACTTCATTATATATCGTTTTACTAAGAACGGTCTGCTGCCGGCTTTTTTGATAGCCGGAAAGAGTAATGGAATATCCAAAGACAAATCTAGTTCTTCCTCTCATCCTTCCACACATAAAGGATGCCCTTCTCCTGAAACTCCTTGATATCCTCTTTGCTATACCCCAGATCTTCCAGGATTTCCGGTCCCTGCTCTCCGATTAAAGGACCGCCATTGTACTCAGGAACGCCCATCTCCTGGAATTTGACCGGCGGTCTTACCAGTGTGCGTACGTTTCCATTGTCGTACTGCATTTTATAGAAGCAATCGTTAGCCCACGCCTGCTCATCTTCCAGAATCTCTTCCCAGGACTGGGCAACGCTGAAAGCAATGTCATGTTCCTTTAAAATCGGTACCCATTCCTTGGCTGTTTTCTTTTCCATTGCTTCCATGCAGATGTCATAAACCGCTGTGCCTAAGCCTTTGGTCTGAAGGTTCTGGATTGGGAAGTAATTCTCATTTTCCACCAGATCATCTCTGCCCAGAGCTTTCATGAACTGCTTATAGTAGGTGTTATAATCAGGCATACAGGTCTGAATGAATCGATCATCCTTAGTTCTCCATGCTGCATTAAAGGGGTTGGCACTCTCCCGTATGTTAATAGGATATTCTCTTGCCGGGCCGTCATAATTAGCTGCCTGGATCATCATTCCCATGTTATAGACTGCCGTCTCAAACAGACTTGTCTCTACTTTTTCACCCTGTCCGGTTTCTTTTGCATGGTATAATGCCGCAAGGATTCCTGCTGCAAGGTTCATGGCCACGTTATGATCTCCAACTCCGGGAACCACATTCATTGGAACAGTTCCTTTCTGACGGAGGGAATGAAGATAGCCTCCTCTTGCAAAGAACGCTGTGAAATCAAACCCAGGAAGGTCTTTATCCGGGCCGTATTCACCATAACCGGTTACCATGGCATAAACCAGCTTTGGAAATTTCACCTTTAATGTTTCATAGTCAAGCCCTGCCCGTTCAAGAGCCTGGACTCTCCAGTTTGTAATAAGAACATCCGCATCCTCCAGAAGCTTAAAAAATGCTTCTTTGCCTTCGGGTGCCTTCATATTAAGAGAGATGCAGCGCTTGTTTCCATTTTCTAAGTCCCAGGTCGTATTCTCATACATATCCAAAGGCCTTCCCTCTGATGGAGCCGTATGTCTTAACGGATCTCCCTTGGCAGATTCGATTTTAATGACATCTGCTCCGCAGTCAGCAAGGAAACGTCCTGCACCAGCCGCTGCGATAAAGGTTGCCAGTTCCACTACTTTAATTCCTTCTAACAGTTTCTTTCCCATATTAATACCCTCCTTTATTTGTCCAATGCTTCTATAAGCGCAGGGATCACCTGATTAAAATCCCCTACGATGCCGTAATCGGCCACTTCAAAGATCGGAGCTGCCGGGTTTTTATTGATTGCAATGATCTGCTCTGAGTTCTGCATACCTGCCACATGCTGAATGGCTCCGGAAATACCGCAGGCAAAATACAGCTTCGGACGTACCGTTGTTCCGGTCTGCCCCACCTGATAGGAATGGTCGATCCAGCCTGCATCAACGGCTGCACGGCTTGCTGCAACGACGCCGCCCAGCTTATCCGCCAGTTTCTTTAACAGTTCAAAGCCTTCGGCTCCGCCAAGGCCCATACCGCCGGATACAATGATCTCCGCATCCGTTAAGGATACCGCCTCTCCTGCCTGCTTTACCACTTCAAGGATGTGGGTTCTTATATCGTCTTCTTCAAAGCTTACAGAAAGAGGAATGACCTGTCCTTTCCGGCCTTCCTGCCTTTCGGCTTTTTCCATAACTCCTGGACGCACGGTAGACATCTGAGGCCTGTGGTTTGGACAAACGATGGTTGCCATTAAATTTCCGCCAAAGGCCGGACGGGTCTGCTTAATTTTCTTATCCTCTACATCAATCTCCAGCTTGGTGCAGTCGGCAGTCAGCCCCGTATTGCAGCGTACAGCCAGACATGGACCTAAATCACGGCCGATGTGAGTTGCTCCCAAAAGGACAATTTCAGGCTTATGGGATTTGATCGCATCATGAATCACAGCCGTATAAGCGTCGGTGCGGTAGGATTCCAGTTCTTTATGATCCGCAAGATAAACTTTATCCGCTCCATATTCAAACAGTTCATCTGCAAGTCCTTCCACATGGTTTCCGCATAATACAGAACAAAGGCTGCATCCAATCTCATCTGCCAGTTTCCGACCTTCACCCAGAAGTTCTTTTACGACCGGCATGAGCGCTCCTTCTCTTTGTTCCGCAAATACCCATACATCCCGGTATTCCGATAAATCAACCGTATCCTTTGGCTCTTCTGACTTTTCTATTGCATCAAACGGGCACTTTTCCACACAAACACCGCAGCCGGTACAGGCAGTACCGATAACAGCCAGTTTATTTTCCATTGTAATTGCTTCAAACGGGCAATTCTTTACACAGATCGAACAGCCCCTGCATTTTTCTTTTATTACATTTACTGCCATATGAACCTTCCTCCTTTTCCTGGGTCTTAAAGATAATGCTTTTCTTTCAGTTTTTCTGTCAGCTGCTCTGTCATTTCGGTCACTGTTCCGTCAAGCATCTCCCCTTTTCCCTTTGGAGCAGGAGTAAAGGAACGGAAAACCTGGGTAGGAGAAGCGTTTAAACCGCAGTCTTTAGGATCCAGTCCCACATCCTCATGATTCCATACGGTAACTTTTTTTGCATATGCATCCATGATACCGCCTATGCTCATGTAACGAGGCTCATTCAGCTCTTTTACCGCAGTAAGAAGACAGGGCATCTGAACTTCCAGAATTTCATATCCGTTTTCCATCTGCCTTTGTACGATCACCTTTTCTTCGCAAAGTTTAACATCCTGAACATAAGTCACAACCGGAATACCAAGTCTCCAGGCTACCTGAGGGCCAACCTGGGCCGTATCTCCGTCAATGGCCTGGCGTCCTGCGAAAATAATGTCGTAATCTCCGATTTTATCAATGCCGGCAGCAATGGTCGTGGAGGTAGCACAAGTATCGGCTCCTCCAAAAGCCCTGTCGCTTAGCAGATAAGCCTCATCCGCTCCCATTGCCAGGCATTCCCTTAACATATCATCAGCCTGAGGCGGTCCCATGGTAATGACGGAAACAGTTGTTCCAGGCCTTTCATCTTTTATTTTCAATGCCTCTTCTAAGGCATTTGCATCATCTGGATTTAAAATGCTGGGAACTCCGTCACGGATCAATGTACCCTTTACCGGATCGATCTTTACTTCATTGGTATCCGGCACCTGTTTTACACAAACCAAAATTTTCATCGTTTTCATTACTCCTTCCGTGTAGTCATTATTTCTTAAGCAGTTTTCCGGAAATTACCAGCTGCTGGATTTGTGAGGTACCTTCGTATATGGTAAACACACGGCAATCCCTGTACATACGCTCAATCTTGTAATCTTTGATAAATCCGTAACCACCATGGATCTGAAGGGATTTTGAAGCGATTTCGTTGCAAACTTCAGAAGCATAATACTTTGCCATAGAAGCTTCCATGCTTGCAGGCTGATGGGTATCCATTAAGTAGGCAGTCTTATAAACCAGCTGCTTTGCAGCCTCCAGCTTAGTCGCCATATCTGCGATCATAAAGGCGATTGCCTGGAAATCCCCAATCCGTCTTCCAAACTGTTTCCGTTCCTTTGCGTATTTAATGGCCTCATCCAAAGCCCCCTGGGCTACTCCGATGGACTGGGCTGCCACTCCCATACGGCCGGTATCCAGAGTCTTCATGGCATTTATAAAGCCCATGCCCTCTTCACCAAGAAGGTTCTCTGCCGGAATCCTTGCATTATCCATAATGATGTCGCTGGTGGCACAGCCGATAACGCCCATTTTATGTTCTGGCTTTCCACAGGAAATTCCAGGAGTGTTTTTCATGTCTACGATAAATGCGCTGATTCCTTTTGTTCCCTTTGTCATATCCGTCTTTGCGTAGACTACTGCATAATCTGCAAGAGGCGCCATGGTGATAAAGGTCTTTCTTCCATTCAATATGTAGAAATCCCCATCCTTTACCGCAGTAGACTGCATACCGCCTGCATCGGAACCAGCTCCCGGTTCCGTTAATGCAAAGCAAAGCTTTTTCTTACCGCTGATCAATGAGGGAAGATATTTTCGTTTTTGTTCCTCTGTACCGGATAATAACAGAGGGCCTCCGGAAAGGGAATTAGGGGAAGATACATAAATGCTTGCAACTCCGCTGACTCTTGCCATTTCCTCCATTACCAGCACGTAACAGCGGGCATCACCGCCTGAACCTCCGTATTCCTTTGGCGTCTTAATGCCGAAAAATCCGGCTTTTCCCATTTTGTAAAGGATTTCCTCCGGAAATGTCCCGCTTTCCTCAACCTCATCGAGGATCTCATTGGTCAGTTCTTTTTCTGCAAACTCTCTCGCCAGTTTCCGAACAAGCTCATGCTGTTTTGTAAAATACATGTTGTTTCCTCCTTAACCTCTTTTCGCTAGCCGTTTCTCGACTTCCTGCCGTAACTCATGGACCATAACCTTTCCGCTAATGTTAAAAGGAAATGAATCAAATCGATAAACATATTTTGGAACCTTATAATCCGCCAGGTTCTGACGGACGTGTTCCTTAACCCTTTCTTCTGAAAATTCTGCCCCGGACTCCATGATAATACAGGCAGCGATTTCTTCCTGAAGAACCTGGGCATCAACTCCTATTACCTTCACATCCTTGATTCCAGGAAGCTCCAGAATGCAGTTTTCAATTTCCACCGGCGCTATGTTCTCACCGCCCCGGATAATCATCTCTTTTTTTCGTCCGGTTATATAAAGATAGCCATGTTCATCCAGATAACCGCAGTCCCCGGTATGAAGCCAGCCCTCCTCATCCAACGCGACTTCTGCTTCATTCGTTTTGTTGTAATAGCCCTTCATGATATGATATCCCCGGGACTGGATTTCTCCCACACTTCCTGTCTTAGCAACCCTCTTTTTTCCTTCATCCCAGATTCTTAATTCCGTATAAGGAATCTTTTTTCCTGCTGTAAGGGCCTTTTGGCAGATCGGATCCGAATATCCGGTTATGGTAATTGCAGGGGAAGACTCGGTCTGCCCATAGGAAGGCTGCAAATGCTCCATCTTCAGCTCTTCACAGATATGGAGATAATCTGACGGGTGAATGGCGGAACCCGCAATAATTCCGCTTCTTAGGGAACTTAGATCGTATTCTTTTCTCCTGCTGTTCTTTACCATAGCAAGGAACATGCTGGGAACACCGTTTAGAATGGTGCAGGAATTTTTCTGTATATTTTCCATAACTCCAATGGACTTGTAATACTGATTGATATAAATTGCCGCTCCGGCATGGACAGCGGACAAAATGCCCGCTGTGATGCCAAAACAGTGAAACAGGGGGACGGATAAGCACATGCGGTCACTTTCGTTCCAATGCATGGAACGCACCATTTCGGCTGAATTGTTGACCATGTTTTCGTGGCTTAACATCACTCCTTTTGGAACACCGGAGGTACCAGAGGTAAAAAGTATATTTGCGGTATCCTTTGAGGATAAGTTCTGTTCTATATCTTTTAAAAGCCGTTTCTCTTCCTCCCTGTTTTCCCCCATTTCACAGCAAGACAGATGGTCCAGGGAAACAATCCCCTTTAAGAAGGTGTCCGGACGATCCAGCCCTGCTTTTGATATGACCGGTCTATAATCCGCATTGTTGCAGCCCTTTCCATAGAACAGATAGTCTGCATCTCCTTCTTTTAATACCCGGTTCAATTCCTGTTCCTTATAGCATGTATTGACCGGGAGCACAATTGCCCCGGACTTCATAAAAGCAAAATACGCCATGATCCATTCCGGGCTGTTAATCCCCCACAACGCGACATGTTTTCCGCGCGAAATTCCTCTTCTTATAAAGTCAGCTGCCCAAAAATCCGAAATTTCATCCGCCTCTTTCCAGGAATAGCATCGATCCTGGTAGCAGATTCCTGCTCCATTCGGCGTAAGAACAGCTCTTTTATGAAGCAGTTCTCCGATTGTTTCTGATAAAAGGCCTGTCATATTCATTCTCCTGCTAACCTCTGCCTCATATTTCTGTAAGTTATTTCTCGACTTTTCCCATCGCTTCTCCGATCATTCGGATCAGGAACGGAACCAGTACCACCACAATGGTTACATAACCCAGGTATCCATATCCTACCTTTACCAGGGGAAGAAGTCCAAACTGGGCGATGGCAAATGCAAGAATGGTACATAACAATGCGCAGATTAAGGTTTTTGCTGAAGGCTTTCCGTCATTTCTTCTTTCCTCCGGCTTTTCAAGTGCAACTACAACTCTCTGAACTGCTCCGGCAATCATATTAACCGCCGTTGATACCGCTCCTAAAATAATGAGTATGGAAATCATAGGATTCATGAAGCCGGCTCCCACTCCGCCTTTAATCAGTGTGATTACCGGAAGAGGATCTTTGGATAAATCCGGATTAGTCGCTACTGCCATAATTCCTAAAGTGGAAAGCATAATCAGTCCGGAGTTTACGATAAATCCGTAAATCATACTGGTTCCGGCTTCCTTTTCTGATTTAAATGATTCCGCATGCTGGTATAACAATCCGATGGAAGCCAGCTGGAAGGAACCATATATAAAGCAGCTCCAGAGGGCCGGACCAGCAGGTGCAGGATTCGCTCCTAAAGTCTTGATGTTTCTTACGATATCACCCCAGCTGACAATAATGTTCGGTATGTACACGATCAAAAGACCAGCTATGATAATGACTGACAAAGTAGATGCCGCTTTTCTTACAAAATCCGTTCCGAAAATGGTTACAAAAAAGATAAACAAACCTATGATCAAGGTACAAGCCATATATGGGATTCCAGTAAGGGACTGCATGGTGGAACCTCCGGTCGCAAAGGCAACAGAGGGAGCCAGGCACAGCAATAATATGTATACAAGCTCATAAAGGTTGGAAAAAATTGGAGCGAATTTTCCGTAAAACTTATTGTTAAAGGTTCTGTAATCATAAGCGTCATGAAGCTTTGCAAACCGGAGACCATACCACTGGAACACCGCTCCGATCGCCTGAGCCAGAATCGGGGTAATAAGCGCCCAAATACCAAATGCAACGAAATACTGGACCAGCTGGGCACCTGATGCAAACCCACCGCCAAACTGTGTTGTAAACCATACGAAAGCAACGCCCACGGCTACCGGCATTTTATTTTTATCGATCATATCCTTCTCCTCCTGTTAAAGCATATCTATAAATGCTTCCATCATCGTTCCTGCTTGCTCGTAATTTACCATCTGCCTGTCTACTTCTATCTGAATGATAGGAATTCCCGCCTCAGCACAGGCTTTTTTCACCATTACATAATCAAATTCTTCGGGATCACAGAATTTCGTTAAAAGAACGACCACACCTTTTGCTTTGTATTTCTTTGCAAGGTCAACGATATAACCGGCTCTCTTCTTTTCCGGATCGTACAGGACAGAACAATGATCCATCCGGGAAAACTTATCTGCAAGTCCTTCCAAAGATTCCAATTCCAGGTTGACATCTGTACGATACTGTCTGGATTCATGGGCAACATCATCTGCAGCAATCTGCAGTCCATGTTCGTCAAAGATCTTAAGCAGACCGTCGCTGTCGGCCAGGATTCCGGTGGTGATCACCTTGATTTTGCTTTCCTTCTCCTCTACCTGTGACAAAGCCTCTATCAGCTGGCTTACCAGTGCTGTATGTTCTTCCTTTCGCATGAAATGAGCACTTTTAAAAATATCTCTTCTCTGGACTGCTGTGATGGAAGGATGCTGTTCTAAAACCTCTGCCAACTTTCTCATTGCCGCATTATGTTCATTGTAAATCTCATTGGACTTAGCCAGGGAAGCTTCACTGAATTTTTCACCGGTTGCTGCCTCTAAGTCTCTGATCACACGCTCGTAGGAGGCTTTGGTAAATTCTTTTCCTGACTCCGGTTTCCGATTCTGGGGATAAGTCATTGGAATAAATGGAATGTCTTTCACCGCATATTTCCAGTTCTGTCCCAAACACTTTAAAGAGTCACAGAGAGAAGGAATCACGATGGCAGAAATGCCTTTGTATTCTCCCCTGATTCCCAGCTCCAGAATGCTCTGCATGATGGAACAGATAAACGCAGGGAAATATCTTTTAGACTCTTTCAACTCAATATCCGCTCCCCATGCTCCCATAGGAACAAGCCCCATAGAGTGGATCAATTCTTCCGGAGTATAGACAGGAACACAAGCCACAACCTTCTTTCCCTGCTCCAGATAAGCATTCAGCTGTTTTTTTGGTGAACATGCAATATCATGAAAATTTTCTAATAATTCATTCAAAGTTGCCATCAGTCTTTCCCCCCTTTGTTGGATTCCATGATTTCCGTCAGCCCCTGAACTCTTGTTTCATACTGGGCTTCTGAGAAGTTCCGAGGGTCTGCCTGATCACCGTCAAATGAGGTGACTGGTATCTGACAGTCCTCTCCGATCTGGCGGCTCATCTCATACATGAAGCCGCTCCAAAGTTTACAGGAACGGTTGGTATGAACCAGAAGCCCCTCTGTATTGGTCTTCTTTACAATGGCCTCTCTCTTATCTCTGGCATGCTCTAAGTTCATGGCATTAGGCACGTTGCAATAGGCACGGATCAGACCGTCAAAGTCATCGTAAATGAATCCAAAGGCATCCGCATAAATGGTTGCCACCATGTTGATTCCACGGGACTTAAGGCCGGTAGCCGTTGTCCTTAAATGAGGCCAGCAGGCAATCCCTTCAAACATAATCCTGTATTTTTCTTCTGCACGGAAGGTACTGGTTCCCTCCTCCACTGCCTTTTTATATTCCTCCAGCAGGGTTTCAAAAGCTTCAGCCGCTTCCACGGTTCCTCTGGCACAGACGGCAACCGCCATATGATTAAGCAGGTCAAAACCGTTAAGAGGAGAAGGAGTATATTTGGTATAGGCTGTAGCCTCCAGCCATGCTCTGGAAGTCCTGTTTGAGATTTCCATGATCTCCTTGAATTTTTCATCGCTCCATTTCTTACCGGTGATTTCCTCCAGCTGTTCAATAGCCGCAAGGAACTGGCTTTTTACATATGCTACCTGGGCATCTGAAACCTCGTAATCAGGATTAAATGGAATGTCAATGAGAATCAGCGGAATATTAAGCTCTTTTGCAATGTTCTCATACCATTTGATCATGCAGTTACAGATATTGTTGCAGCAAAGTACGAAGTCCGGAAGAGGCATGTTCTGCTCCGGAGTTTCTCCCACCATCATATGTGCCAAACTGATTCTTGCATAAGCACAGATGTCATTGGAATAACCTTCGGCCTCCGAAATTTCACACAGCCTCTGTCCGGCTCCTCTTGCCGCAATGGCCGCTGCCTGATTCTCGGGATAGCACACTTTGATGCCCAGGGTCTGGAAAATTTCCTGAGGAAAATTGCTGGCGCACCAGCCGATTTTTTCTCCCCTGTCCTTTGCCTCCTGGACCTCCTTGTAATGCTTTGCCACGATCTCGTTCAGCTTAAACTTAGCTGAATTGGGATCAACGGCAAATTTTGGTTTTTTTTCTCCTTCACCCATGAAAAATTCCTCCTTTTATGATTTATCATAAGCGTAAAGCGCCGCTCCTAAAGCACCCATGAGCTGGGCCATTGGTGAATAGGTAATATTTAGACCCAGCTCCTGCTCCATGGCTTTTCGTACCCCGCCATTTTTTGCAACGCCCCCGCTCATACACACGGTTTCTTTCACACCGACCCGTTTCGCCAGAGCTGCTACCCTGCTGGCTACAGACTGGCAGATGCCGGCAACCAGATCCGGAATCTCAACTCCGTTTGCCAGCTGGGATATAACCTCGGATTCAGCAAACACCGTACAGGTACTGGATATTTTGACTATCTGCTTTGACAGGGCCGCCTGCTTTTCTAAATCCTCAATCCTCAGCTGAAGGATTCCAGCCATGACATCCAGAAACCGTCCGGTTCCTGCCGCACATTTGTCATTCATCAAAAATTCTGTCATGCGCCCGTCCGTCCCCAGAGAAAGTACTTTTGCATCTTGTCCGCCAATGTCGATGATAGTCCGCACTTCCGGGAGCAGATGATGGACACCCCTTGCGTGGCAGCTCAGTTCACTCATCTCTCCATCGGCATTCTTTAGCAGCTTTCTTCCATAACCGGTAGCATAAACAGATGCTATCTCTTCCGGTCTTAAGTTCCCTTCTGCAAGTACTGCCTCAATCGCCCTGCCCGGACCGTCGGTTCCTGTCCCGGCCTTAATCAGGGAAGTAGCCAGAATCTCCTGTCCATCTTTCAGAATGACCGCTTTGGAGGTGGTAGAGCCTATGTCAACTCCTAATGTGAACATAGTTTTTCCCTCTCTTTGTTTAATTTTTAACAATAATTAGTAAAAAATATATATGTATACATGTATACAAGTTGGTATTTGAAAAAGTGTATCCTTGTATACAAGTCGGGGGTAAAAATTAAAAATGACACAAGATACACTTTTTCATGCATAGATTATCAAATTTTGTCTATTTTGTCAATAACTTTTTTAAGTACAAGATATTAATTCGTTATTTTGTGAATCCTAATTCAAGCGATGTTCTTCGCCTTCCTCCTTTCAAATCGTCTAATTTGTGTCAATCTTTTTCCTGAAAGCAAATAACGGCTGCTTTCATACAATCCAGCCGGATTAAATGTTTACGAAATACTGAGGATACCGTTCCTTTGCCTTAGCTTTAATTTCAGATATGGTTTCCAAGTGATCTGCCATGGCCTGCTGGGCTTTTATAAAATCACCGCCCTTGATCTCTTCAATGATTTTCCGGTGCTCGTCAATTAAATGGGGCATCCTTTTACCAAGTGCCACATCGAAATTACGCCATCTTGTAATGTGGAGCATTAAATCCTCCAGCAATTTTATAAGATTATACCGTTCCACACTTTCTGCAATGGCCCGGTGAAATGCCGAATCCAGTGTTTGAAATTCCAGGTCATACCCCTCCATATTCCGATAGGCCTCCTGTTTTTCCAGATTATCCTCCAATTCTTTTACCAGTTTTTTAATTTTCTCATCGTCCCTCTGGGATAAGAGCTCATAAAGTTCTTCTTTTTCCACGGCAGTCCTTAAAATCAATAAGTCCCCGATTAGTTTTAAATCGATCAAGCTTACATAAGTTCCTCTTTGGGGGTATACCGTAAGAAGCCCAAGCTGATTCAGCCTTGCAAAGGCATTGCGGATGATGGTTCTTGACACCCCGTACTCTTCCGCCATTTGATTTTCACTGATTCTTGTTCCAGGTTCTAATTCCAGCTTTAAAATACGTTTTCTGATATTGAGGAAAACGTAATCAGCAGAAACCGGCTGGCTGTTACTATTCAAATAATTCATATTCTGTTCCTTCATTCCTTATTCCTGTTTTCTTGTTATGGGTCGATTATACTCTTGATTACAGTTTTATGTCAATTCGTTTCTGATACATGGCATGGCTGCCATCCGCTGTTTCGTCATTACGATATCGGTCATCCCTTATAAAAAATTACATTTTAGAGTATCACGTTTTTAAAAAATATGCATTTACATTGATAGAAAAGAGGGGTACAGTTTCCCCCTCTTTTCTATCAATTCATATATTTATTTTCCAACGCCCCCATGAAGTGTTTTTCCGATCTTCTCCTGTTCCTACAGCTCCTTTCCCTTGCTGCCAAGAGTTATCTCATCGGTTCCTGCAGTATCGTTCTGAATTTCTTCTTTCTTGCTGTCTGCTGCTTCTTTGGTGTCTTCCTCCTTCTCTTCAACAGTTACTTCTTTGGTATCTTCTGTTTTGTCTACTTCGACTTTACCAGGTTCTTCCTTAACTACTTCTGTTTTGTCTTCCTCGGTCTTTTCCGGTTCTACCTTTGCTTCTTCTGTTTTGCCCTCCTCGGCAATTCCCGGTTCTTCCTTAGCTTCTTCTGTCTTGTCAACCCCGGCGTTTTCCGGTTCTTCCTTAGTTCCTTCTGTCTTGTCAACCCCGGCGTTTTCCGGTTCTTCCTTAGTTCCTTCTGTCTTGTCAACCCCGGCGTTTTCCGGTTTTTCCTCAGTACCTTCTGTCTTTTCTTCCTTGGTTACTGCCGCCTCTTCCTCTGCCTTAAGGGTCGCAGGAGCATTCTTTCCTTCCATACCTTCTTCCGGATTAAATAACTCGACCATGAATGTCAATGTCTCGTAACCATTCACTTCAATAACTATTTCATTTTCTTCTTCCGTAAAGCCATCTGCAGTGAAGTCAAGATACTTTACAACTCCATAGGAAGCATCCTTAGATACCTTAAACTCATTTTGCCTGGTTTTGGAGAACATTATGGCCATTTTATAAGGAATTCCGTTAACAAAAACTGTTTTATCTGCATCTAAATACTCCTTTGCAGCCTTCTCATCTGTTGTATCAAAGATTACACGATAATATGCCGGATCCCAGTTTGTTCCTTTCACATATTTTGCCATTTCCACACCAGGAGCTGCTTTTTCATTCTCAACCGGCTGCTCTGCAGCTTCCAGAATTTCAAATGTCAAGGTCTTGGCAGTGTATCCTTCAGCAGTCACCAGTACCGTATAACTCCCTGCCTTCTGGAACAGATCTTTCTGCAGCGAGAAAGAATATTCTCCTTTTTCATAATTATCCTGGCTGAATATTCCGCCCTGTTCTTTGGAAAGCACCTTCCTTGTATTATCATTCGGATCGGTCAGGGTCATCCCTGTTAAATTCTTCATAAAGTCACCGCGAAGCTTCTTCTGGCTTTCATCGTCTTCAGCGGCTGCAGCATTGATATAAACCATCTGACCTATGTGGTAAGCTGCCCCTTTCTCAGCTTCTGCCTTATCTGGATTCTCAGCAAGAGAAAGTTTAAACGTTTCCAATTCCTTTACCACATGTAAAACAACCGTCTGCTCCTTGTACCCCTCTACTACAATTCGCAGCTTGTGCTCTCCTTCCGTAAGCTGCAGCATACCGCCTCCAGTTCCTTCTGTTTTTGACAGAAGGGTAACGCTTTCTTTTGCATCGCTGATCTTATAAGCTGTAATATAATCGTCACTTCTAAGAGCGATTGCAGAATTGTCCAGATATAGTGCTGTTATTTTGGAAATATATTCCACATCCTTATCAGATGTCAGCACCAGATCCTCGCCCAGCTTTCCTTCTGCGCCCTTAAGAGCAGGCGCCGTCTTTCCTACTACGGATAGAAGGCTTTCAACGGTTCCTAATTTTCCGTCTTCCAGGACCCGCTTGATCTGGTATGGGCAATTTCCAGTTTCCCCTCCGGTCTGGGTCTCCTTATATTTTTCAAAGGAAAGATATTCTCCCGTCCCCAGCTTTCCGTCTTTAACTGCATTTAAATAGTGGGTAAAATCATAAAAAACTTCAGCGTTTTCATCCATAACAGCTTGCGCTTTCTGGTCATACCACCACTGCACGACTGCCTCGCTGTCTTCATTTACATCGTTGATCTCATGTAATATCAATGCGTTCGCCAACAGATCATGATCAAATATCAGGAATCCGTTCATTTTTGAACCTCCGGAAGAGCCGGAGCCTCCGGAACCGCTGCCATCCGGTATCGCAACAGTTGCACTGGACATGGCGTCAATGCCGTAGGATTTTGCTACCGCAAAGATTTTAAGGTCATCTGACCTGGTCTGGGAATTGCTGCCCACTTCCACTTTCTTAGACATTGTCTGGTAGCCATTTGCATATGCTGTGACCGTATAGATACCGGTTTCATCGGTAATCACATTGTCATCCGTATCCGTACCGCAGATATGAAGCATGGCACCAATCTCATACCATTGGCTTATGTTTGTAAGAGACTTTACTTTTCCTGACGGCATCGTTAAATCCACCCTGTAAATCGGAGACAGAATCTCTGTTCCAAAGCTTTCTCCATCCGGTCCCACGATATCAAAGGCAAAATCTTCTCCCACCTTTGGACTCGGGTTTAAAGTATTTAAGTTCATCACAAAAAGTCTGTTATCCACCAGATGAAGGGGCACGTTCATGGTTGCCTTGCTGTATCCGGAAGACAGGTTCAGCTGATAACGTCCCCGGACAAAAAGGTTGGTCTGAGGAAGCTGGATCGTAATTACTCCTGTTTTTCCATATTCTGTTTCGATAACAGTTGTAAAAATCAGGTTTTTGTTTAAAATAGAGTTCTCAGAATCCAGAACCTTAATGGTCTTCAGCTGGTTAAACCAATTTTCCTGTGCCAGAGTATTTAAGGACAGCTTAAGCTGGATTCTGCCCTTTCCGTTTTTATCAAACATGGTGTCAGGCAGGTAATAATCGGCAGGTACCTCAGGAGAAACCTCCTGACTCTTTCCGCTTAAATGAAAGGTAGTCTTCTCAGGCCTTACACGTATATTGCCGTCTTTATCGTAATTATCCAGCCAATAGTCAAAGACAGATACAGATCCGTTGGTCAGGATCGCACTGGGGGCTGAATCAAGGCTGCCTCTCTCCGGCAATTCCGCCGTTGAGCCCTTTCCGACCTTTACGCCCTGCTCTTTGCCGTCGGAGATCCTGGTAACAGTGATGGTATTCGGCTTCCATAAGGTCGTCTGCCACTTAACCACAGTTCCGTCATCATCTACGTTTGTGCATAAGTCCGTAACATCCGTCCCATCCACATCAATGGCATAATCGTCTATCCTTCCTTCCTGGAAAGCAATAACTGCATACTGGATCCAGCCTAAATCTACAAGCTTTGTCTTTTCTGCATCAACAAAAACATCCTTACCTTCCTGGCTGCTGTTTTCTTCGTCAGGATTGCCCTCATTCCCGCCGGGACTGCCTCCATTATTTTCATTCCCCGAGGAATTGCCACCACTATTTTCATTCCCTGAGGAATTGCCTCCTCCTGAGGAACCGCTTCTTCCAGAAGAACTGCTTCCGCCACCGGAAAATACAGTTTTCTTTGTACTTTCTGCTGCAGGCGCTGAGGCCAAGCCTCTGCCGGCCTCGTAATGAACAGTTCCGTCAGACTCTGCCCAGCGGCCGTCTCCATTCACAAAATATCCATCCGGAGTTGTCTGGCCTGTATACATCCTTCCCATGTCTGTTCCTTCAGCAGTATTAAAATAATAACAATAACCGTCTATCCACTGCCAGCCTGTCTTCATGGCTCCATGGGTTCCATCTGCAGCCGTATTAAAAAAATACCATATTCCGCTTCCATCCTGGTACCAGCCGGAGCGCATCTGGCCCTCTGTACCATCATTGGAAGTGTTCAGATAGTATCTGATTCCCTTTTCATCCTGAAACCATCCTGTCATCATGGCACCGTTTTCCGGGTTTAGGTAATACCAGCCTGACGCCTTTTTTATCCACCCGGTGCTTAAAGTCCCTGAGGCCTCATAATGTTTCCAGCTGTCATTTTCATATTTCCATTCACCTTGTGCGTATCTGCCCCCATCTATGCTTGCCTGGGAACTGCCTGCTATGCCCGCCCAGGATATGCCGAACTGGGAAATTACACAAGCGGCTGTTAATATTGGTACCACTGCCTTTTGAATCAACTTTTTCTTAACCATTGCATCCTCCTATTTTTAAGTTAGTCTAAACTAACCATTGCCATCTCAGTATATCGGGGAGGTTATCAGATGTCAATGGGGATACGGGAGAATGAATGAGTCTTTTTCTCAACAGCCGGAATTCCTTTTTCATGGCTGCGTACCTGTGGTATGATGATACGTGATACTATCAATACTTTCATTATTTAAGGAATGTGATGCGGAGTCATGGCAATGGAACTAAATACAATTGTGGAGCATTTTGCAGCCACACTTTTTCAAGTACAAGGGGTATACCGCTATAAAATACCAGCAGGTAGTAAGGGCATACAAAGAACTGCTTCTTATCCAGGGTTTATATTCCCGCTTTCCGGCTGTGCGGAATACCAGTTTAACGATACGCCATATATAATCAAACCAGGAGTTGTTATCCATGGTTCGGCTAACACCACCATGCGCAAGCGAGTCATTGGAAACGAGGACTGGGAATTCGTTTCCGTTCTTTATGAGACTTACAACGAATCACCTCGCATTAAATTGAGGAATACCCATTTCAGCTTAACCTCCGGACAAAGCCCTCAACTGTTCGATATGCTTCATCATTTGTACGCAACCTCTAACCGGCCCGGCGGTCTTGCAGTCTTTCAAACAGAAACCTTGTTCCGCCGGGTGCTGGAGGAGACGTTCTTGTGTGCCAGGAATCAAACAAATTACGGCGCACAGGAGCTTTTTGAATCGGTATCGAAGTACATTCATACCCACTACATGGATGGTTTAACCGTAAATTCACTGGCAAAGCAAAGCGGAGTGAATGAAAACCGTTTGTTTTATGTCTTTCAAAAGTATGCTGGCATGGGGCCGGCAGATTACTTACGGACGTACCGTCTAAACCGCGCTCGGGAGCTGCTTGTTACAACCTCCATTCCCATAGGAACCATAGGGGAACAAACAGGATACCCGGATGCGCTGTATTTTAGCCGTATATTTAAGAGACATTTTGGAGTGCCTCCTAGCAAATTCAGGGAAGAATAAGCTGACGGCACAAGGAAACGCCCCTGTTTTTCCACGGGCGTTTCCTTGTGCTGCCAACTGCAATTCAGGATATGTCCATATAAATTGCGGATAAAGCCATTCACAGAAGCACCGTGGTTTGATATATTAGCCAGGAGTTAGTTTTACCTAACTAACAATTCAGGAGGTGCTACATTGAAAAAACAAATCTCTATTTTATTTGCACTGCTTTTAACTGCCGGACTGGTATCCGCTTGTTCAAAGGAACAGCAGCCAGCAACCCCGGTACCAACAGAAAGCACCGGTACACAAGAATCCGGAGAACCGCAGCTGCCGGACATTTCTAAAGATTCTTCGTGGCCGCGCACCATCACGGATGCCGGTGGCCATAAGATACCCCTGGCCGGCCAGCCTAAGCGCATTGCCATTCTCCATTCCAACTATCTGGAATACTTTTTTGCACTCGGCACTCCGGTTGCCGCTTCGGCAGGGGCTTCAGTAGGAACGGCTCAGCAGGCTCTGGAAACCTATGAAACATTGATTCCTTTTGGCGGCACCGAAGAAATCATGGATCTTGGAAGTGCACGGGAAATCAATCTGGAGGCGGTTCTGGAAGCAAAACCAGATATGATCGTAACCTTTGCCGGGCACGCAGGTCTGGACGAAATATATGACCAGTTAAATCAGATTGCTCCTGTGGTACTGTTGGACTATAGCGATACATGGCAGAATCAGACCCGTGCCTGCGGAGAACTCGTGGGTAAGGACGATGCAGCCGGGAAAATCATCAGGGAAACCGAGGAAGCCATAGCGTCAGCCCATGAAGTGTTGAGCCAGAAGGATAAAACGGTTGCTATATTCCGCACCAGCGGAGGCAAGGCATTTGTTGCCCGGGGCAGCCAGAGCTATTACGATGCTTTCGGCATCACTCCTCCCAAAGGATATACCTTCGGTTATGAAACCTTCTCCCTGGAAGCAGTGGCGGAAATGGACCCGGATTACATCATCTTCATGGACTATATTGATACCGCCAAAGGATTTGCAAAATCCCAGGAAGCTTCATCAGTCTGGCTGAATATGAGCGCCGTTAAAAATGGCAATGTACTTTATTTTGATGATTCCCTTAACACCTTTGGTCCCTTAGCCATGGAGTTAACTGCCAAAAAGCTGGTGCGGGCAATCAAATGAGAATCTATAAACACAAACCCATTATAAGCGGAAACCATAGGAGTGTTATCCCGCTGTGCCCTCTCATTACTGCCGGCATGATTGTATTATTGCTCCTTCTATGTATTTCCATCACGCAAGGCACTGCAAACATTTCTATGGATACGGTTGTTAAAGCTTTCACTCATTTTGACAGCAGGAACCCCCAACACCTTATGGTCATAGACTTACGGCTGCCCAGAGTGCTCATCAGCGGGCTGATTGGCGCGGCTCTTGCCGTGGCTGGTGCAATTATGCAGGGAACCACCCGCAATCCCATGGCCGACTCAGGACTTATGGGGATCAATGCAGGAGCAGGTTTTGCCATTGCATTGTGCTTTGCATTTATGCCGGGGATAAGTTATGGCATGTTGATTGTTTTTTCCTTTCTGGGTGCAGCCCTTGGGGCCCTGCTGATTAACGGCATAGCCGCCTCCCACAAAGGCGGAAGGAGTCCTATGGACCTGGTACTGGCCGGGGCTGCAATCAGTGCACTTTTGTCGGCGTTTAGCCAGGGAATCGCCCTGGGCTTTGATGCAGGAAGGGACGTGCTGTTTTGGACCGTGGGGGGCGTGGCAAACGTAACGTGGCAGCAGTTTTATATTCTTGCGCCTGTTGTTTCGGCTGCCCTTCTGTGCGCGTTTTTGCTTTCCCCCTATGTATCCATACTGAATATGGGCGAGGATGTTGCCACAGGGCTTGGACTTAACACGGCCCTTATCCATTGTCTCTGCACACTTGTAGTTCTTGCATTGGCAGGTATTTCTGTATCGGTAGTAGGATCCGTTTCCTTTGTGGGGCTCATTATTCCCCATGGAGCCCGGTTTCTCGTGGGCGTGGACTATAAAAAAATAATCCCTACCGCGGCTGTTTTGGGAGCCTTGCTGCTGGTTCTTGCAGATTTAGGCGCAAGGACAGTTAACCCGCCATTTGAGGTTCCCTTGGGCGTGATCACCTCCCTCATCGGCGTTCCCTTCTTTCTATATCTGTCACAGAAAACAAGGAGGGATGCTTAAATGACTCAGAAAGATACAAATCTTCTCAAAAGAAAGACCACGGTGCGAAACACAATGGTAATAGGCACATGTTTTGCACTTCTTGTCCTGTCCGTGCTTATCAGTCTGAACACCGGCTACAGCAAGCTTTCCCCCTCAGAAGTCCTCCACGCCATGATAGGCGGCGGCAGGGAAAAAGAGAATCTGATCCTTTTCTCCTTCCGCCTTCCCCGCATCGTCCTTTCCATGCTGGTGGGGGCTGGTCTGGCGGTATCCGGCTGTCTCCTGCAGGGGGTAACAAAAAATCCCCTTGCAGACCCTGGACTGTTAGGCATCCATTCAGGCGCAGGACTTATGGTGGTGCTTTATGTACTTTTCATTGGCCCCCGGTCACCCCTTGCCGTATTCACGCTTCCTGCCTTGGCGCTTTTAGGGGCAGGCGCTGCGGCAGTTCTGGTCTATTCCCTTTCCTGCAAAAAAGGAGCAAGTACGTCGCCTGTAACCATGGTGATGACCGGAATCGCGGTCCAGGCTGGGTTATCCGCCCTGACCACCCTGCTGGTGGTTAAACTTGATGACACCCAGTATGCCTTTGTTTCCTCATGGCAGACAGGAAGCATCTGGGGAGCCAACTGGACATTTGTGCTGGCCCTACTGCCATGGCTGTGTATCCTGGTTCCTGCCTCCATATACAAAGCAAGGATCTTAGATGTTATGGGTCTTGGGGATGAAACCGCTGCAGGCCTTGGCGTTTCTGTGAACAGGGAACGA
>Ga0213824_1000617_pt1 | contig 25571 bp, 25 predicted proteins | sample MC6MC0906MG_FD_179892 | JGI IMG/M metagenome (GOLD analysis project Ga0213824, IMG submission 179892) | Enriched soil aggregate microbial communities from Iowa State University, Ames, United States - MC6-MC0906-MG | ecosystem: Environmental > Terrestrial > Soil > Unclassified | place: USA: Iowa...
CGATGCGCACCTCATGGCGCTCGGCAACCGGCCGCAATTTTTCACGGATTGCAGCACGCAGCTGCTCGGCGTCCATGCCCGGCAGCGGGCGCAGGTCGAATTCCAGCGCGCACTGGCCGCAGATGCGGTTGGGGTTGTCGCCGCCGTGGATGCAGCCGAAGTTCATGGTCGGCATGGGCACAGTGAACTGCGGGTTGCGGTAGGTTTCCTGCCACTGCCGGCGCAGGCCCATCAGCTCGCCCATCACCTCATGCATGGCCTCCATCGCGCTGCGGCCCAGGCTGGGGTCGGACGAATGGCCGCTGCGCCCGAGGATATCGATGCGGTCCATCAGAATGCCCTTGTGCATGCGGATCGGCCGCAGGCCGGTCGGCTCGCCGATCACCGCGGCGCGGCCTAGCGGCTGGCCGGCCTCTGCCAGGGCGCGGGCGCCGGACATCGAACTTTCTTCATCGCAGGTGGCAAGGATCAGCAAGGGTTGCTTGAAGTCATGCTCAAGCAGTGGAATCACCGCCTCGATAACCAGCGCAAAAAAGCCTTTCATGTCGCAGCTGCCCAGGCCCACCCAGCGGCCGTCGACCTCGGTCAGCTTGAGCGGGTCGCTGGCCCACAGCTGCTCGTCATACGGCACCGTGTCGCTATGGCCGGCCAGCACCAACCCACCCGGGCCAGTGCCACGGCTGGCCAACAGGTTGAACTTGCCAGGGCTGACCTGCTGTATGTCGCAGTTGAACCCCAGGTCACCCAGCCAGCCGGCCAGCAGGTCGATGACCTGGCGGTTGGACTGGTCCAGGGCGGGTTGAGTGCAACTGACCGAGGGCGCGGCAATCAAAGCGGCAAACTGGTCTTTCAGCGTTGGCAACGGCATGCGCGTACTCCTCGAAAGCGTTGCCCATCATAGGGCCATCCGCCGTAAGGAATAAACCGTAGCCGGCCCAGTCCTGTAGACTGCACGGCAATCACGCCCTCCCTTCGAGCCTGCGATGCACAAAGAAACTGAACTCAAGCTTCGCGCCAGCCGCGACACCCTGGCCGCACTGCGCGAGCACCCTCTGCTGAAAAAGCGCAACAAGTCCGGCTGGCAGACCCGCGAACTGCTCAACCAGTACTTCGACACCCCGGAGCGCGAGCTTTCTGCCGCCCGTGTTGCGCTGCGCCTGCGCCGCGATGGCGAGGCCATCATCCAGACCTTGAAGTGCCGCGGCCAGAGCGTCGCCGGGCTGTCCGAGCGCAATGAGTTCGAGTGGCAGCTGGACAAGGTCAAGCTCGACCTGAAAAAGCTCGACGCCACCTGCTGGCCCGAGCAGCTGGCCGAGCTGGACAAGAAAACCATCAAGCCGCTGTTCACCACCGATTTCACCCGCGAGTTCGCTGAAATCGCCTGGGGCCGAGGCAAGAGCAAGGTGGTGATCGAGGCGGCGCTGGACCAAGGCTTCGTCATTGCCGGCAAGCGCAAGGAAGCGATCTGCGAGCTGGAGCTGGAACTGCGCGAAGGCGCTCCCGAAGCCCTGCTGGAACTGGCCGCCGAGCTTGCGGCCAGCCTGCCGCTGATGCCATGCGACATCAGCAAGGCCGAGCGCGGCTACCGCCTGCTGGCGCCGGACAGCTACGAGCTGGGCCTGCCGAGCACCGAGCTGGACGCCGAAATGGCCTTGGACGATGCCTTCACCGCCCTCGCCTGGCAGTTGCTCGGCAGCAGCCAGCGCCTGGCCGAGCAGTACCGCCACAATGGCCACTGGCGCCTGCTGCAGGACTGGGTGCAGTCCCTGGCCGAGCTGCGTGCACTGGTCGCAAGCCTGGGCCAGGCCGCGCCGCGCCCCACCACCCGCGACCTGCGCGCCAGCCTCGACGCGCTGCTGGAAGACTGGCGCCCGCTGGTGCAGGCCGGCAACGACGACGAAGACATCCGCCGCGCAGCGCCCGAGCAGTTCCTTGAAGAGCTCGAAGACGTGCGCTGGGGCCAGTTCTCCCTGGAAACCTCCCGCTGGCTGCTGGCCCGCGCCTGGACCGTTGAGCGCAAGGGCCGCGGCGAGCGCCAGGGCAAGGCGCAACTGGCCAGCTGGCTGGCACACCTGCTGGGCGAAGAGGGCCGTGCGCTGAAGCTGCCGCTGTACACCCAGCGCCCAGAAGACCTGGCTGAGCAGCTGCCCCGTATCGAACAGCTGCTCGCCTGGCTGCACCATGCGCGTCAGGTGCTGGAAGCACCGCAGATGGACCGCCTGTATGGCGACCTGAAAAAGCTGCACGAACTGGCCGAACTGCCGCTGGGCGAAGAGCCGGGCGAGTTGCTCGAGGCGCGCATCGAGCAGGCCCGTGCGATCGATCAGAGCCGTGGCTGGAAGCACCTGCTCAAGGCTTGATTGCCCAGCGCCCCCATCGCCCCCATCGCCGGCAAGCCGGCGATGGCTTCACCGCATCAGTGGCAGGCTGGTGGTGGACTTGATCTCGGACAGCGCCACAATCGAATTGACCTCCTGAATCCCCGGCACATTCGACAGTTTTTCGAAGAAGAACCGTTCATAAGCTTCGATATCCTGCGTAACGATCCGCAGCAGGAAGTCCACCGCCCCCATCAGCACATAACACTCCAGCACCTCCGGAAAACCGCGGATCGCCTCGGTGAATTCGGTGAAGTTGGAACGGCCATGGGCGTTGAGTTTCACCTCGGCGAAAATCTGCGTGTTCAGGCCGACCTTCTTGCGGTCGAGCAAGGTCACTTGGCCGCGGATTACCCCCTCCTCCTTCAGCCGCTGGATGCGTCGCCAGCACGGCGACTGCGACAGGCCTACGCGCTCCGCGATCTGCGCGCTGGACAGTGAAGCGTCCTCTTGCAGCAGTTCAAGAATGCGCCGGTCATAGGCATCCAGTTCGCCTTGCATTAATGATTCCTCAAATGACATTTTTTCGAATTGATCAATTTGCACACGTGGCAAATTCTTCGAATCATAGCGAAAAAATGCCGGCGCCAACGTGCAAGAATTTCTCCCACTTCAGCGGAGACCAGCATGAACGCACTCGAACGCCCCCTGCCCCGATCCGACGCCTGGGCCGCCAACGCCAGCCACAGCAGCGTGAGCTATCGCCTGCAGGCCGAAGCGGAGCCGGACACGCTGTGCCGGGTGCTCAACCTGTTCGCCCTGCAGTTTCTGACACCGCACACCGTGCAGGTGAGCCAGCAGGAAGATCTGCTCGACATCGAAATCGGCATTGGCGGGCTCAGCTGGCACCGGGCCGAAGTGATTGCGCAAAAATTGCGCAACCTGGTGTGTGTCGGCGAGGTCACGCTGGAAAACCAGATGCGGGTTGAGCTGGCGGTGGTCTGATCGCGGCACAGCAAGATCCCGAAACCCTTTTCAGCGCTTGTTCCAGCAGCCCCGGCTAGCCTTCACCAGGCACTCACCACCTGGCACGGATGCCGCCATGCACAAACCCGACGATTTATCCCTCGACCTCAAAGGCCTGCTGGATGCCCTGCAAGCCGACCGATGCCTGACCGCCAGCGATGCACTGCAGGTACTCGAACTCGCTACCCCACGGCCTTTCAGTCACCCCCTGGAAACCATCGCCGCCCTGAACCTGGAAGACCGCCTGCACCCCGGCCAGCGCCTGCACCTGGACAGCTTGTGCCAGTGGCTGGCGAGCAAGGTCGGCCAGCCTTATCGGCGTATCGACCCCCTGCAGCTCGACTTGTCTCAGATCAACGGGCTGATCTCCCCGGCCTTCGCCCAACGCCACGGCATCCTCATTCTCGCCAGCGACAGCAGCGGCATCACCGTGGCCAGCGCACAGCCGTTCCAGCACGACTGGCAAACCGACCTGTCGCGCAGCCTGGGCAAACCGATCCGCCGGGTGCTGGCCAGCCCGCTTCAGCTGCGCCAACTGGGCCAGTCACTGTTCCGCCTGGCGCACTCGGTGCAGGGTGCTCAGCACCAGCAATCGGCCAGCCTCGGCGAGCTGGAGCAACTGCTGGAGCTGGGCAAGCGCCAGGGCGAGGCAACGGCCGACGATGCGCATATCGTGCACATCGTCGATTGGCTGCTGCAGTACGCCATCGAGCAGCGCGCCAGCGATATCCACCTGGAGCCGCGCCGCGAACAGGGCCGCCTGCGCTACCGCATAGATGGCCTGTTGCACACGGTGTACGCCTTTCCTGCCAGCGTGACCCTGGCCGTCGTCAGCCGCCTGAAGCACCTGGGCCGCATGGATGTTGCGGAAAAACGCCGCCCGCAGGACGGCCGCGTCAAGAGCAGCCTGGCCGGTGGCGGCGAAGTGGAGCTGCGCCTGTCGACCCTGCCCACGCCCTTTGGCGAGAAGCTGGTGCTGAGGCTGTTCGACCCGCAGCAGCTGCAGGAGGACTTCGATCACCTTGGCCTGGAAGGCGACCAGCTTGCACAGTGGCAGACACTGCTGCAGCGCCGCCAGGGCATCCTGCTGGTCACCGGCCCCACTGGCTCGGGCAAGACCAGTACGCTCTACGCCAGCCTCAAGCGGCTGGCCACGCCCGAGGTCAACCTGTGCACCATCGAAGACCCGATCGAGCGCCTGGAGCCGGCGTTCAACCAGTTGCAGGTACAACCGGCCCTGGACCTGGGTTTTGCCAACGGCGTGCGCGCCCTGCTGCGCCAGGACCCGGACATCATCATGATCGGCGAAATCCGCGACCGCGAGACGGCCCTGGTGGCGGTGCAGGCAGCCCTGACCGGGCACTTGGTGCTGTCGACCCTGCACACCAACGATACCTGTGGCGCCATCACCCGCCTGCTGGAGCTGGGCGTGGCCGATTACCTGATCAAGGCGACCCTGGCTGGGGTGATGGCTCAGCGCCTGGTGCGCTTGCTGTGCCATGAATGCCAAGCCAGCGGCCGGCCGTGCCTGCTGTGCAGGGGCACCGGCTTTCACGGCCGCACGGGGCTGTTCGAGCTGTTGGTGCCAAGCGAAAGCCTGCGTGCCCGGATCGGCGCGGGCGCCGATCTGGCCAGCTTGCGGCAACAGGCCCGGGATGAAGGGCTGCTGGACCTGCGCCGCTGCGGCGAGGCCAAAGTCGCCCGTGGGCTGACCCTTGCCGAGGAAGTGTTTCGGGTTTGTGGGTGAGCGAAAAACCCTTGCATACAAGGAACTTGCGCCCCTTTTGCACGATCCAAGCGGGCACCATCAGCCCTCACCCTTCGAGGTGTTTCATCATGCGTCTCAAAACCGCCATCGCAGCCGCTGCCCTGCTTTCGCTGCCCGTTGGCTCCGCCTTTGCCGACACCTTCTGGCGTAACGTGATTTCGTCCGGCGCGACGACGGCATCCACCTACCTGACCTCCCGCGATCACAAATTGGTCATCGCAGCGCAGGATGACGCCGGCAGCTTTGTGGCCAGCGAGGGCGAAATTCGCGGGCCGTATCTGGAGGCAGCGATGCGTCAAGTGCGGGCTGAGAACCCCGGGATGCAAGCCAGCGACATGGAACTGGCGAATGCCATCCTGGCCAAAAACGCTGTAGCCGAATAACCGCGCCGCCCTTTTCGCGGGCGAAGCCGCTCCCACAGTACCCCGCCGCTTTCAAATCCAGTGCAGCACCTGTGGGAGCCGGCTTGCCGGCGATGAAGCCAACACCGATATCAGCGGTACGCCTCGACCGGCACACACGCACAGAACAGATTCCTGTCTCCATACACATTGTCGACCCGGTTCACCGCTGGCCAGTATTTGTGCTGGCGCACGTGAGCGCTGGGGGCGACCGCCTGCTCCAGGCTGTACGGTCGGTGCCACGGTGCCAGCACATCGGCCAGGGTATGCGGCGCATGCTTGAGCGGGTTGTCCTCTGCCGGCCAGGTGCCGTCCTGCACCGCGTCAATCTCCGCACGGATCGCCAGCATCGCCTCTACGAACCGGTCCAGCTCGGCCTTCGATTCGCTCTCGGTCGGCTCGACCATCAGGGTGCCCGGTACCGGGAATGACATGGTCGGGGCATGGAAGCCATAGTCCATCAGGCGCTTGGCGACATCCTCCTCGCTGATGCCGGTCTGCGCCTTGAGCGGCCTCAGGTCCAGAATGCATTCATGCGCCACCCGCTGGTTGCGGCCTCGGTACAGCACGGGGAAGGCGCCACCGAGCTGGCGGGCAAGGTAGTTGGCGGAGAGGATCGCCACTTCGCTGGCATCGGCCAGCTGCGGGCCCATCATGGCGATGTACATCCAACTGATCGGCAGAATGCTCGCACTGCCCCAGGGCGCGGCGCTGACTGCGCTGTTATTCGGGTCCAGGCCCGGCACCGGCACCACCGGGTGACTGGCAACGAACGGTTTCAGGTGACCCCGGATACCAATCGGCCCCATGCCCGGGCCGCCGCCGCCATGGGGGATGCAGAAGGTCTTGTGCAGGTTCATGTGCGACACGTCGGCACCGATGTCGGCCGGCCGCGCCAGCCCGACCTGGGCGTTGAGGTTGGCGCCGTCCATGTACACCTGGCCGCCGTGCTGGTGCACGACCTCACAGATTTCACGAATGCCTTCTTCGTACACCCCATGCGTGGAGGGATAGGTGACCATCAGGCAAGACAACCGGTCCCCCGCTGCCTGGGCCTTGGCCTTGAGGTCTTCGAGGTCGACGTTGCCGTCATCGTCACAGTCGACGATCACGACCTCCATGCCGGCCATCTGTGCCGAAGCGGGGTTGGTGCCGTGGGCCGACGAAGGGATCAAGCACAGCGTGCGTTGCGGCTGATGCCGGCTGCGGTGGTAACGGGTGATCGCCATCAGCCCGGCGTACTCACCCTGGGCACCGGAGTTGGGCTGCATGCAGATGGCGTCAAAACCGGTGATGGCGCACAACCAGCTCTCCAGCTCGTCGATCATCGCCTTGTAGCCGGTGGCCTGGGCCGCAGGCGCAAAGGGATGGAGATTGGCGAAGGCTGGCCAGGTGATGGGGATCATCTCGCTGGTGGCGTTGAGCTTCATGGTGCAGGAACCCAGCGGGATCATCGATTGGTTCAGCGCCAGGTCCTTGTTTTCCAGCTGCTTGAGGTAGCGCAGCATCTCGGTTTCGCTGTGGTGCAGGTTGAACACCGGGTGAGCAAGGAACGGCGTACGCCTTGCCAGTGCCGCAGGAATGCCTTCGGGCAGGGCTTGCTGGTCGAGCGCGGCGATGTCCAGGCCGTGATCCACCCCGAGGAAGATGTCGAACAGCCTCAGCACAGTGCTTTCATTGGAGGTCTCGTCCAGGCTCACGCCCAGGTGCCCGCGCCCGAGAATGCGCAGGTTGATCTGCGCCGCTTCCGCGCTCTCGATGATCGCCGCCTGTGCACCGCCGACATCCAGAGTGAGGGTGTCGAAGAAATGCTGGTTGAGGCGTTTGATGCCTTTGGCTTCGAGGCCGGCGGCCAGCACGAAGGTCAGCCGGTGCACGCGCTGGGCGATGCGTTGCAAGCCCTCAGGGCCGTGGTAAACAGCATAGAAGCCGGCAATGTTGGCCAGCAGCACCTGGGCCGTGCAGATGTTGGAGTTGGCCTTCTCGCGGCGGATATGCTGCTCGCGGGTCTGCAGGGCCATGCGCAGCGCGGTGTTGCCACGGGCATCGCGCGATACCCCGATGATGCGCCCCGGCATGGCCCGTTTGTAGTCGTCGCGGCAGGCGAAGTAGGCCGCATGGGGGCCACCGTAGCCCATGGGTACACCAAAGCGCTGGGTCGAACCCAGCACCACATCGGCGCCGAGCTCGCCAGGCGGGGTCAACACCACCAAGCTGAGCAAGTCGGCCGCCACGCAGGCGAGGGCTTGCTGGCTGTGCAACTGATCGATCAGCGGGCGCAGGTCACGCACCTCGCCATGAGTGTCTGGATACTGCAGCAAAGCACCGAATACCTGGTGCTGGGCGAGGTTATCCACAGCGTCGACGATCAGCTCGAAACCGAAACCTTCCGCTCGGGTTTTCAGCACTGACAATGTTTGCGGGTGGCAGTGTTCGTCGGCAAAGAACGCATTGCTCTTGTTGCGCGCCACGCGTTTGGCCAGGGCCATGGCTTCGGCAGCTGCGGTGGCTTCATCCAGCAGCGAGGCATTGGCCAGGGCAAGGCCTGTGAGGTCGATGACCATTTGCTGGAAATTGAGCAGGGCTTCCAGCCGGCCTTGGGCGATTTCTGGCTGATAAGGCGTATAGGCGGTGTACCAGCCGGGGTTTTCCAACACGTTGCGCAGGATGACGGTTGGCGTGACGGTGCCGTGGTAGCCCATGCCGATCAGGCTGGTCCAGACCTGGTTCTGCTCGGCGTAGCCGGCCAGTTTGGCCAGCGCGGCCTGTTCGTCCAGTGCCGGTGGCAGGTCGAGTGCGCGGTTGAAGCGGATGCCCGGCGGGACGGTCTGCTCGATCAGCTCGCTGCGGTTGTTCAGGCCGAGGGCGCTGAGCATGGCCTGCTGCTCCGAGGCATCGGGCCCCAGATGGCGGCGCAGGAACGGGTTGAGCTCTTGCAGTTGATGCAGGGATGGCGACTGGGACATGACGACGCTCTCTTCCTAGACCAGGCCTCATGGAGACTTATAAGTCTAGGAAGGATTGCCGATTCTGCGGGGAAACTTGCAGATGCAGGGCTGGCCTCTTCGCGGGTTTACCCGCGAAGGGTGCGCTGGGGCTTATTCGCCGATAGCAGCCTTGTAACCGGCAGCATCCAGCAGGTTGTCCAGTTCCGCCGGGTTGCTGGGCTTCAGCTTGAAGATCCAGGCATCGTAAGGCTCTTCGTTGAGCTGTTCCGGGCTATCGGCCAGCGCTTCGTTGACCGCGATCACTTCGCCACCGATCGGGGCATAGATGTCCGAAGCGGCCTTAACCGACTCGACCACGCCAGCGGCGTCGCCTTGGCCGAACACCTTGCCGACTTCTGCCAGTTCGACGAACACGACGTCACCCAGGGCTTCCTGTGCGTGGTCGCTGATGCCAACGGTCACTGTGCCGTCGCTTTCCAGACGGGCCCACTCATGGCTTTCGGCAAAACGCAGATCGGCGGGGATATTGCTCATGTCTTGTATTCCTCGATTGGGTCAGCGGTCGGCCCGCCGTTAATTGTTCAGATCAGAATCTTGCCGTGGCGCACGAAGGTCGGTTTGACCACCCGCACCGGGTACCACTTGCCGCGAATCTCTACCTCGGCACGGTCGCCGGTGGCCATGGGTACACGCGCCAGGGCAATGGATTTGCTCAACGTAGGAGAGAAACTACCACTGGTGATCTCCCCTTCGCCAATACCGGCCACGCGAACCACCTGGTGGGCACGCAAAACACCGCGTTCTTCCAGCACCAGGCCGACCAGTTTGTCCTGCACGCCATGCTCGATTTCCGCCAGCAGGCCGGTGCGGCCGATGAAGTCGCGCTCGGCGGGCTCCCAGGCAATGCTCCACCCCAGGTTGGACGTCAGCGGAGTATGACTTTCGTCGATGTCCTGGCCGTAGAGGTTCATGCCAGCCTCCAGGCGCAGCGTGTCGCGGGCGCCCAGACCGCTGGGGGCGATACCGGCGCCGACCAGGTCGTTGTAGAAGGCGACGGCCTCGTGGCCCGGGAGGATGATCTCCAGCCCATCTTCACCGGTATAACCCGTGCGGGCAATGAACCAGTCGCCCTCGGCCAGCCCTTCGAACGGGCGCAGCTCGCGAATCAGTGCGGCACGCGAGGCACTGAGCAAGGCGGCGACCTTCTCCCGGGCCTGGGGCCCCTGGATAGCGAGAATGGCCAGGTCCGGGCGCACCTCGATACCGACCGAAAACCCGCTGCTCTGGGCTTCGAGCCAAGCCAGCACCTTGGCCCGAGTGGCGGCGTTGGTGACCAAACGATAACCGGGTTCAGTCCGGTAGACGATCAGGTCGTCGATGACCCCGCCCGCTTCGTTGAGCAGCGGGCTGTACAGTGCCTTGCCGACACCTTCGAGGCGGCCAACGTCGTTGGCCAGTAGTCGCAGCAGCCAGGCGCCGGCATCGCTGCCATCGATGTCGATCACGGTCATGTGGGAAACATCGAACACCCCACAGTCACTGCGCACCTGATGGTGCTCCTCGACCTGCGAGCCATAGTGCAGGGGCATGTCCCAGCCACCGAAATCGACCGTCTTGGCGCCAAGCGCCAGGTGCAGGTCGTATAAAAGCGTGCGCTGTCCCATGGGTTTCTCCTTCCGGGCGTGGCGAAGCGGCGGCGGTCGATGACGTTTAGTCGTCAGCTCTTCTTGTAGGACCCGTCGCGCGAATGCCGCGCATTGTAGCCGCAAGGGCGCGGGCTGGCACCTTCAGTGATTGTGACCGGGGCGTTTGGCGGAGCGGCGAATCAGGCCGATGACCGGCAGCAACCCCACCAGCACCAGGGTCAAGGCAGGCAGCGAGGCACGCGCCCACTCGCCTTCGCTGGTCATCTCGAACACCCGGACCGCGAGGGTGTCCCAGCCGAACGGGCGCATCAGCAAGGTGGCGGGCATTTCCTTCAGCACGTCGACGAAAACCAACAGCGCGGCGCTGAGCGCGCCGGGGACCAGCAGTGGCAGATACACCTTGAAAAACAATCTCGCGCCACCGACGCCCAGGCTGCGCGAAGCCTCCGGCAGCGACGGGCGGATACGCTCCAGGCTGCCCTCCAGTGGCCCATAGGCCACGGCGATAAACCGCACCAGATAGGCCAGCAGCAACGCCGCCAGGCTGCCCAGCAGCAGCGGCTTGCCGGCACCGCCCAGCCACGTGGACAGCGGGATCACCAGCTGATTGTCGAGGTAACTGAAGGCCAGCATGATCGACACGGCCAGTACCGAACCGGGCAAGGCATAGCCCAAGTTGGCCAGGCCGACCCCGGCACGGATGCCGCCGGTCGGGGCCTGCCGCCGGGCAAAGGCCAGCAGCAGCGCCACGCACACCGTGATCAAGGCGGCCATGGCGCCCAGGTAAAGCGTGTGCAGCACCAGGCCGATGTAACGCTCATCCAGGTCATGCCGCCCGCGCTGCCAGAACCACGTCAGCAACTGCAGCAGCGGGATGACGAATGCACAGGCGAACACCAGCAGGCACCAGCCACTGGCCATCAGCGCCTTGATGCCCCGCAGGTGGTAGAGCGCCTGCCCGCGAGGGCGTTCGTTACCGCTGCGCGCCGCACCGCGGGCACGGCGTTCGCCGTACAGCACCAGCATTACCGCCAGCAGCAACAAGCTGGCCAGTTGGGCCGCGCTGGAGAGGCTGAAGAAGCCGTACCAGGTCTTGTAGATGGCCGTGGTGAAGGTGTCGAAATTGAACACCGCCACGGCACCGAAATCGGCCAGCGTCTCCATCAAGGCCAGCGCGATGCCAGCGCCAATGGCTGGCCGTGCCATCGGCAGGGCAACCCGCCAGAAGGCTTGCAGCGGCGACAGGCCAAGCACCCGCGCCGCCTCCATCAGGCCCTTGCCCTGGGCCAGGAACGCCGTGCGCGCGAGCAGGTAGACGTAGGGGTAGAACACCAGCACCAGGACAATGATCACCCCACCGGTGGAACGTACCCGCGGCAGGCGCATCGGCCCGAACACCTCGCGCAAGGCGCTTTGCACGGGGCCGGCAAAATCCAGCAGGCCGACGAAGACGAAGGCCAGCACATAGGCGGGGATGGCGAACGGCAGCATCAGCGCCCAATCCAGCCAGCGTCTGCCGGGGAATTCGCAAAGGCTGGTGAGCCAGGCCAGGCTGACGCCGAGTAGGGTCACGCCTACGCCTACCCCCAGCACCAGGGTGAGGGTGTTGCCAAGCAGGCGGCTCATCTGGGTGTCGAGCAGGTGCGACCAGATCTGCAGGTCGACCGACTGCCAGGACAGCAGCAGGACGCTCAGGGGCAGGAGCACTAGGGCGGCGGTCAGGGTGACCGGGAGGTACCAGCGACGTTGGGGGGTGTGGGGCAAGTCTTATGTCTCTGTGGCAGTCTGTGACCGCTGTGCGGTCGTTCGCGGGTTTGCCCGCGAAGGGGCCCATGCAGGCCCCGGAAGAATAACTCAGTTCCAGCCAGCCCGGTCCATCAAGCGAATGGCCTCGGCCTGGCGTTTGCCGGCCACTTCGACCGGAATGCTGTCAGCCTTGAAGTTGCCCCAGGCCGCGACTTCATCCGATGGCTTGACCTTCGGGTTGGCCGGGAACTCCTGGTTGATGTCGGCGAACAACTTCTGCGCCTCCTCGCCGGTCATCCATTCCACCAGCTTCTTGGCAGCCTCCGGATGCGGCGCATGCTGGGTCAGGCCGATGCCCGACAGGTTGACGTGCACGCCACGGTCGCCCTGGTTGGGCCAGAAGATCTTCACCGGCAGATCCGGCTTTTCCTTGTGCAAGCGGCCATAGTAGTAGGTGTTGACCACCCCGACATCACACTGGCCCGCCGCGACAGCCTGGATCACTGCATTGTCATCGGAGAACACGTCGGTGGAGAGGTTGTTCACCCAGCCTTTGACGATCTGCTCGGTCTTGGCTTCGCCATGGTTCTCGATCAGCGTGGCGGTCAGCGACTGGTTGTAGACCTTCTTCGCCGTGCGCAGGCACAGGCGGCCCTCCCAGTTCTTGTCGGCCAGTGCTTCGTAGGTGCTCAACTCTGCCGGCTTGACCCGCTCGGTGGAGTAGACGATGGTCCGCGCACGCAGGCTCAAGCCAGTCCAGTCGTGGGAAGACGCGCGGTACTGCGAAGGGATGTTCTGGTCGATGATGGGCGACTTGATCGGCTGCAGAATGCCCATCTGCTCGGCCTGCCAGAGGTTGCCGGCATCGACGGTCAGCAGCAGGTCGGCCACCCCGTTTTCGCCCTCGGCCTTGATACGCTGCATCAGCGGGGCTTCCTTGTCGGTGATGAACTTGATCTTGACCCCGGTCTTGGCGGTATATGCGTCGAACACCGGCTTGATCAGCTCGTCAATGCGCGAGGAGTACACCACCACTTCGTCCGCCGCCTGGGCCGTGCCGCCGAACAGGGTCAGGGCCAGGGCGGCCAGTAGGGGCTTGCGTGGCAACATGGAAAGCACTCCTCGGATCGTATGAGAGGCGCAAATGGTAGTGAATCCCATTTTCTGGCTCACCTACCCAGCCGTTACCGGATGTTGCAAGGGACCCTCAGGGCTTGGCCAACTCAGGCAGGTCGCCGGTCAGCCCCAGCGCCTGGCGCACGAACAATGCCTTGGCCTCCGGCATCTGCTCCACCAGCTTCAACCCACTGTTACGCAACCAGCGCAGCGGCAGCGGGTTGGCCTGGAACAACCGCTCGAAACCTTCCATCGCCGCCATCAATGCCAAATTGTGCGGCATGCGCCGGCGCTCATAGCGGCTCAGCACCTTCACATCCGCCAGGCGCTCACCGCGCCCACCGGCATTGACCAGCACCTCGGCCAACACCGCGGCATCGAGGAAGCCCAGGTTGACGCCCTGCCCGGCCAACGGGTGGATGGTGTGCGCGGCATCGCCGATCAGCGCCAGCCCTTCGTCCACATAGCGCTTGGCGTGGCGCTGGCGCAGCGGCACGCAGACCCGCGGGTCGGCTTGCAGCACTTCGCCCAATCGCCCCTCGAAGGCGCGTTCCAGGGCCTTGAGGAAGGCCTGGTCGTCCAACGCCATGACCTGCTCGGCGTGTTCCGGCGTGGTCGACCAGACGATCGAACACCAGTCTTGCTGGCCATCACGCGACAACGGCAGGAACGCCAGCGGCCCTTCGTCGGTGAAGCGCTGCCAGGCCGTTGCCTGATGCGCCGCGCTGCAGCGTACGCTGGTGACAATGGCGTGGTGCAGGTAATCCCACTCGCGGGTTTCGCAACCGGCCAGGCGCCGCACTGCCGAATTGGCCCCGTCGGCAGCCACCACCAGCGGCGCACGCAGGCGGCGGCCATCGGCCAGGGTCAGCAGCCACTCATCGCCGGAACGGCGCATCTGCTCCAGGCGAGCATTGGGCAGCAGGCCGATATCGCTGTCGTGCAGGCGCTCCAGCAGGCCATCCTGAACGACACGGTTCTCGACGATGTGGCCAAGCACCTGGGCGTGCACACTGGCCGCCGAGAAGTGGATCTGCCCGGTACCGCTGCCGTCCCACACCTGCATGTCCGAATACGGCGAAACACGCCGCTTGGCGATCCCTTCCCAGGCGCCCACGCGCTCGAGAATGCGCTGGCTGGCTGCCGACAGGGCGCTGACGCGCGGTTCGAACGGGGCAGCGCCATCGAACGGTTTCACCGACAACGGGCCCCCGTCGAGCAGGAGAATTTCCAGGCCGCTGTGGCGCAAGGCCAAGGCCAGGGCGCTGCCGACCATACCGGCACCGACAATCAACAGATCTGCGCGCATTTCCATGCCTTACGCCTGCCTCGCTTGCGGCTTGAGCCGCACGTATAGGGTTTTATCGACCCGCGCCACCAGCTCGCCGGCACCGTCGCGGATATCGACCTGCAAACGGGGCAGGTACTTCTTGCCGCTGGCGGTCTGCTGACGGATCTCATCCAGCAGCGCGTCATCGACGTGGAATTCTGCATACACCGGGCCCTTGCCCGGCGAAATGAAGTCGATGCTGGCTGCCTTGTCCCAGACGATGTACTCACGGCCCAGCTGCTCGATCAGCAGCAGCATGTAGAACGGATCGACCATGGAGTACAGGCTGCCACCGAATTGGGTACCGACGTAGTTGCGGTTCCAGCGGGTCAGCTTCATGCGCACCTTGACGCTGCGCATGTCCGGGCTGATGTGCTGGACGCGGATCCCGGCACCGAGGTACGGCGGGTAGAGGTTCAGCATCCAGCGCAACATGCGTGCACGTCGCGCCAGGCGGCGCGGGTTGCTCATGCCTGGCCCCGCGGATCGGGGCGGGTACCCAGGCCCATGGCCTGGCGGGCGAACCAGCTCTTTGCCGGCGGCAGCAGGTCGAGCCCAAGCAGACCGAGGTTGCGCCCGGCCGCCAGCAACGGCTGGTTGCTGCCGAACAGGCGGGTGACCTGGTCAGAAAAACCGATGGTCAGGGCCTGGTCGAGCCGCTGGCGTTGCTGATAAGCCTGCAGGGTCGTCAGGTCGCCCGGCTGCTGCGGGCCGGCCAGCAGTGCGTCAGCCAGCGACTGCACATCACGCAGCGACAGGTTGAAACCCTGCCCGGCGATGGGGTGCAGGCTGTGCGCGGCATTGCCCAGCACCACCAGGTGCGGGCGTACCTGCTCTTCGGCCTCGACCAGCGCCAGCGGGTAGAGGTGCCGTGCGCCGACCTGGCGCAAGGCGCCGAGGCGGTAGCCGAAGGCATCCTGCAGTTCACGCAGGAAGCTGCGCTCATCGACCTCGGCCAGGCGCTTGGCGTCCATCCCTTGGCGGGTCCAGACCAGCGCGCAGCGGTTATCAGGCAACGGCAGCAGGGCCATGGGGCCTTGCTCGGTAAAGCGTTCAAAGGCCTGGCCACAATGGGCCTCGCCGGGGGTGATGTTGGCGATCAGCGCGCTTTGTTCGTACGGCGTGCGACGCACATGGATGCCCAGTTGCTCACGCAACCCAGAGCGGCCACCGTCGGCCAGCACCGCAAGGTCGCATTCCAGGCTGGTGTCATCGTCCAGTTGCAGGCGGTAGCCACCGGCAATCGCCTGCAGTGCCTTGACCTCGGCCGGGCAGCGCCAGCTCACCACCTCGGTGTCCAGGCCTTGCCACAGGCACTGGCCCAGCCAGGCGTTCTCGACCACATAGCCCAGCGCCGGCACGCCTTCTTCCAGCGCATCCAGGCGGGTGGAGCCGAAGCGCCCACGGTCGGAGACCTGGATCTGCCGGATCGGCTCGGCACGCGGGCTGATGGTTTGCCACAGGCCCAGGTGCTGATAGATCTGCCGGGTACCGAACGACAGCGCCGAGGAGCGCGCGTCGTAGCTGGGCTGGAAGCTGTCGCCGGGGGCGAACGGCTCGATCAGCAGGATCTTCCAGCCACGCGCCTTGGCGCCGGCCTGCAGGGCCAGGGCCAGGCTGGCACCGACCAGGCCGCCACCAATGATCGCCAGGTTGACGCGGCTCATGCAGCGTCCTTACGTGCGGCCTGCATCAGCGCCTCGATCTCGGCGACCGTCCTGGGCACGCCCGACGTCAGAATTTCACAACCTTGCCTGGTCACCACCACGTCGTCCTCGATCCTTACGCCGATGCCGCGCCATTTTTTCGCGACACTCTGGTTGTCGCCGGCAATGTAGATGCCCGGCTCGACGGTCAGCGCCATGCCTGGCTCCAGTACCCGCCACTGGCCACCGACCTTGTATTCGCCCACATCGTGCACATCCATGCCCAGCCAGTGCCCGGCGCGGTGCATGTAGAAGGCGCGATAGGCTTCGCTGTCGATCAACGCCTGCACATCGCCCTTGAGCAACCCGAGTTCCACCAGGCCTTCGGTGATCACCCGCACGGTCGCTTCATGCGCGTGGTTCCAGTGCTTGCCCGGGGCAATTTCGGCGAATGCGGCGGCCTGGGCCTTGAGCACCAGCTCATAGATGGCCTTCTGCTCAGGCGAGAAACGCCCGCTGACCGGGAAGGTGCGGGTGATGTCACTGGCATAGCAGTCGATTTCGCAGCCGGCGTCGATCAACACCAGGTCACCGTCCTTGAGCGGTGCATTGTTCTCCTGGTAGTGCAGGATGCAGCCGTTGCGGCCAGCGGCGACGATCGAGCCGTAGGCAGGCATTTTCGCCCCGCCTTTACGGAATTCGTAGTCCAGCTCGGCTTCCAGGCTGTATTCGTGCAGCCCGGCCCGACAGGCCTGCATGGCCCGCACATGGGCGCGGGCGGAAATATCTGCGGCTGCGCGCATCACTTTCACCTCTGCCGCCGATTTATACAGGCGCATGTCGTGCAGCAGGTGATCCAGCGCAACGAACTCGTTCGGCGGCTGCGCGCCGAGGCGCGCCTTGGAGCGGATCACGTTGATCCAGTCCATCAGCCGACGGTCGAACTCGGGGTTGCTGCCCATGGCGCTGTAGACCCGCTCGCGGCCTTCGATCAGGCCGGGCAGGATCTCGTCGATGTCGGTGATCGGAAAAGCATCGTCCGCGCCGAAGTCACGGACCGCACCTTCCTGGCCGGCACGCAGGCCGTCCCATTGCTCGCGCTCAGGGTTGCGCTCGCGGCAGAACAGCACGTACTCGCCATGCTCGCGCCCAGGGATCAAGGCGATCACCGCCTCGGGCTCGGGGAAGCCGCTGAGGTACTGGAAATCGCTGTCCTGGCGGTATACGTGCTCGACGTCGCGGTTGCGGATGGCAACCGCGGCAGCCGGCAGGATGGCAATGCTGTTCGGGACCATCTGCGCCATCAGCGCCTTGCGCCGACGGGCATATTCGGCCTTGGGTATGTGGCTCATGGGCAGGACGACCCCCGGTTGATCAGTGCAGCGATGGCTTGGAGGCGGGTGCCGCCGGCTTGGCCAGCTCGGAGAACAGCAGCAGCGGCGCCACACGCAGGTATTCCATGACTTCCATGTAGTCGCTCTCGCCGTCTTCGGACTCTTCGAGGGCTTCCTGGACTTGAGAGATCGCAACCAGGTCCTGCAGTACGTCCTTGGCCTCGTCGGAAAGGTCCTTGCCGCCCGCGTTCAGGCCGAAGCCTGTGATGAAACCCTGGCACCACTGGCCCAGTGCCGCAGCACGGTCGGCCAGCGCCGCGTCATCGGTAGGCAGCAGAAGCACGATGGCCATGTCATCGCTGGTCAGCTCGCCCTTGACCATTTCTTGAAGGCCGATCAGGGCATTGCGAACCGTGTCACCCGGTTCGATTTCAAGCAGTTGAGCGGCGTCGGCCAGCCAGGCGTCGGCATCGAAGCCGGCACCGGCGCAGCTGCGCCCGACCAGCAAGCCGTGCAGCTCGGCAGGAGTGACAGGATGGCCATTGCTCGAGAGCAGCATGGCGAAGGCGATGTAAGGCGATTGGGTATTAGGCATGGTCGGCTAGGCGCCAGACGGCGCATTTGACTAGAATGAAGGCCTTGTATCCTAGCACCGGCAGGCGCGCCAAGACCATCGGCACTGGCCGCCACCGTTCAGGGAGAGGCATCATCGACGGGTGATTCATGACGGAGCGAATCGAGTGCAACCCACGCAAGAGAACGACCTGCAAGCATTGATGAGCCGGTTTGAGTCGCTGATCGACCGCGTCGAGCAACTAAAACGGCAGAATGCACTCCTAGTAGCTCAGGAAAAGTCCTGGCGCGAAGAGCGCGCCCACCTCATCGAAAAGAACGAGATCGCCAAGCGCAAGGTCGAGTCGATGATCTTACGCCTCAAGGCCCTGGAGCAAGACTCATGAGTTCAAGCAATAGCGTCACCGTGCAGATCCTGGACAAGGAGTACTCGATCATCTGCCCGCCGGAAGAACGCAACAACCTGGTCAGCGCCGCACGCTACCTGGACGGCAAGATGCGTGAGATCCGTAGCAGCGGCAAGGTGATCGGTGCCGACCGTATCGCTGTGATGGCCGCATTGAACATCACCCACGAGATGCTGCACCGCCAGGAAGATCGCACCGACGCCCCCGCTGGCAACGCCACCCGCGAGCAGGTCCGTGACTTGCTCGATCGCGTCGATAAGGCGTTGTCCGACGATGCGGATACCAAAATCGGCTGAGATTGGTATACTGGCGCCACTCCCTGGGGGATGCGCCAGTCGGTTATGTCCCTGAGCCGATACGCACAACCACGGGGGTTGCACGCTGGGGCCGGTGTGCATGTCCGCCCGACGGAAAGCCTTAACGCCCCCTGCAATCTCCACCTTGAACTTTCGGGTTCAAGGGCTACACCGATAGCGGTCTTATCGGGGAGCCTGATTTCAATTGCCCGCCCTGACCGGCGGGCAATTCTCGCCTTACGCTTCGACACCCGGGAACGCCTGTGCCATGACCGACACCGCGCCGCTCACCCGCCCCCAGCTTCGTCGCCTGCTGCGCAATGCCCGTCGCGCACTCACGCCCGCCCAGCAACGCCAGGCCTCATTGGGCCTGTATCGCCAGCTGGCACAGCACCCGCTGTTCCGCCGCGCTCGGCACATTGCCCTGTACCTGCCCAACGACGCTGAAATCGACCCACGCCTGCTGCTGCGCGAGGCCCAGCGCCGGGGCAAACGCGTCTACCTGCCGGTGCTGCACGCCTGGCCGCGCACGCGCATGGTGTTCCAGCGTTTCGAACAGGGTGAGCAGCTCAAGCGCAACCGCTTCCGTATTCCAGAGCCACTGACCGATCGTCGGCGACAACGCCCGATCTGGTCGCTGGACCTGATCCTGCTGCCGCTGGTGGGCTTCGATGAAGTCGGCGGGCGACTTGGCATGGGCGGTGGCTTCTACGATCGCAGCCTGGCTTACCAGGCACGCCGTAAAACGTGGAAAAAACCGCTGCTGCTGGGGCTGGCTCATGAATGCCAGAAGGTCGAACGGCTGGCCCAGGCCAGTTGGGACGTACCACTGCAGGGCACGGTCTCGGACCGTGGCTGGTACCTGGCGCCAAGCTGAGTGGCGTCAGCAGAGAATCAGCGTTGCGGCTGGCTGGTGTCGACCGGGGTCTGATAGGCGATATCGAGCTTGCGCTCCCAGATACCTTGCGCATAACCGGTGGTGACCACACCCAGGCCGAAGATGAAGACCAGGACCCAAAGCAGGTCCGGTTTACGTTGATTCATCGAAGAATGCCCCCCAGGCATACTGTTCAGGCTCGACGACCTTCTTGGTGTCGCCGGAGCGTCTAGCGTTAAAATCGGCGCATTTTCCGTCAACCTGAGCCAGCACGCAAACGTTGACGCCAACCGGCTGTCGGTTTCGTGCAACAGGTTGTTTCAACCCTTTTCAGGAGCAGCATCCATGGCCTATTGGCTGATGAAATCCGAGCCCGACGAGCTCTCGATCGAAGGCCTGGGCCATTTGGGCGAAGCGCGTTGGGACGGGGTGCGCAACTACCAGGCACGCAACTTCCTGCGGGCCATGAGCGTAGGCGATGAGTTTTTCTTCTATCACTCCAGCTGCCCGCAACCCGGGATTGCCGGGATCGCCCGGATCACTGCAGCGGCCTACCCGGACCCGACTGCACTGGACCCCGAGAGCCACTACCACGATGCCAAGGCCAGTGCCGAAAAGAACCCATGGAGCGCGGTGGATGTGGCGCACGTGAAGACGTTCAGGCAGGTGCTGGGGCTTGGGTTGCTCAAGCAGCAGAGTGCGCTGGCGGAGTTGCCACTGGTGCAGAAAGGGACGCGGTTATCGGTGATGCCAGTGACCGAGGAGCAGTGGGCGGCGATTGTCGCGCTTGCGCGGTGACCGGAAGTTACCTCGCCTATCGCATGAACAACGCTAACGGCGTGGGCGCGGTAAACCCGCGCCCGCAGGGACCGCGTAAACTTTGATTTTTGAATTGAAGCCGTTTGCTCAGATCACTGCACAATCAGGTTATTGAACAGCAGATCTTCGACAATCGGCTTGCCCTCTTCCGCTTCCATCACCTGCTGCACCTGCTTCAGCGCTTGCTGGCGCAGCGCTTCCTTGGCTTCGACGTTACTCATGTTATCCACACCCTGCTGGGTGAACAGCGCCACCAGCTGATTGCGAATCAGCGGTTCGTGGTGTTTCACCGCCTTGGCGGCTTCATCGCCGGTCACGCGCAGGGCGACGTCGGCCTTGTACACGCGCAGCCTGGGGCTGCCGTCGAGGGCGTAGTTGCCGACGAAGGGCGGGCTCAGGCTGATGTAGGAAACCTTGGGGGCCCCTTCCTTGGCTTCTTCGGCCATGGCCGCCGCTGGCAGCATCAGGGCCAGCACCATCAAGATCCACGCTTTCACGAATTCGCTCCTCAAAACAATTGGCGCCAGCTTACCCAGCGCGCCGCTCAAACCCAAGCCCCGGCTTATGCCAACCCATCAGGACGGACCATGCTCGTTGACCCGGCACGCGGTCCTCCTACACTTATCGGCCACTACACGCAAAGGAATAGCCCGATGAAAGCTGTGTTGTGCAAAACCCTGGGCCCGGCACGGGACCTGGTACTGGAAGAGGTGGCCAGCCCGACGCCGAAGAAGAACGAGGTCCTGCTCGACGTGCAGGCGGCCGGGGTCAACTTCCCCGATACCCTGATCATCGAGGGCAAATACCAGTTCCAACCGCCCCTGCCGTTCTCGCCGGGCGGCGAGGCAGCGGGCTTGGTCAGCGCAGTGGGTGAGCGCGCCGGCGCGTTCAGGGTGGGTGATCGGGTCATGGCCCTGACCGGTTGGGGTGCGTTCGCCGAACAGGTAGCCGTGCCGTTCTACAACGTGATGCCCATTCCCGAAACCATGGACTTCACCACCGCTGCCGCGTTTGGGATGACCTACGGCACCTCGATGCATGCGCTCAGGCAACGCGGCCAGCTGCAGCCCGGGGAAACCCTGCTGGTGCTGGGTGCGTCCGGGGGTGTCGGCCTGGCGGCAGTGGAGATCGGCAAGGCCATGGGCGCCAAAGTGATCGCGGCGGCCAGCAGCGCCGACAAACTCGCCGTGGCCAAGGCGGCGGGGGCGGACGAGCTGATCGATTACAGCCAGGCCAGCCTCAAGGACGAAATCAAGCGCCTGACCGGCGGCCAGGGCGTGGATGTGATCTACGACCCGGTCGGCGGCGAGCTGTTCGACCAGGCGGTGCGCGGGCTGGCCTGGAATGGCCGGTTGCTGGTGGTCGGCTTTGCCAGCGGCACGATCCCGCAGATGGCGGCAAACCTGGTGCTGCTCAAGGGGGCAGCGGTGCTGGGCGTATTCTGGGGTTCGTTTGCGCAGCGCCAACCGGAGGAGAACGCGGCCAACTTCCGGCAGCTGTTTGCCTGGCATGCCGAGGGCAAGCTGAAGCCGCTGGTGTCGCAGACTTATCCACTGGCCGAAGCTGGGGCTGCGATCGAGCAGTTGGGGCAGAGGAAGGCTGTGGGTAAGTTGGTGGTGCTGGCCAGGTAAGGCATTGCTGCCAGGTTGCCTGCACTGGCCTCATCGCGTGTTTACCCGCGATGAGGCCGGCACAGCCAAATGAGCGATCAAACTTCGCGCAGGTTATGGCAGCGCCTAAAGCGCGCCTCCAGGTTGCGGTCCGGCATCTGGTGATTACGCAGTGCATTCAACGTCTGCTCGACGTACTCGCGCGTGGTGCCATAACGCCCCTTGGCGCTTGCCAGGATTTGACTGAGCAAGGTGTCCGGCAGATTGCCGGCGTAGCACGGCAAATGCCGCTCCAGCACAAACCCAAGCGCCTGAACCTTGCTGCCATCACCCAGCCGGCAACTGAGCCAGTGCGGCCGGTACGCCGGGTACGGCATCTCCCTTTGCCACAGGGCCATCAGCGAATCGTCGAGGTTGCTTTCATCCAGGCGATAGGCAAAACCACTGCACGAACCACCGCGGTCCAAGCCGAACACCAGGCCCGGCGTTTCCGGCGTGCCACGGTGCTCGTGCGACCACAGGTAAAGCCCACGGTGATAGCCATGCACGCGTGCACGCTGACGCTCAACCGAACTGCACTCCGGGCGCCAGATCAACGAACCATAGGCGAACAACCAAACGGGCCCACCTTCATGGCGCGACATGGTCATGTGCATGGAGTTGAGCAACTGCTCGCGGGTCAGTTGCTGGCCGAAGTCGAGCGCCGGAGGATAAGAACTTTTCCAGGACAAACTTTCAAGTGCCGACATAAGCTGCCGCCATTATTCCCTGTGAACAACCGATGTGGCGAGAGCCGCTGCGAGACGGGGCTTGCGCCCCACCACCGTGGGTGCCTGCATTCACCTTAGGATAGAAACACGCCAACACTCAAGTCCCGAAACCCAAGTTTCGCGCGAACTTCCGACGATTGGAACGTAGCGTTTCGAGTCGAGCGAAAGTTATTAACCAAGGCGGTAACAAATACCGCCTTATACCCACGGCCAGAAACTTCGGTTATTAACCACGCGGCGCGTAGGCAAACACATCGGCACGCATGCGGTGCGCATCCATGCCGGCCTCGACCAGCGCATCGAGGGTGGCATACACCATGTTGGGCGAGCCACTGGCATAGACGTGGACCGTATTCAGGTCCTGCACGTCTTCGCACACGGCCTCGTGCAGCATCCCGCAACGGCCTTCCCAGCCACACAGGTCGCTGACCACCTTGTGCAGGAACAGGTTGGGCAGGCGCTGCCATTCGTCCCAATGCTCGATGGCGTAGAAGTCCTCCGGGCGGCGTACCCCCCAGTAGAGATGCACCGGGTGCTTGAAGCCTTGGGCGCGGCAATGTTCGACCAGGCTGTGCATCTGGCCCATGCCGGTACCGGCGGCAATCAGCACCAGCGGGCCATCGGGCAACTCGGCCAGGTGGGTATCACCAAACGGCATCTCGACCCGCGCCAGGCCATTGCGCTGCAATTGCTCGAGCAACTGCAGGGCGCTGGCTTCACGCGCCAGCACGTGCAGCTCCAGCTCGCGCCCGCTATGGGGTGCCGACGCCAGCGAGAAGGCTGCCGGCTTGCCGCCCTCGCGCTCGATCATCAGGTACTGCCCGGCGTGATAGCGCAACGGCTTGCCCGCCGGCGCGCGCAGCCGCACGCGCCAGACGTCGCCACCGACGTCGACACATTCGACGACACTGCAAGCCAGCTTGCGTACTGGCAGCTCGCCCAGGGCCAGCACACCATCCCAGAGCAAAACACAGTCCTCCAGCGGTTCGGCGATGCACGTGAACAGCTCGCCATGGTCACGCACCTCACCGTCCTGACGAACGCGACCTTCGACCAACAATGCGGCGCAGACATGGCAATTGCCATTGCGGCAGCTGTTCGGGCTCTCATAGCCCAGCCGCCGCGCTCCATCCAGGATCCGTTCCCCGGGTTCGAGCGCCAGCACCGCCCCGGACGGCTGCAACGTTACCTGCATCAATCTATTCCCAACTGATCCCACAGCTCATCGATGCGGCGGGTGACGGCTTCGTCCTTGACGATGACCCGGCCCCATTCGCGTGTCGTTTCGCCCGGCCACTTGTGCGTGGCATCCAGGCCCATCTTCGACCCCAGCCCCGATACCGGCGACGCGAAGTCGAGGTAGTCGATCGGCGTGTTGTCGATCATCACCGTATCACGCTTGGGGTCCATGCGCGTGGTGACGGCCCAGATCACGTCATTCCAGTCGCGGGCGTTGATGTCGTCGTCGGTGACGATAACGAATTTGGTGTACATGAACTGTCGCAGGAACGACCACACACCCAACATCACGCGCTTGGCGTGGCCGGGGTACTGCTTCTTGATGGTCACCACCGCCATGCGGTACGAGCACCCTTCCGGCGGCAGGTAGAAGTCGACGATCTCCGGGAACTGCTTCTGCAGGATCGGCACGAACACTTCGTTCAGCGCAACGCCAAGGATCGCCGGTTCATCAGGCGGCCGACCGGTGTAGGTGCTGTGGTAGATCGGTTTTTGCCGATGGGTGATGCGCTCGACGGTGAACACCGGGAAGCTGTCCACCTCGTTGTAGTAGCCGGTATGGTCGCCGTAAGGGCCTTCTGGCGCCATCTCACCTGGGTGGATCACGCCTTCGAGGATGATCTCGGCGGTGGCCGGCACCTGCAGGTTGCTGCCGCGGCACTTGACCAGCTCGGTGCGGTTGCCGCGCAGCAGGCCGGCGAAGGCGTACTCGGACAGGGTGTCAGGCACCGGCGTCACGGCGCCGAGAATGGTCGCAGGGTCGGCGCCCAGGGCCACGGCAACCGGGAACGGCTGGCCAGGGTTCTTTTCGCACCATTCGCGGTAGTCCAGCGCACCGCCACGATGGCTCAGCCAACGCATGATGACCTTGTTGCGGCCGATCACCTGTTGGCGGTAGATGCCCAGGTTCTGGCGGTCCTTGTTCGGGCCGCGGGTCACGGTCAGGCCCCAGGTGATCAGCGGCGCCACATCGCCCGGCCAGCAGTGCTGGATCGGCAGCTGGCCCAGGTCGACGTCATCGCCCTCGACTACGACTTCCTGGCACACCGCATCCTTGACCACTTTCGGCGCCATCGACACGACTTTCTTGAAGATCGGCAGCTTCGACCAGGCGTCTTTCAGGCCCTTCGGCGGCTCCGGCTCCTTGAGGAAGGCCAGCAGCTTGCCGATCTCGCGCAGCTCATCGACCGACTCGGCACCCATGCCCATGGCTACCCGTTCCGGGGTACCGAACAGGTTACCCAGCACCGGGATGTCGAAGCCTGTGGGCTTTTCGAACAGCAAGGCCGGGCCCTTGGCACGCAGGGTGCGGTCGCACACCTCGGTCATTTCCAGGACGGGGGAGATCGGAACCTGGATGCGCTTGAGTTCGCCGCGCTGCTCCAGGCCACGGATGAAGTCGCGCAAATCGCGATACTGCATGCATGAGCCTCGTATTGGCCGTATCGGTCGGGGTGCAGAGTGTAGCGCCGAACGGCGTGCAATGGCCAAAAATGACTTGGGGCCGCTTCGCGCCCCATCGCCGGCTTGCCGGCGATGGGCTGCGAAGCAGCCCCAATCATTACTTGAACGAGCTAACCGCTTACTTGCGCTTCATCGACAGGAAGAACTCGTCGTTGGTCTTGGTCTGCTTGAGCTTGTCGACCAGGAACTCGATGGCGGCGATCTCGTCCATCGGGTGCAGCAGCTTGCGCAGGATCC
>Ga0213824_1000619_pt1 | contig 25564 bp, 26 predicted proteins | sample MC6MC0906MG_FD_179892 | JGI IMG/M metagenome (GOLD analysis project Ga0213824, IMG submission 179892) | Enriched soil aggregate microbial communities from Iowa State University, Ames, United States - MC6-MC0906-MG | ecosystem: Environmental > Terrestrial > Soil > Unclassified | place: USA: Iowa...
GCGTGCGCGCCCGCCTGCGTGGTGCCAAGGCCGATGCCGAAGGGGCACTGGCCAACTACGAGCAGCAGGTATTGCTGGCCCTGGAAGAATCGGCCAATGCCTTCAGCGATTATGACAAGACCCAGCAACGGCTGCTGTCGCTGATGCGCCAGAGCGACGCCAGCCGCAAGGCAGCGGAGCTGGCGTCGGTTCGATATCGCGAAGGTACGGTGGACTACCTGGTACTGCTCGACGCCGAGCGCGAGCGGCTGAGCGCTGAAGATGCGCAGGCCCAAGGTGAGGTCGAGCTCTACCGCGGCATCGTCTCCATCTACAAGGCCCTGGGCGGCGGCTGGCAACCGCAGACGGTGGCCAGCACACGCTGAGATACCCGTTCCAACGACTCCTTTGGTTGGCTCCTCCCCCAACCGTTTGCCCCGCAGGCCTTGGTCCGCGGGGCTTTTTTATGCCTCTGCATCTGCGGCGCCTGCCAGATCGAGCGCCGCCCGCGCGGCGCAGCGCGAGCGAAGCTCGCTCCTACGGTTGTTTCGGGCCAATTATTCCTGTGGGATTTGCGCGCGACCGCCTTGGTGCCTGCACCCGGTTGCATTTACCCCCCGGCTGGCCCAAGCTCTGCCCTTCCCGCCACCACGGACCGTCCGATGCACAGACGCAACCGCTACCTGATCGCCCTGCTGCTATTGATCCTGGTATCGGCCCTGTTCGGTTACCTGTGGCGCGACGATCAGCCAGCACCGCCAACCTTGCCTGCCCACAGCTATGCCAAGGCCCTGCGCCAGGCCCATGACGGCCAACCCGGTGCAGCGCGCGTGCTTTACCAGCAATTGCAACGCAACGACCTGCCCCCTATTCGCCGCGCTGCACTCTATGGCGAGTTACCCAACTACCCGTCTCCCCAAGCATTGACACTCGCCCGCAAAGACCTGGAGCATGCCGACCCGCAGGTGCGCCGTGCGGCCATCGCCGGTATCCGCCGCCTGCTGCCAGCAGCGCAGCGCAGCCTGGTGCTCGGCCCACTGCTGGACGACGACGACCAAAGCGTGCGCTTTGCCGCCGTCGATGCCCTGCTGGGCCTCGACCCCGATGCCATCGGCCTGTACTTCGGCCCATTGCAGGCAGCCCTTGAACACTATCAGCAGGCGCTCGAGCAACAACCCGAGGATGCCGACGCCCAGGTGCATCTGGCACGCCTGTACCTGCACGAAAACGAGTACACCCAGGCGGCCACGGCCCTGCAGCGGGCGCTGGAGGTGGCACCCGGCAACCTCGACGCCTTGGCCACCCAGGTGCGGCTGCTGGAGCGCCAGGGCCACCACGATGCCTCGCGCCAGGTGTTGGGCAAAGCCTTGGCGCTAAGCCCCGACTCAGCCTTCCTGCAGTACGAGCTCGGGCTGTGGCTGAACCGTCACGAGCAGCGCGAATACGCTTTGCTGGCCCTGTCCCGCGCGGTCGAGCTGGAGCCTGACAACGCTGACTACCGCTATACGCTGGCAGTCACCCTGCACGAACTGGAACAATTCGACGCCGCGCAAAAGCAGCTGGAAACCGTGCTCAACCGCCAGCCGGCCAACCGCCGGGCGCGCGTGCTGCTGATTCAGTACTGGAAAGAGACCGGGCAATTGCAGAACGTACAAGTGCTGCTGGCCGAGCTTGAGCGGCAGAACCCGGACGACCCCATCCTGCAACAGGGCCTGTAGGCAACAACCTGAATATTGTTGAACCCTGGGCGCGTGCCCAGAGTCCAGTGGGTATCAGGCCACCCTACAGGAGAGTCGTTTTGGCCCATTCATTGGCGCTGGATGAACGTGCGTTGATTCTGGCACCCCCGCCATTAGCAGCGGACACCTCGCGCCTGCTCGCCTCAGCCGGCATCAATAGCCTGTGCGCCGTCGACCTGCCCAACTTGAAGACTTGCCTGGCAGAAGGCGCAGGCCTGGCAATCATTGCCGAGCAAGTGTTCAGCCAGGGCCCAAGCGCGTTGCTGCAAGCCTTCATTGACCAGCAACAGAGCTGGTCGGACCTGCCTATCGTGCTGCTCATCCAAGGCGCCTGGTCGGCCGCAGGCGCGGGTAACCACCCAGTGGGCAATATTTTGCTGCTGTTCGCCCCGTTCGATAACACCCAACTGTTGCACATGACACAATCCGCCCTGCGCAACCGGCGCCGGCAGTACGCCGCACGCGATCAGTTGCAGGACCTGCAGCAGCGCCTGAACACCCAGAGGGCGCTGCCAGAGAAGGAACAGGAACGCAACGATTTCGCCCGCTACCAAGCACGCAAGATGGAAGCCATTGGCCAACTGGCCGGGGGTGTTGCCCACGACTTCAACAACCTGCTTACCAGCATTGGCGGCAGCTTCGAGCTCATTGAACGGCGCTTGCATCAAGGCCGCAGCGATGGCCTGGACAGCGTGCTGCACATGGGCCGTGAGGCTGTAGCACGCGCTGCACGCGTCACTCACCGCTTGCTGGCCTTCTCTTCCCGCCAATCATTGAACAGCCAGCGTGTGGACCTGCACGGCCTGCTCAAGGTGAAACGCCTGAAGGCTTGCCTGAACCCTGCCGTAACCTTGCATGTCCACATAGCCAAAGGGCTGTGGCCGGTAGAAGCGGATGACAAACAGTTGCAGGAAGCCCTTGATAACCTGCTGCTCAATGCCTGCGAAGCCATGCCCAGTGGCGGCCAGCTACGAATCGAGGCGAGCAATCAGCACATCGGCAACAATCAGTTCACCAGCGGAGCTCTGTGTGCGGGTGACTACCTGCGCCTAAGCATCACCGATGACGGCCAGGGCATGGCGCAGAGCACACTGGAGCGCGCTTTCGAGCCTTTTTTCAGTACCAAGGCGACCGGCCAGGGCATCGGCTTGGGTCTGTCGATGGTATACGGCTTCAGCAAGCAGTCTCACGGGCATGTCACCTTGCACAGCCAGGTCGGCGAGGGGACCCGGGTTGACCTGTACCTACCGCGCCATATCGGCCAGGCAAGGGCACCGAGCAAGCCTGTGCCTGTGCAAGGAAGCCGGGGCCGTCACGTGCTGGTAGTAGAGGACGACCCCCATGTTCGCCAATTGCTCTGCCAGGCCTTGCGCGAGAGCGGCTTCCCCTGCCGCAGCGCGGCAAACGCCACTCAAGGGCTCCAGGTACTGCGCTCGGCACAACCCGTGGATCTACTGGTCAGCGATATCGGCCTACCCGGCATGAATGGCCGGCAAATGGCCGAGATTGCACGCAGCCTGCATCCGCATTTGCCAGTGCTGTTCATTACCGGCTACGCGGAAACGGCCATGGCCCGCGAGGGCTTTCTGGGCACGGGCATGCACCTGATCTGCAAGCCGTTCGATCTGAAAGAGCTGCAGACGCAGGTCACGCAGATTCTGGGCAGCCCCTGAACCCGTCACTGTTCGAGCATGCTTAGCGCCTGATCGGCAAGGTCCGCCAACAAAAACGGCTTGTTCATCAGTGCGGTGCCCGGCTGATCAAGCAACTGCGCTTCAACAGAATGGTGAGCATAGCCGGTAATGAACAGGATCTTCTGCGCAGGAACCTGCATGCGTATGGCCTTGGCCACTTGCCGGCCACTGAAACCGCCTGGCAAACCGATGTCGGTAATCACCAGATCAAAGGGATCGTCAAGACGAAAGCGCTCTAGCGCGGTATTGGCGTCACCCGCATCAGTCACCACAAAACCACGTTCGGTGAGGTATTCGCCCATCACGGCACGTAAGTTCAGCTCGTCATCGATCAGTAGCAGGCGTTCGCCCTGGGCCATGCGCTGGGAACGCTGCACGGGCTTGGGCTCTTCGGGTGCCGGTTCATGGCACCTTGGGAAAAGCATGGAAACCCGAGTGCCCTGGTTCGGGTTCGACTCGATCCACGCGTATCCCCCCGATTGGCCGACAAAGCCATACACCATCGATAGCCCAAGCCCGGAACCCCGTCCGATGCGCTTGGTGGTGAAGAACGGCTCAAAAGCCTTGGCAATGTCCTGCGCCGAAATGCCATGGCCATCGTCCTCGACGTGCAAGGCTACGTAGTCGCCTGGCGGCAGGCCACTCTCATCCGGGAAGCTGGCCGTCAACCGCTCGTTGACGCTGCGGACAGTGACATTGCCACGCTCCAGGCAGGCTTCCCGGGCATTGGCGCAAAGGTTGACCAAGGCATTTTCAAGTTGGGTAACGTCGAGGCATACAGCCCACGGCGCAACATCCAGTTGCCAGTGCAAGCGCATTTCTGCGCCCAGCGCCTTCAGTAGCAACGGCTCGCTTAGGCGCAATTGCCGATTGAAGTCCAGCGGCTTGGGTGCAAGTGGTTGGTGCCGAGAGAATGCCAGCAGGCGGTGGGTCAGTTCCATGGCGCGCATCACCGAGTCGCGAGCGACCTCCACATAGGCGTCGATCCGCTCCAGCCGCCCCTCCTGAATCCGCCGCTGCAACAGTTCGAGGCTGCCACCGATACCCGACAGCAGGTTGTTCATCTCATGGCCCATGCCCCCGGCCAACTGGCCCACAACCTCCATGCGTTCACTGTTGCGCATCAGCGCTTCGGACTGACGCGCTGCTTCCTCGCGTTCTGCGGTGATATCGCGACCGACTGCCGTCAGCAGGCTGCCATCGAACCGGGCACTCCAGCGAAACCAGTGGTAATGGCCATCGCTGTGACGCAAGCGGGTCTCCAATTGCTCGGTATTGCGATACTGCAGGAATCCGGAGACTGCCACCTCTACCTGGGCGCGATCCGCCGGATGTACCAGTTCAAGTACCGGCAGGTTGCGAACCTGCTCCTCAGCCCAGCCCAGGATGCGGTACCAGGCAGGGTTGGCGGCGTACACCTTGAGCTCAGGCGTCACCGTCATCATGGCATCAGGCGACAACTGCCAGATCTGCTCGCGCTCGGCCACATGCCGCTCGATCTGTCGTTCAAGGCCCTGCGCCTGCTCACGCCAATGGGCGTAGGCCTCGACGCTGGCCGTGGTCTCGATCACCTTGTGCAGAAACCCCGCCACGTTTCCAAGTTCATCGCGCAAGGGTGCATAACCGAACGCGCACCACATCGGCTCGCCGGCTTCGCCGTAGACGAGCAAGGGCGGGTCCTCGACAAAGTTTGAACGCCCTTCAAGCGCCTTGAATACCCAAGGTCCCATTGCCTGCCAAAGGTCACTCCAGAGCGCATCGAACGCATTGCCCAGCGCATCTGGCCTGACGGCCCGCAACGCCCGGTAGCCGTCGTTGTGCACCACACAGAGGTCGGTCCCCCAGACCACCGCACAGGGAAACGGTGACCATTGCATCATGTCGACGGCAATGCGCAACGAGGCCGGCCAGCGCGGCAACGGCCCAAGTGATGTACGCCCCCAGTCAAATTGCGCAATTCGTTCGCTCATGAGGTCGAGCGGATCCGATATGGGCGCTTTCAAGGTGAGCTGCCGCTTAGATTTGCGCGGCGTACCGTTTACGGCCAATTGCGTTGCTCCAGCAATGCGAAGAATTACCCCCGGTGCCAAAGCTGGCCTGAGGGTTTAGTTGAAGTTAGCACAGCACAAGCTGCGCATTATGGCGTACTTGCAACTGACAGCTATGCTGATTAGGTTTTCCCCTGGGCCAGGGCGCAACGGCCCATTCAGGTTGCCGACGGGAGCGTGGTCATGAGCAAGAAAATGCTGGTAGTGCTGACCAATACAGCCAAGTATCCGACCCTGAAACGGGCCACGGGGCTATGGCTGGGTGAAGCCGTGCACTTTGTCGAGAAAGTCGAAAAGGCCGGCTACACGGTCGATTATGTCAGCCCACAAGGTGGCTATGTCCCTATCGACCCACACAGCCTGCAGATGGCTCCCGATCTGGACTGGCAATGGTATGACGACAAACCCTTCATGACGCGACTGGGCACCAGCTTGAGCCCTGGGCAGGTAAAGGCCGACGAATACAGCGTCATCTACTACACCGGCGGGCACGGCGTGATGTACGACTTCGCCGATAACCAGCCGCTGCAAGAGCTGGCACGCAAGATTTACGAAAAAGGCGGCATTGTTGCAGCGGTCTGCCACGGCGTGGTCGGCCTGCTGAACATCAAGCTCAGCGACAACAGCCTGCTGCTGAAAGGGCGTAAGGTGACCGGTTTTTCCAATATCGAGGAAAAACTGGTTGAGCTGGATACCGTGGTTCCTTTCTTGACCGAAAACGAGCTAGGCGGCCGCGGCGGCGAGTACAGCAAACACGATGAGCCGTGGAAGCCATACGTCGTCGAGGATGGTCGGTTGATCACCGGGCAGAACCCGGACTCCACTGCACTGCTCGCAGAAAAAGTACTGGCAAGACTCGACGTTAGGTAAAGCCTTACATCAATCTTTTGGTTTTCCTCTCGCGCAGACTACTCGCGGACTACAGCCGGCCGTTCAATGAATGCATAGGCTCGGGGCTCAGCTGTACCCAACGAACAGTTTAGGCCGGAGAGCGATTGCCCTATGTTGAAAATCATGCACGCCGGGCGCCGCCTGCGGGAGCTGCTGCTGCTCATCACGGTGGGCCTGGTGCCTGTGATTTCCGGTTTGCTGGTGATGATTGTCCAGCTGGAAATGAAACTTGCGGAAAATGCGACTATCTCGGTTCAGGAAGCCGTATTCAGCGTTGATCAGGCACTGAACCGGATGCATGAAGCTGCCCTGCGTGCCCTGCCGCTTGCAGGCCAGTCCTGCGACAGCGTCAAAAGCCGATTGCAGGATCAAGTGGTGAGCCGCTCCATGCTCAGGTCGCTGACCTTGGTGGAGGGCAACAAGGCCTACTGCAGCAGTACTTCAGATTCGCTGGAACATTTGGCGGCTTTTGCCTTGTCAGGCCGCAAGGTCGAATTGTCCTACGGGCAACCCGACAACCGCCGCAAGCTGCTGGTCAACTATTACTTGCCGGGCAAGAACGGTGGCGTGATCGTGACCGCCTACGCCATACAGCTACGCAACGAGCTGGACGGTTTCCAGGATGGGCTGACACTGCTCCTGGAGTTTGACGACCGTTATATCTGGAGCAAAGGCGATAGCCGTGATGCACAGCGACCGTCGCAGTCCGAGTTTTCCGCAAGCGCGCTGTCATCACAGTACGGATACAGGGTAAAAGGCGGGTATGCCGATGGCTTCACCGCACAGGAAATCCGCCAGTCGATGCTGCAGATTGCGCCCTCGTTGATGCTGGTAGGGATCGTGACCGGCTCGATCGTATACCTGGGCTTGTACAGGGCACGGGCCCAAAGGCGTGGGGCGGCCGCCGAGCAGGCATGATGGCGGCGCCCCTGCAGCAGGTTCAGTCGGTGCTCAGCACGCCGCGGCGCACCTGGTCGCGCTCGATGGATTCGAACAACGCCTTGAAGTTGCCTTCGCCAAAGCCATCATCCCCTTTGCGCTGAATGAACTCGAAGAACACAGGACCGAGCAGGGTTTCCGAGAAAATTTGCAACAGCAGGCGCTTGTCTTCGGGCTGCGAGGCACCATCGAGGAGGATGCCGCGTGCTTGCAACTGGTCGACCGGCTCGCCATGCCCAGGCAGCCGCTCTTCGAGCATTTCGTAGTAGGTTTGCGGCGGCGCAGTCATGAAGCGCATGCCAAAGCCCTTCAGGGCGTCCCAGGTCTTGAGCAGGTCGTCGGTGAGGAAGGCCACGTGCTGGATACCTTCGCCGTTGAACTGCATCAGGAACTCTTCGATCTGCCCGGCACCCTTGGACGATTCTTCGTTGAGCGGTATACGGATCATGCCATCGGGCGCGGTCATGGCCTTGGACGTCAGGCCGGTGTATTCACCCTTGATATCGAAGTAGCGGATTTCGCGGAAGTTGAACAGCTTCTCGTAGAACCCAGCCCAGTAGGCCATGCGCCCGCGATACACGTTGTGGGTGAGGTGGTCGATGATTTTCAGGCCGGCGCCCACCGGATTACGGTCCACACCTTCAATGAAGTTGAAGTCGATGTCGTAGATCGAGCTGCCTTCCTCAAAGCGGTCGATCAAGTACAGCGGCGCACCACCGATGCCTTTGATTGCCGGCAAGCGCAGCTCCATCGGGCCGGTTTCGATTTCCACCGGCTGGGCGCCCAGCTCCAGGGCGCGGGCATAGGCCTCATGGGCATTGCGCACGCGGAACGCCATGCCGCACACCGATGGACCGTGTTCGGCGGCAAAGTACGAGGCGATGCTCTTGGGTTCGTTGTTCAGAATCAGGTTGATGCCACCTTGGCGGTAAAGGTGCACATCCTTGGAACGGTGGCTAGCCACCTTGGTGAAGCCCAGTATCTGGAATACCGGCTCAAGTACGCCAGGGGTAGGCGAAGCCAGCTCGATGAATTCGAAGCCCATCAGGCCCATTGGATTGTCAAAGATATCAGCCATGTTCGTGTCCTCATCTGCAGCGAAAATTATTGATTTGCGTGGGATGTGGAACAGAACGGGGGGGAGCACGGGATACCCCGCACGCTGCGGGCGAGGAAGTCACCTATGATCAGCTTGAACCCATGGTATGTCATATGGACCCATTCTCGGCGGGCTTGATCCCTCGGAATTGAAGGACCTTATTGTTGTATTCGTAAATGGATTCTACATTGCGTAAAATCGTTTGTCGCGTTTTAGTTGGCCGCATGTTCCGACAAGCGGCTATCCTCTCGTTACCCTTCCCACAGATCATTCCAGCATGCCCCTTACCGCTAAACGCCGCGCCAGCCTAGGCTGGCGCAACCTGCTGCCCTGGGTCGTCGGCGTGCTGCCGGTATTGTGCGGCCTGGGCATCATGAACTGGCAGGTCGAGCGCGAGATGCAGGCCAACAGCCAGGCAACCACCCGCCAAGCGGTAGAGCACATCGAGCGCATCCTCGACAACCTGTCGGGTGCCGCCAATGCGCTACTGCCCCTGACTGCCAGCCCTTGCGACCAGGCCCAGCTTGCACTGCGTGCCCAGGTCACCCGCAATGCCTTCGTGCGCTCCACCAACCTGTTCAGGCACAACAGCCTTTTTTGCACCTCGCTGTTCGGCGAGTTCGACGAACCGGTCAACGCCAGCGATTATACCGACGGCAAGCTGTGGCTGATGGACGGCAACTCGGTCACCCCGGGGCATCCGCTGTTGGTGTACCGTGCCAGCGACGGCGACCACGGCGCAATCACCACGGTGGATGGCGACCACCTGCTGACCGCTTTGCGCCTGATCGGCCCTGATGAAGACCTGCACATCCGCGTGGGCAACGCCTGGATGGGCAAGGACGGCGCGGTACACAAAGGCGTGCCGCCTGCCGCAGCCAGCGCCAACGTGCTACTGGGCTCGACGCGTTACCCATTCAGCGTGCAGGGTGGCTACAGCGCCGACAAACAAGGCCAGCTGCTGCGCAGCCACTACCCTGCCCTGCTCAGCCTGCTGCTGGTCCTGGGCAGCGTGGCCGCGCTGGTTTGCCGCTGGCAGATTCGCCGCGCCTCCTCGCCCCGCGCCGAGCTGGATCGGGCCCTGCAGGCGGACGAATTCCTGCCGTACTTCCAGCCGGTGGTGCGCAAGGGCGACTTCCGCTGGGCCGGTGCCGAGGTGCTGATGCGCTGGAACCACCCACGGGAAGGCCTGGTTCGCCCCGACCTGTTCATTCCCTATGCCGAGCACAGCGGGCAGATCGTCGCCATGACCCGTGCGCTGATGATGCATACAGCGCAGAGCCTGGCGCCCTATGCCGGGCTGCTGGAGGACGGCTTCCACATCGGGGTCAACATTACCGCTGACCACTGCCGCGACTTGCGCCTGCTGGACGACTGCCGCACCTTCCTGCAGCACTTCCCGCCCGGCCGTGTGGTGCTGACCCTGGAGCTGACCGAGCGCAAGCTGATCGAGCCCACCCCGGTAACCCTGGAGCTGTTCGAAAAACTGCATGCCATGGGGGTGATGATTGCACTCGACGACTTCGGCACCGGGCAGTCCAGCCTCAATTACCTGCGCCAGTTCAAGGTCGACTACCTGAAAATCGACCAGAGCTTCGTCGCCATGATCGGCGGCGATGCGCTGTCGGTGCACATCCTCGAAACCATCATCGAGCTGTCAGCCAAACTTGGCCTCGGCATCGTTGCCGAGGGTGTTGAAACCGACACCCAGCGTGACTACCTGGCCCAGCATGGCGTCGACTTCCAGCAAGGCTACCTGTTCGCCAGGCCCATGCCGGCGGCGCAGTTCCTTGAGGCACTGGCCGCACATGCGGGCGCGTCACGGTTGCCGCAAGGCGCGCCCCCTGAGATCATGCGCGGCTGATCCAACCGCTCAACTCCCCATTCGAGGCACTCGTGTCAAAAGGCATTGTTTCATCGGTCATGGCGTCCTGCCTGTTCGCTGTGATGTATTTCTATACCTCGCTGCTCACCCCACTGGATGGCGAAGAGATCTTTGGCTGGCGCACCTTGCTGACGCTGCCCTGCCTTACCTTGTTCATGCTTGTCTCGAAGGACTGGAAACGGGTTGGCGAGCTGCTGGGCCGGGTAAAACGCACGCCCGTGCTGTTGCTGGGCATGGTCGGTACCTCGTGGCTGATGGGGGTGCAGTTGTGGCTGTTCCTCTGGGCGCCCCTGCACGGGCGCAGCCTTGAAGTGTCGATGGGCTACTTTCTGCTGCCGCTGGCCATGGTCCTGACCGGGCGGCTGGTGTATGGCGAGCGCCTGTCCCGCCTGCAGAAGGTAGCCGTGGCCTGCGCTGCGCTGGGCGTCGGCCACGAGCTGTACCAAAACGGCAGTTTTGCCTGGGAAACCCTGCTGGTAACGATCGGCTACCCGATCTACTTCGTCCTGCGTCGGCGTTGCCGCACTGACCACCTGGGTGGCCTGTGGTGCGACATGTGCCTGCTGCTGCCATGGGCGCTGTACTTCGTTATCCAGGGCCCGCTTTCGCCTGGCGACCTGCAGGCTCACCCAGGCCTGTATGCCTTGATCCCGGTCCTTGGCGCCATCAGCGCCTCAGCCCTGATCGCCTACGTACTGGCCAGTCGCTTGCTGCCATTCAGTCTGTTCGGCCTGCTCAGCTACGTCGAGCCGGTGCTGCTGGTAGGGGTGGCGCTGCTGCTGGGCGAGACCATCGGCCCGGATCAGTGGCTGACTTACCTGCCAATCTGGGCCGCGGTGCTGGTACTGGTCCTCGAAGGCGTCAAGCACCTGCTGCGTCAGCGTCGCCGTTCGGTATAAGCCGAACCTGGCGCACCCGGCGCTCTTCGACCGCCTCCACGGTCAGCGTCCAGCCATTCCAGGCCAGGCGGTCACCCACCATCGGCAGGCGGTCGAGCAGGCTCATTACCAGGCCTGCGAGGGTCTGGTAATCGTCGGTGGCACGGGCACTGAAGCCAGTACGTGCGTGTACCTGGCTCAGGTTCAGCGCACCGCTGACCACAAAGCCTTCACCCTCCTGGATGATGCCGGGGCCTTCGACCTCGCTCGCATCCGGCAGCTCACCGGCAATCGACTCCAGAATGTCGGTCATGGTCAGCAGGCCGGTGAAATCACCGAACTCGTTGACCACGAAGGCGATGTGGGTCGACTGCCCCCGCATCTGCTCCAGGGCGTTGAGGATGCTGAAGCTCTCCAACAGGTTCAACGGCGCCCGTGCCATGCTTTCCAGGTCCGGCTGGCTACCCGACAACAACTCCTTGAGCAGCTCTTTCTTGTGCACGAAGCCCAGTGGTTCGTCGACACGGCCATCCCGTATCAACGGCAAGCGCGAGTAAGGCGAGTTGGCCAAGGCCTGCGTAATGGCTTCGGCCGGCTGCGCCAGGTCGATCACATCGACTTCGGCACGTGCGGTCATCACCGTAAGTATCGGCCGCTCGGCGAGGTTAAGTACGCCACTGATCATTACCCGCTCACGGCGGTCGAACAGCACCTGTTCCTCGCCACCTGCGACCAGGTCAGCGATTTCTTCGCCCACCTCGTCAGCCTCGACCCGGCGGCCGCCCAGCATGCGCAGCACGGCATGTGCGGTGCGCTCACGCAGCGGCCTGTGCTGCTGCAAGCTGCGCTTGCGGCGGGCACGCGCCAGCTGGTTGAACAGCTCGATCAGGATCGAGAAGCCGATCGCTGCGTACAGGTAGCCTTTCGGGATATGGAAGCCCAGGCCCTCGGCGGTGAGGCTGAAGCCGATCATCATCAGGAAGCCCAGGCACAGCATGATCACCGTGGGATGGGCGTTGACGAAGCGGGTCAGCGGCTTGCTGGCAACGATCATGATACCGATCGAGAAAATCACCGCGATCATCATCACCGACAGCTCTTCGACCATGCCCACCGCCGTGATCACCGCATCCAGCGAGAACACCGCGTCCAGCACCACGATCTGCGCCACGATCGGCCAGAATGCGGCATGGCGCAGCGTGCCACTTGCCTGGGTCACGTGCCCCTCCAGGCGTTCATGCAGCTCCATGGTGGCCTTGAACAGCAGGAACACACCGCCGAACAGCATGATCAGGTCACGGCCCGAGAAGCTCTTGTCGAACACCTCGAACAGTGGCGCAGTCAGGGTGACCATCCACGAAATACTGGCCAGCAGGCCCAGGCGCATGATCAACGCCAGGCTCAAGCCGATCACCCGTGCGCGGTCGCGCTGATGCGGCGGCAGCTTGTCTGCCAGGATGGCGATAAACACCAGGTTGTCGATACCCAGCACCAGTTCGAGGACGATAAGCGTCAACAGGCCCAGCCAGGCCGTGGGGTCGGCTAGCCATTCCATTAGCGGGTACTCACGAGGGAAGCGTCACGAGGACAAAGGGGAGACGGCCTGAAAGGCCAGAGACTGGGGGGCTCCGCGAAGGTGCTCATATAGACCCTGATAGCAAATTGGGAGAATGATCCTACAAGCTCAGCAGGTTTATCTGATAGCGCAAAACTATTACAAAACCTTTAACCAGCTTAGCTCTGATTTTTTGTGGGTACTTTTCTTCAATACCCTGGGCAGCCAGCAACTGACAATCATGGCTCTTTCCAACCACCGGATCTTTCTCATGAGCCTGTCCCTGTCCATGGCCGCCTTCGCACTGGCGGCGTCAATCTCCCCCGGCCCGGTCAACCTCATTGCCCTGAGCAGCGGCGCCAGCCATGGCTTACGCGCCAGCCTGGCACATGTGGCGGGCGCTACGCTGGGCTTCTGTCTGTTGCTGGTGCTAGTCGGGCTGGGCCTGCACCAGCTGCTGCTGCGCTGGCCGCTGCTGGGCCTGCTGCTGCATTGGGGTGGGGTTGCATTTCTGCTGTACATGGCGTGGAAGCTTGCCCGCGACGATGGCCGGCTGACTGACGCGCACGCAACACCCGCCCCATCGGCCTGGCAAGGCGCGGCGATGCAATGGCTGAACCCCAAGGCCTGGCTGGCGGCAGTGGCCGGGGTCGGCGCTTATACCGGCGGTGAACAGCACTTGCTGTGGTTGTTCACCTGGATCTACGGGCCGATCTGTTTCCTTTCGGTGGCCAGTTGGGCATGGGCCGGCAGCGTGATTCGCCAGTACCTGAGCAACCCAGGACACCTGCGCCTGCTCAATCGAGGGTTGGCGGTGTTGCTGGTGGGCAGTGCTGTCTACCTGGTTATCTGACTCCAGCGGCACTGCGGTAATGGCCAGGCGTCGCAGCGAGATGCTTTTTGAACGCCCGCTGCAGGTGCGCCTGGTCGGCAAACCCGGCCTCCTGCGCAACCTCGGCAATCGCCCGCCCCTGACGCAACTGCGCCCTGGCCAGCTGAACACGCTGGTCGAGCAGGTAGCCATGCGGTGTCAGCCCATAATGTTGGCGAAAGGCACGAATCAGGTAGGCGCGCGACAGCCCGCACGCTGTGCAGATGTCTTCCAGGCTCAGCGGATCGCTGCGGTGAGCACGTATGAACGCAGCCGCCGCGGCCAGCCGCGAGTTGCCTTCGTCCCTCGCACGGGCGTTGGCCCCAAGAAAGTCCGGCAATGTGCCGAAAAAGCCTGCCAGGCGGCCTTCACGGTCAGGCACGCCCGCATCGAACAGGTCGGCAAACGCCTGCAACAACCGTTGGTACAATGCAGGCGAAGCACTCCAGGTCTGCGTCGGCAACTCAAAGCCTTGCGCCTGTAACCAAGGCAGGTCGACAAAGAGCATCAGGTAAGACCAGGGCTCACCGTCGATGGGGTTGCAGGTATGCACAACACCCGGGTTCATCAGCACCGTGGTACCGGCCCCAACCTGGATGCTCAGGTCACCGTTCAAGTAGGTGCTTCGCCCACTGGTGATCACACCGATCGAAAAGCTCTCATGGGAATGCGCGGCGTAGCACACCTGCCGCCCGTCCCCTACCCGCCGGGCTTCGACAAAAGGCAAGGCGGGATCACGCCAGAACCGCGAAACCTCGATCATTGCCTTGCCTGTTCGCTGCTGACATGCACCGATACTACACGTTTACCGTGGAAGCAGGTCCAACGTGCGCTCCACCTCACCGATCTCGATCCGGAAACCATCGCCTTCCGGTATCCCGACTACAAAAGCAAAATGCTGGTGGTCGCGATCGGTCAGGTATTTGTAGTAGCTGACAAACCGGTCTGGCGGCTGCAAGGTCAGCAGGCTACCGCCGGGCTGAAGCACATTTACCCCATGCACCAATTGGCTGCCCTCCACGCCAATGACCACTTTTGCTCCGGCGCAGGCTGCCACGATACTCGGCACATCGGACTTGAGCGGGTTGACCACACGGAAACCGCGAGTAACACGCAGGTGCTCGGCGAGCTCCAGCTCATTGCGCAACAGGCGCAGGTCGCCGTCACCCCCACGCAGCAGGAATACTCCTGGGTGTGGGGCATGCGCCACGTGCGACAGCAGTTTGTCGCCCATGGCTCGGTAGCGGGCATGCCGGCTGCGGTTGTTGCCGTGGTCATCGAACAGCACCAGCTCACGGAAAAACGCACTGCGCAGCCGCAGCGGCTGCATGCCCAGCCAGTCTTCATAGGCCGGCGCCTGGGTGAACAGCGGGTACCTGGCCGAGGGCGCAGTGGTCACCGGTATGCCCTCGTTACAGGCCAGCGCATAGGTTGGGCAATCTTCCATCAGCCAGGTGCCGAACCACGAATTGCCGTTTTGCGTGCAGTAAATGGCGGCGCGGTCTATTTCGTTGTCCACGATGATTGTCGGGAAGGTATTGGGCTTCTGCGACAGCCAGTGGCTGGCCTTGCCCTTGTACAACGCGCCATCGACCAGCCATACATCCTTGATCAGGTAGCCGCGGGTTGGCCCTTGCAGCGTGCTGATGCCGCCCTCCATGGTGCGAGCAGGATGCACGTAGGGGTAAAAACGCTTGCCCTCCCAGCCCGTTACCCGCTCCAACTGGCCTGGCAGAAAGATGGCCGCCGGCGACACCGTGGTCTCACCCGGAGCAATGTCCCAACTTTTGGTGGCGATGCTCTTGAGGTCGATGGCCGTGTTCTTGCCCAGCCGCTTACGCGCCATGTAACGATAGGCAGCCAAGGTCCAGGTGTGCTGCTTGGCTGCGAACGATGCACTGAACTGCGAGATGTCGCTTCCCATGAAGCGTCCTCCCCTGATGATGAAGTCTAAACCCTGGCGTAAAGCGCCAGATCAATGCATCCCTGGCAGCTACTCAGTTGCACGTGACTCTCTGCATGGTGGGCGGTGACTGCACGCTGGCGTAACGGCTGCGCAGGGTTTCCACGAAGGGCTCACCCGCACCGTTGCCACCATAGAGATAAATCTTGTGCAGGCCCCCAAACACCATTTCGTGGTAACGGCTGGCAACCTCCTCAGCGCTCGGGCCATCCGGCAACCCCAGGTGCAGCGTGAGTTTGTCGCCCTCCACGGCGAACATCGGCGTATCCCAGAGGAACTTCGCCGTACCGGTCTTGGGCAAGCGGACAAACAGATAGGCATGGTTGCCCAACGAGTCGATGTCCCCCCCACGACGGCGCTTCCATTTCAGCAGGCCGTCGTCCGGGCGCGCGAGGCACAGGCCGATGTCGTAATAATCGAAGCCCTGCTCCAGTGCCCATTCAAGCGCCATGAAGGTGGTGATCGAATTCACCTCGCGCAACCTCTTGGCATCACTGAACACCGCCTCGCAGTAGCCGAAACGCAACGTGCTCCAGTACCGCTTGCCGCCGCGTACCACCTCACATCCCAGGTGGCAGCCGATCACTTCATCACCCAGCGTGATCAAGTCGAGACGGCCGACACTTTTGGCAATGCGGAACACTTCTTCCGTGGGGAACTGCGCAGCATGGATACCCTGTCTGGCGGTGGCATAAGGGCGCAGCAGCTCACGGTCTGCCAAGGCGATCTCGTCGTCCGCGAGGGCCTGGCGCATCTGGTACAGCGGGCGATGCTTGCGGATGCTGCGCCGCAGTTCGCTGTCGTAGCGCGCCGTGATGTCCTCCAGCGAACGGCCCAACGGCACTACAGCGCTCAGGTAATGCGGCACTGACAGCGCACCCGATGAGGGCATTTCGCTGATGACCACTACATGATTGGCGGCCGCCGTGGCACTGGCACTGTCTACGATCGAAGCGCTGCCCTGGCCCTTGCCGCCGATCAGCAGCTTGGCCATTTCCCGCTGTTGCTTGCGGCCGATGTAGAGAATTTCGTACGGGCTTTCCTGTTGCAGCCGAAACCTGGCTACTTCCCAACGCCAGAAACAGGCACGCGCCGCCATTTCTCGGGCTTTGCTGGCCAGCAGCCGCATTTCGTAACGCAGGGAGGGTGACAGGAGCTTTCGCGCCACAGCCGTCAAGGTCTCTTTCATTTCTTCTTCGACGTCCTTTGAAGTGCTCTATGGTCAATCTGAAAAAGAGAAAAATCAGCAAAAACACTTAACGCTTTGATTTTTATAGTTAGCTGTGAAACTTTCTATCACATTCAGTAACAATTTAAGATACCTGCAAACGCTTTGGCAAGCGGCTTCTAGCTGACTGTAGATCAAGTTTCATGGCGTCAAATATCCTGCGCGAAAAGCCGCTCGCACTGGAAGTTATCTATAAGGGTGCCAGTCACACGGGTATTTCATTAACACTTCGCTATTGGGCATTAATTTCTGATGTCTTCTTTGCATATAAAGAAGCGTCAACCTGCCTAATCATGTACGCGATGCGTCCTCACCCACTGGCAGGCACTGGCGGCCAGTTTGAGCCAGACTGGTGTTTTTCCGGCGGCCGGTGCATGCTCGCAGGCTGAAGCGATTCACCCGGCTTGAAACCAGCCCCCGCAACGTGAGGTGCAGTACCTATGGACCGTCTGCTCGATTCACTCTTTCCCAGCGCCGAGAACATCCCGGAAACCTGGCGCCTGGGAGCCCCACTGGAACAACGCGACTACCTGGTGAACGGTGAGCTCAGGCGCTGGGACGGCCCTTTGGCCACGGTGCGCAGCCCGGTATGGCTGAAGGAAGGCGCTGAAGAACGCCAGGTGGTACTGGGCAGCGCCCCGCTGCTCGATGCCGAAACCGCGCTTACCGCACTCGACGCCGCCGTACACGCCTACGACAAGGGCCGCGGTGCCTGGCCGAACATGCGTGTGGCCGAACGCATCCAGCATGTCGAAACCTTCCTGGCACGCATGCGCGAGCAGCGCCAGGCCGTGGTCAAGTTGCTGATGTGGGAGATCGGCAAGAACCTCAAGGATTCGGAGAAAGAATTCGACCGCACCTGCGACTACATCGTCGACACCATCAACGCCCTCAAGGACCTCGACCGCCGCTCCAGCCGCTTCGAGCTGGAACAAGGCACCCTCGGCCAGATCCGCCGCGCGCCACTGGGCGTGGCATTGTGCATGGGGCCCTACAATTATCCGCTGAACGAAACCTTCACCACGCTGATCCCGGCGCTGATCATGGGCAACACCGTGGTGTTCAAGCCGGCCAAGTTCGGTGTGCTACTGATTCGCCCGTTGCTCGAAGCCTTCCGCGACAGTTTCCCACCGGGGGTGATCAACGTGATCTATGGCCGCGGCCGGGAAACGGTGAGCGCGCTGATGGCCAGCGGCAAGGTCGATGTATTCGCCTTCATTGGCACCCACAAGGCCGCCAGCGACCTGAAAAAGCTGCACCCGCGCCCGCATCGCCTGCGCGCCGCGCTGGGCCTGGATGCCAAGAACCCGGGCATCGTGCTGCCGCAGGTCGACCTCGACAACGCCGTCGAAGAGGCGGTGACCGGCGCGCTGTCGTTCAACGGCCAGCGCTGCACGGCGCTGAAGATCCTGTTCGTTCACGAGGACGTGGTCCACGCCTTCCTCGACAAGTTCCAGCGCAAACTGGCCGCCCTCAAGCCCGGCATGCCCTGGGAGCCGGGCGTCGCACTGACGCCCTTGCCGGAGCCCGGCAAGGTCGACTACCTCGACGGCCTGGTCGCCGATGCCACAGCCAAGGGCGCCCGCGTGCTCAACGAGGGTGGCGGGGAAAGCCGCGGGTCGTTCTTCTACCCGGCCTTGCTGTACCCGGTGAACCACGACATGCGCGTGTACCACGAGGAGCAGTTCGGCCCCCTGGTACCGGTGGTGCCCTACCGCGACCTGCAAACCGTCATCGACTACGTGCTGGACTCCGATTACGGCCAGCAGTTGAGCCTGTTCGGCAATGATCCGGCGACCATCGGCAGCCTGGTCGACATCTTCGCCAACCAGGTCGGGCGCATCAACATCAACGCACAATGCCAACGCGGGCCCGACACCTATCCGTTCAACGGCCGCAAGAACAGCGCCGAAGGCACCCTGTCGGTGCATGACGCCTTGCGCGTGTTCTCCATCCGCACCCTGGTCGCCACCCGCTTCCAGGAGGCCAACAAAGAACTGATCAGCGAAATCATCCGCAACCGCCAGTCGAGCTTCCTGACCACCGACTACATCTTCTGACGGCCGCGCTTATAGAAAATCGGTCTAGCGCCATTGTCGATTTTCCCTCGGCGCATACGACTCTAAGCAACAGGGCGCCCTCCGGCGCCCACTGCAAAGGAGAGTCGAACATGGCAGTCAAACCCATCCCCGAAGGCCAGCACAGTATTACCCCTTACCTGGCCATCAACGACGCCGCCAAGGCCATCGAGTTCTACAAGAACGCCTTTGGTGCAGTCGAGATGTTCCGCCTCGATGCCCCGGGTGGCCGTGTGGGCCATGCCGAACTGAAGATCGGTGATTCGTCGCTGATGTTGGGCGACCCCTGCGACATGGAAGGCGGCCTTACCGCCAGCCAGAAGCTCAGTGGCGCAGGCGTGGGCCTGCACCTGTATGTCGAGGATTGCGACAAGGTCTACGCCCAGGCCCTGGCAGCGGGCGGCACGCAGTTGCACCCCTTGACCGACCAGTTCTACGGCGACCGCAGCGGCACCCTGAAAGACCCGTTCGGCAATATCTGGTTCGTCTCTACCCACAAGGAGGACCTGAGCCCTGACGAAATTCGTGCCCGCGCCGCGAAGATGTTTGGCGCTCACCCAGCGGCAAGTTGAAAGCCGCGCGACTTTGCTTGAAGCTTGAGGCTCGTGGCCTGGAGCTGCTTCATGCGAATCATCGACAAAACCGCTGCGCAGGTGCGCAGCCTGACCGCCGCCGAAGAGGATCTGCTGGTCGGCTTTGCCACCGGCAGCCTCGTCGGCCCACGCCTGCTGCAGGCCAACCAGCTGCTGATGAAGGTACGCAATGCCAATCAATGGCTGGCTTGCGACTGCCGCAACGACGCCTTGCCGGTGCTCAATGTCACGCTTAACGGCAACACCGGCACACTGTTCCTCAAGAACAACCCGGGCACTGCCGAACACGCGCCTGGCTGCCCGTTCACCAAGGACGAGCGGGAGGCCGCCGAACGCGAAGACGACCCCGCACCCCCTGCCGCCTGGCTACCGCCCGACACACCGTTGCGCCTGATGGGTGACCTGCGCGCCGGTACCGCCAGCGCCGCAACGGGTGGCAATGACCGGCGCGAACAACAACGCCTGCTGTCGCTGCTGCTCACCTGGATCGAGACCAGTGGCCTCAACCTTTACGCTACCCACCTGAAAAAGGACCTGACCACGCAGTTTGCCGAATTGCGCAGCGTAGCCAGTCGCTACCCGCTGCTGGAGCGGGTACCTGCCAGCAACTACCTGGAAACCCGGCTGGACATGAAGCGCATGATGATGCTCAAGGCCCGCCTGCGTGAGGCCACAGTGTTCGGCAACCATCGCCGCCATGGGCTTATGCTGGACTGCGTCGACCAGATCAAAGGCCGCAAGCTGTTCAACAACCGCAGCGAAGACGGCTTCGACTTCCAGGGCCACCACCTGTACTGGGGCGGTAGCCGCACCACCGGGCCGTTGCTGGCGCTGATGATCTACTCGCCGACCAGCGCCGGTAGCCATTTCTATGAGCTGATCCATGTGGCCAGCGTGCCGGTGTTATCGCGCGCGCATCTGTTCCCGGTGTACCGCGATGAAGAACGCGAGCCGCTCAAGGCCCTGGTGTCGCTGATCGACTGGATGGCCAGCAAGGGCGTCAAGGTGCAGATGCGCCGGCCGGTGATAGGCGGCCAGGTGATGGATGAACTGGTGATGACTTCGGACCAGGACCGGGTATTGTCAGTGTCGCTACTGGAACAGCCCATCGGGCCAGAGCCGGACGCCGAAAACTTCAAGCGCTACGCCGACTTCAAAAGCCTGGAAACTTTCCGCAAGTTCGTTGCCGGTTTTTTCATGCGTGAGCGCTAAACACCGGGCAGTACGTGCTCCGCTGCAGGAGCGGCCTTTGCGTTGCGACTGGTGCGCAACGCGGCCCCAAGACCGCAGGCTATTGACTCAGTCCAGGCATTCCCTGGCAGCCTGGCGCAATGTGTCCCCAGACAGGAAGCTGCCCTTGTAGAAGGTCGCGCGGCTGCCATCGCGAGATTCAACCACGTCCAGCACATCGTCACTTGCCACTGCACTGGATGCCGTCAGCCGGTAGCCGTGGGCTATCGACTTCTGGGTAGCCTGGGGGGCCAAAACCTGCCACTTAGGCAACACACAGGCGGCGTACGCCTGCGGCGTTTTTTGGGTCAGCTTGCTGGCAGTGGGTTTGCCAGGTGTTGCGCAGCCGGCAAGACTGGTAACTAACGCAGAAGCGATGAAGATACGAAAAGTAGACATTTGCAATTGGCCGTCAGGGATACGCTGCATTCTAACGAGGGTAGCCGCGGGTTTCTAATCAACCAAGGTCTTGCTGCTGAATTGTCGTGCACGTGACACAGCGACAACGCGCCAGTGACAACACCGCCCCATCACGGCGTGTTTACTGGAGCCGGAACGGCAATTAATTGTTTGCGCCCACGGAACGAATTCATTCTGCCTTGCTTCTGATCAACATCAGGCAACGGCATCATCGGCCGGCTTTGCTCAGGAGAACCCCATGCTTTGGTGGCTGGAAATACTCGCTCAATATGCAACTTCCACCGGCCTGGCCGTGCTCTGTATTTTCGTGTTCTGGGCGTATGGCCTGGCATTCGGCAAGGCCTACCTGAAGCTCCTCTCGGGCCTGCTGGCCGCCATGCTGTTAATGATCGCCGCGTGCCCGCACGGTGTGGACTTTGCCCTGGGCAAACACCTGGGAGATCCCCGTACGCTGCTGCTGTTTATTGCAGATGCAACAGGCGTAATCACAGCGGTGGTGGTGGCCTCGTTTTTCTTCAGCCCCGGGCGGTTGCAGGACGAAGCCTGAGTGGGCCCCCTGGAGAGCACCTGATATTTCTGCCAGTAGCCTGGGCGGCTGAACGTTGAGAAAGTGAAGCTGCCAATGGGGCATCTCACCGCGACTCGGCCAGGAAATACACACCATGCAAAAGTCCGCCAACACCACGCGCTTCTTCTATCAGAATGGCAAACTCGTCACCCTTCAAACCGGTGATCAGGGCCGCAGCATCTTCCGCTCCCCGGATGTACCACTTGCCGAGCAGCAGTCAGACGATACCCACGCCAGCAGATTGCTGGTGACCGACGACAAGGGTTCGGTACTACAGGTGCAGGAAAAAAGCTGAGGCCCTCGGGCCGCACAGGCGCCACCGCAAGGATCGCCGCCATCCACAAATCTGTTGCGTTGCACCCTGCCCTGAGGCGATGCTCATGGCACCGTTGACCCCATAGACAAGGAAGGCCTCAGCGCCATGGAAACGCTTCACAGCATCAAGTCAGACCTGGTCAAAACAGCCGATCATCTGGAAAAGCTCAGCCAGGCCATGAGTGGCCACGCCAGGTTCATGGAGGCAAGAGCCACTTTGCAGAGTGCGATCGACGTGACGGCGCACATCAGGTCTATAAATGTGGTTGCGGACGAGTTGCGCGCTGTCGCTGCTAAAATCGACGACGGCATTGACGGGGCTTGCTGATAAGCGAATCGGCACGTCAGGTGCCCGGGCGCTCTTCAGCTGAACTTGAGCTTCACCACTTTACTCAGCGCCCAACCACTGAAGACGTAGAACGCGTCCAGGTAGAAGCGCCCCGCATAGTTGGGCAGTGGCGCGTGATTCAACAGCACATCCGGGTCAGGCGCCGGTGGAAACAGGGCATAAAAGCCGCTGGGCAGCACCGCCAGGGCCAGCAATAACAGGTAAGTCGAGGCTTGCACGAGGGTGCGCCGACTGCCGAAACTGGCCGACCATTTCAGCCCGTAGAACGCGACCAGGCCGGCAACGGGCAACACCCAGAAATGCGTCGGGATCCCAATGAACATTTCGGCGACAACGCTTCTTGCTTCCACCCGGTGTGCTCCATCCAAATGCGCGAATTATCCCGGGCAAGGCAGGCAAATGCAAAACAAGCGCTCCTCACGCCCTGTCCGGTTCTACCAGCCACTTCTTGAAGGTTGCCGGTGAACCTGCATAGAGCGCGTTGGGCGGAACGTCCTGGGTTACCACGCTGTTCGCCGCGACCACACTGTTGTGGCCGATACTGATACCGGGCAAAACGACGGCACCCGCACCAATCCAGGCATTGTCGCCCACGGTGATCGGGGCAATGTAGTCATTGTCCTTGCGCCGCTGCGGGTTGATATCGTGGCTGGTCGTGCACAGGCGTACTTGTGGGCCGAGCATGGCCATGCGGCCGATGCGGATAGTGGCTTCGTCGAGAAACACGCATCCGCTGTTGATGAAAGCGCCCTGCCCCAGTACAAGATTGCCGCGCTCGAAGTAGAACGGCGGCCGAATGACCACATGGCTTTCGGTGCTGGCACCTGTTTTGGCCAAGAGGCGATTCACCTGCTTCTTGCCCAGGTCATGTGTATCCAGCAAGCGCATGAACTGACGCGGGGATAATGTTTTTTTGAGTTTTGCGACGAATAAGAGCAAGCGAGAAGTCCGACGGTGGTGAGGGCAGTGACGGCGTCATCGAGACATTAGCGGGCAGGCTATCAGCGCCTGCTGCCGTTTCTTGAGCACGCAAGCTTACCCGGCCCACGGGCAAAAAGCCCGCTCTCGACGGCGGGCATTTTGCGTCTGGTGGTTAGATGATCATGCTTTTGAACACATCAACGCGGCATCCAGCAACCTGCCGTGGTCGTACCAGGCATCGCGCTGATAGGCGGTGAACTGCTGCTGGCCTGCTGTGCTGCGCAACTCAACAAGGCCCTCTGCCTTGCCGGGGTCGGTGCTTTCGATGAACAGTCTGACCGAGTGATCGCCATCGACCTCGTAGGTTTTCACATGCCCTGGCAGTTCGCCCTTCACGCACCCCAGGTACGCGGGTGCGCTTTTCGCGGTACTGCCAGAGGTATAGTCATGGCCGGCACGCACGTCAGGGTTCTGTGCGCAACCTGCCATGAACAATATGCCGAAGGCGGACACGAGTAATGCGCCTGCTAACGATCTTGAGCTCTTCACGCGACACGCTCCTGCTGCCCCATCCAGAACGTAGGAAAGTGTTGCCAGTAGCACGCCATTTTTTAGTTTTTGGTGAGCCCATGTTACTGCTCAATAACAACCGTGCCCTATGTTTGTTTTCTATAGGGGTCAAGGCTGCATTCAGGGTGCAGTGAAAGTGGCCCCAACTCCGCGCATTCCCAAGCCCACTATCGGGGTCAGGCGATGGCGTTCAAAAACACCAAAGTTGCCACCAGGTCCAGGATCAGCACAGCAGCCACAACGAAAACCATGTAATAACGGTCATCCTGAGTCATTTCGGCGCTCTCCGCGGGGTCAAGGTCTCAGAGTCACAGCAATTACCGTTCCATCAGCGAAGCCCATCCAATGGCTGCCACTTACCCTATAGCCCCTCTCTCTATTTCGAAGAGGCGAAAAGGTCGGCGGCAGGAGCGCCTTCGGCAGCGATGTGGCGCGCCCGAGCCACTCCCCAGGCAAGCGCCCTGGTCATCGACTCGCCTGGCCGAGAGTTGAATGCCTCCTCAAATAAAGCCATCCCTGACCGAGCATAAACCCCCAGGAACATCTGCGCTCCAGCCGTTCGGGACAGCCTGACCCGCACATCGATGCGGGTGCCGTCACTCAGTGTTTCTTCATGACTTTGGTGGTGCAGTGTCGGGTCAGCCCAAGCCCAGTACACGTGGCCCCTCATTCGCATAAAGCTCTCCTTCACCGCCCCAGCGGGTGATTGGTGCAACCAGGATGGGCAGGCCCTTCATTTGTAATTAGGCCTATCCAACTAGCTTGACCACCAGGCGCGAGCAAAAGCTCCATTTTTTTACCTCTCGCCCTCGACCCACTGCCGCGACATGGCGGCAAAGGCGAAGCCAGGCAAGGGAGGCGGTGACCAAACACCGTTCCTGCTCCCTCCGTCGACGAACGCCGAGTGCGTGAAACAGGCCTCCGGTTAACCTGAACAGCGGCTGCGTGCGCCGAATGAATTGGGGATCAGGCGTCACCCCCCATACAACTGCCGTCACACCTATGCGACAATACGCTCAATGTCCGGCCTCAACCCCGCATTTATCGCCCAACAGCTCGGGCATAGCGTGCAGATGCTCTTATCGACTTATGCGCGCTGGATTAACTCGTCCAACGACTGGCAGGAGCTGGAAAAGCTCCAGATTGGTCCGAAATGGGTCCGTAGCTGCGAAGAAGCCACGTAAGTTATTGATAGGTAAGCTCCTTGATCTCCACCGCTAACATCACCATGCAGTTCGGCTCCAAGCCGCTGTTCGAAAACGTCTCCGTAAAATTCAACAACGGCAACCGCTACGGCCTGATCGGCGCCAACGGTTGCGGCAAGTCGACCTTCATGAAGATCCTCGGCGGCGACCTGGAGCCGTCCGGTGGCCAGGTCATGCTCGAGCCGAACACGCGCCTGGGCAAGCTGCGCCAGGACCAGTTCGCCTATGAAGAATTCACCGTGATCGACACTGTGATCATGGGCCACGGCCAGCTGTGGAAGGTCAAGGCCGAGCGCGACCGTATCTACTCGCTGCCGGAAATGACCGAGGAAGACGGCATGGCCGTCGCCGAACTGGAAACCGAATTCGCCGAAATGGACGGTTACACCGCCGAATCCCGCGCCGGCGAACTGCTGCTGGGCCTGGGTATCCCCCTGGAGCAACACTTCGGCCCGATGAGCGAAGTGGCGCCAGGCTGGAAGCTGCGTGTGCTGCTGGCCCAGGCATTGTTCTCGGACCCGGACGTGCTGCTGCTCGACGAACCGA